>Ga0307505_10001789_pt1 | contig 16318 bp, 11 predicted proteins | sample 23_S_MG_FD_202183 | JGI IMG/M metagenome (GOLD analysis project Ga0307505, IMG submission 202183) | Soil microbial communities from Populus trichocarpa stands in riparian zone in the Pacific Northwest, United States - 23_S | ecosystem: Environmental > Terrestrial > Soil > Riparian zone > Trees...
CGAACGACGATTTCGCTCCTCAACATAGTGTCAACTATGCCTTCGTCGCGAAATCGCCGTTCGACTCGCATCCAGGCCACTCTCGGCTGTCTCGCGACGAAGGGCTGTGAGAAATGCGGGCTAGAGCCCGGAGGGCTAAAGCCCTCCGCTCCACAGAGACACCCCGCCGGCTGGGGGAAGCACCCACATCGAAAGCCTCTCGTGACGAATCGAACGGCTCGCCAACCTCACATCCCTGGTATCCGCCGAACGACGCCCGTGCGCGCATCCCACGTGACCAGCTTCCCTTGCGCATTCAACGCGACCAGAGGTTGCTCCGCGGCGTAGCGCACCACTCCCGGATCGTTCAAACGCGGGAGCGGGCCGCGGATGTCCTTCATGACCCGCTCGATCACTCCTCGTTTCAGATCGAAGACGATCATCCCTCGCCCGATGGTGGTGCGTGGCGTGTTCGGCTCCCCCATGGCGAGGATCAACTTGCCTCCCTCGATCTCCCCGGCCAAAAGGAGGCGCCGCACGCCCGGAAAGGTCACGGTGTGTTGCGGCTGACCGTCACGCGAGAATGTCTCCAGTTGCGCGGAGCCATCCTCTCCCGTCGTCACTGCCACGAGAGTGCCGTCGTGCAGAAGGTCGCGATTCCGGCCCAAGGACGGCCCCTTCTCTGCGCGGATCGGCCTCCCGGCGAACTGTACCCGGGCGATCGGTTGCGCCGTGCGGCCATCGAGGATGCGGTTCCCACCCAGGTGAAGTATCCGCGATCCGTCCCCCGAGACCGACAACGACCAGCGACTCTGCGAGCGCTCGTCCACCGACAGCTCTCCGGTCTTCGTCATCGAGCGCGTGCGCACGTCCAGCTCGAAGATTCGCAGCGGTGAGCGCGGGCCGCTGTTCGCGTTCTCGATGATCCGTACGACATCGGGTGTGACGAAAAACATGTCATGCCATCCGGGCTGGAGCCCGGCGCCCGACGCGAGCAGTCTGCCGCTGTCCAGGTCGAAGACGGAGACGGTCCGTTCTCCCTCCACGGCCAGCCGCGTCCCATCGTCGGACAGCACCGTCCGCTCATGGGTCTTGGCGCGGATTCCCGTGGCCGCGATGCTTCGGTCCCCGATCCGCGCGGCATGGATCTCGAGCTCCCCGCCGGAGCGAATCCCCGCCTGCAACCACATCGCCCTCTCCTCGCCATTCGAGAATTTGGCGCCCCAACTCGGCCACCCTGCCTGCTGCAACCACACTGCCCTCTCCCCGCCATTCGAGAATTTGACGCCCCAACTCGGCCACACCGTCGTGATGCGCCGATGAGCACCGGTCTCAGAGTCAACGAGGAACTGCAGGGGGATGAGTCCGCGGTTGGCCTTGGAGCCGGTCACCAGCACGCCGTTGCCCCGAGGCGCCTGCTCGAAATCATGGACCGCGGTGAGATCGGCGGGACCCACCGACGCCATCCACGCTGCATACGACCCTGCAACCAGCAGGACCACCGCCATGGCCATCCACACCGTTCGCGACAGTGTGGCGTGGCTTCGGCGGAGATCGGTCCCTCCACGCGCGAGCTGCCATACCGGCGCGATGGCCATGATCGCGGTCGCCGCGAGGCCCACGCAAATAGCCACCTTCGCGTCCGTGTTGGCGACGGCGCCGAGGGCCAGCGAGCGCAGGATGACATACAGCCCGGCCGCCGACGCGAAAACGCAGACGCCATCGAGTGCGATCCAGGCGGAGCGCGATCGCACGACGGTGCTCAGGAAGTGGCTGACCAGAAACACTTCCACGATGAGCAGCGCCACGAGAGCCAGCAATTCTCCCTGCTCCAACGAGGGCAATCGCCACGAGCGCGGTGACACCAGGAAGCTGGGAAGCGCGATCAACGCGAAGCACCCCAGGCTGATGGCCAGCGCGGCGGAGGCCTTGCCGAACCAGATCGCGGCGGCACCGACCGGCTTCGCGAAGTAGAACGACATCCGCCGCTCCGCCAGCTCGCGGGCGATGGTCGACGCTCCGTACGCGACGGCAAGGCCGAGCCCGACCGTGATCGAAAGGAGCGCTCCGACCATCGCGACGAAGTCGGCGCGACTGGCACGCGCTCCCGGCAACAGCGCAGTCAGGAATGGCAGCACGGCAAGGGCCGCACAGATGGCGAAGACACGTTTGCCGGCGCGCAGCTCGCGCGCCGCGATGATCCAGGTGGTGTTCATGACTTCTCCTCTCCAACGACGGCCATGAAGATCTCCTCGAGGGTGAGCGGCGCCACTTCGGCCGTCCTGATCACGTGGCGCACCCTCTCGAAGGCCAGCTCGTCGTAGTTCGTGGCCACGGCTTCGGTGCCGTTCCCCCACGGACGCGACGAAGAGATCTGAAGGTTGGCTTCGGCCAGATCGGCCACGGGTCCGGAGAACCGGATCCTGCGGAAGCGGCTCTTCAGCGTTTCCAAGTCCTCGTCGAGCACGAGGCGGCCTTGTTTCAGAATGCCGACGCGATCTGTGATCGACTCGACCGCGCCGAGGTCGTGCGTGGCGATGAAGACGGTCAGTCCGCGCTCGGCCATGTCCGCGATCACTTCCTCGAACAGAGACTTGCGCGCCACGACGTCCAGCCCCAACGTGGGATCGTCGAGGATCAGCAGCTCCGGCGTCGCGGCCAGCGCCAGCGCCAGCGACACTTGCTTCTTCTGCCCTTTCGACAGATCGCCGAATCGCGACGCGGGAGCGATGCCGAAACGATCCAGCCGCTCGTCGTATGCGCTCTGTTGCCACCTCGGATACAGCCGCGACGACAACCAGCCGAGCTCCTTCACGTGCATGTCCGGAGGCGCATCCGCTTCCTCGGGGACCACCCCCACGCGATCCATCAGCCGGGCGCGGTGCCTCCACACGTCCTCTCCCAGCAGCGAGGCCTGTCCGCGGTTGGGGCGCAGTTGCCCGAGGATCGCGCGGATGAGGGACGACTTGCCGGCGCCATTGCGTCCCAGGAGGGCATAGACGGAACCACTGCGAACCTGGAGCGAGAGTCCCTGCACGGCCACGCGCTCTCCATAACGGATCACGATGTCTTCCACTGCCAAAGCGAGCTCGGTCATGGCTTCCTCCTGTGCTCGCGTGTGAGGCGCTCGAACGCGGACGCGAGCTCGTCCGACGCTTCCGCCAAGTCCGCACCGACGGCCATGGCCGTCCCCGCGTACCCTTTCGCCGCATCGCGCAGGGTCTCATTGCGCTGGGCCTTCTTGAGCTGCACCGGAGCCTCGGCCACGAAGGTGCCCTCCCCCCGGCGGACCACGAACACCCCTGCATCCGTCAGACGCTGGTAGGCCCGGGCCACGGTGTTGGGATTGACGCGCAACTGCAACGCCAGCTCACGAACGGAAGGAACTGCATCTCCCGGATCCAGGTTCCCCAGGGAGATCATGCGACGCATCCCTTCCTCGATCTGCTTCCAGATGGGAGAGGAGTTGGAAGGGTTGATGTCGAACATGGCTAGTGTATTAGTAATCTAATACACCGAGCCTGCGCTGTCAAGGGAAGGCGGTCTTCGTCTTCTTCTTGGTCTTCTTCTTGGTCTTCTTCTTGGTCTTCTTCTTGGTCTTCTTCTTGGTCTTCTTCTTGGTCTTCTTCTTGGTCTTCTTCTTCGTCTCCGAGTCGTCGAGTCGTCGAGTCGTCGAGGCCTCACAGTCTCATAGATGCCCGTCGGCAAATGCCCTGTGAAACCGTGAGACTGTGCGCCTACGAGCGACGTCCGGTACGTCAGACTCGACGACTCGACGACTCGACGACTCGACGACAAAGCAAGAAAACGACGGAAGAGGGCGAATCAGGCGGCCATGCGCCAGACCGCGAAGCCGGCCATCAGCGCCGCGAACAGACCTAAACCGATCTGGGAGAGGCTCGGCACCGGCTCGATCGCACGCACGGGCGAGGTCCAGACTCCGGGTTGACCGTTTACGCTCGCGAAGGGGTTCAGCGCCGCTGCACCACAACCGGCATTGGGTGACGCGAACCCGGCGAGGTCCGTCGTAGCCCTCGCCTCGAGACTGTGTTGTGGATCAGCGGCGCCCGACTCGCGCAGCCAGATGTCGTAAGCCGTGATGGCTCCGGCGGCGTTGGTGGTGACCGAGAACTGGCAAATGGTGGAGTTGCCCTCATTGCGGACTTCGATTCCGTCGCCGAATGAGTACTGCTGCACCGACGCGCTCAGGTTGATGACGCTGCTGGCCGGCAAGGGTGCGGCCACCTGGAAGCTTCCGGAGACGCTCATCGAGGTGGTGTACGGGGCGAACGCGGTGTCGAAGGGGTTGCCCTGATAGGTATACGTGGCCTGGCCGATTGCGGGCGCCGCGGCTGCGAGGAGAATGACGGCAAGAACGCTGACGAGGAAATGACGCATGAAGAGCCTCCGGTTGAATGTCGGACGCAGAGCGAGCGCATCCGCGAATGCGACGGTCTCGGCATCTCTCTTGTGGGGGGGAACCTGCTGCTGCGACCGGCATTCTAGATCGCCGAGCGCGCTGCTCACGGGGAGAGCGTCGTCAGAATTTCCTCAAAGGTGAAGATCGTGCGATTCAGAATCGACGGCTGATTCCCGCGGTGAGGAACCAGTCGGACGAGTCGTCTCCAGCGACGATCACTCCTCCGGCGATGTCGAGTTGGGTTTCATTGCGAACGATCCAGGCGATGCCACCGTCGACGACCATCGACGGCTTGCCTTGACCCGCTCGCAACTCGAAGTCCACGAACGGAGCAGCGTTGCCGACTTCCTTGCCCAGCGACGCCGCGACGACCGCACTCGTTTCACCACCCTCGGCCAATGCCAGGCCCACGTTCGGCGTCAGCGAGTACCCGCCGCCGAGGTCGAGGTCGGACACCAGCCGAACCTCGGTGCCGAACTGCGTGGCCTTCGACGCACCCTCACCCGAGGGAATCTCGATGCTGGCCAAGAGGGAGAGCGGCGCTTCGCCCTCGCAGAGACGCAGCTTGAACCCCGCGCCGAACGGCGCGATCTCGCGGTCCCCGCCCGTGCTGCGCAGCACATCGCTCTCGAACCGGAGCTCGAACGCGTCGCTGAGGCCCCAGCGCAGCAACGTGGGAAGGCTCAGCACGGAGTCGTCTCCGTCGTCGAGGGTCACCCCCACTTCGAGCTGCACCGTCCCCGCTCCAACTGTGCCCGACCCGTCCGCGAAGCCGGGACGGTCCGCCACGATCGGCGTTTCTTGCGCGACCAGCGACACAGACAGAACGGACAGCAGGAGCCAGGAAGCCAGACGCATGGATCACCTCAATTTCGCGAATCAATCGCGCGGCGCGCATGATACTTGCGTTGCGGTTTCAGCTCACAATCACCATCCACCATGCCCACCCTCACCAGCGCGCTCCTCTTGATCATGGCCGTCACTCCCGTTGAGCCGCGGACCTTCGGAAGCGAGGGACCTTTGCTGCATTTCACCCGAACGCGCGCGGCTACGCGACCTGGATTCCCGTCCTGAACCGCGCGTTCGCCCAGGCCATGCGTCCGCTAACCGCCGAGCGCCTGGCGTTGGACGTTTTCTTAGTACAGCTTAGGCCGCGGCGGCGTACCGCCCGTACGCCGTGGTACCTGGCCAGCGGCCCGAGGCAGACCTGCGCTGACGAACGCATAGCCATTTGCGAGACACCACACTACGATGTCCGTTTTTCGGTTCCCGAGCCATGACCCCGTCCCGCGACATTCGCGCTGCCACGCGCCGCTGCCTGCTCATCGCGGTGGCGGCGATCTTCATCCTGGCCACGACTCCGCTCCTCGCGGGCCGGCCGGCGATCGTTCTGAGGAGCACGACCCTTCGCGCCGGAGCATTCGTCACGATCGGTTGGGAGAACCTGCCGCCGGGTGTGGAGGAGCTCGAGTTCTTTCTGATCCGCGGTGACCGCCGCGAGGAGATCGTCCGGCTCACGCCGCAACTCGTTCCCACGCACGGCTCCTTCCGCTGGCAGGTCCCGAACCTTCCCTCCGAGGCGGCGCTGCTGCGGCTGCGCGTCGGCATTGACGGTGTAGAGCACGATGTCGCGGACAGCACCACGTTCTCGATCGAGGGAACCGGGGGCGAGGACCGTCTCGAGTTTCGGGAAGGACAATGGTGGCTCGCACACGTGGTGCGTCCCGGCTCTTTCCAGAAGACGAGCGCGCGGATCGACGCGAGCGTCCCCCATGAAATCTTTGCGGTCGTTGGCTCGCGCTTCCACGTCGAGCCGGCGCTGAGCTTTAGCGCTCGCCCATGGCGCTCGCATCCGCTGACAAGAACCTCGGATGCCGTTGCTGGTTTGAGTCGCGCACCGCTGGTGGTGCCTCAGCGGAAATAAGAGTCCTTTCGAGTCGGCCCTTTTCGGACCTCACGACTCTTTCTGAAAGGACATTCATGAAGAACCCGCTGAAGCGGGCGATGCCGAGGAGTCCCTCGACATTGCGACCGCCCGCGACTGCATTGTTTTTTGCAGCCATCATTCTGCTCTTGCCTTCCATTGCGTCGGCGCAGGGACGCCTGCTTTTGCCCAGTGGCAAGCCCGCCGCCGGCAGCCAGGTCTCCATCCCCGGTATCCCCGGCTCCGTACGCGCCGGCTCGAACGGCGAGTTCGTCATCGACGAACGCGCGCGTGTGCCGTTCGTGCTCGTCGTCATTGGCGCAGGCGGAGAGATCTACCCGCCCGTTTCGGTCGGCGAGCTCATTCCCAACCAGCCGCTGATCGTCCAGCTCGAGCCCACACTCCGCGAGAGTGTGACCGTGATGAGCGGCGTGGCGCCGAACATCGAAGCGCCTGCCGCCTCCGGCATCAGCATCGTCGGCCGTGAGGATCTCGAGGAGCGTCGTCCCGAGCATCTCGTCGACGCGCTCGTCCGCACGCCGGGCATCGAAGTGCGCGGCTCCGGTCCCGCCGCGGTCCCCGTCGTTCGCGGTCTCTCCAGCGGGCGAACTCTCCTGCTGCTCGACGACTCGCGCGTCACCGCGGAGCGAAGAGCCGGCCCGTCCGGTACTTTTCTCGATCCCTTCACGCTCGCGTCCATCGAGATCTCCCGCGGCCCGGGCTCGGTGGCCTACGGCTCCGACGCGCTCGGCGGCGTGATCCACGCGCGCCCGCGCGATCCCATCCTCGGCGACAACGCGCTCAACTACCACCTCACCGGTGGACTGGGCGCGCGGCCGGCAATGTCCGCCGGCCTCGAGCTCAGTCACGGTGCCGGCACGGGCGCGATCCTGGCAGTGATCCATGCCCGGAGCGGCGATGACGGCTCGGACGGCGATGGCAGCGAGATCCCAAACTCCTCGTACGACGACCACGGAGTAGCACTGCGCTACCTGCTGCCCACCAGCAATGGTCTGTTCCGCGTCGGCGTCGCCGCGGATCGCGGCCGCGACCTCAGCGTGCCCGCGGCCGACATCGCGCTCAATCGGACCTTCTACCCCGACGAGAGCTCGGACCGGCTGACCATCGGCTGGGATTCGACACCGGGCGGGCTCATCGACATTCTCGAGATGCGCGCCTCCCTCGGGTCTTACGCCGTGACCACGGATCGCGAACGGCTGCCGGTCGGAACGACCACTCGCCAGATCGCCAGCGCCGGCGTCGACGCGAACGACATCACGTTCCGCACCGGCGTCACGCACATGACCAAAGGCGGACGCGTGCACGGCGGCGTCGACTTCGTGAGCCGGTTCGGTCTCCGTGCCGACGGCTTCACGCAGTCGTTCGACCTCACCGGCTCGCCGACGACGCGCGTCGATGAGGTGTCCATCGAGGACGCCTGGAAGCGCGACCTCGGCCTCTTCCTCATCTACGACTGGCAAGCCACCTCCCGCCTGGCCCTCTCGGGCGGAGCGCGGATCGACCGCGTCGAGTCGGAGAATCGCGGCGGCTTCTTCGGGGATCGTGAACGCTCCGACACGGCACCCTCGGGCCATGTCAGCGCCACGTTCACGCCGCTCACGCACGTGACCGCGACGCTGCAGGCGTCCAGCGGCTATCGCGACCCGACGCTCTCCGATCGCTACTTCCGCGGAGTGAGTGGTCGCGGATTCGTCGTCGGCAACCCCGACCTCGAGCCCGAACGCAGTCTGCAGTACGACGGCGCGTTGCGGTGGCAGAGCACCACGCGGTCGGTCGCGCTACTCGCGTACCACTACACGATCCGCGATCTCGTGGAGCGCTTTCGCGAAGGCAACGACTTCAATTTCCGCAACCGCGGCGAGGCCGAGGTCAAGGGCGTGGAGCTGGAGATGGCCACCAACCTGCCGGCGCGGTTCTCGCTGGCGGTCACGGCTTCGCTGGCGCGCGGAGAAGCGAGCGACGGCGGAACGCCGCTCGACGACATCGCCGCACCGAACGCGCACGCGGCGCTGCGTTGGTCGAACGACCGCCTGTCCGCCTTCGCTCACGGCTTCTTCTTCGCACGCGACGACCGCCCGGGACCCGTCGAAACGACGCGCCCCGGCTACGCGACCCTGGACGCCGGCGCAGGCTGGCGCATCCTGACGCAGGCCGAGATCCGCATGCACGTCCGCAACCTCACCGACCGCACCTACGCCGGCTCGGCGGACGCGAACTCCGCACTCGCCTACGGCCGCAACCTGACCATCGGCATCAACGGAACCTTCTGAGCAGTTCACGCGGAGGGCCATCTTGTGACGGCCCTCCGCATCTCCTGGAGTTGATTGGCTCCTCGGAGTGGGAGGACTGCGGCTGCAACGCGGTAGTGCAGTGACGCGACGCAATCGCCTGTCGTAGTGACCTCAATGAACGGAAGCCAGCATTCACGATCCGACCGCGATCAACGACGCCGCGAGCGTGCTCTCTGAACCTTGGCCACTGGCCGGCGACGTGTGTGCGCCGGAAGCTCATTCATGCGGCTCTCAATGCAATCGTAGAAGACCTCGGCAGAGGTGCGGACCTCCGGCGCGACGTTCCTCAGGGCTCGGCGCTCGCCACGATCGAGTGCTCGCAAAGCCTCCACCCAGGGCCGAAGACGCGCGGTCTCGCCACGCTCGTCGAGAAAGTGGAGCAGCTCAGTCCCATAGTTGAGGTGCAGCATCACCGCACTGGCGTGGATCCAGTCCTCAGTATTGAGTGGACCGAAGCTATCGGTCTGCTGGCTCATCGCTTTCGCAAGAGCCTTCGCGGCCAGACCCCAGTTCGCGTCGAAGGCCGCAGACAAGGCATTTCGAAGCGCGTCGTCGTCGAGGCCGCTCCGCTCGGATATCTCGTCATCCGCGAAGATGGAACCTCCCACCTCGAGCTCATCGGCGTCTGTCGTAAACGTTCTAGTCCCAAGTAGGTCGCCCCTTGCCGTGATCCTGCGAAGGCGGCTCGAGGACTCAGGCGTAGCGGCGGTCTTTGCCGGGCTGGAATCCCGGATGAGGCTACTCCCGATCGGCATGGAGTCGACCATTAGATGAATCCACTCCTTCTCATCGCATTGAAGAAGAGCGCGTTTCCAATCTTCCGTATTGTGCAGGTCACGGATCTGACCGCTGGTCAGGCGCTCTGAAAGCCAGGCAACCGCCTGAACCGAATAGCTCATCTCATCGGCGGCCCGTGCCTGCCGTGTCGCGGCGAGAACACTCTGAATCTCCGCATCGCTGAGCTTTTCGGAGCGAGTTGCCAGTCGCTCCCGCTCGCCGCTCAGGAACATGGCCCGATCGCCAAGCACGGCTTTCGCAAAGTCCTCGGGGGTGACCTCCCCGCCTTTCGGCACCAGGGACATGAGCTTCTTCCGGAGGTCGTCGAACGCCAATGTGGCCGGTGGCAGACTGTCGAAGTCGATCAACTCGTGGAGCCGCGCTCGAGCCTCCATGGCACCTTCGCGCAATGCGGTCAGCTCCGCGTGCCGCGCGAGCTCTTCGGCAGCTTCCGGCTCCTGAAGGCTCTTGGCGACAGCATGGCTCCAGACGTAGCGGTCCGGCGTGAAGCGATCCTCGCCCATCAAACCACGCGCGAGACGGGAGCGGTCGGCCGGCTCGTAAAAGGTCTCCAGAAAACGCGTCAGAAACTCCACCTCGCGCCGCTGCCGGCGTGAGGCGCTGCGCATCAGGAACCAAATGTTGAAGAAGCGCTCGGCGAGCTGGTAGCCGGTGCGCGTGTCGCCAAAGAGCTCGGTGCGCTCCACTACGCCGGTCCTCTCCAGGCGGTCGAGTTGGGAGCTGATGGTGCCGGCCGGCAAGCCAGTGTTACTGACAAGTGCAGCCGCGGTGACCGGATCCCAGTGATTGGCGATGGCGCTGGCCACGACCTGCTGCTGAGGAGTGAGCTCTTCGAAGCGGGCCTTGTAGCTTGGCGTGACGCGATCCAGCAGTCCTTCCAGATCGCCGAATACGCTGGGAGCGAAGTCCTCGGCATAGAGGAAGAAGAGCGTCAGCATCGTGCGGGGGTTCCCACCCGTGAGCTGCCGCAGGACCGTCAGCCTGGCGGGATGCTGCAGGACCCGCTCGCGCACGTCGTCCCGCCCCGCTGCCTCGGCCAGATGCAGGAGCAGGGAACGCATCTCGGCCTCCTCCAGCGGACGCAGATAGTGGACCTTGAACTGATCATAGAAGGCCGCACCGTAGTCCACAGTCTGCACTGGCGGACTGGAGCTGGCTCCGATAACGATGGGACCGCCCGGCCGCATGAGCAACTCGCGCAGGCTGTGCTGTTGGCCGTTGTCGAGACGCTCGAAGACGAGTTGCAAGTTGTCGACCAGCAAGACCGGGCGCTGGCCTCCGCCTTTGGCCATTCTGGCGAAGGCTTCGTAGATTTCATCGGCGAAGGGTTGGTCGTCTTTTGCCGCTCGCAGTCCGGTCTCGGTCAGGCGCTCGACGGCGGCATCGATCTCTTCGACGCCCTCGGTATCGCCGGCCGCCTCGCGCGCATCGGCCAACGAATCGAGGCAGTTCAGCCAGAACTTGGAGAGGCGGTCCACGGCGTACTGCTCTTCGACGAACGCAAGTGGGATGAACCGCGCAGAGAGTGTCGCGTCGGTGCGCAACTCGGCTGCGATGCGCGCAAGGAGCATGGTCTTGCCCATGCCCCTCTGCCCAACGATGAGATGGTGCTGGGCTCGGCTTTTCGGCTTTTCGGCGGCGAGGTCGGCCACGATGCGCTCCAACTGCGGACCACGCGCCGCGAAGGCCGCAATGACCTGCTCCGGCGCCATCCGCCCCGTGTTGTAGAGCGAGAGTTGGTGGAGGGAGAGCCGAGGTGTCGGCGCGGCGGGGTTCATCGCACTTCCCGCCGATGCCAGTACTCGCGAAGAAGGAAAGAGCGAAAGGAGTAGCGGCCCGCGCTGGCCAGGAGATAGCCATCGCGCTGGAGCATGAGCAACAGCCGCGAGAGCTGGTCTTCGACCGCGGCAGGATCGGCGGCTTCACGGGTGCGCATCAGCGCGTTCACGATCTGCGCGCGCTTGCGACCGTCGGAGTGCTGACAGAGATGGCGAAGGATGTCCTTCGCCGCGGTGGCATCGCTCTGGTCGAACTGTTCCTCCAGGCGTTGCCGCCACGTATCAAACTGGCTGAGATTGTTGGGCAAGAGGAGATGCGTGAATGCTGCGTCGATGGCGGCAGCATCGGCCTGCTCCGCGCCGGAGTCTGAATCGACGAGCGCATGGAAGACGATCTGCAGGTGGTGCGGCAGCGGCCAGCCTACGCGATCGAGGATGAGCACTCGCTGTGCTGCGGTGAGCGGAAGGCCATTGCTCTCCCCCAGCCTGGCGAGAAAGTCGTCGGCCTCCCTCGGGCTCAAGGCCTCCAGGGTCAGCGGGGTCAGGTCATTGATGGCCTTACGCAGGTTTCGATCATCGACAAAGCTGTCCAACCCGATCGAGCCGAGGAAGATCCAGCGCACGTTCTTCCGATGGGTCTGCCGCAGAGAACGCAGCCAATGGAGCAGCCGGCTGACACGCTCGGTGCCATGCTCGTCTCTGCTCAGCGCCAGAAGCAATTCGGGCATCTCGTCGATGGCGACGAGCACGCTCCTGCCGCCGACCTCGATCTTGTGCAGAATGCTCTCGATTGCTCGCCCCAGAGTGCTGTGGTCGGGATCATCCGCGGCTCCCAACTCCATGTCGACGCCGGCGGCGCCCACCTTCAAGCCACCCAGCAACTGACGCCCCTTTCGAAGCACCAGCGAAACCCGGCTGATCAGTTCGGGGTGCAGGTCGCTCTCGCTCAAAGCATCGACGAGCTTTTCCGCGAAGGCCAGCTCATCGTGACAGCCTTCGACATTCAGGAAGACCGCGCAGCGGCCAGCCTCACGCTCCAATTCGCACAACCGGAGCACAAGAGAGGTCTTCCCTACACGCCGCGGCGCCGTAAGCAAGGCGTTCGCACCATTGGCCAGCTCACGCTGCAGCCGGGCAAGATCGCGAGGTCGATCGAAGAAGTCGTCATCCTCGACCGGGGAGCCGGTTACGTTTCTCACAGGCGGAACGATAACAAGGCCAAGACACGTTGTCAATATACGAATTGGTATTTATACGAATTTGTATCTATACGCCACTAGAGCAGACGCACCCTCCCAGGAGTCTGGCCCCTTGAATCGAGGTGCGCTGGCGTCCCGTCACAAGGGGCGAATCCAGCACTCGAGACGGGTGCCCTTCGTCAAGACGCGCTCCCTTCCCGGCGGCCTGAGTCCTGCTCGCGCATCACAACAAAAAGGCCGGCGCTCGCGCGCCGGCCCTGGAACGTACAGCACGAACCTCTACGCGGCGGCGGCGTCCGTCACTTCCGGCTCTTCTGCGCGCGCGGAGCCGCGGCGGCGGAAGAACTCCTGGATGTCGTCGAAGATCGAGTAGAGGACTGGGGTGGCCAGGAGGGTCAGCAGCAGCACGAGGGTCTGGCCGCCGATGATCGTGGCGCCGATGGCGCGGTTGGTGGCGGCGCCAGTGCCGCTGGAGACGACCAGGGGGATCATGCCGGCCACGAAGGCGAGCGTGGTCATGAGAATGGGGCGGAGCCGGTCGCGGTTCGCCTCGCGGATCGCTTCGGCGCGGGGCATGCCCCGCTCGCGGAGCTGATTCGTGTGGTCGACCTGCAGGATCGAGTTCTTCTTGACGATGCCGAACAAGACCACGATGCCCAGGGCCGAGAAGATGTTGATCGACTCGTTGAGCAGCACCAGCGACAGGATCGCGAACGGCACGGTCATCGGCAACGACAGCAGGATCGTGATCGGGTGGACCCAGCTCTCGAACTGCGCGGCCAGGATCAGGTACATGAACACGATCGACAGCGCGAAGGCGAGCATGAAGTTCGCGCCCATCTCCTGCTGCTCCTTGGCCCGGCCGGTGAAGCCGTAGGAGAAGCCGTTGGGCATGTTCAGTTCTTTGGCCTTCTGCTCGAGCAGGGCCATGACCGTCGCCGAAGAGTAGCCCGGCTGCATGTTGGAGAGAACCATGACCATGCGCCTGCGGTTGTAGCGGTTGATGACCGACGGACCGGTGCCTTCCTTCATCTGCACGAGATCGTCGAGCTTGACCGTGCCCCCCGCCATCGAGGGCACTTCGATCTGGGAGATGCCGGCGATGTTCGCGCGTCCCTCCTCGCCGGAACGGACGTGCACTTCGTACTCTTCGCCGCCCTCGTAGTAGCTGGTGGCCTGCTGCCCGCCCACGAGGACGTTCAGCGTCGCGGCGAGATCCTGCACGCGCACGCCGAGGTCGGTGGACTTGTCGCGGTCGATGCGCACGGCCAGCTCCGGCTTGCCGACGATGAAATTCGTCTGCACGTCCGTCGTGCCGAGCTTGGGATCCTTGATGACCTCGGTGAGCTGGCGCGAGTACTTGTCGAGCGCAACCAGATCCGGGCCGCCGATCCAGAACATGACTTCGGCATCCGTGCCGCCGCCGAACTCGTTGACGGGCGCGACCTGCGTGACGAGGTTCAGCCGCTTGTACTGCGGGAGGATCTCGGTGCGGACGCGGTCCATGATCACGTACTGGTCGTCGCGTTTCGACGCCTCACCGAGCTTTACGTAGATGGTGCCGAGGTTCAGTGTCTGCTGCGGATCATCGCCGATGGTCACGACCGTGTTCGTCACACCCTCGAGCTGACGGGCGCGGGAGCCGATCGACTCCAGGATGGTCATCGTCGAGTCGACGCTGGCGCCTTCCGGAGCGCGCACGGTGATGGCGAACTGCCCCTCGTCGTCATACGGGAGGAAGTTACTGTCGACGACCTTGAACAGCGGGAACATCGAGAGGAACACGAGCGCCATGGCCACGATGATCACCCAGCGGTGCGCCATCGAGAAGTCGAGCATCTTCAGGTACACGCGCTCGACCACGGCGTACAGCCCCTTGTCCCGCGTGCCCTCGCCTTCGGAGTGATTGAGGTCCGAGCGCTTGAGATAGCGCGCGGCCATCATCGGCGTGAGGGTGAACGACACGAGCAACGACACGGCGATGGCGAAGGCCATGGTGATGCCGAACGAGAACATGAAGCGGCCCACGACGCCGGCCATGAACGCCACGGGGAGGAAGACGATGATCAGCGAGAGCGAGGTGGCCATGACCGCGAGGCCGACTTCCTTCGTGCCCGCCACCGCCGCTTCCGCGGGCGACATGTTCTTCTCTTCCATGTGCCGGAAGATGTTCTCCAGGACGACCACGGCGTCGTCGATGACGATCCCGACGGCCAGCGTCAGCGCCAGGAGGGTGATGATGTTCAAGGTGAAGCCCATGTACGCCATGGCCGCGAACGTGGCGATGAGCGAACTGGGGATCGCCACCGCGGCGATCAGCGTCGGTCTCGAGTTTCGTGCGAAGTAGATGAACATCCCGATGCCGATCACGATCGCCAGCGGAATGCCGATCGACTTCGGGACCGGGATCGTGTGGCCCCACACGAGCGTGTAGAGCAGCAGCGTCGCGCCGACCATCGCCAGGACGACGAACGGACGGGGGCTGGAGAGGAACAGCCACACGATGAGCGCGGCGAAGATCGAGCCCAGGATGAGGTGCTCTTTCACGGCACCGACCGCGGCCAGGACGAACTCCGACTGGTCACGAATGACGTCGAGCTTGTAGCCCGCGGGGATCTGCGGGCGGATTTCTTCGACGCGCTCCTTGATGCCGTCCACGACCGCGATCGCGTTCGTTCCGGACTGCTTGCGCACCTGCAGCACCACCGCGGACTTGCCGCCCACCGTGGCCGCGGACTTGACGTCGGACATGCTGTCTTCGATGCGGGCGATGTCGCGAATGCGCACCGGTGTCCCAGCCACGTTCGCCACCGGGATGTTGCCGAACTCCTCGGGGGAGGTCACGCGGCCGTAGGTCCGCAGCGTGAGATCGCGTACGCCCTGCTCGACCTTGCCGCCGGGGATCTGGATGTTCTGTGCCTGCAGAGCGGCGACGACCTGCGCGGCGGTGAGACCCTGCGCTGTGAGCTTGGAATTGTCGACGATGACGTTGATCTGGCGCGGCCGGCCGCCGATGACCAGGACCTGTCCGACGCCGGAGACCGTCTCCAGGCGGCGGCGGAGAGTCTTGTCGACGTACTCGGAAATGTCGCGTTGCGAGCCGGGACCGGAGACGGCGATGGTGACGACCGGGATCGCGCCCGGATCGAAGTTCTGCACGATCGGAGGATCGGCGTCGGTGGGCAGACTGGCCGCGATCGTGGAGATCTTGTCGCGCACTTCCTGCGTGGCCACGTCGCGGTTCTTCTCGAGGTCGAACGAGATCATGACCACCGAGACGTTCTCGGACGAGAACGAGGTGAGCTCATTGATGCCGCTGATGGTGTTGACCGCTTCCTCAATCTTGTCGGTCAGCTCCGTCTCGATCTCTTCCGGCGCCGCGCCGGGAAGCACGGTCGTGACGATGACGAACGGGAACTCGACATTAGGAAACCGGTCGACTCCCAGCTTCAAATACGAGAACGCACCGATCACGACCAGCGCCAGAATGATCACGGTCGCGAAGACGGGACGCCTGACGCAGATCTCAGCTAATTTTTGCATTGGTAGCTCTCCCGAGCTGTTGTCCGTTGTCGGTGGTCAGTGTCGATGCGATGTCTCGCGAGAGCGTTGCCGCCTACCGGGGAATCGCAGACCACCGACCACTGACAACCGGCAACCATTCATCAGTCCAACTTCGTTTCGACGCGTGCGAACAGACCCGGCCGCAGCCGTCCGTCGCGATTGGCAAATTCCGCTTCGGCGAACATGGTCCGCGTCTTCGGGTCGATGACGCCGCCAATGGTCTTGATCGCGCCCTCGAACTTTTCGTTCGGGTACGGATCGACGGTCGCGGTGACGCGGTCGCCCGGTTCGATCCGGCCCAGATAGCGTTCCGGGACGGCGAAACGGAGCTTGAGGGGCGAGAG
>Ga0307505_10001790_pt1 | contig 16308 bp, 13 predicted proteins | sample 23_S_MG_FD_202183 | JGI IMG/M metagenome (GOLD analysis project Ga0307505, IMG submission 202183) | Soil microbial communities from Populus trichocarpa stands in riparian zone in the Pacific Northwest, United States - 23_S | ecosystem: Environmental > Terrestrial > Soil > Riparian zone > Trees...
CATCGCCAGGATCTACGCATGTGGTCGGTCTTCGATGAGAGCCGTGACGTCGATTTCAACTCGGTCGCGTGGATCCGCGACGGCGGCAATGTGCTGGTCGATCCCCTTCCGATGTCCGACGCCGACCTCGCCCAGCTCGAGGGCTTGGGCGGCGCCAGCGTGATCGTCATCACCAATTCGGATCACGTGCGCGACAGCGTCGCTCTGGCGCGGCGCTTCGGTGCGCGGATCGCCGGCCCCGCGGCGGAGCGCGACGGATTCGCCGTTGCGTGCGACGGTTGGTTGGGCGACGGCGACGAGGTGGTGTCGGGGCTGCACGCGATCGAGATGTACGGCTCGAAGACGCACGGCGAGCTGGCATTGCTGCTCGAAGATTCGACGCTGATCACGGGGGACCTGGTGCGCGGCCAGCGCGGCGGCGCGTTGAACCTGCTACCCGACGCCAAACTCACCGACAAGGAGTCCGCGCTACGCAGTGTGCGCCGCCTCGCCGACTTGCCGAACGTGGACGCCGTCCTTGTCGGCGACGGCTGGCCGGTCTTCGCGGGGGGCCGCGCGCTTCTCACTGCGCTGATCGCTTAGTTCGCGTCGGCTCGGCCAACCATTATCTCGCGCGGAGACGCTGAGGCGCTGAGAGGTATCCTCAAAAGATAAAAAATTCTCGCGCCAAGACGCCAAGGCGCCAAGGGAGATGCTGATGGATCATCTTCCTACTCGAGAATGTCGTCGTTAGCGTTCGACGCCGGCTGACTGCACCGGCACGTCCTTCTTGGCGCCTTGGCGTCTTGGCGCGAGAAAAATTCTGGATCCCACTCTCAGCGTCTCCGCGCCTCCGCGCGAGAAGAATTCTGTACCCCAAATCGCAGCGCCGCCGCGCGAGGAATTCACTCCGCCGCGCGCGCCTTGAGGAAACCGATCAGCGCCCGGTCGTGGCGGCTGGCGGCCGAGAGGGGTTTGATGTGCGGCGCCCAGCGCGGCGGCGCCGCGGGCTCGGGGCGGTCTCCCATGACGGTGACGCGCTGGATGAGGCGCTCGCCTTCGAAGTCGTTCAACACGTAGTGCTGGGTACAGCGGTTGTCCCATATGGCGATCGTGCCCTGGTGCCAGCGGTAGCGAACGGTGAACCGCGCACTGGTCACCCAGCGGGTGAGAAAACCGAGCAGGGTCGCGCTCTCCTCGTGGCCGAGCTCGACGATGCGACGGGTGAAATGCTCGTTGACGAAGAGCGACTTGCGGCCCGTCTCGGGATGCACGCGCACGACGGGGTGGATCGCCATCTTATCGGCCCGGCCGTGCGGGTCGGCATCGTGCAGCGCCGATAGCCCCTCGCAGAGGTCGCGCATCGGCGCCGAGAGAGCTTCGTAGGCCTTGTACATGTTCGACCACATCGTATCGCCGCCGACCGCTGGAGCCTTGACCATGTGGAGGATGGCCATCACCGACGGTTGATCCTGACACGTGAGGTCGCTGTGCCACTCGTCGGCGATGGCTCCCTCGCCGCCGACTGCATGCAGCTCGAAAAACTCCGGGCGCGCGGCGTCGAAGCTCAAGTTTGGGTGCGCCTCCAGTTCGCCGAAGAGGCGGCCGAAGGCGATGTGGGTGTCGGGCGTGAAGCTCTGGTCAGGGAAGAACAGAACCAGGTGTTCCAGGAGAAGCGCGCGGATCACGTCGACATCGCTGGGCCCGGCTTGATCCAGCCGCATGCCGCGTACCTCGGCGCCGAGAGAGCCGGAGAGCCGCTCGACCTTCAGGTTGTCGTTGTCCATCTCGTTCCACTCCCGCGCGTGTTCGCGCCGCTTTACTCGAAGACGACCCTCTCGATGTCATAGCGGCTGTTGGCCTCGTCGAACAGGCGGGCGAAGATCACGTAGACGTCGTCGCCGCGAACCGCCGCGGTGGTCGGCTCGGTATCGGTGATCGTCGCGCTGTCCCACGTGCCGATCGTCGTCGCGGTCTGCCAATCGTCGTCGCTTCGGAGCAACAGCACCGAGGCTGGTCCACCGATGGTGACGACCGCGAGATCGCCCTGCGGGGTGAAGACGATGCCATCCCCCGAAACGACCTGATCGGTATCGACCGGCTCGAGCGATTGCGGATCGCCGACTCGCATGCGCATCAGCGGTCCGCCGATGCGGGCAATCAGGAGGACTTCGTCGTTGTAGAGCTCGATGCCGTTGGCGAGGCTCAGCTGCGGGCTGGTGGTGAACTCGCTCGAGGTTCCCGCCGCGTCGACAGCATAGACACCACTGCCGAGCGTCTCGGTGACCCACGCGGCGCCCGAATCGGCAACTACGACGTCGTTCGCCAGTTGCGCCGGTCCCGCGCTGGTGCCCGCCGCGATGTCGACGACGCGGATGACTTCGCCGTTGGCGAGATCGTAGACGCCAAGGCCGGCTCCGCCCTGGGTCGTGCTGCCGGCGGCGAAGAGGACATCTCGATCGCGATCGATGTGGAGCCCCAAAGTGCTGGCGAGCCCCGGGTCGGCGACGAGCAGTGCGAGATTGCCGTCGTCATCGACGGTGTGAATCGTCCCCTGCGTGCTCGAGCCGACGACGAATCGCCCCAGGCTCTCGTCGTACTCGAGCCCCTCCGGTTGGAGGTTGAGGCTGTGGAACGTGATCAGGTCGGGTGGTGGCGGCGGCGGTCCTCCGTCATCGTCGTCGCCGCAGGCGGCGAGCACTCCGAACGCCAAGAGACAACAGCCCAGCAATCGCTGCCGCACGGATCCGCGCATTTTCATTGGCACCTCCCGATCTGCCCACCCTTCTCGCGGATCGCGAATCGCTGGTCAACGATCAGGTGTCGAAACCCACGTCCACGGTGACGTGCTCCCACTCGTCGATCGACGCGCTCAAATCGACGAGCTTCTGCCGGAAGGCGGTCAGGACGTCGCGTCCGAGCAGGAGCCGCAACGGTGGGTTTTCGAGCTCGCTGAGCATCAGCACCGCACCGGCCACTTTGCGCGGGTTGCCGGGCAGGTGATCGGCGAACGCCTTGATCAGTTCTTTGCGGGCGCCGACGGTGTCGGCGTAGTCGGCGATCGGCTGGCGGGTCTCCTGCATCGAGCGCGACGCGTAGTCGGTGCGGAAGGCTCCCGGTTCGATCGCCGTCACGTGGATGCCCAGCGGCCCGACCTCCTTGGCGAGTCCTTCGGTGAGCGCCTCGAGCGCGTACTTGCTGGAGCTGTAGTAGATGTTCGGCGGGTTCGTCACCAACCCGGTCATCGACGACATATTGATGATCCGCCCCCGGCGGCGCGCGCGCATCTGTGGAAGGACGGCTTTGATCGTGTCGACGACGCCGAAGTAGTTGGTGTCGAACAGGCGCCGGACCTCTTCGTCCTCGCCCTCCTCGAGAGCGGACATGTAGCCGTAGCCGGCGTTGTTGACGAGGACGTCGATGTCGCCGAACCGCGCATTGGTCGCGGCGACGGCGGCGTCGATCTGCTCGCGCCGCGTCACGTCGAGCGGCAGTGCGAGCGCGCGATCGGGGAATGCCTCGACGATGTCGGCAACGGCTTCCGCGCGCCGCGCCGTCGCCGCAACGAGGTGCCCGCGACGCAGCGCCGCCATCGCGATCTCGCGGCCTAGACCGGTCGAGCAACCGGTCACCAGCCACACCCGAGCGCTGTCGGACGTCACGGTCGCACCTCCGGCAAACGCCGCAGGTAGCTCGCCCGTCGCTGCCGCCGTTGCTCGTCGCGCCGCACCGAATCGATCCAGGTAGTGCCCTCGGGGAGGCGCGCGCGCAGATCGCGCAGGTTGATCACCTCGCCGCGCGCGGTGACTTCGCCGCGCGGCCGGCCGTCCGGAAACTCGGCCATGCGCAGTGTCAGCATGCCCTCGCGCATGCCGCACGTGTCGATCCAGTTGTGTACTCCGGGGTCCTCGGGGCAGAGGACGTAGGTATACGACCCGTCCGGATTGGCCACCGACTGCGCCTTGTTGAGGCTGCTCGTGCGGTCGAGGATGTCCAGCGTCGTGCCCCACACGTTGGCGAGTGGCACGACGAAGTAGGCGGCGCCGCCGTCCTGCACGTGGATCGCGAAGGCCTCCCCCTCCTCGAGGCGGAAGTGGCCGCCGACGTAGAACTGGTTGCGCAGCGCGCCGCCCTTGTCGGCGGAGTAGGCGAGGCTGAATTCGTTGGGGCGGCGGCGCAACATGCCGCGGCTCAGTCCCAGGGTGAAATCTGCGAAGCGCTGCATGTACTGCGCGGCGAGATCCGCCTCTTCGTCTACCGTGCGCGGTGGCGCCGGGGGTGGATCGCCGAGACGCTCGATGCGCAGCGCGTTGGGTTCGTCGGCGCTCCAGTCGAGCATGACGTCGCGGATATAGAACTCGCGAGCGGCGGGCGACGACTGGACGTGGTTGGGCCGATCGCCCGCCGGCTCGGCGTCGACCGTCACGGTGAAGGAGCGGTCATCGTCGAGAACCAAGTCATGCCCGGAGAGAACATCGACCGTGGTCATGTTCTCGTCCCACAGCGTGAAGTAGTTCTCGGTCATACGCCGTTCGCCGACGCGCCCGTGGATCTGGTAGCGCTCCTCACCGGAAATCGGGATGACCCGGTAGATGGTGTCCGGGTTGTCGATCCCCCACCGCGAACCCGGAATCCGCACCTCCCCCAATGGATGGGCGAGCCGCGTGATGGCGATGACCTTGGGGCGCATCGGATCCTGGTTGGCCGACCAGATCGCGGCCGAGAACATGACCTCTTCAAAAGCCGCGTCGAAGCAGCTCCGCATGGCCGGTGTCGGATCCATCTCGCGCAGCCAGTGCTCGCGCACGCGGCCGAAGGCGGCGGAGACGGTCGGATGGCGGATGATCTCGAGCGCGTGGCGTTCGTGCTCGTGTTGCTCGGAAGTCGCAATCGGATGCGATGTCATTCTGTCCCCTTGCGTGAAGCGAAACGATTTTCACCACGGAGACACAGAGACACGGAGAATTCAAAATGATCGGGCTCTTCTCCAAAGCGTGCCGGCGCACGCACGTCATGCCGGCGAAAGCCGGCGCACGCACGTCATGCCGGCGAAAGCCGGCATCCAGCGCGGGCTCCCTGTCGTCATGCCGGCTTTCGCCGGCATGACGTGCCCGCCGCGTCCCTCTGTGTCTCTGTGCCTCAGTGGTGAGGAGACTGCCTCATTCGAGTTCGCGTGGCGCGAGGTAGCGCTCGATGTAGGTGGCGAACTCGCTACGGATTTGTTCGTCGGTCAACCCGAAGTCTGCCGCGGTGTAGCGGTGTCTCGCCAACGTATCGCGTTCCTTCGCGTCCTCGACGAGCCATGTCCGCATCGCGCGCTCGGCGTCGTCGCGCGGCTCGATGCCCGCCGCGGCATAGATTCGGCGGATCTGGCCAATCGGGTCTTTCACCGCGTCGCGGTACCAGATGTCGGTGAAGCGGGCGGACCCCGCGGGCATTCGCGCGCGCGCGTCGACGGCGCGGCGGTTCGTCCAGGCCATGCGCTCGATCCATTGCGCTCCGACCTGGCGCGGGTCGACGTCGTGCGCGTGCATCCGCCACAGGGTCGCGTTGAGACTCGCTCCGGAGGGAATCGTCTCGACTGGATCGCGGTGCATGTGGATGACGTGCGCGTCGGGCAGCTCGGCGAAAAGCGTCTCAAGATAGCCCATGTGGGCCGGAGTCTTCAGCACCCAGCGCCCGCGCCGTTCGCCGCGTCGCTTCTTCTGCCACTGCAGCAGCTGGAGCATGCGGTGGAGGTGGCGGTAGGCCGGCGCGAAGTCCTGGTCGTCGATCCAAGATCGGTAGCGCGGCACGTCGCAGGACGCCTCCGGGACGTGGGAGAGAAAGGCGTCGGCGAGAAACATGATCTCCTCCTCGGCCTGGTGCGCATAGGATGGATGGATCGCGAAGAGCTCCGGTGCGAAAGCGCGGATCTGCGCTTCGCGCGCCTCGGCGGCGGCGACTCGCGGGTCCTCGCGCGAGGTGTCGACGATGGGCGGATCGTCGCGGGATTGGTCGCCGAGGCGAGGCGCCGGCTCGAGAGCCTCCCAGCCGAGAACGCAATAGTGCCGCGGATCGGCGGCGAGCAGGCGTTGGACGAGGGTGGTTCCGGTTCGCATCATGCCGACGACGACCAACGGCGCCTCGATCCGTTCGAAGGCGATCTCCGGGTGGTGGCGAAGCCAGTGGCGCGCGCGCAGTCGGTTGGCGAGGGACCGCACGACCGAGCCGCGCAGGATCGACGCGCCCAGCTCGTGGATCGGCGCCTCCGCGAGGGATTCGAGCAGGACGCGCAACGGCGCGCGGAACGCGTCGTCGCCGAAGTCGTCCAGGCCGTCGATACGGCGGGCGGCGGCGAGAATCGACTCCTCGGCGAATTGCTCGGCAACGCTCATCTCTTGTCACACAGGATACGAACCGGCAGTAATCGCCTGATGGCGGACAGCGCACGTGAGATCGAAAACCTTCTGTACACTTACGCCGAGCGCATCGACGCCGGCAACCTGACCGGGCTGGCGGAGATGTTCGCGCACGGTCGGATCGCGCCGGCGCCGGGCGTGACCTTCGAAGGAACCAAGCAGGTGCTGGGCCTTTACGAGGGCGCGACGCGCCTCTACGAAGACGGCACGCCGCGCACCCGGCATGTCACGACCAACGCGATCATCGAGGTCGACGACGCGGCGGGAACCGGCTCGGCGCGCAGCTACTACAGTGTGTTCCAACAGACCGACGAGTTGCCGCTGCAACCGATCATCTGCGGCCGGTACCACGACACCTTTCACCGGGTGGATGGCGTGTGGTGGTTCGACACGCGCATCATGTTCGTCGACCTCGTGGGTGATCTGAGCCGACACCTGCTCTACGCGCTGCGCTGAGGTTGCGCCCCAAAACGCGAAGATCCTTTCTCCCCGGTTTTCTGGACGCGGGACCGGAACAGGCGTACGGTTACTCGCATTCGTCGATCACCGGCAAAAGCCGGCGCCGCCCGCGGGTGCGCTTCCGAAAGGAGCACGACGATGGTCGTAACCGTCTGGACCTCGGCAGTGAACGCACCAAGACCCCGCGGGCCGATGCGATGGCGACGGGTGCTTGCCGGCCTGTTATTTCTTGCCGCCTGCGGCGGCGACGACGACGCTCCGCTGCCGGTCCCCACCGCGACGGCGACAACTTCCTCGACGGCGACGGCGGCGGTCGGGTCGACCGCGACGGCGTTGCCCTCGGTTGCGGCGACGGCGACTCAACCCGTCGTCGGTTCGGCGACTGCGACGCAAGCCGTCGTTGGTTCGCCGACGCGGACCGCACCTGCAGCGCACACACCGACGCGGCCGATCCACTCGCCGACGCCGGCCGCGTCGGCGGTTCACACGCCCACGCCGCGCCCGTCGACGGCTACGCCGCAGCCCGAGTGCTCGATCACCCCGGGCGCGCTGCCGTTCGATCGCACCGAGTGCCGGCCGACGTGCGCGCATTTCGACCCGCTCAAACAGGTCTTCTTCGGCGAGACGCATCTGCACACCGCGTACTCGTTCGACGCCTCGACCATCGACACGCGAAATCTTCCCCCCGACGCGTACCGCTACGCAAAGGGCGGCGCGATCGGCCTGCCGCCGTGGGCCGACACGCGCGGCGACACGGCGACGCAGGGCTCCTCGAGCCCGAGCACGGTAACCGAGTTCCCGTACTGTATGCCGGGCGAGGAGTGCCAATTCAGCGCGACGCGTATCGCACAACTGCCGCCGGGGCGGGCGCTCGACTTTGCCGCGATCACGGACCACTCCGAGCAGTTCGGAGAGAACAACATCTGCTTGTTCCTCGGCACGCAGGAATGCACGTCGGATGCCGACTGCACCGAGCCCAACCAATTTTGCAATAGCGGCCCCAGCGGCGGCCAGGGACTCTGTGTGCCCACCGGCTACAATGCGACGGTGTGCAGTGATGCACGGCAGGAGGTGTCACGCATCCGCAACGGTCCGGTGGCGGGCATCGTCGCTGCTTTTGAGAACGTCGCACAGAATCCCTCGCGTCCGCCGGGCGTTTGCGGCACGGACGGGTCCAACTGCCTCGCCAACGCGCAGCTCGTCTGGCAACAGATCATCGACGCCGCCCAGGCCAGCTACGATCGCACCGAGTCGTGCACCTTCACTTCGTTCATCGCGTACGAATACACCGCGATGGCGGCCAACGGCCGGTGCAGCGCCGACTTGCTGCCGTGTTGGGACGCGATGGGCACCGGAGAAGCTTCGGTCGATTGCGCCGGGTTCGACGATTCGACGGTGACGACCAAGCAGACTTGCGATAGCGACTTCCTCGGCAGCCAGGGCGGCGACAATCTGCACCGCAACATTATCTTTCGCAACGACGATGTAATCGACCTGCCGCTGAGCAATGTCGAGGAGCCGCTCGCTTGTGGCGAGGGTATGGAATGCGAATCTCCGGGGCAGGTCGCGTCGCCGATGGGGATGTTGTCGGCACTGCGCGCGGAGTGCCTCGAGAATCCCAGCCATCCGCGCTGTGACGTGTTGTCGATTCCGCACAACTCGAACATGAGCCGCGGCGCCATGTTTCTCCTGCCCGAGGACCTCGAAACCGCTCGTTTGCGCCGCGACCTCGAACCGCTGGTCGAGCTGATGCAGATCAAAGGCCAGTCGGAGTGCCGCTACTCGCCGGTCACCGGCACATACTGGAGCCAGGATCCCAACGCACCGGACGAGTTGTGCGACTTCGAGAACATGAGCTTCTCCCGGTTGAACGGATTGTACGTCCCGGCCGAACAGCAGGACACCGACTGGCTGCCGCCGCGCTCGTACGTGCGCGAGACGCTGAAGGAGGGCATCGCCTTTGAAGCCGCGAACGGTATCAATCCATTCCAACTCGGCTTCGTCGGCGGCCTGGACAACCACAACGGCACGCCGGGCCAGAGCGAGGAGACCGACTACGCCGTGCGCGGCGGGCACGCCATCGCGAGCTTTCTGGCCTCGGCGCAGGCTCTCAACGAGAAGTTCTTCCTCGGCTTCGAGACCAACGGCGGCGCGCTCACCGCTGTGTGGGCGGAGGAGAACTCGCGCGACGCGATCTTCACGGCGATGAAGAACCGCGAGACGTTCGCCACCAGCGGCACGCGGCCGGTCGTCCGCGTTTTCGGCGGCTACGATCTACCGCCCGACATGTGCGCTTCGGGCACCAACTTCGCCCAGGCGGGCTACGACGGCGGCGTGCCGATGGGCGGCTGCCTGAGCGCCGAAATGGACGACAGCGGGCGTTGCCGAGCCGGCGGCGACGCCGCGCCGACCTTTGCGGTGCTGGCGATGATGGACCCCGGCTGGCCGGGGCACGACGGCACGCCCTTGCAGCGCATTCAGATCGTCAAGGGATGGGTGGACGCCGCCGGTCAGACGCACGACGCGGTGTACGACGTGGCGGGCGACGCCGACAACGGCGCCGACGTCGACCTCGCGACGTGCGCGCCGCGGGGACCCGGCGCGCCGACGCTGTGCGCGCAGTGGACCGACCCCGACTTCGACCCGGACCAGCACGCGTTCTACTACGCGCGCGTTCTCGAGAACCCGAGCTGCCGATGGAACCAGTACTACTGCATCGCGCGCGGCGTCGACTGTGAGGAGCCGATGGGTACTTGCAGCTCTGAAGAGCCGGCTGTCAACGGACGCGGCTGCGGCACCAGCGACGATTGCGGCAGCGGCGGCGTCTGCACGCCGCCGCTCAGCTATACGCAGTTCGAGTACCAGCAGTGCTGCGGCGATCTCGTTCCGAAGACCGTCCAGCAACGGGCGTGGTCGTCGCCGATCTGGTTCAGCCCGCGAGCCAGCGAGCTATGACCACGCCTCGATGGCGGTGGGCACGCCACCCCGTTCTCCACTTCGCCGCGATTGGCGCGGCGTTGTTCGTGATGAGCGACATCTCGAATCCCGTGGCGGAGGCGCCGGTGTCGGCCGCCGCGCGGGCGCCGGTCGTCATCACGGCCCAGCGTGTGGACCGGATCCGAGCGGACTTCGCCGATCGCTGGGGGGCGCCACCGACGCCGGCGCAACTCCGGGCTCTCGTCGAGCAGATCATCGAGGAGGAGATACTCTACCGCGAAGCGCGCGTGTTGGCGCTCGACTTCGGCGACGCCAGCGTGCGCCGGCGACTGCTGGAGAAGGCGCGCGCGGTCGCCCGCGATCCCGGTCGCGGCGCGGATGAGTTGGTGGCCGAGGCCTACGCGCTCGGACTCGACGACGACGTCGTAGTGCAACGGCTACTCGCCACGAAGATGCGGCTCCTCCTGCAACAGGAGAACGCCGGCGGCCCGATCGCCGAGGCGGATATCCGCGCGTATCGCGAGAGCCACCGCGAACTCTTCCTGCAACCGCGGACGGTGACGTTCACCCACGTGTACTTCAGTCCAGGCATGCGCGGCGCGAGCGCGACGGGCGATGCGCACGCGGCGCTGGCGAGTCTCGGCGCGGCGTCGGCCCCGGACGCGCAGCCATACTCCGACCCGTTCCCGCTGGGCCAACGGTTGGTGGCGTACACCGAGACGCAGCTCGCAGGTCGCTTCGGCCGAGGGTTCGCCGATCGTGTGTTGGCGATCGAGCCCGGAGATTGGACCGGACCGCTCGACTCGCCCTACGGACTGCACCTCGTGCGGGTCGAAGAGCAGTCGCCGTCGCGGCTGGCCCCGCTCGAGGCGGTTCGGGAGTCGATCGAGTTGGCGTTGCGCAAGGAGCGCGCGGCGCAGAACCTCGCGCACGGCTTGGCGCGCCTTCGCGCGTCGTACGAGGTGCGGATCGAAGGCGCCGGGATCGCCGGCGAAACGCGTCAAAGGGTGCCGACGTCGTGAGAGGGCGGCTCGCCTTGCTCTGCGTCTCGGGTCTGTGCCTGAGCGCCACCTGGGCGACGGCGCATCCGCTCGACCCGGCGCTGCTCGAGCTGCGAGAGCGCGGCGAGGGCGTGGTGGCCGTGGTCTTCCACACGCCGCGTGCAGTGCCCCTGCGACCGTTGCTGCCCGACGGGTGTCGAGCGATCTCGTTGCCGCAGGTGCGCGTGACGGAGCGCCGCTCCGTGCGGCAATGGGAAGTCGACTGCGGCGGCGGCGGTCTGGTCGGCAAACGCGTCGGCGTCGACGGACTCGGCGCTCGGCGCACCGACGCGGTGCTGCGCGTCGAGCTGCGCGACGGCGGCCTGATCGAAGCTGTGCTGCGCCCCGACGAGCCGGTGATCACCGTCGCGTCACCCCCCGGATGGTTCGCCGTCGGCCGCGACTACTTCGATCTCGGGTTGCGGCACATCCTCGGCGGGCTCGATCACCTTCTGTTCGTGTTGGGGCTCGTACTGTTGGTGACCGACCGATGGCGCCTGCTGTGGACCATCACGGCCTTCACCCTCGGCCACAGCGTGACTCTCGCGCTCGCCGTGCTGGGGGTCGTGCGGGTCCCGTCGTCGCCGATCGAGGTGCTGATCGCGCTGAGCATCGTCGTGGTCGCCGCCGAACTCGCCCGGGCTGCGTCCGCCGGCGCGGCGCCGCGGGGTCGGCTGCCGATCGGTCTCGCCGCCGGATTCGGCCTGTTGCACGGCCTCGGCTTTGCCGGCGCGCTGGCGGAGGTAGGACTGCCGCCCGCGGCGATCCCGCTGGCGCTGTTCGCGTTCAACTGCGGCATCGAGATCGGCCAGCTCTTGTTCGTCGCTGTCGCCCTCGCCGCGGTGGGCGTGCTGCGCCGCCTGCCGATCCAGTGGCCCGCGCCACTGCGCCTCGCGCCGGCGTACGCGATCGGCGGTCTCGCGGCATTCTGGGTCTGGCAGCGGCTGCTGCTCTGAGACTCACGCCGCGGTGGCGGGTCTCCCCTGGTAGTCGACCCACTGCTGGCGCTCGAAGTCGTACAATTTGCACCGGCGTGTCGCCGCCAGGTAGTCGCGCAAACGATACGGTCTGCGCTCGACCAGATCGCCGTGTGCCTCGTGCAGCGCGTCGGTGGCCGCCGGCAGGTTGTAGAACGGAATGCGCGGATCGAGGTGGTGCGCCGTGTGATCGAAGATGTTGTGCCATATCGCGTTGATCAAGCGCGGCATCTCGAAGTTGGTCGTGCCTTCGACGTGCCCCTTGAGCTTGGTCCAGTCGCGCCGCGTGCTCCACGCGATGCCCGGATGGATGTGGTGCACATAGACGGTCCAGCCGATCATCACGTTCCACAACATCCACGGCACGATGAACAGTTCGGTGAGCGCCCAAACGACCGACGCGATCGAAGCGCCGCGGTTCCAACCGTGGGCCGCGCAGCCGGTCGCGAACACGAGGGCGAACAGCGCGATCACGATTCTGTCGCGCGCGAAATCGCGGCGCAGCTTCTTCGGCGGCGCGCCTTCGACGATCTTGCCGAGCCACATGGCGCGCGCGTAGTACAGTCCCGAGCCTAGCGGCGACCACTCGATGCGGTGGCGCAGTCGGGTCAGCGGAGAGTAGTCCGCGTATTGCCTCGGTGTCACCGGGTGCCAGACGAAGTCGAGACCCTGACAGCACGCGAATGCGTGGTGGATCCGGTTGTGGCCGTAGGCCCACACGCTGAACGCGTGCAGGCTCGGTAGCATGGCGAGTTGGCCGACGAGGTAGTTGAGGCGACGACTCTTGAACAACGCCCCGTGCGCTGCGTCGTGGCCGACGACGAAGAGAGCGCTGATCGCGTTCGCAGCGACAGCCCAGCCGATCAGCGTCCACAGCGGGTGGTCGGTCCACGCGAGCAACAGCAGCGACGCGAGGTATAGGGTAGCGTCGCGCACCAGAACCAGCATCCCGCGCCAGGTTGGATTGTCGTAACACTCGGGGGGAATCGCGCTTGCGAGATCGGCAAGGCGTTGGCGGTTGGCCGTCGGCAACGGACGATACTCCTTCGCGGTGGTCGATATTGATGAGTCCGGTCTTGGCACTCTCCGCGCCGAACCACACGTGAACGTCGTACTCCGCTTTGCCCCAAGCGTTACGGGGGACCTTAGAGGGGATGCATCGGCGGTGCAACGTGGGCCCGCGATCAGCTTTCAGCCATCAGCATTCAGTGGGGCCACCGGCGTGGCGCCGGATCGTTCGAACGAGAAACGATTCCTTCCCGACCGTCATTCCTCATCCCCAACGTCATTCCGGCGAAAGCCGGAATCCAGGCTGGACCCCGGCTTTCGCCGGGGTGACGACGGGATGGAACAGGGGGAACGAAGGAATGCGAATCGACGACGTTTCTGGTCAGCTGGGATGCATTGAAACGAGCGAGCTGGAAATTGAAAGTTGACTGGTGCCCTTTCACCTGCCAGTCGAGGCACTGCTACCAGCGCACGGTTCCCGCGGAGCCGTGGACCGTGCCGTTCACCGTCACGAGTTGCACATCGCCTTTGGCGGTGAGACGGCCGTGGCCGTCGTCGTCCAATGAGAATGTTTCGCTGGTGAAGCGTGCACCGCTGCCGACCTGCAGCGCGCCTTGGGCAGTTGGCTCGACGCCGAGCAGACGCAGGTAGGCGAGTAGAGGCTGCGCGTGGCTGTGCAGGTTGGCGACAGGGAACGCCTGCATGGCGAGGGTGGTGCCGGGCAGGAACCAGGTGCGCCCGGCGCGCGGCGATTCGGGGGCGTTCCACGAGTCGGGTCCGGACAACGTCCCCTCCCAGATTTCCGGATAGGCCGCGGTGTGCGCTCCGAGGGTCATTCGCCGCCACACGTCCCACGCCAGTTCGATGTCGACCTTCGCCGCCGCCCAGGCGAGGGTCATGTCGATGGCGAACCACGAACCGCCAAGTGTCCCGGTGCCCCAGAATCCCGCGGCGGCGAGGTCCGGGTCGGTCGGCCATTTGACGCGCGCGCCGATCGGCGCGCCGGCGCGATTGTTGCGGTCGATGTTCTCGAGCAGCACGCGCGCCTGATCGGGAGTGGCGGCGCCGCACAGGATCGCCCACGGCTGGACTTCCAGCCAGCAATCCTCATCGCCGACGATTCCTCCTCCGGGGGCGTACGCCCGGTGAAACCAGTTGCCGTTCCACGCCGTCGCCACCAGCGCGCGCAGATCGTCCGATTGCTCGCGCGCCTCGCGCGCGAGTGGCGATTCGCCGAGCCGATCTGCCAGACCCGCGTACACCGCAAGCACCCACGAGGCCATGGCCGAGTTGAGGACCGAGCTCCCGCCTTCGATCATCACGGCGGGATCGACCCCCGATTCCTCGATCGCCAGGTCGTTCCAGTCGGCGTTGAGAATGCGCACGTGATCGCGCGCGCCGCGGCCGACGAAGTCGAGGAAGAATCTGAATTGGCGGCGAAGGTGCTCGCGCAGCGGCACCGGCGGCGTGGCGTAGCTGGGGTGGTAGGAGAGCGGCGCGTCGAATGCCGCGAGATCGCCGGTGGCAGCGGCGTACTCCGCCGCCAGCCAGAGGGCCCACAGGTTGGAATCGGAGGGTCGAAAGGTGATGGGAAAGGGCGCCTTGGCGGCATTGAGAGAGTAGGGGAGGTCGCCGTCCGGGTTGGCCCAGGCGCAGGTGTTGCGCAGCACCGACAGCGCCAGGTCGGGTTCGGTGTAGACCAACGGCAGCGCGTGTTGCAGCGGATCGCGAGCCGCGGCGTTGAAGCCGATCTCGAAGGAGTACGTCGACGCCTGATCGAGAGTGTGGCCGCCGATGACGCGATCGACCGACGAGCCGCCCGTCAGCGCCGCGGCGTGCCAGGGAATCTCCTGCACCGCTTCCGCCGCCAACGGTGCCGCGGCGCGCGGCAGCCGCCGCCTCACCGCGTCCAACTGCGCGGCCGCGAAACCCTCGGGATCGTCGACTGCCATGCCGTCGTCGCGCCCGAAGCGATAGTACAGCCGAACCGTCTCTCCCGGTTCGAGTTTCAGTGGCGTTTCGATTTCGAGCGTCGGATGCGGGTCGCCGATCGCCCGCGCCGTCGCCGGCGTACCCCCCAATGCGTCGAGGCGCAGCCGCGCCGGTGCGCCGAAGGTCGCACCGGGGGCAGTCGCGTCGAAGCGCTCGGTGGCGAAGACCGCGCGGGCGGTGACCGCAACGTCGTAGGCGACGGCGCGCAGCGCGTTGTCTCGCCGGGTCTCGGCGGAAGCGAACGAGTTGAGAAAGCGCGGTCGCAGCGCCCACTGTTCGACGTGGCGCAGCGTGCGCGCCGCCGGGGCGTCGCTCGCCAGGTGAAGTTCGACGCGGCACAGCAGCCAGGGTGTCTCGCCCTCGGGCGCGAGGATCATCCGCGACATCGCCAGATCGCGATAGCGGTCGCGCACGGTGAAGTGGGTCGGGCCGAAGACGCGTTCGGGGACCGTCTCACCGCCGCGCCGTGCGTAGTCGCTGCCCCAGATCCGCCCGTCGGCTTCGTGTACGAGCGAGACGCCGGTTCCGGTCGGATCGGGCGCGGTCAGCCAGCGCAGGCCTTCGCCTTCGTCGAACACCGCGACCGTGCCGTCATTGGCCGCTTGCACCTGGACGCCGCGGTTACCGAACATATGCCAGTGCCGGCGCGTCGGCGGGTGCAAGATGGGATCCCATTCGGCCGCGTCGAGCGTCTCGTGGTCGGCCGCGTAGATGAACACCGGCAGGTCATCTTCGACGGCCCAGAAGCCGTAGACACTGGATCGCGGATCGATGTCGACGACCGGCGGGTCGCCGCCGTCAGAACCGCCGCCGCAGCCGATCACCGGCCAGGTCGCCGACGCGATGACCGCGACCGCGCCTAGTTCGAGGAAGTCGCGTCTCGTCACGTCCTGTGGCATCGCCGGCTTCTACTACGCCGATCATCACGCCGGCAACGATGTTGCCGGAAGCGGGACTGTCTTGATCGGCCGCTCGCGTCACTGGTTGGCGCGGAACAACTCGGCCGTGTTGTCGCGCGCATCAGACTCGGCACACGTGTGAAGACCGTTCCTGTGCGCAAAAACCCAGATCACGTCGTGCAGCAAACGCGGATCGTACGCGTGCTTTTCCCGCTGAAGAAGTCGCCGCGAAGAATTGGCCGGACGTCTTACACGGATCTGTAAGATCTACCCGGCAGCACCGCGGATTCATCGACGGTTTCCGAAAGCTTTTGGCGAATGTCGGCTGGCACGTCTTTGGCTTTCCAGTGTCGCAGCAACTCAACTTCGGAGAGGAGGTGAAACCCCATGGAGAATCAGCGCACACAGCAGGAGCGTCCCGGCACGACGAAGCCGCGACAGCCCCAGCGTAAGCCGGCTTCGCAGCCGGGTACGCAGAAGCAGGACAACGAGCGGCAACGCGACCGCCGCCAAACCAACGACGAAGAGTAAACCACACTGTCCCAGCCTCGAGTCACGGCGCCGCCGCCCCGCGGCGCCGTGACGTCCCTCCATCGCGGGGACCCGTGGCGGCCTT
>Ga0307505_10001791_pt1 | contig 16306 bp, 19 predicted proteins | sample 23_S_MG_FD_202183 | JGI IMG/M metagenome (GOLD analysis project Ga0307505, IMG submission 202183) | Soil microbial communities from Populus trichocarpa stands in riparian zone in the Pacific Northwest, United States - 23_S | ecosystem: Environmental > Terrestrial > Soil > Riparian zone > Trees...
GTGTGAATGATCGTCATCACCACGCCGACCACGAGTTCGACCGCAAGAATGCCGAGGATCATCGACAACAGTTGATCGGGCGGGATCACGTCACCGCCGAGGGATGCCATCATCGTCGGGACATAGCTGACAACCGCGAGTGTCACAAAGATCAGCACCGGTATCATCGCGATCGCCGCGACCACAACACCCGCTTTCCATTTGCTGAATCCCTTGAAGAGTTTGTCGAGCTTCGCAGGCTTACCATCGACCTTGTCGACAAGGCACATGAAGACGCCGATCATGACCGGGCCCATCAGGATGATCGTGCTCGACGCGATCATCCCAATAATGACGGTGATCCACACGACAATGAACTCGGGCTTCATTGTTGCCCAGGCTTCTTTATAAACCTCGACGGGGCGGATCTGGCCGGTGGTGAATTCCATCTATTGAGGGCGGCGGGCAGTAGCCCGCCTCTAAACGGAGTTAGGATCGATAGATCTGATCTAAATAATCCCGAACCATGCGGTCGCTGGAGAATTGCGGAGTCAGGGTGGCGATCGAGTTCTTCATCATCGCGATCCATTCGTTCGGCAAGCCACTGGAGTTGCGAGAATAAAACGCAGGTATGAGCTTATTTTCGAGCGTGTCATAGAGTGCAGCGGCGTCGACGACGTCCATCTCCGAATCGCTTTCGACGTCGAGTCCGCCGATCGCGAAGCCGTTTCGTTCGTTGTAGCCCTCGATCCACCAGCCGTCGAGTATCGAGAAGTTGAGCACGCCGTTCATCGCTGCCTTCATTCCACTCGTCCCGCTGGCCTCGAGCGGTCGACGCGGAACGTTCATCCACACATCAACTCCCTGGACTAGATAACGAGCGACCTCCTGGTCATAGTCTTCGACGAATACAGCTCGGCTCTGCCAGTTCGAGTCGTGGTTGATGCTGACAAGCTGCTGCAGGATCTGCTTGGCGGTCCAATCCTGCGGATGTGCCTTTCCGGCGAAAACGAACTGCACGGGCCGGGCCGGATCGTCGACGAGCTTTAGCAGCCGCTGAAGGTCGGACGTGATCAGGTCCCAGCGTTTGTACGCGGCGACGCGGCGGGCGAATCCGATGGTCAGAACATCCGGCGAGCACAAACGACGGGTATCGCGATGCTCGTGGATCGTGTCGGCGTCTCCGGTCTCTTTTGCTTTTGTCTTTTCGCGGATGAATGCGATCAGCAGATGTTTAAGATTACTGTGGACACGCCAAAATTCTTCGTCTGGGATCAGATCGATAGCGGTCGCCCAAGCGTTCGGATCGGCGATCAGCCGATGCCAATCTTTCCCGAGCCGCTCCTCGTATAGCGACTGAAAACCCGGAGCGATCCACGTCGGCGGATGTACTCCGTTCGTGACGTGCGTGATCGGCACGTCGTTCGGCTCGATGTTCTGCGCGAACATGTCTATCCAAAGCCCACGTGAAACCTCGCCGTGTTTTTCGCTCACGCCATTCGCCATACGTGACATTCGAAGTGCGAAGGGCGTCATCCCGAACGGCTCATTCGCGTCGCCGGGATCGATGCGGCCGAGACCCAGGAATTCGTCCTGCGTGAGCTTGAGCTCTTCAATATATTTCGAGTTGAAGCACGGGAGCAGGGCGTTTGTCGGAAATGCGTCGTTTCCGGCCGAGACCGGCGTATGGGTCGTGAAGACACATTTGTCCTTGACCGCATCCCGAGCCTGCTCGAATGAAGAATCGGGATCTGCCGAAAGATATTCGTGTACTAGTTCGAGCGTGAGGAACGCCGAATGGCCTTCATTCAGATGGAAGACGTGCGGATCGATCCCGAGCTTTCGCAGCAGCCGAACGCCTCCGATGCCGAGAACTTTCTCCTGAACAATACGTGTCTCGGTGTTGCCGCCGTAGAGATGGCCGGTGATCATCCGGTCGATCTCGTCGTTGTCATTGACGTTCGAGTCCAGAAGATAGAGCTTGATGCGGCCGACCTGAACTAACCACGCCTGCGACTTTACCTTTCGTCCGCGGATGTGAACGGAAATCGTAAGCCGCTCGCCCGACGGCCCGAGAACAGGTTCGAGTGCGAGGCCCGCGCTAAAAATGTTCGTATATGTTTCCTGCTGCCAACCATCGTGGCCAACTCGCTGGCGAAAGTAGCCGTAACGATAGAGAAGTCCGACGGCGACGAGCGGCACATTCATATCGCTCGCCGACTTGAGATGATCGCCCGAGAGTATTCCGAGTCCGCCCGAATAGATCGGCAGCGAATTGTGAATGCCGTACTCGGCGCAAAAATAGGCTGTCGGGTTAGCCGTTGTCGGACCGTTGACTTCGTCTTTTGCCGGCTCGGCCAGGTACGCGTCGAACTTTTTTCGGAACGCGGCCAGATCGTCGAGATAGTCCGGATCGTTAGCCTTTTGCCAAAGTCGCAGTTGGCTGACGCTGGACATGAACTTCTGCGGGTTCTGCTCGCTTTTGTCCCACAGATCAGGGTCGATCGAGCGGAACAGATCGACGCCATCCGGCTGCCACGACCAATAGAAGTTCATCGCGATCCGCTCAAGATCGCGAAGCGGCGCCGGAAGGTTGAACCCAAGCGGTTGGAAAGAATGAAAAGTCAGGTCCATGCTCGAAACGGCTTGCTGCATCTTTTGTAACTTTGTTCGGCTATCAGCCAAAAGGGATTCTACGAGTCTAGTGCAAGCTGTTGTGTGAGGCAACTATTGTGTCAGCCGGGAATGCTTGACCAAGCGCTCGGCGTCAGGTTGCGAGAAGAATACGAGGCGGATCTCGATGTCGTGTGAGTTTACCAGTCCTCGAACCACTTCGCCGACAACATATGCTGCTTCGTGTTTTGGATAACCGTAAGCCCCGGTTGAGATCGACGGGAACGCGATCGATGCGAGATTGTTCTCGATGGCGAGGCCGACGGAGTTTCGGTAGCAATCTGCCAAAAGTCTCGGATCCTCGTCGCCATGACGGCCGTAGATCGGGCCGACAGTGTGGATGACGTGTTTGGCGGGCAGGTCGCCCCCGGTCGTGATGACGGCTTGCCCAGTCGGAAGGCCGTCGGGGTACCGAGTCTGGCGGATCAACTCGCACTCTTGCTTGATGGTCGGCCCGCCTGCTCGATGGATCGCACCATCGACTCCGCCGCCGCCGAGCAGCGTCGAATTCGCGGCATTTACTATCGCATCGACTTCCTCGGTGGTGATGTCCCCGCTTTTGACGATCAGCCGGCCGTCAAAGAATTGTTCCATCGGCGTCCTGAAGTTCTCCAACCTTCATGAGCTTCAAGTGTAACGCGACGAGCAGTCCGAATACGAGACCGACGCCGGAAAGAAGCCCGGCGATCATCCAGTAGTTGCGGAAGTTGCCGAGTCCAATGTATGCCCAGAGGCCGGCCATCAGCGCTCCGCCGATCGCGAAAACTACCGGGACGAGGATAATCTGCATCGGCAGTTTTCGCGTCGGTTGGATGCGCTTTGCGAACAATATCGGCTTCAGCCGGTCGTATTCCCATGCGACCAGCCAAAGAGCGGCAAGCGACATAAAAATAGTGAGCAGCCAGGTTCCTACGAACCCGACTGACGAAGTCAGCACCGCTATGTTCACGATGATCGGCAGGAACATCAACGCTCCCCAATGTGCGGTTCGCGGAAACAGCAGCAGGATCGCCGCGATCATCTGTCCCCAGCCGATGAACTCGTAGTAAAAACCAGTTTGATAGAGGGCGTTAAAATAGTGTCCGACCGGGTTCGAGTCCGGCAAACTCGTGAATGGCTGATGAATGATCTTTTTGTAGCTCGGTGGTATGAATCCGACGGCCAGAACGAGGCGCGTAAACACTGTAAATAACTGGAAGTACCATCGATGCGTGATCGATGAATGAATGCTGTCGAGTATGTTTTCGAGTCTCATATGTTTTGCAGCCCAGTTACCATTAACGCGTCCTGCAGCGGTGAAAGGTTCAACGAATTTGCTACAATCTCGTCTTTATGAACCTGAACATCATACCTGTAAAGTGGTCGGACGAGGGCGTGCTGATGCTCGATCAGCGGCTGCTGCCGACAGAAGAGAAGTGGCTGACGCTGAAGACGTACAACGAGGTCGCAGCCGGTATTAAGGATATGGTCGTGCGCGGAGCGCCTGCGATCGGCGTGTCTGCGGCGTACGGGATCGCGTTGGGAGCGAATTCATTCGTGGGCACTAACGTTGATGACCTTGAAGAAGAGGTCGACTATATCGGCAGCGTGCTCGCAGCGACCCGTCCGACTGCGGTTAATCTTTTCTGGGCCATCGACCGAATGAAGGCGACGTTTCAAACGGCCAAGTCGGAAGGGAAGTCGGTCAGCGAGATCAAGCAGATCCTGATCGATGATTCGAAGGCGATCCACGACGAGGATATCGAATCGCAGCGATTGATCGCGCAATTTGGCGGTGAGTTGCTGAATGACAACGACACTGTGCTCACGCATTGCAACGCGGGAGCATTGGCGACCGGCGGTGTCTGGGGAACAGCGCTCGGCGTGATACGTGGAGCCGTCGATCAGGGCAAGCATATTGCCGTGATCGCCGACGAAACGCGTCCTTATCTGCAAGGAGCCCGGCTGACCGCGTGGGAATTGATGCAGGACGACATCCCGGTCACGCTGATCACCGACAATATGTCCGGCCACGTAATGAAGAAGGGCCGTGTGCAGGCTGTTGTAGTCGGGTCTGACCGGATCGCCGCGAACGGCGACGTTGCTAATAAGATCGGCACATATATGGTCGCTGTCCTCGCCAAACGCCACGGCATTCCGTTCTACGTGGCTGCTCCGCTTTCGACGGTCGACCTCAACACCGCAACCGGCGACGAAATCCCGATCGAAGAGCGCGATATCCGCGAAGTCACTCACGTCAAAGACATCCAGCTCGCGCCCGATGATACTGAGGTCAGCAACTACGCGTTCGACGTAACTCCCAATGACCTTGTGACTGCGATCATCACAGAAAAAGGCGTCGCTCGTGCGCCTTATACGGAGAGTTTAAGGGCGCAATTTGAGGCTTAGCTGAAATGCCGGACTCGATCTGTTACAAAGGATAGGATGTTCGCCGTATGGTAAGATATGATCATGGAAAGCGGCATCGCTACCTTCGAAATGATTGCCGAACTTCAGCGGCTTGCCGAGCGTGCATTCGTGTTTAGACTCAAGGAAATGCATCCAGATCTCACGCCGGAACAGATCGAGATGGAAATCCGCAAATGGCTAAAGGTTCGCCCGGGAGCTGAGTTAGGCGACGGTGTCGGGCGTGTTGGTGATCTATCACGGTTCGAACTTTAACCCTATTCGACATCTTGAAGAACATGCCAAAGCAGTTGCGGCCCAACTCAATAGGTTGGGTGTCAGGTACGCTGTTGTTGGTGGTATTGCCGTCTCTTTCCGAGCCGTTGTGCGGACAACAAATGACCTTGACTTGGCGGTATTTGTTAATGACGATGCCGAGGCCGAGTCTATTGTTCGAACACTGATCGGTTTGGGATACCGGGCCGAGGTGATCCTAGAGACTGACGTGTCTGGACGTTTAGCCACCGTCAGGATGATCTCTACCGGTGAGAGGGAAGTTTTTGTTGACCTGCTCTTTGCTTCCACCGGAATTGAGGGTGAGGTCGTTGAGGGGGCCAGCATGATCGAAATATTTCCCGGTCTTGCACTTCCGCGTCGCATCGCGTTCCGCACTTATTGCCCTTAAGACCCTTTCCGCAAATCCCAAAACGCGTTCAAAGGACATCATCGACCTCCAGAATTTACTGACTGCATCTTCGACCGAAGAACTCGGAGAATCCCGCCGGCTGCTACACTTGATCACCGAACGCGGATTCGATCGAAATAAAGATCTCTTGAAAGATCTTCAAGGTTATCTTGAACAGTTCGAGCTGTCGACCTAGTTTCACCTAGACCAACTGTCCGAACCCAAGCCGACTGACGGATTGGCTTTTTTGCATTTTGTTGGGTGAAATGGTTTGATGAAATCAATCGAAAAGTATGTCTGAAGCTTTCAAATTACCGCCTCTCGATATCGAAGAATACAAGCTTGAGAACGGGCTGCGTGTCGTGTTGAACCGTGATATGTCGGTGCCGGTTGTGGCGCTTGCGGTGTACTACGATGTGGGCTCGCGGAATGAGCGCGAGGACCGCACGGGATTCGCCCATCTATTCGAGCACATGATGTTCCAGGGTTCCGACAACGTGCCGAAGGCCGGGCATTTCCAGTACATCATGAAGGCCGGGGGCACGATGAACGGCACGACCTCGAGCGAGCGGACGAATTACTACGAAACTCTCCCGGCGAATCAACTGCCGCTTGGACTCTGGCTCGAATCGGACCGGATGCGGTCGCTCGCGGTGACACAGGAAAATCTGGACAACCAGCGTGAAGCGGTGAAAGAAGAGAAGCGTCTGCGGTATGACAATCAGCCGTACGGGCAGATCTTCGACCTGATCAACGAGATGATCTACAAGAACTTCGCGAATTCGCATTCGACGATCGGTTCGATGGATCACCTGGACGCCGCATCGGTAGAGGATGTTCAGGAGTTCTTTAGGGTCTTCTATGCTCCGAACAATGCGGTGCTCGTGCTCTCCGGCGCGTTCGAGCCCGATGAGGCAAAGCGTCTTGTCGAAACGTTCTTCGGCGATATTCCGTCGCAGCCTCTACCAGCGACGCTCGACGTGACAGAGCCGGACGAGGTCGCGATGAACTTCCGTGAGTGGGAAGACAAGCTCGCTCCGTTCCCGGCATTTCTCCTCGGTTGGAAGATCCCGCAGCGTCGGACGCCGGAATCGCACGCGTTGTACCTCGCTGGCAAACTGCTGTACGACGGCGACAGTTCGCGACTATATCAGAAGCTGGTCAAGGGCGAGGAATCGGTGATCCAGCTCTTCGGGTTTACCGATGAACGCCGCGGCCCGTCGAGTATTTTTGTCGGGGCGATCCCGAAACCCGAAAAGGACCTGAGCAAGATCCGAGAGACGATCATGCACGAGATCCGCGATCTCGCTACACACGGCCCGACGCCGGACGAGATGCAGAAGCTGCACAATCAGCTCTTCAACGACTCGATCCGGATGCGACAGTCATCCATGTCGCGTGCGCAGCATATCGCTGAGTTCACTTTGTACGACGGCGATCCGGCATTGATCAATCAGGAACTCGACGAGCTGCTTGCGATCTCGCCGGACGCGATCCGAAACACTGTGGCGAAGTTCCTCGATACGGACAATCGGGCTTTGCTCGATATAATCCCGGCCGGGAAAGGCTGAATTTAACGCAGAGTCGCAAAGTTGCAGAGACGCAAAAGGTGAACGGTGGAGCGTAAGAATTTGTCCCCTTTGTAATTATTTTGTGGCTTTGCGATTTGGCGTCTTTGCGTTAAAAACCTCTTATGACTCAAGCCATTCGAAAAACAGCACCGGAGCCGCTTGCGCCGGTGCCATTCCAAATCCCTTCAGCATTTGAAACGACGCTCCCGAACGGGCTGCGAGTCGTTATCTTTGACGATGAGCGACTGCCGCTTGTAAGTTTCCGCCTAGCGTTCTTGTCGGGTGACGCACACGATCCGAAGGAGCATAACGGACTCACCTCAGCAATGGTCTCGATGCTGACCGAAGGCACTGAGACCTATTCGAGCCGCGAGCTTGCCGAAAAGGTTGAGCGCCTCGGTGCGAGCCTCGGCGTTTCCTCATCCGATGATTTCACTATCGTATCGGCATCTGCGTTGTCGATGTATTCGGCGGATGTACTCGACCTGATGGCGGAGGTAGTTTTCAAGCCTACATTCCCGGAAGAGGAATTGGATCTCTTTCGCCGCAACACGGTGGAGAATCTTAAGTTTCAACGGTCGCAGCCGAATTTCCTCGCAAACGAACAGACATCGAGGATCCTGTACGGATCGCATCCGTATGCGACGATCGCTCCGAAGGCGGCGGATGTTGAAAAGATGGATCGCGAAGAGCTTGCTAAATTGCATTCCATCCGGATGATCCCGAACAACGCGATCTTGATCGTTGTCGGCGATGTGGACCGCGACGAACTTCTATCTAAACTCGAACAACACTTCGGCGACTGGCCGCAGGGGCAAGCCCCGACCGCGGATGATCCCGCCTTACCTAAACGCACTGAACGAACGATAACGATCGTCGACCGGCCCGGCTCGGCTCAGTCGAATATCGTCCTGGCAAATCCGGGGATCAAACGAACACATCCCGACTATTTTTCACTGCTCGTAATGAATCAGGTGCTTGGAGCAGGAGCGTCCTCGCGTGTGTTCATGAACCTTCGCGAGGAAAAGGGTTACACGTACGGCGCGTACACCCGAATGGATATGAAGCGGCTCGCCGGCGATATTGAAGCGACCGCCGAGGTTCGCACGCCTGTCACTGGCGATTCGCTGAAAGAGTTCTTTTACGAACTCAACCGAATTCGCGACGAGCGGGTTCCCGATGAAGAATTGAAGGATGCGAAGAATTATCTGACGGGCGTATTCCCGCTCCGAGCAGAGACGCAGGAGGGAATGACTGGCTTGATCCTAAATCAACAGCTTTACGGCTTGCCGTCAGACTATCTGCAAACATACCGTGACAACGTAAATGCCGTCACCTCCGACGATGTGCAGCGAGTAGCAAACGAACACCTTTATCCCGATACGCTTGCGATCGTGATCGTTGGCGACGCGGGTGAGATCCTGCCGCAGGTCCGCGAATACGCCTCGAAGATCGAGATATTCGATACCGATGGTAATGAGAAGAATGTCGCAGACTACGAGAGTGATGCCAGCGAATTGACCGCGAACCTTGCGGGCACCTGGGAACTCTCGCTCGACTTTCAAGGCCAGCCAGTTCCCGTGACGCTCACGATCGAGCAGGAAGGGGAATCGCTATCAGGAAAACTTGTCACCATGCTCGGAGAGGGCGAGATCAAGTCTGGCTCCGTTGAGGGGATCAAGTTCTCGGCAACGGCGGTGACCGAGATGGCAGGACAGGCTCTCGAACTTTCTATCAATGGCAAGGCGGACGGCGATTCGATCTCCGGCACAATTGCCGCACCGATAATCCCCGATCCTCTAGCCTTCTCCGGGACCAGAAGTTCCTGATCCCTTTCCAATTGTCTTCAGTGGGTAGTGGATAGTGAAAACTACCCACTACCCACTTGTCACTATCCACTGAAGAAACCGGAAAACAAACTTTCAGATTGCGATCACCCGGCGGGTTGCTCGAATTGAATGATCGCAAACGGTGTGTTGCTCGGGTCGGAGACTAGAGCGATGCGGCCAACGCCGGGTGCGTCAAAAGGGCCGTTCCGGACTGATCCGCCGTTCGATTTGATCTTTTCGACTGTTTCGTCGGCATTTGAGACAGCTACATATGTGCTCCAGTGCGATGGAGGAGGCTCCGGTCCCCAACTCTCGTCGATAGCCATCATCCCGCCTACGGCTTTGCCGTCAATGTGGATCTCGGAGTATGCCAATTGCGTGACCTTGCTCTGCTCAAGGTTCCAGCCGAACATCTCCTGATAGAAATCCTTCGCTTTGCCGAGATTTCTCGTCGCAAGCTCGCGCCAGCAGATCGTGCCGTGTGACGGAATTGAAAACTCAGCCATAGTTGCTCCTTAATCCAGTATTTCCGAAGCGTGACCGGCCGCGATGAGCCAGTCAGCTCCCGACTTTACGAACATGATCGAATATACGACCGGCCGTGGGCGTACTGTCTGCCCTTCCTTTGGTAGTGTTCGAACACGAAAGACATAGATCGCGCCGTTTCCGAAACTCAGAAACACCTCTTCAAACCGATATCTTTCGCGGTTGCGTATCGTCGGTATTTTTAACGCCTCCAACACGAGCGAACGATCCTTCGACACGTTGGAATTTAGTGCGGTCGAGACAAACTCAGGCGCAAATGCGTCTGTGTTCGTGTCGGTGCGAAGCCCTGCGTCGGTCAACTTGCTCAAAAGTTCGCGAAGTTCAGTTTCAGCGGTTGTTGATAAATGCTTTGTCGGCTTTTCGATCGCTCCTGTTGCCGATACAGCCGGATGCGAAGGCTGGTAAGGCATCGGGTTGCACTGGATCGGCGTCATATGTCCGGCCGCAACCTTCCACGCTCCGCCCGCCTTGATCCACAGCTCAGTGGTCTGATACTGCGTCAGGCACCGGTCTTCCTTGTACCGCCAAAGATTCTTCTTGAGCGTATTGACCACCGCGACGTCGCCGACCAAATGAATCGACGGAAGTTCGCTCTCGTACGAGATCGTCTCGAAATCGAGTTTCTTTCCGGACTTGATCGCCGCCGCGTCCCACTTGACCATCGCAGCGAGCTGTTCGCGATAGTTGTAAACAGGTTTCTCGCGAACGTTTACATATCCGTCAAGGAAGATGCGGTCGAAAGGTTCGGGGTCGCGTGAAACGAATGCCCGCTCGATCTCGAGCATAGATTTGCGGATCTCTTGCTCGTCGTTATTTGCGGTCTGGGAAAACGCGGTTTGCGTGAATTGGGCGTACACCGCCGAGGCAAGAGAAACTAGGACAATTAGGTTTTTGACCACAAACCTCACTTGTTTACTCCGCGAGAATCATGTTCGATTCAGCTTCATCTGGACCGCGATAAATTCCTCGCCTTCGGGCGAGATGTTGTACATGTTGTACTTAAACTCATCGTCGCCGGGGATGATCTCGGTCCGCCATCCCCACTCCGGGTGTCCCTCGACTTTGTAGCTGCCTTTGATCGATACGTTGCCGTCAACTTGCGTTCCGGAACAAAGCATTACCTGATGAGCCATGTGCCACGAATCCGTCCAGAATGCGTTGACCGCATCGGTCTTATTGTCGCCGCCGAGGATCAGCACGCCTTCGCACGGCTTGCCCTCGTGCTCCCAGGTGTAAGCGATCTCGAGAAACTGCCCGCCGATCCGTTCGCGAACAGAAGCGGTCCCGTCCGAATCGTGGATCGGTTTGACCGGATGCCAATCGCCAAGATGCAGCCGATTGCTCCCGGTCCATTTGCCTACAAGGCCTTTCAGTTTTTCGGGTATGCTCATTATTTTCCGGCTAAGGTGATCAATGAAACGGCGGCACCGGTCGGGTCATTTATCACCGCCATTCGGCCGACGTTCGGAATGTCGTATGGCCCGAAAACAACCGATCCACCCAGCGACTTAGCCTTTTCGAGCGAGGCATCGACATCATCGACCGATATGTACTGTGCGACGTGCGCCGGCGGAAGATGGCCGCCAAACATTTCGGCCTTCATCTCATAAAGGGCTCCGTCTTCCGATTCGCCCCCGAAGGACGAGAACTCAAGGTATTCCATCTCGCCGCCCGTCGATTCGCTCTTATTGAACTGCCATCCAAAAACGTTCTCATAGAACGCCCGGCATTTACCTAGGTCGGTCACGGCGATCTCGCTCCAGCAAAAATCGCCATGCTTCGGCATCTCGGTCGCTTCTTCAGCCATAAGAACCCCCACCTTCTTAGAACCATTGAGCGGCACAAACTTGCGCAACGATTCGCAAGGCACACTCCACCCATAATAGTGATGCTCGCAATATTAGCACCATTTGCTATGTGAGTAAACGAATTTCGGGCGGGGAGTTTTGAGTTGCGAGCGGGAGATTTGCAGGCCGCGACAGGAGCGGTCTAGACGGGTATCACAACTCAAAACTTCGCTTGGTGAGACTAGTTAGCCGACCTTTCGCATCGGCAGTTCCTGCGGCTTCAGTTCACGCAGGTGATCGATCAGCGCCGAGGCCGCTTTTCGCGAAAGCTCAGAGACGCGGCAGTTCAAGATGTCGAGACATTCTTTATCCGCATCGACCGCCGCTTCGCGTGCAACGGCACGGATCATTCCCAACTGCTTCGTCGTCACCATATCTGCCAGCGTCTTAGCGATCGGATCGGCAGGGAATTCGGAAGCCGGTTCCGGTCCGACCGCATCGATGTCTCGCTTATACAGATCGCGTGCGATGCCGAACTTTACAGCGGCCCGCTTCAGAGCATCGTGCTCGGCCTTCTTGATGCCGGTCTCGCTGCGAGCCGATCCGGTCCCGATGCCCTCGCGGGTGACCCCATCGATCGTTATCGCGACGGTGACCACGACAAAATCGCCGATCGATCGGATATCCTTGACTGCGTGAGCCCAATTCGGAGCCGTCCGGTCGAGCACGTCGGCGACCGTGTGCCATTCTACGTAGTCCACCGTGCGGACATTGCCGTTCCGGTCGCGCCACGCCTCGCGATGCCGAACGAGTTCCGGATCTACGTTTTTGCGGAGTTCCTTAAGTGTCGATGAAAAATTGAGGACGTTCGTCGCGTCCGGTGCGAACTCATCTGAAAGTACCTGCTGCGTTCTTGCTTCGTTCTGCGTATTCATTTCGTTTCTCCTGCGTTTGTGTCCCGGCGTTACGTATCCGATCGTCTTTCCGGTCGTTCCTGAACCTTCGACTCCCGATCGATGCGTTTGGCCCTGTTCGCGGTCATTCAGGGGGACCGCTCAGTTGAACGTGAGATCTAATGTATCCCACGTATGAGACAGCGTACTACATAATATTATTTGTTGCAAGCATGAAATTAGGTGTTGCATTCAAAAAACTCTTGTGCTATGTTTTACTCATGAAATGGTAAGTGCAGTTATGACACTTAACTAAATCGGAGGAAAACATGGCATATAGAAACGATAATTTCGTCAAAACTCAGGAACTCGGAACGGCGATCAAACGTCGTCGGGAAGAGCTTGGACTCAGCCTTCGCGATGTTGCGGATGTGACCGGTGTTTCGGCATCAACACTTTCACGGATCGAGAATGGCACTGGCAAACCGGATGCTGACAATATCGCCCGGCTTACCAGTTGGCTAGACATGCCGATGGACCGCATCATGGGCAAGCAAACCGCCTCGGCTGACGTTGAGCCGGTGGTCTATTACCCGCACGAAGCGACGCCCGAGATCGTCGAGGCTCACCTGCGTGCCGACAAGAACTTGTCACCTGAAACGGCGAACGCTCTGTCTGAACTTTTTCGTGTTGCTTATAAGCAATTCAGCGGAACCGGCAAGAAGCGCAAATAGGTACAGCCTGATCTGATCAGAGGTTTGATATGCAAAACATCAGCACATCGGCGATGTTCGCCGAGCCGACCTTGGCAATTCCGATGTCTCGTACATCTGAAGTTGAGAGTACAAGGCAGTTCACATTGGACACGACATTTGTGCTTTTCTTTTTGGCAATGGATCTAGGCGGCTCGGCATTATCGTGGAGTTTTGGTTTGTCTCTGCTAACGCTCGCCGCGTTCATTGTGCTGCCATATTTTCTTCCTTTTAGCGGCGACAATGAGAGGTTTGGGAAGTGGCTGACCGGGCGGATAATCGTCGCGGCCGTGGGCGCGACCTTCGGGTTGATGCTTGGGCAAGCCGTCGGGACGGTTCTTCCGGAGGTCTTCCGCTTCGTCCCAATGACGCTGTTAATTGTTGCAGCAATAGTATGTTGCAACGTCCAGATCTATGGTATACTGAGGCATCGTTTGGCGAGATAGGCAAAAGGCGTCGAACGTTCAACGAATCCGCGGCTGTTCGGGAACTGCCGCGGATTTTTCTTGAGGAAAAGTTGGTTATAATGTGTGTTATAATGCGTCTTGAGGTAATCGTATGACTACAAAATTAAAAGTCACAACAGTTGGGAGTTCCGTCGGAGTTGTACTTCCAAAGGAGGTTCTCACGATGTTGCGCGTTTCGAAAGGAGACACTCTCCTGGCTATTCAAACAGATCGGGGCGTCGAGTTGACTGCGTACGATCCTAAGGTCGCTCGCCAGATGGAAGTTGCCGAGCGAGTAATGAGAAAGCATCGTGACGTTTTGCGTAAGCTTGCGGAATAGGTCTTATGAACTACGAGTGGGTCGAAGCGCAAACGGTTTACGCATTACATCAGCGTCAGATATCCGAACATGGCGGGACGAGCGGGGTTAGGGATGAGGGACTTCTTCTATCTGCACTCGCCCGACCCGAGAACCTGTTTGCATATGGCGAAGATGTCGATCTGTCAGCGTTGGCCGCAAGTTACGCATACGGCATCGCAAAGAATCATCCGTTTCTCGACGGTAATAAACGTACGGCCTTGGTAACTGCGGTCACGTTCCTGAACCTAAACGGTTTTGATTTTGACGCTCCGCCCGCTGAGACGTACCTCCAATTCCTCGGGCTAGCGGAAGGCTCAGTTTCAGAAGAAGAGCTTGCCGCGTGGTTTCGTGAGCGACTATTCCAGATCGACGAGAATTCGGCTGATTAGATCCCCAACGAAGGTTCGAACGATGCGATTGAAGCCTTAATGGTCGCAACCGCCTCGTAGAGATGGGAGTATTGTCCCGGCGTTAACGCCTGGGCTCCGTCGCACAGAGCTTCCTCAGGGCATGGATGTACTTCGATGATCAGGCCGTCAGCGCCGACTGCGACTCCGGCCCGGGCGAGCGGCTCAACCATGTAGTTGTGGCCGGAGGCGTGCGACGGATCGATGATTACCGGCAGATGCGAGAGGCGGCGGATCGCGGGTACGATCGAGATATCAAGGGTATTTCGGGCGTGATCGGCAAATGTTCGGATGCCGCGTTCGCAGAGGATCACATCATAGTTTCCTTCCGACATGATGTACTCGGCGGCCAGGAGAAATTCGTCGAGGGTCGCTGAGAGCCCGCGTTTGAGAAGGATCGGCTTTCGGGTTTGGCCGGCGTATTTCAGCAGCGAGAAGTTCTGCATATTCCGGGCGCCGATCTGGATGCAGTCTCCGTACTTCACGACGAGGTCGATGCCGCGCTCGTCCATCGCTTCGGTGACGATGTTCAGCCCGAACTGCTCGCGAACCTGAGCAAGGATCTGCAAGCCTTCTTCACCCTTTCCTTGAAACGCATATGGCGAAGTACGAGGCTTGAACGCCCCGCCGCGAAAGAACTTGGCACCGCTTGCCGCGACTACCTCAGCTACCTTGAACACCTGATCTTCAGACTCCACCGCGCAGGGACCCGCGATCATCGCAAGCGATCCGTCGCCGATAACCGCGTTCCCGACCTTTATCGCGGACTTTTCAGGCCGCAGGTCGTTGGAGATGAGCTTGTAGGGTTTCGTGACCCGGATCGCATCGGCAACTCCGGGCAGATGCTCAAAATGCGTGGGATCGACAGAGCCCTTGTTGCCTGTTATTCCAATCGCCGTTCGGCTTTCCCCCGGCATCGCATGTCCGCGGAAGCCGAGTCTTTCGATAACCCCGATGACCCGGTCGATATCGGCCTGGGTCGCGTCGGGTTTCATTACAATAAGCATAAATTTCTACGAAACTAGAACTCTAGATTTCCACCGCGTCGTTTGCAAACTGAGGCAGAAGGCCGCGAACGAAGTCGGTCACCCTCGCGACGGAATTGCCGGTCGCGAGCGATCGTTCGATCTCCGCGACAATAGCCGACCCGACCACGGCCGCATCCGCATATCGCCAAACGTCTTCGATCTGCTCGCGCGTTGAGATCCCGAAGCCGACGGCGATAGGCAGATCGGTGAACTGACGAGCGCGGCCGACGAGTTTCTCCGCAGCGTCGCTGACGTTGCTCTGAGCCCCCGTCACGCCCGCGCGTGAAACCGCATAAATGAATCCGGACGCGCTTGCGGCGATCCTTTCCAGTCGCTCGTCAGAGGTAGTCGGCGCGATCAACGAGATCAGATCGAGTCCGCTGCGATTCAGGACCTGCGAGACGACGAACGCGACCTCATCCACCGCATCGGTGACTAGGACGCCATCCACGCCTGCGTCAGAGGCTTCGGCCGCCAGCTTTTCGAATCCGTATCGAAACAAAGGGTTCAGATAGCTGAAAAGCACGATCGGCGTATCGACTTCTTTCCGCAGATCGCGAACCATCTGCATTATGTCCGCGAGCGTGACACCGTTCACCAACGCCCGCTGCGACGAGGCCTGGATCGTTGGGCCGTCGGCCATGGGATCGGTAAAGGGCACACCGAGTTCGATCACATCAGCACCGTTTCGTGCGAGTGCAAGAACGATCTCTTTTGACATCGCCAGATCAGGATCGCCCGCCGAAACGAAGGGTATGAATCCTTTCCGTCCGGAAGTTCTCAGTTGCTCAAAAGTGGTTGCTATCCTGCTCATATTTCTTCAGTGGATAGTGGGTAGTGACAAGTGGATAGTGAAAAAACTATCCACTAACCACTTGTCACTATCCACTGAATCAAACCGTCATTCTCACACCAATATCTCTGCGACGGTATTCACATCCTTGTCGCCGCGTCCTGAAAGATT
>Ga0307505_10001792_pt1 | contig 16287 bp, 18 predicted proteins | sample 23_S_MG_FD_202183 | JGI IMG/M metagenome (GOLD analysis project Ga0307505, IMG submission 202183) | Soil microbial communities from Populus trichocarpa stands in riparian zone in the Pacific Northwest, United States - 23_S | ecosystem: Environmental > Terrestrial > Soil > Riparian zone > Trees...
GAAGGTTTTCGTGCGCACGGGTTCGAGGAGGGTCAATAACCCATCGAACTCCGTTGTGGTCAGGTACTCCAGATCGAGTGCGGTGATGAGATGGTGCAGCGTTTCATTTCCCTCACTGACCGAGTGCTGAAGAACCCGAGCCACGTCTGCACGCGTCGAGCGCCCCATGGCTTCCGCGATGTTGGCTCCGATCGAGGTGACACTCTTTCTCACTTGCATGGTGAGCCCGAAGCGTTCCTCGCGTGGAAACCCGGCGCTCGCTCTGTAGACGGCCACCACCGGGGGCCGCGAGAGCTGCCACGCCTCGATTTTCCTGAAGTCCTGCATGAACCAAGGTGTGTGGACATCGAGGGCGCGCCCGTACCCTTTCCTCGCTGGGAGTTCCACTTGTCCGCGCCCGAAGGGCGCGGCAGTTGTCCGGCGCCGCAGGCGCCGGCAGTTGTCCGGTTTGCGCAGCACACCGGCGTTATACTCCAACCGTGACCACCCCCATCCATGTAATCGGCGGCGGGCTGGCCGGCAGTGAGGCGGCGTGGCAACTCGCTGAGCGCGGCCACGACGTCGTGCTGCACGAGATGCGGCCGGTCAGGGGCACGCCCGCGCACAAGACCGACCGTCTCGCGGAGCTCGTGTGCTCCAACACCTTCAAGAGCACCGAGACGACGAACGCGCACGGGCTGCTCAAGGCCGAGATGCGCCAGCTGGGCTCCATCGTGCTCGACGCGGCCGATGCGGCGCGGGTGCCTGGCGGCTCGGCGCTCACCGTGGACCGGGACGTGTTCTCGCAGGGTGTCCACGAGCGCGTCATGGCCCATCCGCGCGTCACCGTCGAGCGGGGTGAGGCGGACACGCTCCCGTCTCCCGGAATCGTCGCCACCGGGCCGCTGACCTCCGATGCGCTGGCGGGCGCCATTCGCGCGCGTCTCGGGATCGAGTCGCTCGCCTTCTACGATGCCATCGCGCCGATCGTGGCCGGTGAATCGGTGGACCAGTCCATCGCCTTCCGGGCGTCCCGCTACGGCAAGGAGACGATGCCCGACGCGCCGAGGTCGGAGAGCGGAGAGCAGGGCGCTGAAGGCGCCTACCTCAACTGCCCGATGACGCGCGAGGAATACGAGGCGTTCATTGCCGCGCTTACGACCGCCGACCAGGCCAGCGCCCATGATTTCGACAGCGTCCCGTATTTCGAGGGATGCATGCCGGTGGAGGAGATGGCGCGGCGCGGGCCCGACACCCTCCGCTTCGGCCCCATGAAGCCGGTGGGACTCGTCGATCCGCGCACCGGAAAACGGCCCTGGGCGGTGGTGCAGCTGCGCATGGAGGATCGCGCGGGGCGGATGTGGAACCTCGTCGGCTTCCAGACGCGCATGCGATACCCCGAGCAGCAGCGCGTCCTGCGCACGATTCCGGGGCTCCGGGACGCCGAGTTCCTCCGCTTCGGCTCGATCCACCGGAACTCGTACCTCAACGCGCCGGCCTCGCTCACGCCGCACCTGTCCCTCCGCGACGACCCGCGCGTGCTGTTCGCAGGGCAGCTCACCGGGGTGGAGGGCTACACCGAGAGCACAGCCACCGGGCTGGTGGCGGCGATCAACCTGTCCCGGATGCTGAACGGACTCGAGCCCGTCCTGCCGCCGCCCACCACCATGCTTGGCGCGTTGTACCGCTACCTGCGCGAAGCGGATCCGAAGCACTTCCAGCCCATGAACGCGAACTTCGGGCTGCTCGACGAGCTGCCGGGTCCGATGATCCGCGACAAGCAGCGCAAGCGCGAGCTGTTCGCCGAACGCGCGCTCGCCACCATGCGCCAGTGGGCGGACGACGTCAGCGCCGTCCACGCGTGACGCCGTTGCCGAGAACCGAGAACCGTCCGGCCGTCGTCAGTTCACCTCACGACGGCCGCCGAGAACCAACGACCGGTCACCCGGACACCGACGCCTATCTCGTTCACCTCGCGAAGGAACGCGACGTGAGCCCGAACACGGTGAAGGCGTATGCGCGCGACTGCGCCGAGTTCGTGGCGTACCTCGGCGAGCAGCATGGCGGGGAATCGTGGAGCTGGGATGGCGTGGACCGCCTGCTGATGCGCGGGTTTCTCGGACGCCTCAACAAGCGCGGGCTCTCGAGGCGCAGCGTGGCGCGCACGCTGGCGGCCATCCGCGGCTTCTACCGCTACCTCGCCAACACGGAAGCAATCGACACGAATCCGGCGCGTGCGGTGGGGACGCCGAAAGCCGAGCGGTACCTCCCGGCGTACCTGGACCGCGCGCAGATCACCCTGCTGTTCGAGTTGGTGGAGCAGCGGGCGGCCACCGGAAGGTTCGTGGACGTGCGCAACGCGGCGATCCTGGAGCTCTTCTACTCGACCGGGATGCGGCTGTCGGAGCTGCAGGGGCTGAATCGCGGCGACATCGATGCCGTCTCGCAGCAGGTGAAGGTGCGCGGAAAGGGGCGGAAGGAGCGGATCGTGCCCGTGGGCGACCATGCCACGCGCGCGCTGCGCGCCTACGAGCGTCGGCGCGACGAGCTGTCGTTCGCGCTCGGCGGCCAGATCGACCGGAGCGCGGTGTTCCTCGGGCGGCTGGGCAAGCGCATGAGCGTGCGGGCGGTGCAGAAAGTGGTCACCGGGTTCCTCGACGCCATCGATGAGAATGCAGGGCTGAGCACGCACTCGCTGCGGCACTCCTTCGCGACGCACCTGCTGGATGCCGGCGCCGATCTGCGGGCGGTCCAGGAGCTCCTTGGCCATGCCTCGGTGTCCACGACGCAGATCTACACGCACACCAGCGTCGAGCGCCTGAAGGAGGTGTACCGCAAGTCGCACCCGAGGGCATGAAAGTGGCACTCCAGCCTGCCATGCGGCTGGAAACCATCCCCCTCATCGTTGGCGGCCTCATCGGCCTCGTCGGCCTTCTGCTCGTCCTCGATGCCTGGCTGCCGGATCACCTGATCGTATCGCCCGAGCGGCGTCGCCGCCCGAGGCTTCCGCGCGACCGCGTCGGTGAGGCCATGGTGGGGCTGGGAGTGCTCGCGATGGCCGCGGCATGGATCGGGCGCGACACGTGGCGGTATTCGGTGCTCGCGGTGATCGCCGGCGCATTGCTGCTGCTCTGGGGGGCCCTGCGCAGTCGCCCGTATCTGCGCGCCGCGTTCCAGGGAGCGTCTCGCCGAAACAAGGAGAGCTGAGCCTGCGGTTGGTCGTGCGCGGTTAGCTTCAACCCATGCTCCCGACGATCCACGCTACCACCATCCTCGCGGTGCGCCGGAACGGCAAGGTCGCCCTGGGCGGCGACGGCCAGGTGACGGTGGGCGAGACCGTCATGAAGTCCAACGCCGTGAAGGCGCGGGTGCTCCGCGGCGGGCGGATCCTGGGCGGCTTCGCCGGTGCGGCCGCGGACGCCCTGACCCTGTTCGAGAAGTTCGAGGAAAAGCTCGAGCGGTTCCCGACCAACCTTCCGCGCGCGGCGGTGGAGCTGGCCAAGGACTGGCGGAGCGACCGGGTGCTGCGGCGCCTCGAGGCGCTGCTCGCGGTGACCGACACCGAGCATGGGCTCATCATCTCGGGCACCGGCGAGGTGATCGAGCCGGATGACGGCATCCTCGCCATCGGATCGGGAGGCCCCTACGCGCTGGCCGCTGCGCGGGCGCTGGTGAAGAACACGGATCTCGATCCAAAAGAGGTCGTCAGGCGCGGGCTGGAGATCGCCGGCGAGATCTGCGTGTATACGAACACCAACATCACGGTCCTGGACCTCTGAGAGCTCCTCGGCGTTCGGATGCCGAGAGGCGAGAGCCGAGCAGCCGAGAGCCCGAGAAGCCGAGAGCCGAGAGCGAATAGCATCATGCCAACCAACCGTACCGCCCAGGCCCTCGCGAAGCTTGCCGACCTCACGCCACGCCAGATCGTGGCGGAGCTCGACCGCTACATCGTCGGGCAGGGGGACGCGAAGAAGGCCGTGGCCATCGCGCTGCGCAATCGCTGGCGCCGCCAGCGCGCGCCCGAGTCCATCCGCGCCGAAATCGCGCCCAACAACATCATCCTCATCGGCCCGACGGGCGTGGGGAAGACGGAGATCGCGCGCCGGCTTGCCAAGCTGGCGGGGGCGCCCTTCGTGAAGGTGGAGGCGTCGAAGTTCACGGAGGTCGGGTACGTGGGCCGCGACGTCGAGGGGATGGTGCGCGACCTCGTGGACAGCGCGATCGACATGGTGCGCACCGAGCGCGAGTCCGAGGTCGAGGACCTGGCGCACGAGAAGGTGGAGGAGCGGCTGCTGGATCTCCTGCTGCCGCCAGTCGAAGCGGCGAAGGAGGGACCGAAAGCCGAGAGCCCGAAGCCGAGAGCCGAGGACGAGGTGTTCATCGTCGGCACCCAGGGGACGGAACGCACCTCCCCCGAGCAGGAGCGGCACAAGCGCACGCGCGACAAGCTGCGCCAGCTCCTCAAGGACGGCCAGCTCGAGCAGCGCGAGGTGGAGGTCGAGGTGACGCCCGCCGGCCCGAGCATCGACCTCTTCTCCACCGCGGGCACGCCGCCGGAGGGAATGGAGAACTTCGGCGACATGCTGAAGAACATGCTTCCGCAGCGGAAGAAGAAGCGCACGGTGAAGGTGGCCGAGGCGCGGCGCATCCTGCTCGACCAGGAGTTCGAGAAGCTGATCGACATGGAGGACGTCACCGGCGAGGCCGTGGAGCGCGTGGAGCAGCTCGGGATCATCTTCCTCGACGAGATCGACAAGATTGCCGGGGAGCGGGCGCAGATGGGCGGGCCGGACGTGTCGCGCGAGGGGGTGCAGCGCGACCTCCTGCCGATCGTGGAGGGCTCCAACGTCAGCACGAAGTACGGCATCGTGAAGACGGACCACGTGCTGTTCATCGCCGCCGGCGCGTTCCACGTGTCGAAGCCGAGCGACCTGATCCCGGAGCTTCAGGGCCGGTTCCCGATCCGCGTGGAGCTGAAGCCGCTGACCGAAGCGGACTTCGTGCGCATCATGACGGAGCCGGAGAACGCGCTGACGAAGCAGTATATCGCCCTGGTGGAAGCGGAGAACGCAAAGCTGTCATTCACGGAGGATGGGATCCGCGAGATCGCGAAGATCGCGGCGCTGGTGAACGACCGGATGGAGAACATCGGCGCGCGCCGTCTGCACACGGTGATGACGACGCTGCTCGAGGAAGCGCTCTTCGACCTCCCCGATGGAGACCGGAAGGAGTTCGTCATGGACGGTACGGCAGTGCAGGGGCGCCTGAAGGCGATCGTCGAGGACGAGGACCTGCGCCGCTACATTTTATGAACCCACCGCCGCGCCGCGGCGCCGAGTACCCATCGGCCGCCGCTTCACCCGCTGCGGCGGCCGCCGAGAACCGCATGCACCGCGATTTCCTCCAGATCCCCGACTTCTCGAAGGACGAGATCCTCGCCCTCTTCGAGATCGCCGAGCGCATGCGGGCCGGGAAGTACGACAAGAAGCCTCTCGCCGGAAAGACGCTGGCGATGATCTTCATGAAGTCGTCCACCCGCACCCGCGTCTCGTTCGAGGTGGGCATGTACCAGCTGGGCGGACACGCGCTCTTCCTCTCGCCGCGCGACGTGCAGCTTGGCCGCGGCGAGCCGATCATGGACACCGCCCGCGTGCTGTCGCGCTACGTGAACGGCATCATGATCCGCACCTTCGCGCACCAGGACATCGAGGAGCTCGCGAAGTACGCCGACGTGCCGGTGATCAACGGGCTCACCGACCTCGTGCATCCCTGCCAGGTGCTGGCCGATCTCCTCACCGTGCGGCAGCACCTCAAGGTGCCGATGGAGAAGCTGGTCGTCGCCTGGATCGGCGACGGGAACAACATGGCCAACTCGTGGATCAACGCCGCGTACCGCTTCGGCTTCGACCTGCGCGTCGCCTGCCCGGAGGGCTACGAGCCGGCGGACCACCTGGTGGAACGCGCCCGGAAGGGCGGCGCGACGGTCACGATCACGCGCGATCCGGCCGAGGCGGCGAACGGCGCGCACGTCATCAACACCGACGTGTGGGCGTCCATGGGACAGGAGGAGGAGCAGAAGCAGCGTGAGCGCGCCTTCCGCGGGTTCACCGTGAACGACGCGCTGATGAAGAAGGCCGACAAGGGCGCCATCTTCCTGCACTGCCTGCCGGCGCATCGCGGGGAAGAGGTGTCGAACGAAGTCATCGAGGGCGCCCAGAGCCGCGTCTGGGACGAGGCCGAGAATCGGCTGCACATCCAGAAGGCGATCATGGCCGCCCTGATGGGCGGGGAGAAGCTCGCATGAGCATGCCCAGGGCCGGTGACGCCGCGCCGCCGTTCGCGACGACCGACGACGCCGGCGCGCAGGTGTCGCTGGAGGACTTCAGGGGACGCTGGGTCGCCCTGTTCTTCTATCCGAAGGACGATACCCCTGGCTGAACCATCGAGGCGTGTTCCTTCCGGGACGCCTACCCTCGGTTCGAGGGTCTCGATGCAGCAGCGCTGGGGGTGAGTCCGGACAGCGAGGAATCGCACCGGAAGTTCAAGGCCAAGTACGGCCTGCCCATGACGCTCCTCGTGGATACCGATCACGCGATCGCGCAGGCGTATGGCGTGTGGGTGGAGAAGAACACGTTCGGGGTGAAGCGGAAGGGGATCGCGCGCACCACGTTCATCATCGATCCGGAGGGGAAGGTCGCTGAGGTGTTCGAGAAGGTGGACCCCAGCGGCCACGGCGACGCCGTCGCCTCGGCGCTCGAGCGGCTCAGGTCCGGCCCGGCCGGACGGTGACTGGGGCCACGAAAACGGTCCCAAAAGTCGATACTTTTTGCGCTATTCAGCGCCCTCCGACCGGGCAATCAGTGGTGATGGCGTGCCCTAAGCTGTTGTTGCGGCGATAGTTGCGGCTTGTTGTTGTGCTGAGGCGTGCCCTGTCCAATGCTTCATGCGCCATGAAGTCCTTCTTTTCAGCGCGGAGCTTTCCGATGAGGTTCACCCCCCGCCGCGGCTACACCCTCGCCGAGGCGCTGATCGTGGTGGTCATCATCGGGATCCTCGCCGCCACCGCGATGCCGAGGCTTGCGAAGGCCAAGAACCAGGCGCAGCTCACGGGCGCGGTCACGCGCTTCACCAGGGGCGTGATGACGGCGCGTCAGGCGGCCATCCAGCGCGGCAAGACGGCCTACTTCAAGACGGCGAACAACAAGTTCTGGGTCATCGTGGACACGACCGGCAGTCTCACCGACTCGATCGTGATCACGGCGCCCTACAATTTCTCGTCCGAGTACGGAGTGACGCTGACCGCTCCGAGCGGCACCACGGTCATCCAGTATGATCCTCGTGGTGTTTCCACCCAGCCCAGCAAGCAGATCTTCGCGTTCAAGCACGGGGCGAGCAATACCGTCGATTCCCTGTGCGTCTCCCGGCTCGGCAACACCATTCGCAACCGCTGCCCATGACCATGCGCGCATCCGGCAACCGCCGCGGCGTGACGCTCGTCGAGCTGATCGTCGCCATGACCATCCTGTCCATGGGGCTGCTGGCGATCGTCGGCACGAGCAGCGCCATCGCGCGGAGCCTTGGCGAGGCCCGCAGCGACAACCTCGCGGCGATCGTTGCGCAGTCCCGGTTCGAGGAAGTGGCGGGCTCGCTGTGCAGCGGCATCGCCCTCAACACGACCAGGACGGTCACCTCCCGCGGGGTGACGGAGAAGTACATCGTGCAGAATGGCGGCAACAACACGTTGCTCGTCACGGACTCCATCAGCTGGAAGACCCGCCGCGGGACGCGCAAGCAGGCGTTCCAGATCCTTCTTCCCTGCCGTCCCAATGCCTGAGCTTCGACGTCGCCGCGCCGGCTTCACGCTCACCGAGCTGATGATCGTCGTGGTGCTCCTGGGCATCATCGGCACCGCGCTGACGCTCCTGCTCATGCGGCAGCAGCGATTCCACCGGGCGGTCGTCAGCGTCACGGACTCACGGGCGCGCATGCGCGACATCGCGACCATCCTGCCCACGGACCTTCGCAGCATTTCGACCGTGGCCGACGACATCCTCGCGTTCAGCAGCACGTCCATCCAGTTCCGGGCGTTCATCGGGACCTCCGTGCTGTGCAACTACGCGTCCGCCACGGTGATCGAGATCCCGCCCAAGGCGCTCGCGTCGGGGAACGTGCTCACCGCCTGGATCAACCCGCCGGTGCCGGGGGACGTGGCGTTCATGTACGACGAGGGCACGGAAGAGGGGAACGCGGACGACCTCTGGGGACGGTTCGTCATCACGGACACCGTGTCCGCGACCAACTCGGCATGGTGCCCGAGCACGACATCGCCCGCGTACACGACGGCGGCCGACGCCGCCGCGCGCCGCTACCGCTTCACCCTCGCGGTGGCGCCCACACAGGCCCGGATCCGGCGTGGCTCCATCATCCGCTTCACGCGCGAGGTGCGCTACAGCGCGTACCAGGCGGCGGACAACCAGTGGTATGTCGGATACCAGACGTGCGAAGCGAACGTGAACCCGACGCTTCCGGGCACGTGCGGCACCACCGAGCTGCTCGCGGGGCCGATCCGGCCGGCGACGAGCGACACGACCACCAGTGGGCTCTATTTCGTGTTCTACGACAAGAACGGCGCGCTGGTGTCCAACCTGACCGGGGTGGAATCCATCGCCCGCGTGAGCGTCGGCCTTCGCACGACATCGGAGTCGCTGCGCGACGCTTCCGCCACGAAGCTCGCCACCATCGCCGGCGGCGACTCGTTGCGCTTCGTCATCGGTTTCCGCAACCGCATCTGACCCTGTCCCGTACGCGGGTACTCACCATGAATCGTCCAGCCATGATGTTCGGCCACCAGCATCGCGGGCCCACAGGCCCGCGGCGCGGATTCGCCCTGATGATGGCGCTTGGCGCGCTGGTCATCATCGCGGTCCTCATTGCCGGATCGTCATACCTCGGCCTGCAGGAATCCCGGCTCGGGCAGAACCAGCTCGTCCAGTCGCGCGCCGCGGCCACGGCGGAATACGGCCTGAACAAGATCCAGGCGGACTGGGACAAGACGCCCAACCTGCAGATGGTGAATGGCGCGTCCTTCGACATGAGCTACACGCTGACGGGGCAGGGCACCGCGGACGTGCGCATCACGCGACTGAACAACGAGACCTTCTGGCTGGTTTCGACAGGGCGCGCGACCATCGGCAGCGCAGGCCAGCAGCGCACCGCGGTGAAGCGGGTGGGCGCGGTGCTGCGCCTGCGTATCCCGAGCATCAAGGCCGATGCCGCATTCACCACGGCCGGCGACGTGAAAACCCAGGGATCCCCGAAAGTCATCGGCCAGAACACTGTTCCGCCCGGCTGGACCGGGTGCGCCGCGAACGGCAGTCCGGACACCTTGAGCAAGCCCGGTATCGTGGCGTCGCCGGACGCGACCGTGTCGATCGGTAACGCGAAGCACGTCACGGGGGCGCCAACCTCAGTGGTGCGCGATACCGTCGCCGGCAAGGCTGAAACGTACGTCCAGTACGGCGACGAGAATTGGGCGGCGCTGGTGGCCCAGGCCACGGACATCACGGGCGTCAGCGGAAACGACATCGGTCCGGTAGCGAGCGGCGGATACTGCGACAAGTCGATCAAGACCAACTGGGGCGAGCCCTCGCGCGCGAGTGGCTACAAGGCCGAGTGCATCAACTACTTCCCGATCCTTTATACCAAGGGGAACCTGCACCTCAACGGCAACGGCCGTGGCCAGGGAATCCTCCTCGTTGAAGGGGACTTCAAGGTCAACGGCACCTTCGACTTCTTCGGGTTGATCATCGTGTCGGGCAAGGTGGAGGCGGGCAATGGCACGGCGAGCATCTATGGCGGCATCATGGCCGCCTCGGCGAGCCTCACCACGGACTCCACCAGCAGCTTCAGCGGCACCGTGGACATCAACTACTCGCAGTGCGGCCTCGAGCGCGCCATGCGCGGGTCCGCGCAGGTGACACAGGCACGCGAGCGGGCCTGGGCGGAGCTCTACTGATCCCAACGGCACGGTCCACCTGATCCGAGTCCCGAGAATGGCCGCTCCGCGGCCATTCCTGTATCTGGCGTTCTTCTTGTCCGGCGCGGCGGCGCTGGTCTTCGAGTCGGTCTGGACGCGCTACCTCGGCCTGCTCCTCGGCCACACGGCCCAGGCGCAGGTGCTCGTGCTCACGCTGTTCCTGTGCGGCATGGCCTTCGGCGCCGCCGCCACCGGTCGCGTGTCCGATGCGCTCCGACGGCCACTGCTGTGGTACGGCGTCGTCGAGATCGTGGTGGGCCTCATGGGGCTGGCCTTCCACGTGCTGTTCGTGGTCATGAGCGACCTCTCATACGAGCGCCTGTTCCCTGCCGTGGGAGATTCGCAGGGCCTGCTCACCGCAGTGAAGACGCTCACGGCGGTGCTCCTGATCCTGCCACCTTCCGTCCTGCTCGGGGCCACTTTTCCGCTGCTTGCCGCGGCGGTGCTTCGCCTCGGGACCGCCAACAGCGTCGTCCAATTGGAGCGATTGTACTTCGTGAACGCCTTCGGCGGCGCGATCGGTGTGCTGCTTGGTGGCTTCCTGCTGCTTCCGCGCCTGCACCTGCCCGGTACCCTGGCCGCCGCGGGGGGAATGAGCATCGTGGCGGGGATCATCGCCATCGCCGTGCAGTTCGGCATGTTGTCGCGGCTGGCGCCAACTGCGGCAGGTGCGCAAGCTGCGCCGGATGCGGCAGCGACGTCAGACGTGCCGGCCACGCCGTCCCGGCGCCCGTGGTTGCTCCTCGCAATCGCTTTCGGCACCGCGCTCGCCTCATTCGGCTATGAGGTGGCCTGGATCCGCATGCTGTCGCTGGTGCTGGGGAGCGCGACCCACTCGTTCGAGATCATGCTGTCGGCATTCATCCTCGGCCTGGCCATTGGCGGGGCGCTGATCGCCTGGCGTGGCGCCGGGATACGGAACCCGGTGCGCGCCTTGGGGATCATCCAGTGCGCGATGGGTGCGCTGGCCGTGGCGACGCTGCCCCTGTACGTGGCATCGTTCACCTGGGTTGCGCAGCTGCTCGACGTCTTCGCGCGCACGGCAGGCGGGTATGTGGGCTTCACAGTAGGGCGCTATCTCATCTGCGCGGTGATCATGCTTCCCGCCACCATCTGCGCGGGCATGACGCTGCCCCTGATCACGCGCATCCTGCAGGGCAACGCAGCTCGTGAGTCCGCGATTGGATACGTATACGCGGCCAACACGGCCGGGTCCATCATTGGCGTCCAGATCGCCGCGCTCGTCGCGATGCCGCTCTTTGGGGTGAAGGCGGTTCTCGTGGGCGCCGCAATCATTGATGTCGCGATCGGCATCGTGATCTTCACTGCCGCGTACCGTTCTCCGTGGCCGCGCCATCTGCTGTGGGTGACGACGGCCGCGCTGGCGGCGATCGCCACCGTCGCGCTGGCCACCGGGCTCGATTCCCGGCTGCTGAGCAGCGGGATGTTCCGCATCGGCCGCACGGTGCAGTGGCAGACCTGGAGCACCCTGCGTCACGAAGACGGACGCACGGCGACCATCACGGTGCGCCGCTCCGCCGCCGGCGACGTGGTCCTCACCACGAATGGAAAGCCGGATGCATCGATACCGTGGTACTGGCTGCGCACGGATACCACAACGCCGCAGCGCCGACCCCTGAGCGAGGATGTCGCGACACAGATCCTCCTGCCTCTCGTGGCGCTCGCGCACCGGCCGGACGCGGGCTCGGTCGCGGTGATCGGCCACGGCTCAGGCCTCACGACGCACGTGCTCCTCGGCAGCCCCGCGCTGCGGCGAGTGACTACGGTGGAGATCGAACCGGAGGTGTACCATGCCTCGCTCTCATTCCTGCCCTTCAACGCGCGGGCGTTCGACGATCCGCGGTCCGAGTTCGTGGTGGACGACGCGCGCGCATTCTTCGCCGGCCGCGCGACGACATTCGACCTCATCGTTTCCGAGCCGTCGAATCCATGGGTGAGCGGCGTGTCCGGGCTGTTTACCGTCGAGTTCTACCAGCATGTGCACCGGAGGCTCTCGGAACACGGCGTGCTGGCGCAGTGGTTGAACCTGTACGAGATGGACGACGACCTCGTGCGATCCGTGCTCGCGGCCGTGGATCGCGTCTTTCCCTCGTATGCGCTCTACCTGACGACGCGATCCGACCTCCTCGTGATCGCGTCGCCCGCGGCAACTTTGCCGCGGCCGGACTGGAGCGTCGCTGCGCTCCCGGCGATTCGCAGCGACTTCGCGCGGGGGCCGCGCCCGATCGCAGACGACCTCGACGCCTTGTTCGTCGCCGATAACCGGCTGCTCGCTCCCGCGCTGCGCGCGGCGACACCAAACTCGGATTTCGCGCCAACGCTGGACATGGGCGGTGAGCGGGCGCGCTTCTTCGGCAGGACCGCCGCCGGATTCCAGGGCATCTCCTTTGGTCCGTACGACTTTGCGAGCGCCCTCGCCGAGCGGCGCATGCCGTTTGCCCGCAGCGACACGGTGCTGGTGGATGTGCCGCGGCTGTGGGTGCGGGCCGCCGGCGCCACGGCCCGGCATCCGGAGCGCACGCCCATGACGGATGCGGACATCGCGGCGCGGGACCGGCGGGACGTTCACGACAGGGTGGTGCGGTCCGGGCGCCCTCCCGCGGACTGGAACATCTGGATGCGCAGCGTGGTGCTGATCGATCGCGATCTCCACGCCGGCACCGCCGGCGTGGTGGATACTGCGTTCTACGCTCCACTATACCGGTACATGCGGCGGATGCAGCCCCCGCCCGGCATCCGCGCCACGGTTGCCTTCCTGCATGCGGGCAACTCCTGGGACTTTCCGGAGGCGGCACGCGCGAGCGAAGCGCTCCTCGAATACCGCCGTGACAGGATCAGCTGGGTGATGGCCGAGCACCTGCGCGACGTGGGCGTTACCGCGATGCTGAGGCAGGGGGACGGAACAGCCGCCATGCGCTTCTACTCTGCGCTCGCACCGGAAATGCCTGCGGACTACGCCACGCGCTTCCGGTCCTCACTGCTCCTGGCCAGGATCGTCGATGCCATTGCAGTCCGGGGCCGGCAGGGAAACTAGACCGGCACCGGCTGGCGCAACCCGTTAGTTCACGACGTGCTGCGCCACCTTCTCGGCGAGCACGTGAAGCTGGTTCGCCACCCGCTCGGCGTCCTGCGCCTCCTCCAGGTGGCGCGTGGTGCGCGCGCGGAACTCGAAGCTTGCGGCGAGCCGCTGCAGGCGAAGGACGTCTTCCAGCGTGAAGATCGGGCCGGTTTCGGTCGTGGCGGTCATTGCGGTCGTGGTTCAGGTCTGGATCACGGGCTGACGGATCGCCGTCTTCGTCGTTCCGCCGATGCACAGCACGTAGCCGTCGGGGTCGCGCACCTCGAGCTCGGCCGTCATCTCGCCGAGGGGCGAGAGGGGACGCACGATCTCGCCCGCCACCGCCATCGCGGCCTCGAGCCGGCCCAGGTCCGCACCGTCCACCCAGATGTACAGGTCCCACCCCGAGTGGCCATCGGCCGCGCGGCGGCCCTCGCCGCGGCGCACCAGCAGCTGCACGCCGTCGCGCTCGAGGATCGCGAACTCATGCTCGCCATGCTCGGGGAAGGGCTCGGCGTTGAAGCCGAGGTGGCGCTTGTACCAGGCCACCGTGGCGGCCACGTCGCGGACCCGGAGGACGGGAACGGAGAAGCGGAACACGGCGTCGCGCCCGCCAACAGGCGCGCGGCGCACGTACTCCGGCTGGAGCGAACCGACGTTGCGGGACAGGGCGCTGCGGAACGACATCAGAAGCCAGGGATCAGGGATGAGGGAACAGGGAACAGGGACCTACGCCACCGAGGTCATTCGCTGGGGGGCGCCGCCGATGATGCGCGGCACCTTCACGAGGGCGCGCTCCACGCTGGCCGCCACGGCGTCCGGGAGCTGCGCCGCGCCACGGCGGTGCGCCTCCCAGACGGCGTCGAGGGCCTGCGCCTGGCGGCGGAACGCGGTCAGCAGCTCGGTCCCGAGCTCGCCCGACGCCATCGCGCGGCGCATGAGCTCATCGAGGTGCTCGGCGGGGCCCTCCTGGAGGGCGGCGCGGTCCGCGCAGACCTCCAGGTTGAAGCGGGCACGGTGGCTGTCGCACAGCATCGTGCGGTTGATCGGACTCGTCCCATCCGAGCGGCATGACTCGCACGCCGCGATGATGTTCCGGAGGCTAATGGTCGGTTGGAAGGACATTGCGCTTTCGAGTACCTGCTGGAGTTCTCTGCGAAGGACGAGGTCAGACGTCGAGTCGAGTACCCGACGAAGGCGGTGGGAGGCGTTGGGCTCGAGGCTCATGGCTCACCCCCTGGGCGTGGGTTGTCGTGACGACGCTTCCCCTTGCGCGTCAACCGAAGGCGAGCGAGCGCGGCATTGCCCAATTGCGCGTAGCTCAACGGCTTGGCATACCACAGTTGCGATAATGGTTCAGGTGTTTCCTGCGGGGACCAATGGCCATGGATGACGCCAGCGACGCGCTCGACGCGCACTGGGCGGTAGCGGTGTTCGACGCCGCTGACCGGCGCCAGCTGCTGTCGTTCGTCGAGGATGTGCGCCGCCGGGTGCTGGCCGGCACCTGGGAGGTGGACAGCCCGGTCTCGGAGCACCTGCTCCCGCTGTCGAGCGCCTACGAGCTTGCGGCGCGCGAGCGGCTGGATCTGACCGGCATCGGCAACCCGAACACGTCGGCGAGCGCCGAGCAGCGCGCGGAGCGGGCGCGGGTGCTCGAGGGCGGCGCGCGGCGCGCGTTCGACCTGGCAATCGCGATCCCGCTCGACGATACCGATGCGCACGGCATCCTGTACCACACGCTGCTGCTCGGCGCGCTCGGGGTCGTGGCGGGGCGCGACTCGGAGTTCCGCGGCTGGCTGACGCTGCACCGGGACAAGCTGTTCGCGGCGGCCCGCGACGATGACTGGCCCACCGAGTACCTGCGCTCCGTGGTGGAGCTGTGGAGCGAGGTGCTGGCCGGCGCGGGGCCGAGTGGACTGGAGCACGCCATGGAGATCATCGCGACCATTCGCGAGCGTCGGCCCGATGAGGAGCGACGCGTGCTCGAAGGGACCGACGAGGGCGAGGAGATGTCGCTGCGGTTCTTCCTGTTCGCGCTGCACCACCTCACCGACGCGGCCACCGAGCTCCTGCTGTTCCGCCTGCACGGGGAGCCCGCCGATGTGCGGCAGCGGCTGTTCGTGGCCCTCTCGCTCGCGGGCGAAGCCACCGCCGGCGACGCCCGCATCCACGCCGCGCTGGACTGGATCTACGAGGCCGCCGTGCGCGTGGTGGGTCGTCGCACCCCGCAGCTGGATCTCCTGGCGCTGTCCGGCGCGCGTCCCCAGGCGGCGCACTAGCGCTGCACTCCCGCCGGCCGGCGGGGGCGCGTGCCGACCAGCATGGCCTGGCCGCGGTAGCGCCCGACGAACATCCGGGGCGACGGCCGCGCGGCCGGGAACACGATCACCCGGGCGGACGGCCGTGCCTGTGCGACGTCGGCGATCCGGAACCAACGCTCGCCGCTGGCCGAGACGCACCGCGTGTAGAATCGCTCGTCCGCCAGGCGCCAGAAACCGTCCCAGTGCTCACCCGCCGCGGCCGTGCGCAGGGAGGTGCCTGGCGCCGGCTCGAGGACCCCTTCGGGTGGGAGGCAGGGAACGAGTTGCACGAGAACGATTGCGGCCTGTGATCTCGCGTGGGGAGATGCGAGCGGATGCTCGCGGGGAGGCGCAACGTAGAATTGCCGGAATCAGCGCGCAATAGCGATTCCTCAGCTAACTCCTTGTGGGTCATGTTGATAGCGCGTGTGGAGCAGTGTGGAGATCGCGCTAAGTGCGTGAGTTCACAACGCGATGACTCCTGAAAAACGCGTTGATAATCCCTGTGTACAACGGTGGATAGCTCGAAAATCGGAGCGCGAAATAACTGGCTAGAATGCGACTAATTGCGGCGCTGATTCCGGCGCTGAAATCGAGTGGCCGGCGGGACTTTCAACACGGCGATTACAGAGTGAAAATCGTGCTGCGCTCGCCCAGCTCCTGTGCAAAACGGAGAGCTCTGCGTGGAGAAGTTCCCGGTAATCCACAGCATTTTGTGGATTCGGTGTGCATAGAAGCGGAGCACCCGAGGCGCGGCTAAGTCCCGTTGTTTTCGTGGCTTGCCGCGATTGTCCGTGGCGCTAACGTTGCGGACTCGGCTCTCGGCTCTCGGCTCTCGGCTCTCGGCTCTCGGCTCGGCCGGAACCTCCAAAGGTCTTCACCTTCACTAACGC
>Ga0307505_10001793_pt1 | contig 16281 bp, 11 predicted proteins | sample 23_S_MG_FD_202183 | JGI IMG/M metagenome (GOLD analysis project Ga0307505, IMG submission 202183) | Soil microbial communities from Populus trichocarpa stands in riparian zone in the Pacific Northwest, United States - 23_S | ecosystem: Environmental > Terrestrial > Soil > Riparian zone > Trees...
GAGGTAGTACTCGAGGAGGTCGCCCGGTACGGCCCCCTCGAACCACCACCTCTCGTCGGCCGAAAGGGTGTCGTACGCGGCGTGCGCCGTCATCGGGTCGGGGACAGGGACTCGGACGATGCGGAACGGCCGCCCGTCCTGGTCCGTCGCTGCCGCCAGGATCCGGTGATTCTCCTCCATCCGGTCGTGCGTCGCGCGAAGTATGGCACTCGCGTCCCGCTGTTCCGGCCCGACCTCCGCCAGAAGCACCGTGCGGGCATCGGCGAATCGGGCGAACACGTCGACGTGCCCGCCCGTCCCGATCCCCCACCGCCCGTCCGGAAGCCGTCCCCACTCCTCGTCGGCCGGGCCGCGTTTGAGCCAGACCACGTGAGTCGCCCCGTGCACCCGCAGGTGCTCCCGCTCGATCTCATCCCGTGTTAACCCCGGGTTTCGGGCAAACTCGACGGACTCGACGAGGAGGAGTGTGCCCCGTCCGTTCGACTGCCGGGCCCCGCCTTCGCTCACGAGGGGTGATTGGACGGTCGGCAGCCCCAGCCGTGCGGCGATCTCACGGTCCATCGCCTCAATACGCGGGTCGGGGTGGTCGTAGCCGTAGTCCGCGATCGCGAGCTGGCCATTCGCAGAGCGGAGGAAAAAGGGGCCGGGGTCCTGGATCGCCCCGGCCGGTTGGTGGTGGTAGAAGAGCTCGACACGAGAGAGGTCCACGCCCTCCCGCGCGAGCCTGCCGCGTAGCCGTCGTTCCGCGTCGGCCGGCGCGAGGGCGTACGGCCCCCTGTATGAGCTGTCCTGGTCGGTGAAAGCGCTGTACATCAGCCGCACGCGGACATGTGGCGTGAGCGCGCGCATGGCGTCGACGGCCACGTCGGAGAATGGCGCGCCGCTCAGCCAGCCATGCTCGACCCAACTAAGCCAGATGTACTCCTGCGGCTCGAACTCGCCCGGTGCCACGTACGATGCCGACCCCGCGTCCTGCCCACGCGCCGGCGCGCCGGCCATGCCGCCGGCCAGACACACGACAGCGAGAATGAGAGACCGGCTTGTCATGGTCGGTGCCGTTCGGAGGGGCGGACGTTGCACGGAGGACGTGGACCCTTCCGACGCCGGATTGTGTCGTGCCGCGGGTCGCGGGCGGCGGGCCGCTACCGAAGGTAGGACCCACTGCGCGATCCCACCCAGCGTGGCGCGCGACCTACGCGACCACGAGGGGGTGCCTGCTTCTAAGACCCTGTAGGATCGTCGTGGGCGCCAGCTGCCGCGCGTCACGACAACTGTCCCTCTGACTCAGGGGGACAACAACTGCCGCGTTGCGCGGGCCGAGCATCTCGAGGGGCCGCAGAGCGGGGGGTCCGCCACTAGCCCCCGACCCCCTGACCTACTCGCACGATCACGCGACTCGAGCGAGGGTGACTGTGAAAATGGCGCCCCGCCGTTCCGCCGGCGCGGCCACGATCTCGCCGCCATGCGCTACCACCACGTCGCGCGAGAGAGAGAGCCCTAGGCCGACGTTCCCCTGCCCCGCCGGCTTCGTCGTGTAGAACGGCTCGAATAGCCGGCCCTCGGACGCCGCGGGAAGGCCCACGCCGTTGTCCTCGACTACGATCCTCACATTGCCGTCCCTCCGTTCCGTGCGGACCACGATGCTCGGGAGGTAGCTCTCCTCGGCGGCGGCTTCTGCGCGCGCTGCGACCGCGTCGAGCGCGTTCGCGATGAGCTTGACGACGACCCTCCCCAGGTCTTGCGGCGCAGCCTCGACCTCGCCGGCGTCGGGGTCGTACTCGCGGACGACCTCCACCGCGGGACCGTCATCGCGGCGCCCGTCGAGAGCGAGCTGCACGTGCTCCTCGACCAGCGCGTTGACGTCGACGCGGCGGACGGGCTCGGTGCCCCCGCGCGCATGTTGCATCATCGCGCGGACGATGGCGTCGGCGCGCCGGCCGTGCTCGACGACCTTGCCGGCGTTCACCCGGAGGTCGCCGAGGAGTACGCGTGCGTCGGCCACGTCCGGCGCCGGGGCGGCGAGCGCGGCGCCGGCCTCCTCCGCGAGCTCGACCGCAAGGGCGGCGAAGTTGTTCACGAAGTTGAGGGGGTTCTTGATCTCGTGGGCGATCCCGCTCGTCAGCCGCCCGAGCCCCGCCAGCTTCTCCTGCTGGATGAGCCGCGCCTGGGCCGCATGGAGCTCCTCGAGCGCGCGCTCGAGCTCCGCGGTCCGGCGGGCGACCTCCCGTTCGAGCTCGCGGTTTCTGTCCACCAGCGAGTCCAGAAGCGTGTCTTCGGCCCCCTGCGCCGCGTTGGCCAGGGAGAAGTGGAAGTGGGCGATGAGCCATCTGCCATCCCGCCGCTCGAGGACGACGGTGCACCGAGGCTCGATCACGTGCGTCTCTCCCGCCACGGCGATCTCGAACCGGACCTGTCCCTCCGCCAGCGCGAGGCCCGGCCGGAGCTCGCGGACGTTCATCCACTGCATCCGGTGGGAGCCGGTCGTGGGCATCAACTCCTTCTCGCGCAGGACGATGGCCGCGAAGGCCTCGGAGTCCGGGTAGTGGTCGCCGGGCCCCGTGCCGAACCCCGTGAAGTCGTCGGTTACGTACTCGAGCGACGCGCGGACCGCCTCCGCGCCCGGCCCGGAGCCGGCGCGGAAGAACGCGTCGAGGGCGGCCCTGACTTCGGCTTCGGCCGGTTCTTGCGTGGGCATCGGGTGTCCGTGACGCCGCGGCGATCGTGCGGTCGACGGCAACCTAGCGAACCCGCCCGCGCCGCCATACACGACCTTGCCGGGCGCCTAAAGGGGTCCCCGCGATTGCCGCGGCGCGGCCGCGATCCACCGGCAACCGGGACTGAGCCCCACCCGCGCCGGCCGCGTGGGACGGCGCGGCGCGCCCACAGCGAGGGATGCCACTAGTGCCTCGAGCGACGTCGCCCGCCAGCGGCGCCGCGACCCGGCCAGTGGTAGCGGCGGTCACGGCACCGGCGCCAGCGTCACCGACACGGTGTGCGGGCCTAGCGTGAAGCCGGAACGCGGCAGGATGAAGCTCGTCTGCCCCGCGAGGCTTGTCCCGCTCACACGAAAAACGAGGTCCCCGGGCTGATCCGCGTCGCCTGCGATCACGATCGTCGGCGGGCTATAGGTCGCGCTGCCGTGTGACATGCGGACGTTGAGGTCGATCGGCACGGTACCGCTCGGAGAGCCGCCCGGCGCGGCGAAGGTGAAGAACCCCTCCTGGGCGCGGCTGAACGTTGGCTGGCCGCCGCCCGCGGGGAGCACGACGCGGATTCGATGCGAGACCTCCACGTGGTACGTCGCTCCCGTAGAAGCGATCGTGGTGTCGAACGCTAGGGGCACCACCGCCTCCCAGGTGCCGGCCGGCGGGACGGGCGCGGACGTTCCGGAGTCGCAAGCGGCTAGCCAGGAGAGCGACAGGATCGCTGCCGCGGGGAGGACTTGGCGGAAAGTGGGGGACATGGGAGTCTCTTAGAAGGTGACAACCGGACCAGTAGCAATCATTCGACGAGCCAATCGAGCAACAGCCTGACGCGCGTCTGTCCGTTCGAGCTTTCGAGCTCGAGTTCGGTCGGAAGCGACGGCATCTGAGCCAGCGGCTGCAGCGGCTGCGTCTGCCCCACCGCGTCGTCCATGCCGTCCTCCGCGGAGTCGTCATCGCGTAGGAGGATGTAAAAGGACGACGATACCGGCTCGAGCACGAAGTCGTTCACGTTCCAGCGAATGGGCAGCGATGCCGCGGCGGCATTCGGGACCACGACAGGCCCTTCGGGCCGGGTCACGCGCGGGTCCGTGCTAGCGTCGAGGACTACGCCGGCACCGCGGACGAGCAGGAAGAAAAGGTCCGCCTCATCGGGCCCGCCGCCGTCCCAGCCGCCCGGCCCCCCGGCCGCGTTGAACGCCTCCACGATCACGCCGGTGACGTGCGGCGCCGCGTAGACACGAACCTCGACCGAGCATCCGCCACCCGCGGATCCCACGGGCGCGAACGCCACCTGCATGAGTCCGGCCCTGGCGAACACGTGGGAAATGCCTACCTGCCCCGCCACAGCGGCATGCGTCTCGACGGTGCCATCGCCGAAATCCACGCGCACCGAGTCCACTCCCGCGACAGTGGCCGAGAGCGTGACGGGCGAGGTCAGGAAGGTGCGCGGCCGATTCGTCGCGCAGTTCGAGACCGGCGCGGCCGGCGCCGATCCGCCGTCGCACCCGGCCACGGAAAGGAGCAGGAGCGCGAGCGCGGAGACGCGTCGGCGGGGGAGCAGGGCCAAGGTCAGGGCCGCGGTCGGGGTCGGTGTCGAGCTCATAGAGGCGTCCGTCGCATCCGAGGGTGGTGGCCGCGTGCGCACACAACCTGAACACGGGCGACCGAGGATACGAGCCGGAAGAGAACCAGTAGCCGACCGAGGGCCGCATTGACGCCGATTCCGGGGCGGCCAGCAAATTGAGTGCGTCTCGCATCGACGCGCCGGCCATCAAAGGGCACCGGGCACCGTGCCGACCCGGCGGTCTCCACGGGGTTGTCGTTCCGAGGAGACGCGGGCCAGGAGCCTCCGTCACCGTGGGGCACCAGAACGTTCAGTCCGCGCTCCGCCGGCTGCACTCCGGCGCGGCCGCGATCCCGAAGTCCCAGTTGGGCGGGATAGGCGGAGGCTGCAGCTACCGCCGCCGCGGATGTGCACGTAGGCTGAGGTCGTCGTGTAGATACTCGCGCCGCCGAAGTCATGCGGTACGGGTCCGCCCACGTTCTCCTGGCGCGCCGCCGCCGTTGAACTACATGGTCGCCGAGGCCATCGTGTCGGCACCAAGGGCTTTGCCATCATGCCGCTGTGCGTCAGCCCACCCTTGCTGGACGACGCGTCGGTGGTTCGGGCGCTCGAGGGGGCGACCGCGCACGAGGCGGGGGTGGAGCGGAGGCAGCGGGCCTTGTTGGACGCGAGGCGGCCCGAGTAGGGCTCCCGTTCCGCGCCGCCTCCGTACCAGTTCCACCTTCCCCGCCAGGCTGGTGGTCGACGGCGGCACCTGTCGAACCTTCGTGCTGAGCGAGACAATCCCCACTACGGGGAGATCCGCCCGCTCTGGCCGAATTGACGGATGACCGGCCGCCAGGGTCGGCAGTCGGTCCTCCGTGGTGCCCGAGACTGGAATCGAACCAGCACGGCCTTGCGGCCACACGGCCCTGAACCGTGCGCGTCTACCAATTCCGCCACTCGGGCAAGCGCCGGCCGGCGCCGGGGGTCCAGCGCGGCCGTCAGGAAGCGCGAAAGTACGGAGCGCCCCGGCGCGCCGGCAAACGGCCGGCGCCGGCGCGCGCCGGCGCGGAGCGCTTATCGCTGAATCTCCGCGTGCGGCCAGCCGACTTACAGGCTCGCGCGGAGCGCGCGCCGGGACGAGCTCGCGCGACGGATGGCGCGGAATGGCGCGCGCCGGCTAATGTGACCGGCCGTCATTCTCGCACGCCCACCCGGCCCCAGGCATGAGGACATCGCCCAGCGTTCGGATCCTCGTCGGACTCGCGGCCGGCCTCACGCTGGGAATACTCGCCGCGGCGACCGGCGCGCCGGCGCTCGCGTCGCTCGCCGACGTAGCCGAGCCCGTCGGGACCCTCTGGCTCAACGCGCTGCGGATGACGATCGTCCCGCTCGTCGTCTCGCTGCTGGTGACCGGCGTCGCCGCCGCGCGGGACGCCGCGACGACCGGGCGCATCGGCGGGCGCACGATGCTCGTCATCGTCCTCTTCCTCGCCGGATCCGGCCTTTTCGGGGCGCTGGCCGTGCCCCTCGCCCTCGACGTGATCCCTGTCGATCCGCGAACCGTCGATGCCTTCCGTGGCGCGCTCGGTCGCGGTGGCGCGCCGGCCGGGGAGGTCCCGGGGTTCGCCGAGTGGATCACGGGGATCGTCCCGTCGAACGTCTTCGACGCCGCGGCCGAGGGGGCGATGCTTCCGCTCATCGTATTCGCCATCCTCTTCGGGCTCGCCATCACCCGCCTGGCCGAGGAGCCGAGGCGCCAGCTGCTGGGCTTCTTCTCGGCGCTCCGCGACGCGATGATGGTCATCGTCGAGTGGGTCCTCCGCCTGGCGCCGATCGGCGTCTTCGCACTCGTGCTCCCGCTGGCGGCCCGCGCCGGCGCCGGCGTCGTCGGCGCGCTCGGGTACTACGTGGTGCTGATCTCGGCCGCGTGTGTCGTGGTGACCCTCGTGCTATACCCGGTGGCTTCCTACTTCGCCGGGGTGCCCTTGCTTCGTTTCGCCCGCGCGGCCGCGCACCCGCAGGCCGTCGCGTTCAGCACCCGCTCGTCGCTCGCGTCGCTTCCCGCGATGCTGGAGGCTGCCGGTGGCCCACTGCGCATCCCGCCCGCGGTCGCCGGCGTCGTCCTGCCGCTCACCGTCAGCCTGATGCGCTTCACGACGCCGGTCAAGGACCTCGGCGCGGCGCTCTTCGCCGCCTGGATCGCCGGCGTGGAGCTGACGCCGGCGACCGTCGCGGCCGGCGCCGCCGTGGTGATACTCACCAGCCTCGGCGGCGTGGGCCTGCCCGGCCAGGCAGTGCTCGTCGCCCAATTCACGCCGGTCTTCCTGGCCGTCGGGGCGCCGCTCGAGCTGTTGGGCCCGCTGCTGGCCGTCGAGGTCATCCCCGATGCGTTCGGGACGGTCGGCAACGTCACCGGCGACCTCGCGGCGACTGCCATCGTCGCTCGCGACGCGCCGGCCGCGGACGGCGCTGGCAGCCACGAAGCGCAGGCGGTGCCAACCCTCCATGTGCTAGAATCCTAGCACACCGTTCGTGCGGGCGCGATCTTCCCGCTGCGGCCCCGGCAACCCGCCGCCCCGTCCGCACGTTACCGCGTCCTCGCCCTCCTCAAGCCTTCGGCATGCGCTTCCACCGCCCCGCCCTCGCCACGCTCACCGCGCTCGTCCTCGCCGCGCCGGCGCTCGCACAATCGGCCCGCCCGGTGCCCTACCCCGTCATGCCGCCGCCCATGTGGGAGGCCGCCGTCGACGCCGGCACGCGCACGGCGACCGGCGTGCCCGGGCCCAACTACTGGCAGAACGAGGCCTCGTACACGCTGCGCGCACGCGTTGACACCGACACGCAGACCCTGCACGGCGAGGGCACGATCACGTACCGCAACAACAGTCCGGACACCCTCGGCATCGTCCTGTTGAAGCTGCGTCAGAACCTCCACCGCGAGGACGCGATGCGCAACCGACGCGTGTACATCACCGGCGGCATCGAAGTATCGCGCGTCGCGGTCGACGGCGCGGAGGCGCCGGCAGCCGACGGGGCGCCCCAGCCGGGCCAGTACCTGGTCGACCAGACGGTGCTCAGTGTCGCGCCGCCGGCGCCGATCCCGCCCGGCGGTGAGATCACGCTCGACCTGGCGTGGAGCTTCCGCGTCCCCCCCGGGGGGCCGCTAGCGGTGCGCATGGGGCAGGACGGCGACGTCTACTACGTCGGCTACTGGTACCCGCAGGTGGCGATGTACGACGATGTCTACGGCTGGGACGCCGTGCCGTACATGGGCCTCGGCGAGCACTACATGGGATTCGCGGATTACGACGTGACCATCGACGCGCCGGCGGGTTGGCTCGTGTGGTCGACCGGCGACCTGCGTAACCCGGAGGCAGTTCTGCCGGCGCCGGTCCGCGAACGCCTCGCCGGCGCGCTCGCCTCCAACGACATCGTGCACGTGGTCACGGAGGCGGATATCGAGGCAGGCAACGCCACGCTGGGCGGCGACCGCCTGCGGTGGCACTTCACGGCGGGCAACGTTCGCGACGTCGCCTTCTCCGTCACCCGGCGCAGCGTGTGGGACGCCACGCGCGCGTTCGTCGACCGCGACGGCAACGGTTCGCGCGAATCGCCCGTGCTGATCAACGCCTTCTATCGTCCGGGCACGGCTAGCTGGCAGCGCGCGGCCGAGTTCGCCGCGTTCTCGATCGAGCACCTCTCGGAGCTCCTGGGATACGCCTACCCCTGGCCGCACATGACGGCCATCGAGGGCATCATCGGCGGAGGCATGGAGTACCCGATGATGACCGTTATCGGCGGCGCTCGCACGGACCCGTCCCTGTTCGGCGTGACGTACCACGAGATCAGCCACATGTGGTTTCCGATGATCGCCGGACAGAACGAGACGGCCTACACGTGGATGGACGAGGGCCTAACGAGCTACAACACCAACGAGGGCATGGCCGACTTCTTCGACGGCTCGGCGGAGAACCGGCCGGAGATCGACGCGTGGGCCCGAAACCGGCAGGCGCACTACTTCCTCGCCGGCACCGGCTACGCCGTCGAGCCGATGCGCCACAACGATCAGTTCCCGGTGACGGCCGGCGCCGTCCCCAGCCCGGCCGGCGCGGCGCGCACCGTCGCGTCGTACTCCACGCCGGCCGTGCTCCTGCGCGCCATCGAGGGCGTCTATGGCCGGGAGCGCTTCCTGGCCGCCTACCGCGAGTACATGGACCGCTGGGCGTTCAAGAATCCGTACCCCTGGGACATGTTCAGCACCTTCGAGGAGATCCTGGGCGAGGACATGGACTGGATCTGGACGCCCACGCTCTTCGAGACGTGGACGATGGACCACGGCCTCGCCTCTGTCGAGAGCGGCCTCGCCGGCGTAACGGTAGTCGTGGCCGACAATGGACTGGCCCCGTTCCCCGCACACGTAACCGCTGTCTACGAGGGCGGCCGGACGGAGACCCAGACGGTGCCGGCGTCCACGTGGCTCGGCGGCGCCCGCGAGGCTACGGTGCGCTTCCCGGCGGGCGACCTCGCCGAGGTTCGCCTCGACGCCGGCGGCTACATGCCCGACGTGGACCCGACTAACAACGTCTGGCTGGCATCGCCGGCGTCTGCGGGGACGGACTAGACGGCAGCTCACAGTTGCGCAGCCGGCAGGCTCCTCTCTAGCCCTCTCTCCTCACTGCTCCTCCGCCTCGCGTATCTGCTCCCTCGCTTCGTCGCGATCGTCCTCGTCGAGGGGCAGCGGCTCCTGCTCCCGGGGCGCGGCCGGCGTGAGGCGGAGCTCGACCAGGATGGGGAAGTGGTCGGAGCCGTTGTGGCCGAGTCGGGCGATGCGGACGAGCTCGAAGTGCTCGGTGTGGAAGACGTGGTCCAGCGGCCAGCGAAGGAAGGGGTAATCGGCGTGGAACGTGGAGTAGAGCGACCGTCCGCGGCGGGGGTCGAGCGTTCCGGAGATACGCTGGAATAGCCGCGTGGTCCGGCTCCACGCGACGTCATTCAGGTCGCCTGCCACGATCGCCGGCCGGCCCAGCCGGCGCACCTCGCGCCCCACGATCAGCAGCTCCGCGTCGCGCTCGGTGGTCGTCCCGGCGGAGGGGATGGGCGGCCGCGGGTGGACGAGGCGGAGCGCCACGCGCCGGCTTCCGAGTTCCACGTCCGCCCGGATCGACGGCACGTCCGGCTCCACCAGGTATTGCACCCGCGCATCGAGCAGCGGTAGCCGGCTGAACAGCATCATCCCGTAGGCGTTCTCGCGTGGCACCTCTACGACGTGGGGATAATCCTCCCGCAACGGTCGCAGCGCCGCTGCCCACCAGGCGTCCGGCTCCGTTAGGACGACCACGTCGGGCTTCCAGCGATCGACCTGCCCCAGCAGCCGCGAGCTGTCGCGGTTGTCGATCAACACGTTGGCCACGAGGAGGCGGATCGTGGGCCCCCGTACGCCGGCCGCCGAGTGCACCTGGTCCGGCCACATAGGGGTGTAGGGAAGAATCCTCGCCCCCTGGAGCGCTGCGGCGCCCAGCGCCGCCGCGAACAGCAGGTTGGCGACGGAACCGGGCCGGCGCCGGGGCGGCTCTAGGAACGGTCCGAGCGCGCCGCCCGCGACCAGCGCGAGGACGAACAGCTGCGCCCGCGGAAAGTCGAGCGAGCGCAGCAGCCACCAGTCTGCCCGCACCAGCTGCGGCGCAAACGTCAGGAGAGCGATCAGGATGGCGAACCCGTACGCCAGTCGGCGGCCCACTGTCGCGCGGTTATGGCGTCAGTCAATGAAGCCGCGCCGACAAGGATCCCGCCTACTCCTGCCCCCTTGCCCACCTGTGCCCCTCAAAACGGCCAGACAAGCAGAATCAGCGGCACAGACACCGCGAGCACGAGGAGGCACAGCGGCAGCCCGAGGCGCCAGTAGTCCCCGAACCGGTAGCCCCCGGGCCCGAGCACCAGCATGTTGACCTGGTGCCCGACGGGCGTCAGGAACGCACTGCTCGCGCCGATGGCGATGCCCATGAGGAGCGGGTCCGCCGACACGCCGAGGTCCTGCGCGAGCGTCACCGCGATGGGCGCCATGATGATCGCGGCGGCCTTGTTCACGACGTTGGCCAGGAGCATCGTCCCCCCCATGACCATCACGAGTGTCACCGCCGGCGTCACCGACCCTCCGACGCCGAGCATCAGGCCCGAGATCAGCGTCGTGCCGCCCGTCGATTCGAGCGCCCCGGCGACGGGCAGCAGAGCGGCGATGAGGAAGACCACGGGCCACTCGATGCTCGAATAAACCTCGTCGAGCGGCACGACCCCGAACAGAACGAACAGCGCGGCGACGGCGGCGAAGGCGATCTGCACCGGCAGCAGGCCAAGCGCCGTCACCACCATGGCGGATGCGAAGAGAAGCACGGCGCGTCGCAGGCCCGGACGAGGCGCGAACGGCGCGTCGGACCCCGACAGCGGGACACACTGGAGCCGGGCCAGGGCATCCTTCTCGCCGGCGCGCGGCGTCTGCAGGAGCAGGACGTCGCCGCCGCGCACGGTGATCTGCGCCAGCCGCTGCGTGAGACGCCTCCCCTGCCGCGCGACGGCGAGCAGATTCACATCGTACCGCTGGCGCAGGCCTATCTCAGCCGGCGCGCGGCCATTGAGCGGCGACTCCGGCAGCACGACGGCCTCGACGACGGTGACCGCCGCACTGCTTAGGACCTCCGCACCGCTGCCGGCGCCGGTCATCCGTAGCCCGAGCGCCGCGACGAATCGCTCGAGGTCCTCCGGCGGCCCCTCCACGATCAGACCATCCTCCGGCCGAACGGTCTCGTCCGGCTCCGGCATCGAGCGCCGCCCGCTCTCGCGCACGAAACCCACGATCACGATGTCGGCCCCTGTTTTCGCTCCCAGCTCACGCACCGTCATCCCCACCGCCGCACTGTCGGCCGGCACGCGCAGCTCGGTCGTGTACTCCTGCACGCGGAACACGTCGTAGCGCGCGCCGTGGCCGGCGCGGGCCGGCATCAGTCGCCACCCCACGAGTGAGATGAAGGTCGTTCCCACGAGGGCCACCACCAGCCCCACGGGGGTGAAGTCGAAAAGGCCGAACGGCTCTCCCGGCCGGAAGGTGGCGACGATGATGTTGGGCGGAGTGCCGACCAGGGTGACCATCCCGCCCATGAGAGATGCAAACGCCAGCGGCATCAGTACCTGCGACGGCGGCCGGCCGTGGCGCCGCGCCACGCGGATGCCTGCGGGAATGGCTATGGCAAGGGCTCCCACGTCGTTCATGAACGCGGAGAGCGTGCCGACGAGCCCGTTCAGGGCGCCGCTCTGGGGACCGAAGCGGGGGCCCGCGCGGCCGAGGACGGCGAGGATCGTCTCCACTATGCCGGCGCGTGTCAGACCGCGGCTGATGACGAGCATCGCCGCTACGGTGATCACCGCGGGGTGGCCGAAGCCCGCGAAAGCGTCGGCCGGGGGCACGAGGCCCACGACGACGGCAACCAGGAGAAGCAGCATGGCCGCCACGTCGTAGCGGGGGCGCCCCAGAACGAAGCACACCATGAGCAGGGCCAAGAGCCCGAAGACGGCAAACGAGGGATGCAGGCGTTTGGGGGTCGGGCGGCCGGCTGACGGCCGACGATACCCACGCCGCGGCCGGCCGGCGCGCGCCGCTTGGACAGCACCGCCCGCTCTCAGCTGGCAGCGGGCGGCAGCCTGGTCGGCATTTCGTGACGGTGCTGACGCGGATCGCCGCGCACCGCCGGCGCGGCCGCGACTGGCCGAACCAGCGTCCATCTGCGCTCCAGAGGCCGTCATCCTCCATCATCTATCCTCCATCCGCGCTGGTAGCCGCCCGGGGACCCTCTTATCTTCGCCTGCCGCAATTCCTCGGTAGCTCAGCGGTAGAGCATTCGGCTGTTAACCGAAGGGTCGTAGGTTCGAATCCTACCCGAGGAGCTGACAGGGGGTCCTTGCGTGCGTGCGTGAGGGCCCCTTTCTACTGCGTCCGGCGGCCATTGGCGGACCTCCGACGACCGACGATGCGCAACGCCTCCTCCCAGGCCGCGGCCGCCGAGCCGGCGTCCCAGCTGCGCCGCGAGTTGGGACTCGCCGACGCCGTCGCGATCGGACTCGGCGCGGTCATAGGCGCCGGCATCTTCGTCGTGACGGGCGTCGCGGCCAGCGTGGCGGGCGCCTCGCTTATCGCCGGCCTCGCCGTCGCAGGCGTGGCGGCGGCCTGCAACGCGCTGTCGTCGGCCGAACTCGCGGCGGCCTACCCGCTCTCGGGCGGCACCTACGAGTACGGCTACCGGGTGCTGCACCCGTGGGCGGGCTTCGCGGCAGGCTGGATGTTCGTGGCGAGCAAGCTCGCGGGCGGCGGCACCGTGGCGATCGGCTTCGGCGCGTACCTCAACGCCCTCGTCCCGGCCGTCGAGCCGCGCGTTGCCGCCGTGGTAGCCGTCGCCGGGCTCGCGGCGGCCAACTACTTCGGCGTCCGGAAGGCCGGCCGGCTCAACACGGCCATCGTGGCCGTGACCGTCGGAGCGCTGCTCTACTTCGTCGCCGCGGGCGCGCCGGCCGTCGCGTCGGCGAACTTCGAGCCGTTTGCGCCCGCCGGCTGGCGCGGTGTGCTGAACGCGGCCGCGCTCCTCTTCTTCGCCTACACCGGCTACGCGAGGATCGCCACTCTGGGGGAGGAGGTCCGCGACCCGGCCCGGACCATCCCGCGGGCCGTCGTGATCACTGTGGCGGCCTCCATTGTGCTTTACCTCGCCGTGGCCACGGTGGCCGTCGGCACGGTCGGCGCCGACGTGCTGGCGGCGTCCGCCTCGCCGCTCGAGAGCGCGGCGGGGGCCCTGCGCGCGCCGGGGGTTGCCGGCGTCGTGGGCGTCGGCGCCACCACCGCTATGCTCGGCGTGCTGCTGAGCCAGGTGCTGGGCATCAGCCGCATGCTCTTCGCGATGGCGCGGCGGGGCGACCTGCCGGCGGCGTTCGAGCGTGTCCACGCCACGCATGCCGTGCCTCACGTGGGGATCGCGTTCACCGCGGTCGTGATCGCGACGCTCGCCCTCGTCGGCACGCTCGAGGTCGTGGTCGCCGCGGCCGCATTTACGATCCTGCTCTACTACGCGATCACGAACGTCGCGGCGCTGCGGCTGGCGCCGGCCCATCACCGCTTCCCCCGATGGGTGCCGGCGCTTGGCCTGGTTTCGTGCCTCGCGCTGGCGGCATCGCTCGATCTTCCCACCGTCGCGTCGGGCCTGGGACTCCTCGCGGCGGGTTTCGTGGTCCGCGGCCTTCTCAGACGGGCTCCGCCGACGGAGCGTCACGAGTCCTGACGCGCCGCGCCGGCGCCGTCCCAGGGCTGGGTCACGACGGCATCGCCTCCGAGGTTACCCGCGCCGGCCACGGTGATCCGTCCCCGGCACCCGCCCGCGAATCACGCAAGCACGCGTAGCCTCCGCAGGAACGGGTTCGCGCGCGCCTCCCGATCGGCGCCGCCGGCCTCATCGCGACAGCCGTCCCCCGATGTCATCCGAACCCACCCCCGCGCCGGCGCCACGCCGGCCGCTGCGCGCTGAGCTCCGCGACGCGCTGCGGGGCACGGACGCCGACTACACGAAGATCCCCCTCCGCCGGGCGGTCTTCCTGCTCGCCGTGCCGATGGTGGCCGAGCTCGTGCTGGAATCCACGTTCGCTGTCGTGGATATCTACTTCGTTGCGCGGCTGGGTTCGTCGGCCGTCGCGACGGTGGGGCTCACAGAGACGTACCTGTTCCTGCTGTACTCCATCGCCATGGGCCTGGCGATGGCGGTCACCGCGCTCGTAGCCCGCCGCGTGGGCGAGGGCCGCCGGGAGGAGGCGGCCGTCACGGCGGTGCAGGCGATCTGGCTGGCGGTGGCCGTCTCGGTGCCCTTCGCCATCGTCGGCATCGTGTTCGCGCGCGACCTGCTGGCGCTGATGGGCGCCGACGCGTGGACGCTCGCGCACGGCTACGGCTACATGCAGTGGGCCCTCGGCGGCAACGTCGTGATCATGCTGCTGTTCGTCATCAACGCCGTGTTCCGCGGCGCCGGCGACGCGGCGGCCGCGATGCGCGTGCTGTGGGTGGCCAACGGCCTGAACATCGTGCTCGACCCGATCATGATTTTCGGCCTGGGCCCGGTGCCGGCGATGGGCATCGAGGGCGCGGCCATGGCGACGGTGATGGGGCGCAGCGTCGGTGTGCTGATGCAGGTGTGGATACTCGTGCGCGGCAGTGAGCACCTGCGAGTGCTGCGCGCGCACCTGGCGTGGGACGGCCCCGTCGTCCGCGGCATCGTCCGCACCTCGCTCGGCGGCGTGGGACAGATGATCGTCGGCATGACGTCGTGGATCTTCCTGATGCGCATCCTCGCCAGCATCGGCTCGGAGGCGGTGGCCGGCGCGACCATCGCACTGCGCATCATGATGTTCACGATGATGCCTGCGTGGGGAATGTCCAACGCGGCGGCGACGCTCGTGGGGCAGAACCTCGGCGCCGGCGAGCCCGGCCGCGCGGAGTCATCCGTGTGGCACATCGGCACCTACAACATGGTCTACATGCTTGCGGTGTCGGTCGTGTTTTTCGCCATACCGTCGCAGCTCGTGGGCCTGTTCACCGTCGAGTTGCCGGTGATCGCCGTCGGAGCGACGTGGCTCCGGATTCTGTCGTACTCGTTCTTCGTCTACGGGTGGTGGATGGTCAGCGTGCAGGCATTCAACGGCGCCGGCGACACCGTCACGCCGACGCGCATCAACCTTGTGTTCTTCTGGCTGATCCAGATCCCGCTGTCGTGGCTCCTGGCGATCCGGCTGGACTGGGGCGCGGCCGGCGTCTTCTGGGGGGTCTTCTTCTCGGAGACAGGCGTCGGCCTGTTCACCCTGTGGCTGTTCACGCGCGGGAGGTGGAAGGCGGTATCCGTCTAGCCGGCGCGCGGCGCCGGGGCCCCAGTTTGCCACGGGCTAGCCCATTACGGCAGGAACGTCACGGCCAGTGTCTGCAACTCGATTGCACCGCCTTGTCGAGCCCGCCAGGGCGCTTGATGAGCCTCGACTTGTCCACGGTACGACGTTGATAGAGGACCACCTGTACCGGCGGGCCCTGAACCCCCACGGCTGCAAGCCGCCCGTGATCGACAACCTGGCCAGTCGGCTCCTGCGGGTTATCTGCGCGGCCCTCCCGGACGGCTAGCGGTATAGCCCGGACCACCTGAGCCCGGCGCCTCGCTCTCGACAGGGTCAGGGCATCGCGATAACAACGCTCGAAGCCACCCGCCGTCAGCCCAGCGAAAACCGATAGCCGACAACTGCGATCACAGCTTCCCGAACGCGACGCCGCGGTACGTCCAACCCGCACCCGTGACCGCGTCCTGGATCGGTCCCTTCAATTCCCGGGTGTCGAAGCGGTAGTTGTAGACCACTCCCGGCGCCAGCGTTTCCGTGAACGCGTAGGCCTTCCCGAACTCGATGCTTTGCTTCTGGCCGCGGAACGCGCTGGCAGAGATCGAGAGAGCGGGCACGCCGGCACGCCACGCCACGGTGTACTCCCGGTCACTGGCCCGGACCTCCCTCGTCGCGGCGTCGACCTTGAGATAAACTCGGAACACCCTCTCCAGCCCGGCCTTCGCGAACAGCTCGTACCACTGGGCGTCGACGATCTTCCACTCGGCGATCAAGTCGGCTCCCTCGGAGCGGCCGTCGATGATCTGGAACGGTGCCGTTGGACGGTTCAGCGCGGCGATCCGAGCCACGACCTCGTCGCGGGACTGCGCCGGCGTGCCCCCCGGCGGACGTTTAGTGGACGTGAGGAAGTCGAAGAGTCCCATCAGATCGGTTGCGGCAGGAGGGGGCCAGGACGGTGGAGGCGAGTGCGCGTCGAAGCCCCCGAACGCGGCGAGACGCCGTGCGCGATGATACCGGCCGGCGCGCGGCGGGGGGCTAGCGCACGACTGAGAACCGCACCGTCGCGGTCACAGCGCCGGCCGTGAGGCGCGCCACGTAGACGCCGGCCGGGAGCTCCCGCGCCGGCGC
>Ga0307505_10001794_pt1 | contig 16272 bp, 14 predicted proteins | sample 23_S_MG_FD_202183 | JGI IMG/M metagenome (GOLD analysis project Ga0307505, IMG submission 202183) | Soil microbial communities from Populus trichocarpa stands in riparian zone in the Pacific Northwest, United States - 23_S | ecosystem: Environmental > Terrestrial > Soil > Riparian zone > Trees...
GACCTCGGCGTGCCGACCAACTGGTCGGCCTATGAGGACATCGCCGAATTCTTCACGAACGACGTGAAGGAAATCGACGGTGTGCGCGTCTATGGCCACATGGACTACGGCAAGCGCGGCCCCGACCTCGGCTGGCGCATGACCGACGCGTGGCTGTCGATGGCCGGCACCGCCGACCTCGGCATTCCGAACGGACGTCCCGTCGACGAGTGGGGCATCCGCATGGAGAAGGGCTCGTGCAATCCGTCGGGCGCTTCGGTCGCGCGCGGCGGTGCGGTCAACAGCCCGGCCGCGGTCTATGCCGTGACGAAGTGGAATGACTGGCTGCGCAAATACGCGCCTCCGGGTGCGGCCGACCTCGACTTCTACCAGTCGCTGCCGGCGCTGAGCCAAGGCAATGTCGCGCAGCAGGTGTTCTGGTACACGGCCTTCACCGCCAGCATGGTCGCGCCGAAGAGCGCGGGCAACAACACGGTGGACGACAAGGGCAATCCGCAGTGGCGGATGGCGCCCTCGCCGACCGGCTCGTACTGGAAGGAAGGCATGCAGCGCGGCTACCAGGACACGGGTTCGTGGACGCTCTTGAAGTCCACGCCGCTCGAGCGCCGCAAGGCGGCCTGGCTGTTCGCACAGTTCGCCGTTTCGAAGACGGTGGATCTCAAGAAGAGCCATGTCGGCCTCACCTTCGTGCGCGACAGCACGATCCGGCATGCGTCCTTCACCGAGCGCGCGCCCAAGCTCGGCGGCATGGTCGAGTTCTACCGCTCGCCCGACCGCGTGGCCTGGACGCCGACCGGCGTGAACGTGCCGGATTACCCCCGTCTCGCCCAACTCTTCTGGCAGCATATCGGTGACATCAGCGCCGGCACCTTCACGGCGCAGCAAGCGATGGACCGCCTGGCCAAGGAGATGGACGAAGTGATGGCCCGCATGCAGGCCGCGGACGAAAAGGCCAAGACCTACAGCGGTTGCGGCCCGCGGCTGAACAAGCCGGAAGACCCGCAGGCGTGGTTCAAGAAAGACGGCGCGCCGTGGGCGAAGCTCGCGAACGAGAAGCCGCAAGGCGTCACGGTCGCGTATGACGAACTGATCAAGCGCTGGACCAACAACTACCCGCCCCAACGCGAGCCCCGGCCGCTTGAAGCGGCCGGGCCCGTCGTCCTCACAACGACATCGAAGCCGGGGCACGCCCCGGCTTCGTCCACACTGTCGTTCCGCAGTGCGGACCGTAAAATTGCACCCGCCCAGCGAAGTTCACAAGCCGTCGGGAGCCGCCGGCTATAAATTCCGCTGCGACATACTTGTGTTTAGCGGGCGATCCGGAGCCAATTCGTTATGTCCGATTACATTCTCGCCATCGATCAGGGCACGACCTCTTCGCGCGCCATTATCTATGACCGCGAGTACCGCATCCGCGGCACCGGCCAGCGCGAATTCGCGCAGCACTTCCCGCAATCGGGCTGGGTGGAACACGAAGCCGAAGATATCTGGTCCACAACGCTCGAGACCGCCCGCTTCGCGCTCGCCGACGCCGGCCTGTCGGCGCGCGACATCGCCGCCATCGGCATCACCAACCAGCGCGAGACGACGCTGGTGTGGGACCGCGAGACGGGACGCGCGATCCACCGCGCCATCGTCTGGCAGGACCGGCGCACGGCGGATCTCTGCGCGAAGCTGAAAGCGGACGGCGCGGAGCCGGGCGTTTCCGAGAAAACCGGCCTGCTGCTCGACCCGTATTTTTCCGCGACCAAGCTCGGCTGGATTCTCGATCATGTGGACGGCGCGCGGACGGCGGCGGAAGCCGGCAAGCTCGCTTTCGGGACCGTCGACAGTTTCATCCTGTGGCGGCTCACCGGCGGAAAGGTCCACGCCACCGACGCCACGAACGCCGCGCGCACGCTCCTATTCAACATCGCGACCAACGACTGGGACGAAGAGCTGCTGCGGCTGTTTCGGATTCCGCGCCCGGTCTTGCCAAAAGTGCTCGACTCCGCCGCCGAGTTCGGCACGACCGACGTGGAGCATTTCGGCGCGCCGATCGCCGTGCGCGGTGTCGCGGGCGACCAGCAGGCGGCGACGCTCGGCCAGGCGTGCTTTGAGCCGGGCATGATGAAATCGACTTACGGCACCGGCTGCTTCGCGTTGCTCAACACGGGCAAGGATCGCGTGAAGTCACGGAGCCGATTGCTCACGACGATTGCCTATCGGCTGAACGGCAAGACGACCTATGCGCTCGAAGGCTCGATCTTCGCCGCAGGCGCCGCCGTGCAATGGCTGCGCGACGGATTGAAGCTGATCGAGCGCGCGGACCAGTCAGGCCCGCTCGCGGAGACTGCCGATCCCGCGCAGCGCGTTTATCTCGTGCCGGCCTTCACAGGCCTCGGTGCGCCGTGGTGGGATGCCGATGCACGGGGCGCACTGTTCGGCCTCACGCGCGCCACCGGTCCGGCTGAGCTCGCGCAGGCGGTGCTCGAAAGCGTGTGCTTCCAGACGCATGATCTTCTGGAAGCGATGCGACGCGACTGGACGGCGTCGGCCAACACCGTGCTGCGCGTCGACGGCGGCATGGTGGCAAGCGACTGGACGATGCAGCGCCTCGCCGACATCCTCGACGCGCCGGTGGACCGGCCGGTGCTGCTTGAGACGACCGCGCTGGGGGCTGCGTGGCTCGCGGGGCGGCAGGCGGGCGTGTGGCCCGACGAACAGGGCTTCGCGAAAAGCTGGCGGCTCGACCGGCGTTTCACCCCGAAGCTCGACCGCGAAGAGCGCGGACGCCGCCTCGCCGGCTGGCGCGACGCGGTCGGCCGGACGCTCTCCCGGCGCGACTAGGGCGCGCCGAAAATCAGGTTCGGGACGTAAAGCACGACGTCCGGCATAAAAATAAGCACGATCGTCACGATGCAGGCCGCAATGAAAAACGGAATGGCCTCGCGCGTGTACTCACCGATCGGGCAACGCAGGATCGAGCAGACGGCGTACATCGCGGCACCCACGGGCGGCGTGAAATTGCCGATCGTGACGGCGATGATGAAGACGAGCCCGAAATGCACGGGGTCGCCGTCAAGTCCGCGGATCAGCGGCAGGAAAATCGGCGTCAGCATGATGAGCAAGACGGTCGCATCGACAAACATGCCGGCGACGAGCACGAAAGCGACGATCAGCAGCATGACGCCGTACAGGTTGTCGGTCAGGCCGAGCATCCAGTTCGACACCAGTTCGGGAATGCGTTCGAGCACGATGCCGTAGCTGAAGATCGCCGAGATCGCGATCAGGAACATGACGGAGCCGACGTCCATCAGGCTTCCTTCCAGTGCCTCCATAAAGGCCTGCTGCTTCAGCTTGCGATAGATGAAGAGGCCGATCAGCACTGCGTACACAACGGCGAAGGCGCCGATCTCCGACGGCGTGAAGATTCCGAGCCGCAGGCCGAGCAGCAGAAAGACAGGAAAGAGGATCGCCCAGAAGCCCGCGCGAAAGGCGAGACCCACCTCCATGATGCTCGGCCGCACCTTGCGCTCGGGCTCGTAGCCGCGCTTCGTCGCCGCGATCCAGACGGCCGTAGCGAGCGCCGCCCATATCATTAGTCCGGGTATGATACCGGCGGCAAACAGGCGCCCGATCGAGACCTGGCCGATGGTGCCGTACAGGATAAAGCCGATGCCGGGCGGGATGATCGGTGTAATCAGCGAGCCGAAGGCGAGAATGCCCGCGGCAAAGCCGCGTGACATGCCGCGGCTGACCATGCCATGGCCGAGCATGCGCGTCTGCATGGCGGCGTCGGCAATCGCCGAACCGCAGACGCCGCCCATGAGCGTCGCCAGCGCAATCGACACCTGAGCGAGCCCGCCGCGCAGCCGTCCGGTCAGCACCGAGGCGAGATTGAGCAATTGTTCGGTGATCCCCGACTTGTTCATCAGGTTGCCGGCGACGATGAACAGCGGCACCGCAAGCAGCGCGAAGTTCTGGGTTTGCGAGACCGTCACCTGCACCGGAATGGTGAGCGGCAATTCTGGATGCTGAAGGAAAAACAGGACACCCGAAATACCGATCGCGAAGGCGACCGGCATTCCCATGATCATCAGGACCGCGAAGGCGATGAAGACCAGAAGCATGTCAGCGGTCCCGGCTCGACGCTTCAGTCATAGCCGCGCTCGACCGTTGCGGTCTGTGCGGCCGTGCGGCCGGCGAGTTCATCGCGGAATTTAAGAACGGTGGTGAGCAGGAGCAGCGCCGCACCCACCGGCAGGCTCATCGTGATCCACGAATAGGAAATTTCCGGAATGCCCTGAAAGCTGCGCGCGCTGCTGACATAAGAGAGCTTCAGGCCGGTCCACACCAGATAGATCAGGAAAATAACGATCAGGCTGTAGTTGATGTAGGTAACAATCGTCTGCATTTGCTTCGGCAGGCGATCGGCGACCAGGCGAATGGAGATCAGGTTGTCATTGCGCCAGGCAACATTGGCGCAGAGGAAGCAGGCCCAGGCGAAGAAGCAGGTGGCGAAGTCGGTCGTCCAGACGAGCGGCATGCCCCACATGCGGGTCACGCCGCCCAGAAAAATCAGGGCGACCATCAGGATCAGGAACGCCGCCGCGAGAACCGCCTCGGCCTTGCATAGATAGGCGTAGAAGGTTCTCAACGGCCCGCCCCCGCGTATGCGTTCCCGATCCCGATCGCCGAACGGCTAGTTCTTTCCGATCTCCTTGTGCACGGCGTTCTTGGCATCGAGGATATTGAGCTTCCTGTACGCCTCGTCGCCGGCCTTGCGGAAGGCGTCGAGATCGACCTTGTCGACCACCGTCATGCCGCGCTTGATGAGATCGGCCCTGACGACTTTTTCGGACTCGAGGATCTTCTTCGACGTCTCGTTGCCGGCCGCCTTGCATTCCTCGACCAGCGCGGTCTGCAAGTCCTTCGGCATCGAGTTGAACCATTTCGCGCTGACGACCTGGAAATTGATCAGCATGATGTGGCCGGTCTCGCTGACGAATTTCAGCACCTCATAGAAACGGCCGCCGGGAATGTTGTTGTAAACGAGTTCAACGCCGTCGATCGCTCCCTGCTGCAAGCCCGGATACATCTCGCCGAAGGCCATGGCGACGGGCGCAGCGCCGAGCGCGCGGATCGACTCCTGCCAGATCGGCGCGGGCGGCGTGCGGATGCGCTGACCGCTCAGGTCCTTCGGATTGCGCGCCGGCTTGTTGGTGAAGAAGTGGCGATAGCCCTGCACCCAGTTGAAGCAGGCGACCTTGAGACCGTGCTTGTCCGCGAGTTCCTGATCCCATTTGATGACGGTCGGCGACTTCGTCAGCTTGTCGACCTCTTCGAGCGTCTCGGCGAAGTACGGTCCGTTCATGACGGCGATGCCGGGCACATAGTTACCCATGCGCGCGGAGTCGGTGTTCTGACCGATATTCGCGCCCTGACGGATCTGCTCGATGATGTCTTCTTCCACGCCGAGCTGGGCGCTGTGAAAGACTTCGATCTTGAGGCGGCCGTTGGTGCGCTTGTCGACGCGTTCGGCCCATTGCTGGAAGCCGGCGTGATAGGGCTCCTTCGGACCGAGAACGTGATTGAAGCGCAGCGTGAACTTGTCCTGCGCCTGCGCGAGCGTGCCGGACGCGGCGAGTAACGCGAGCGCACCGAGAACGGGCAATGCTTGTTTGAACCGAGTCATTGTCTTCCTCCCTTGGTTTCGTCCGTCGCGTTTTTGTTTGCGATCGAACGCCGCCTCGGCGAGCAGGGCTCACGGGCGGATTGTCAGCCGAGCGTTAAACCTCCGAATTCCGGCCCGTTCTCCGCAGCGGGCTCTTGCTTGGTCATATCTAGTATATCAGATAGAAGCATCGGTGGAAGCGGCTTCACGCGGTCAATTCAACAAGCGGCTCGAGTCCGTACTGGTCCGACAGCCGTGAGAAAGCGGCGGAGGTTTCCGGGTCGAGCGGGATACCTTCGACGGCGCGGCGATCGTATTGCGACCATTCGCGGTCGCCCGGCGCCATCACCGTGCGGCCCTCGACCGACGGCGAAGCATGGATCGCGTCGAGATAGCGTTTCATCGTCCCGTCGAAGACATCGCGATCGACAAAAGCCGTCGGCTCGATCGCCATCACGAACGCGCCGAGGTGACGCGGCTTCGTGAGATCCGCGACCATATTGCCGAGTTCGAAGCTCAGGCCCATGCCGGTGATCGCCGTACTCAGAATCTCGACCATGCCGGCGAGGCCCGCACCCTTGTAGCCGAACTCGCTGCCCCCAAGCGGCGCGAGCATTTTTACTTTCGCAGGGTCGTCGGTGTCGTGGCCGGTTTCATCGGACGCAACACCATCCGGCAGCGGGCGGCCGAGACTGCGATAAAGATTGACGCGCTGGAGCGGCATGGAACTCGTCGGGATGTCGAGGAGCCACGGGCGCGCGCCCGGGACGGGCGCGGCGAACGCAATCGGATTGGTGCCGTGGAATTTCGCAGCGCCGTCGTGCAACCGCACAATCGCATCGGCATTGCAAACGCAGAACCCCATGAGCCCCTGCTCCGCCGGCGCCAGTACATAGGCCCCCGCCGCACCGAGATGGGAGGAATTGCGGATCGCGACGCTGCCGGTTCCATGCGTGCGCGCCAGCGCGACGGCCTTGTCCATCGCTGCGTAAGCGGCGAGCGCGCCGTGACCATCGTCAGCGTCGAGCACGGCGGTCGCGCCGAATTCGCGCACGAAGGAGAGCTTCGGCTTGCCGTTCACACGGCCGCCCGCAATCGCTTTTGAATAATGTTCGAGCAGGCGAACGCCGTGGCTGTCGATGCCGCATTGCGAGGCATGCATCATGGCGCGCGTTGCGGCGGTTGCGCTCGCCTCGTCGCCGCCCGCCGCCTTCAACGCCGCGCGGCAGAAGTTTTCCAACTTTGCGACGGGAACACGCGGCGGCTGACTCATGACACGGATCAGGATGCCCTGGCGTTGCGGCGCGCATCGATCGTCGCGGCGTAATCCTCGATCGTGCCGCGCACATGCGACGAGAGCAGCGCAAGCGCCTTGTCCACCTTGCCGCCCTCGACGAACTGAAGAAGCTTCTCGTGGTCGGTATAGGATGAACGATTGAGCATCGGATCGGCCGACAGGCGCGAGCGCAGCGCCTGAACGCGGAATGCGATGCCAAGATAACTTGCGAGCAAATAGACGTTGCCGGAGTGGTCGAAGAAGGCGCGATGAAATTCGGCGTCGAGCTTGCGGTAGGCCACCGGATCGCTCTTATCGAGCGCCTTTCGCATTCGGATCACGATCTCTCGCAGCGTCTGGATCAACCCCTTGGCGTCATGCTTGGCGGCGAGCCGCAGCGCGGCAAGCTCGAGCGTCTCGCGCAATTCACCGAGGTGCACGACCTCCGACGCGCTCATGTCGAAGACGAAGCTGCCGCGTTGCGGCTGGATCGAAACGAGTCCTTCGCTCTTGAGCTGCAAGAGCGCCTCGCGCACCGGCGTCTTGCTCACGCCGAGTTCGGCGGCCAGCATGTTCTCGGACAGGGACGAGCCGAGCTCGACGTCGCCGAACACGATGCGCGCACGGATTTCGTCGGCGGCTTGCTCCGTCAGCGATTTTGCCCGGCGCAGATGGCGAGTACGTTCAGCCATGAAGGAAATCATCCGGTCGTGAGCGGCCTGTTTGACCGCACTTTGCAAGACTAATATATGAGATACAAGAAATCGGCGCCAGCGTCCACAACTTCGGCAGAAGAACGGAGACCTCCGCGCATGGGGCGGCTGCAAGACCGAGTGGCGCTGGTGATCGGCGGCTCCGGCGGGATTGGCGGCGTGATCGCGCGCGGCTTTGCGGCCGAGGGCGCGCGCATCGGTATTGCGGGACGGACACCATCGAAGGTGGAAGCCGCCGTCGCGGCCCTCAAGCAATCCGGCGCCGACGCAATCGGACACACGGGTGAACTCTCAGGCCGCGATGACTGCGCGGCCGCCGTCGACAAGATCGCGGACGCCTTCGGCCGGCTCGACATTCTGGTCAACAGCCAGGGCGTCACGGTACTGAAGCCCGCCGCAGACGTGACCGAAGAAGAATACGACCGCGTACTGCAGACGAACCTGAAGAGTGTCTTCTTCGCCTGCCAGGCGGCGCACCGGCATATGCGCCGCAAGGGCGGCGTCATTATCAATATCGCATCCCTCTCCGCCCACCGGGGCTGGACGCTCGCGGCCGCCTATGCCGCCAGCAAACATGGCGTGCTGGCACTCACCAAGAGTTTCGCTAGCGAATGGGCCGCCGACGGGGTGCGGGTGAATTCGATCACACCGGGCTTTTACAAAACCGATCTCAACCGCAATATGAGCCCGGCGCGTGAGGCAGCGGCCATCGCGGGCACGCCCGCGCGGCGGTTCGGCGAGTTGGGCGAGCTCACCGGCACCGCGGTCTTTCTCGCTTCGGACGATGCACGGTTCATCACCGGAACGGACATCGCGGTTGACGGCGGGTTTCTCGCGCAGGGCATTTAGGGGAGCGACATGGCTGGACGGATGGAAGGTAAGCGGGCGCTGGTGACGGCGGCCGGTCAAGGCATCGGCCGGGCGATTGCCGTAGCCTTCGCACGCGAGGGCGCAAAGGTGACGGCCACCGATATCACGGCCGACAAGCTCGCGACGCTTAAGAGCGAAGGCATTGCCGAGACCGCCGTGCTCGATGTGACCGATAAGGCGGCGATCGCGCGTTTCGCAGCCGGCGTGAAAGGCCCCTACGACGTGCTCGCGAACTGCGCCGGATGGGTCGCCGACGGCACCGTCCTCGATTGCGACGACGAAATGTGGGACCGGACGTTTGCGATCAACGTCACGTCGATGTTCCACATGATCAAGACGTTCCTGCCCGCGATGCTGGAGGCCAAACGCGGCAGCATCATCAACATCGCATCCGTCGCAAGCAGCATCAAAGGCGTGCCACGGCGCTTCGCCTACAGCAGTTCGAAGGCGGCGGTGATCGGACTCACCAAGGCGGTCGCCATGGACCACATCACGTCGGGCGTGCGCTGCAACGCCATCTGCCCCGGCACCATCGAGACGCCGTCGCTGCACGAGCGCATGGCCGCACACGCGGATTTTGAAACGGCGCGCAAGGCGTTCATCGCGCGACAGCCGATGGGCCGGCTCGGCAGGCCCGAGGAAATGGCGGCGATTGCAGTCTATCTCGGTTCGGACGAGTCCGGGTTCGCCACCGGCTCGCTGTTCGTCTCCGACGGCGGACTGACGCTCTAGCCAATCGTTCCCGTTGCAAGCGCGTGCTCGACGCCGCCGGCGACGTGGCGGCGAAGGATGTCGCATGCTTCCCCGGCGGAACGGCTGATCGCGCAATCGCGCAACGCGGCATGTTCCGCGGCCGCGATGCCTTCGCGGTAGCTCAGTGCGATCATCTGGTAGCGGAGATATTTGTCGAAGACAGCGGCATGCGTTTCGACCAGCATTTTCGAGCCGCAGGCGGAGATCAGGGCCTGGTGGAACTCCCAGTCGCAACGCTTCCAGTGCTCGGTCTGCGAGTGGTCGCCCTGCGACATGCGTTCCTCGACACGCGCGAGCCGATGATGCGCGGCCACCACATGCGCTTCCCATTCGGTATCGCCTGCGGTGAACGACTGCTCAAGCGCGCGGCATTCCAGCAGAAGCCTGAGCGCCGCGATCTCTTTCAAGTTCGAGACGGATACCGGCGCGACCTGAAATCCTTTTTGCCCCTCGGCAACCACCAGCCGCTCCGACGTGAGGCGGCTCAGAATTTCGCGCAGCGTGCTGACGCTGACGCCGTAGCCGGATTTAAGATCGTCGAGCCGCAACTTCGAGCCCGGCGTGAGACGCCCAAAAATGATATCGGTGCGGATGCGTTCGTAACCGCTTTCACCCGCGGACCGGGACCGTACTTCCTGCAAGAGCGCCGTCATGAAAGCCGCCCGTTTTCGATCGTGTCGTCGACGCAGCCATTCACATGCGCGTCGAGCAAGGCGCATGCGCCATCCGCATCGCGCGCGAGTGCGCAGTCGAGCAGAAGGCGATGCTCCTTCGCCGCAATAGCGCCCCGAAACACCACGGCGACCATCTGGTAACGGAGATACTGATCGAACACGCCCCTGTAGAGATCGAGAAGTGTCTGCGAACCGCAAGCATCGATCAGCGTTTGATGAAATTCACGGTCGTAGCGCTTCCATGTCTCGGCGTCGGCGCGGCCGCCCGCGAGCATTTGCTTTTCCAGCACCGCGAGCTTGTGATGCGCGGCGACGACGCGGCTTTCCCATTCGAGATCGCCGGCGGCGAACGAGAGCGGGATCGCGTAGGTTTCAAGCAGCAGCCGCATGGACGCCACGTCGCGGAAGCCGCCTTGCGACACCGGCGCGACCTGAAAGCCGCGCTGTCCTTCGGCGACGACCAAGCCTTCGGAAGACAGGCGCCCGAAAATTTCGCGCAACGTACTGACGCTTGCGCCGTAAGCCGACGACATCCGCTCCAGCCGCAGCCGCGAACCGGGTTCGAGGCGGCCGAAGACAATGTCCTGCCGGATCCGGTCGTAGGCCTGATCGGCAATCGAGGTTGCGATGAAATCGACGGTCATCGGCCCCTGCGTAACATGACGGCACCTCTGATACCGAATAAAATATCATAGATTTTCTTAAATCCCATTGATTTTGATTTCGACCCACCGGATAGTTCGGGCAGACGCGTCCAAGCGCGCTCGCGAAATTTGGGAGGAGTTCATGTCCATGAAGCTCAATCGCCGTACATTTCTGGCCGGCTCCGCCGCCCTCACCACGCTCGGCTACGGCGCGTCGGCCGCAGCGCAATCGCCGACCAATCTCCGCTTCTCGGCCGTGTTCTCGGAGCAGGACATCCGCGCCGAGATGATGAAGCGTTTCGGCGAAGAGGCAAAAGCGATCGGTTTCAGCCTCCAGCCCTATTACGGCGGGACGCTCTTCAAGCAGGGCACCGAACTGGTCGCCATGCAGCGCGGCAACCTCGACATGGGCAACATCGCGCCGCAGGACGTCTCCAACCAGGTACCAGCCTGGTCGATCGTGACCTCCGCCTATCTCTTCCGCGACGCCAACCACATGAAGAAGGTGTTCGAGAGCGACGTCGGCCAGCAACTCCGGAAAATGGCGTCGGATCAACTCGGCATCCACATTCTCGGGCCGACCTATTTCGGCGTACGTCACGTCGGACTGAAACCAAAGAAGAAGATCAACACACCGGCGGACATGGCGGGCATCAAGCTCCGTATGCCGGGCGGCGATGCGTGGCAGTTCCTCGGCCAATCGCTGGGCGCCAATCCGACGCCGATGGCCTATGCCGAGGTCTATACGGGCCTGCAAAGCGGCGCGATCGACGGTCAGGACAACCCGCTGCCGAACGTGCAGAATATGAAGTTCTACGAAGTCAGTTCGCAGATCGTGCTCACGTCGCACCTCGTCGGCTTTGACCTCCTCTCCGTCTCCAACAAGATCTGGGAGGCGATGAAGCCCGACACGCAGAAGGCGTTCCAGGCGGCGGCCACCAAGGCGATCGACTGGAGCACACAGGAGCACCTGAAGCGCGAGGCGGAACTCGCCGAGTTCTTCAAGAAGCAGGGGCTCGACATCTATGCGCCCGACGTGAAGGCGTTCCGCGACTTCGCACAGAAGAAGTATCTCGCCTCCGACCTCGCCAAGAGCTGGCCGGCGGGTATGCTCGAAAAAATCAACGCCATGTAATCCGCGAACAGCACAGCCAGCCGGATCACGACGCAAGGGTTGAACCGTGAAGCTCGACCTTCATCGCATCGGGTCCTGGCTGGCCGCGCGCGCGGAGAACGTGCTCGCGCTCATGCTGGCGGTGATGTTCGCCGCCTTCCTGATCCAGATCGCGTTCCGCTATCTCTTCAACTTCCCGACCGGCTGGACGCACGAGTTGAGCGTCATGCTGTGGGTCTGGATGGTACTGTGGGGCGCGGCTTTCGTCCTCACCGAGCGCGAGGAAATCCGCTTCGACATCATCTACGGATCGGTCAGCGCCCGTGTGCGCCGCGTCCTGATCGTTATTTCGGCTGTCGCGCTTGTCGCGCTCTACGCCGTCTCGTTCCCGGCAGTCGTGAGCTACGTCACTTTCATGAAAGTGGAATCGACCGCCTACATGAAGGTGCGGTTCGATCTTTTGTTCTCGATCTACATCCTGTTCGTGATCGCCGCGATCGTCCGCTACATCTGGCTCGCCTGGCGCGCGATGCGCGGCGACGCGCCCGACGATCTCGACCCGACCAAGACGGTGTCGGGCGTATGAATCTCGCCAGCCCCTTCTCGCTCTCCATCGTGGTCATCACGGCGCTCGCCTTTCTCGGCCTGCCGATCGGCCATGCCATGATTGCGGGCTCGGTGCTTTATCTCCTGTTGGCCGGACAGGACATGGGGACGGTCGCCGAGCAACTGCTCAACGGCATGTACACGAACTACGTCATCCTCGCGGTGCCGCTGTTCATCCTCGCCGCCGAATTCATGAATATCGGCAGTATGACCGAACGACTGATGACGTTTTGCAATGCATTGGTCGGCCGTTTCCGCGGCGGACTCGCGCAGGTCAACATTCTACAAAGCATCGTCTTCGCCGGCATGTCGGGCTCCGCGATTGCCGACGCGGCGGGAACCGGCCGCATGATGCAAGTGATGATGACGCGCGGCGGCCGCTACACGGCGAGCTACGCCGCGGCGGTGACGGCCGTATCGTCGGTGATCGGGCCGATCATCCCGCCATCGATCCCGATGGTGCTTTATGCGCTCGTCTCCGATGCCTCGATTGGCTACCTGTTTCTAGGCGGCGTTATTCCCGGCCTGCTGATGGCGCTCGGCCAGATGATCGTCGTGGCGATCACCGCGCGGAAGAAGAACTTTCCGGTCGAAGACCCCGTGCCGCTGCGCGAGATCCCGTGCATCACCTGGCGTGCCCTGCCTTCGCTGATGATGCCGGTGGTTCTCCTCGGCGGCATTTACAGCGGCGTGATGACACCGACGGAAGCTGCGGCCGTCGCGGCGGGCTATGCGCTGCTCATCTCCGCCGGCCTCTATCGCAGCGTGAGCTGGCGGGAATTTTACCGCTCGATTGCGACGAGCGCCCGGATGTCGGCTTCGATCGGCATGCTGATCGCCGGCGCGCTCGTCTTCAACTACGTCGTCACGGTCGAGAATATTCCCGACTCGCTCAAGGTCATGCTGAGCGGCTGGAATCTCTCGCCTGTCGGCTTCCTGCTGCTCGTCAACATCCTGCTGCTGTTGCTCGGCTGCGTGCTGGAGGGCACGGCCATTCTTCTCATCATCGTGCCGGTGTTCATTCCGACCGCGCAGGCGCTTGGCATCGACCTCGTGCATTTCGGCGTGGTGGTGGTCGTGAACATCATGATCGGCCTGGTGACGCCACCCTACGGGCTGCTGCTTTTCATCATGGCCAATATTTCGGGCGAGCCGTTGCGCCACATCGTGCGCGATTGCCTGCCGTTCCTGTGGGCGATGCTCGCGTCGCTCGTAATCATCACCTTCATTCCCGAGACGGTGCTGTGGCTGCCGCGCCTGCTCGGCTACTCGGGTTGAGCGAGAGCAAGACGATGTCAGCACCGATCTACGTCCTCAACGGGCCGAACCTGAACCGGCTCGGCACACGCGAGCCGGAAATTTACGGCCGCACAACGCTCGCCGAAATCGAAGCCCTATGCCGCGAGGCCGCGGGCGGGCAGCAGCGGCTGGTGTTCCGTCAGTCGAACAAAGAGTTCGAACTGATCGAATGGGTGCATGAGGCCATCGACCAAGCCGCCGCCGGCATCATCATCAATCCGGCCGCCTTCACCTTCACGTCGATGGCGATCATGGACGCGCTCAAGATGTTTCCGGGACCGATCATCGAGCTGCACATCAGCAACATCCACAAGCGCGAGCCGATCTATCACAAGTCCTACATCTCACCGGTCGCCACCGCCGTGATCGCCGGCCTCGGTACGCAAGGCTACGCAGCGGCGGTGCGGGCGGTGTGCGAGATGGGGGCTGGCGGAGAGCGGCAGTCAGCGGCTCGATGAGCCGATGGTGCCAGGGGCGGAATCGAAGGAACGGAATAAGTAATTGATGCTGAATCATCTTTCTTCGCGCTAACTGGTGCCATACCAACATTCATACCAACAAGCCGCACACCGACTACGCCCGTGACGCTTATGCAATGTTAGCGCGCCCCGAAAAAACCGCGACCGAATGACTCGGGTTGGACAAGGGGGAGGGAGGGGGTGCCCTACCCCCCGATTTGGCTATCGAGGCTTAACGCCTGCCATGGTCGAAAGAAAATCCGGGCGGTGTTAAAAATTTCACTTAGCACGGGCGCTAATTTCTGCGGTTTACCCGGTCGTTTTGATACTCAATACCCTCCGCAACCCGGTGCAGACATCCCCATCTACCGTTGCTATAATCCCTTGGGGCACGCTGCCGCCACGGCCGTGTCGGGATTGAGTGTTGAGTTAACTTGTTGAATTAACAAGATTTCCCCAGTCCAAGTTCTGGATTGGACACCTCGGTCCTGCGGTCGGAATGTACCGGGGCAAGACCGCATGGACGACAAAACCGCACAACAGGCCAAGGCGCTCGCCAACTTCGTCTGGCAGATCGCCGAAATCCTGCGGGGCGACTTCAAGCAGTCCGAATACGGCAAGGTCATCCTGCCGTTCGTCGTCCTGCGGCGGCTGGATTGCATCCTTGAGCCTTCCAAAGACGCGGTTCTCGCGGCTTACGCTTCCCTTCCAAAGGGCATCGACGAGCAGACCCGCGACATGATGCTCTATGCCGCCATCGGCGGCAGCACCCGCGTCTACAACAAAAGTCTGCTCACCTTCGCGAAGATCAGGTCGCAGAACCCGGCGGACGCACACAAAAATCTTGTTGCCTACATCACCAACTTCTCGGATTCGATCCGCGATGTTTTCCTCGACAAGTTCCTCTTCACCGACCAACTGAAACGGCTCAACGAAGCCGCCATCCTGTGGAAGGTATTCGAGCAGTTCGCGACCCTTGACCTGCGGCCCCAGTCGGTCACGACGCTGGCGATGGGCTACCTGTTTGAAGACCTGATCCGCCGTTTCTCGGAAATCTCGAACGAGACAGCAGGCGAGCATTTCACACCACGCGAAGTTATCCGTCTCATCGTCGATCTTCTGCTGGTCAATGACGCGCAGGCGCTGACCGGCAAGGGAATCATCCGGCAAGTATACGATCCAGCATGCGGCACGGGCGGTATGCTCGCGCTCGCGGAAGAAGGGATGCGCGACCTCAACCCGGACGTCCGGGTCGAGCTATTCGGGCAGGAACTCAACGGCGAGTCTTTCGGCATCTGCAAGTCCGACATGCTGGTCACCGGGCACGACCCGGAGAACATCGTCTTCGGAAACACGCTGACGCACGACGCCCACAAGGGCCGGCAGTTTCACTACATGCTGTCGAACCCGCCCTATGGCGTTGACTGGAAAAAATATCAGGAGCCGATCAAGGAGGAGGCCGAGACCAAGGGTAAGCAGGGCCGCTTCGGCGCGGGCTTGCCTCGCATCTCGGACGGCCAGCTTCTTTTTCTCCAGCACATGATTTCCAAGATGCGGACGGACGAAGTCGGTTCGCGCATCGGCATCGTCATGAACGGCTCGCCGCTCTTCACCGGCGGCGCCGGTTCGGGAGAAAGCGAAATCCGGCGCTGGATGCTCGAAAACGATTGGGTCGAAGCCATCGTCGCGCTGCCGACCGACCTTTTCTACAACACCGGCATCCAGACCTATGTTTGGCTTCTGACCAATCGGAAAGAGCCGAAGCGGCGTGACAAGGTGCAGTTGATCGACGCATCGGGCGAGCGGTTCTGGCAGCCCATGCGCAAGAGCCTTGGGTCGAAGCGCCGCGAAATTCGCGATGACGCGCGGGAGACAATATCCCACATCTTCCATGAGATGGCGAACGGTGGCGGCGCATGGTCCGACGTATCGAAGATTTTCGACACGGCCGATTTTGGCTATCGCGAGATCAGGGTTGAGCGGCCCCTTCGGCTAAATTTTCAGTCAAGCGCGGAGCGCATTGAGCGGCTGAAGCTCGCCAAATCTTTCCTGAAGCTGGACCCGTCCGATCAGGAAGCCCTTGTTGAGGTCATTGCCAATCGCCTGCCCGACACGCTGTTCAAGGGGCGTCCGGCGTTCGAGGCGACGTTGACCAAGGCGCTGAAAGGCGCGGGCGTGAAGATCAGTGCGCCGGTCAGAAAAGCGATTC
>Ga0307505_10001795_pt1 | contig 16267 bp, 13 predicted proteins | sample 23_S_MG_FD_202183 | JGI IMG/M metagenome (GOLD analysis project Ga0307505, IMG submission 202183) | Soil microbial communities from Populus trichocarpa stands in riparian zone in the Pacific Northwest, United States - 23_S | ecosystem: Environmental > Terrestrial > Soil > Riparian zone > Trees...
GTCCGCGCTCGACAGTGAAATCGAAGCAGCGATCCAGGAGCAGCTCGAATCGCTGATGCGTGGCAAGACCGTCATCGCCATTGCGCACCGCCTGTCGACCATTGCGAAGATGGACCGGCTCGTGGTCATGGACGGCGGGCGCATCGTCGAGCAGGGCACACATGCCGAACTTCTGGGTGCCGGCGGCCACTACGCGCAGCTGTGGAAGCGCCAGTCGGGCGGCTTTCTCGCGCACGAAGTACCGGACGTCATCGCCGAGCAGGACGATGACGTGGTGGTTGAAGGTACCAGCGAAGTTCACCCGGAAGCAGTGGAGGAACCCCAGATCAGGGTTTGAGCGGATTCCCTCCGGAGCATGGCCGTTTCGCACAGGACAGGAATGTCATGTGCGACTGCATGACATGTCATGGGGCGGTCACAACGACTTCCTAGACTTCGACGGCTCAAACGAGCGCGGCAATTGTTCGGTGAAAGCCGTGCCCGCCTCTTCCTCGAAACTCACAGAGGGCTCAACCCATGAGAAAGTTTGCTATCGCTGCGCTGCTGACCGGCAGCGCCCTGGCCTTTTCGACGACCGCTGCGCTGGCGCAGGAAGTCACCGGCGCCGGCGCCAGCTTCCCCGCTCCGCTGTACTCCAAGTGGGCCGACTCTTACAACAAGGCTACCGGCGTTCGCATCAACTATCAGTCCGTAGGGTCGGGCGCCGGCATGCGCCAGATCCGCGGCAAGACCGTGGACTTCGGCGCCTCCGACGCGCCGCTGAACGACGCAGACCTTGCGAAGGACGGCCTGATCCAGTTTCCGACGGTGATCGGCGGCGTTGTGCCGGTGGTCAACATCCAGGGCATCCAGCCGGGCCAGTTGCGTCTGAACGGTCAGGTGCTGGGCGACATCTACCTGGGCAAGATCACGAAGTGGAATGATCCGGCGATCGTGGCGTTGAACCCCAGCGTCAAGCTGCCGGATGCACAGATCTCGCCGGTGCGTCGCGCGGACGGGTCGGGCACGACGTTCATCTTCACGAACTATCTGTCGAAGGTGAATCCTGAGTGGAAGGAAAAGGTCGGCGAGGGTACGGCGGTGAACTGGCCCGTGGGCGCCGGCGGCAAGGGCAACGAAGGCGTATCGGCCTTCGTGCAACGCCTGCCGAATTCGATCGGCTACGTCGAGTACGCCTACGCGAAGCAGAACAAGCTGCCGCACGTGCAGCTGCAGAATGCCACCGGCACCTGGGTGTCTCCGGAAGAGGCGACCTTCAAGGCGGCGGCGGCCGATGCTGAATGGCAGAAGTCCTTCAACCAGGTACTGACGAATCAGGCCGGCAAGGACGCCTGGCCGATCACCGGCGCGACTTTCATCATGATTCACTCCAAGCAGGACAAGCCGGCGCAGGCCACGGCCGCGCTGAAGTTCTTCGACTGGGCCTACGCGCAGGGCGACCAGGCGGCGAGCGACCTGGATTACGTTGCGCTTCCCGACAACGTCAAGACGTTGATCCGCCAGCAGTGGGGCAAGATCACCGACGCGGCCGGCAATCCGCTTCCGACCAAGTAGATCACCTACGATCCGCGGCGCACGGCAGGGTCGCATCTGCGACCCGTGCGCCGCTCCCAGCTCCTGCACGGGCGTGTCGCGCCCTGCCAGTCTCCCCACGCCTGAGGCGCGCATGGACGCTACACTCCCGAATTCTCCCTACGCTGAGGATGCGCGCGCCGTGCAGATGCCAGAAAAGCCTCCGGCGAGGCGCTCCGGCAAGCTCGGCGATCTCGTCTTCCTGGGCCTGACGCGCGGCGCCGCGATCCTGACGCTGCTGCTGCTGGTCGGCATCCTGATTTCGTTGCTCCTGGGCGCTTGGCCGGCCATACGCGAATTCGGCCTGCCGTTCCTGTGGACGGCCGAATGGGACCCGGTGCAGGAGAAGTTCGGCGGCCTGGTGATGATCTACGGCACGCTGATGACCTCGCTGATCGCGTTGATCATCGCGGTGCCGGTCAGTTTCGGCATCGCGCTGTTCCTGACCGAGCTGTCGCCCAGGTGGCTGAAGCGTCCGCTGGGCACCGCGATCGAGCTGCTGGCGGCGATCCCGTCGATCGTCTATGGCATGTGGGGCCTTCTGGTGTTTGCGCCCATCCTGTCGACCTACGTGCAGCAGCCGCTGCAGCGCGCCTTCGGCGACGTGCCGGTGCTGGGCGCGCTGGTCTCCGGCGCGCCGGTGGGCATCGGCATCCTGTCGGCGGGCATCATCCTGGCGATCATGATCATTCCGTTCATCGCGGCGGTGATGCGCGATGTCTTCGAGGTGACGCCGGCGATGCTGAAGGAATCGGCCTACGGTGTCGGTGCGACGACGTGGGAAGTGGTGTGGCGCGTGGTGCTGCCTTACACGAAGGCAGGCGTCATCGGCGGCGTCATGCTGGGACTCGGCCGCGCGCTGGGCGAGACGATGGCGGTGACTTTCGTCATCGGCAACTTCAACCAGCTGAACAGCCTGTCGCTGTTCGAGGCCGCCAACTCCATCACGTCGGCGCTGGCCAACGAGTTCGCCGAGGCCGCGCCGGGGCTGCACTCGGCGTCGCTGATCTACCTCGGGCTGGTTCTTTTCCTGATCACCTTCGTCGTGCTGGCGTTCAGCAAGCTGCTGCTGATGCAGCTGGCCAAGGGCGAGGGGTCACGCACGTGAGTGACACGATGAGCGCGCTGCCTGCTGTCGACGCCGACTACCGTCTGCCGCTGCACCGGCGGCGCAAGGTCATCAACGCCGTCGCGCTGATGCTGTCGCTGCTGGCGATGGCCTTCGGCGTTTTCTGGTTGATCTGGATCCTGTGGGACACGCTGTTCCTGGGCGTCCAGGGGCTATCGGTCGCCATCTTCACGCAGGACACGCCGCCGCCCAATGCGGACACAGGCGGATTGCGCAACGCGATCGTCGGCTCGCTGGTCATGGTGCTGCTGGCCACCGCTGTGGGAACGCCGATCGGCATCCTGGCCGGCGTCTACCTGGCCGAGTACGGGCAGCGGGGCTGGCTGGGCAACGTCACGCGCTTCATCAACGACACATTGCTGTCGGCGCCGTCGATCGTCATCGGCCTGTTCGTCTACACGATCGTCGTTGCGCAGATGCGCCACTTCTCGGCGATGGCCGGCATCATCGCGCTGGCGCTGATCGTCATCCCGGTGGTGATACGCACGACGGAGAACATGCTGGCGCTGATCCCCAACTCGCTGCGCGAGGCCGCGTTCGCGCTGGGCACGCCCAAGTGGATCGTCATCCGCTCGGTGACGCTGAAGGCGGCGCGCGCCGGCGTCGTGACCGGCGTGCTGCTGGCGCTGGCGCGCATCTCGGGCGAGACCGCGCCGCTGCTGTTCACCGCGCTGTCGAACCAGTTCTTCACGATGAACCTGCAGCAGCCGATGGCCAACCTGCCGGTGACGATCTTCAAGTTCGCGATGAGCCCGTTCTCCAACTGGCAGCAGATGGCATGGGCGGGCGTTTTCATCATCACCGTTGGCGTGCTGGTGCTCAACATCCTGGCGCGCGTGCTGTTTCGCCAGAGACACTAGGAGTCCGAACGCATGGATGCCACTGCAAGCGCGCTGAAACACAACGAGAAGGTCAAGATGCGGGTGCGCGACCTGAACTTCTACTACGGCAAGTACCAGGCGCTGAAGAGCATCAACCTGGAGATCCCGGAAAAGAAGGTCACCGCGTTCATCGGCCCGTCGGGCTGCGGCAAGTCCACGCTGCTGCGCGTGTTCAACCGCATGTTCGAGCTGTATCCGGACCAGCGCGCCGAGGGCGAGGTCAACGTCGATGGCGAGAACGTGCTGACCTCGAAGGAGGACGTGGCGCTGGTCCGCGCCAAGATCGGCATGGTGTTCCAGAAGCCGACGCCTTTTCCGATGTCCATCTACGACAATGTCGCGTTCGGCGTGCGCCTGTTCGAAAACCTGTCGAAGTCCGCGATGGACGATCGCGTCGAATGGGCGCTGCGCAAGGGTGCGCTGTGGAACGAGGTCAAGGACAAGCTGGGGCAAAGCGGCACCAGCCTGTCGGGCGGCCAGCAGCAGCGGCTGTGCATCGCGCGCGGCATCGCGGTGCGGCCGGAGATCATCCTGTTCGACGAGCCGTGCTCGGCGCTGGACCCCATTTCCACGGCCAAGATCGAGGAACTGATCGACGAGCTGAAGTCGGACTACACGGTGGCCATCGTCACGCATAACATGCAGCAGGCGGCGCGCGTTTCCGACTACACCGCATACATGTACCTGGGCGACCTGGTGGAATTCGGTGAAACCGACCAGATATTCATCAAGCCCCGGAAGAAGGAAACCGAGGACTACATCACCGGCCGCTTCGGCTGATGCCGGACAGCAACTCAGGAGAAGCGCATGGGAACGACCGGTGACCACTCGATCCGGAAGTACGACGAGGAACTGGAGGCTATGCGTTCGCGCGTCCTGCAGATGGGCGGGCTGGTGGAGTCGCAGGTGCGCACCGCGCTGGATGCCTTCGAGAATGTCGACGTCGATCTCGCGCAGCAGGCCATCGACGCCGACCGCCGCGTGAACGAACTGGAGATGGGCCTGGACCAGATGGTCAACAACGTCATCGCGCGCCGTCAGCCCACCGCCGGCGACCTGCGCATGATCACCGGCATCGCCAAGGTGATCACGGATCTAGAGCGCATCGGTGACGAGGCCAGCAAGATTGCACGCGCGTCCAAGTGGCTGAGGGACAAGGAGAACCAGTCACGCGTGAACCGGATTCCGGACATCCGTTACTCGGGCGAAGGGGCCGTGTCGATGCTGCGGCGCACGCTGGATGCCTTCGCACGCATGGACGCGCAGGCCGCGACGTCCATCATCAAGGACGACCAGGACGTGGATCTGCGCTTCCGCGCGATCCTGCGCCAGCTCATCACCTTCATGATGGAAGACCCGCGCACGATCTCCGCGTCGCTTGACACGGTATGGGCCGCGAAGGCCATCGAGCGCATCGGCGATCATGCGAAGAACATCGCCGAGCACGTCATCTTCATCTCGCAGGGCATCGAGGCCCGGCACCTGACGCCCGACGAGGTCGAGCGTGCGGTGGCGAGGGGATAGCATGAGCGCAGCGCAGAGCCGCCTCAGGCAAGCTCGCACCGCAGCGCGCAGCGCGAAGGTACTCCGGTGAGCGCATCGATACTCGTCGTCGAAGACGAGCCCGCGATACAGGAACTTGTCGCCTACACCTGCAGCAGCAACGGCTACGAGGTACGGCGCGCGGAGTCGGTGGCCGGCGCTCGCGAAGCCATCGGCCAGCAGTTGCCCGATTTGGTGCTGCTCGACTGGATGCTGCCCGACCGCTCAGGCGTGGAGCTGCTGAAGGATCTGCGCGCCGAGGAGCGCACACGCGCGGTGCCGGTCATCATGCTGACCGCGCGCGGCAGCGAGGCTGACCGCGTCGTGGGGCTGGACACCGGTGCCGACGACTACGTCGTGAAGCCGTTTTCGCCGCGCGAGCTGATGTCGCGCATGCGCGCGGTGCTGCGCCGGCGCGCGCCGCAGCACGCCGGCGAGGCGCTGCGCTACGGCCCGCTGGCCATCGATCCGACACGGCACGAGGTCAGCGCCGACGGCAAGCCGGTCAAGATGGGGCTGGCTGAGTTCAAGCTGCTGAGCTTCCTGGCCAGCCAACCCGAGCGCGTGTTCACGCGCAGCCAGTTGCTCGACAACGTGTGGGGCGACCACGTGTTCATCGAGGAACGCACGGTGGACGTGCACGTGCTGCGGCTGCGCAAGGCGCTGACGCCTGCCGGCGCGCAGAACCTGGTGCAGACGGTGCGCGGCATCGGTTATCGGCTGTCGGAGCGGCCGGAGCAATAAGCGGCCGGCGTCGCTCCACGGGCTAGACTCGACCCATGCCCGATCCCCTGAAGACCCGAGCGGCGCTGCTGTGGCCGGCGCTGCTGCGGCTCGCGCTGCTAGGGGCCATCGGTGCGCTGGTCGGCGCCTTCTTCGGCATGGTGGCCGCGCTGTGGGTGGTGGTTGCCGGGCTGCTGCTGCTGCTGGCCGTGCACATGAGCTATGCCAGCCATCTGGCTGCCTGGCTGGTGAACCCGGACCCGGACGATCTGCCCAACGGCTGGGGCATGTGGAGCGACGTTTTTGCGCGGCTTTATAGGCAGCGGCGCGCCACCGAGATCAACGAGCGTCAGCTGCTGCAGAACGAGGAGCGCTTCCGCCGCACCATCAGCGCGTTGCCCGAAGGCATCGTGCTGGTGGACGAATCGCTGCAGATCGACTGGTGCAACCCGGTGGCCCAGCAGCACTTCGGTTTGAGTCTGGCGGCCGACCAGGGGCTGCGCATCACCAACATGGTGCGCGATCCCGAATTCGTCGGCTACATGACTTCCGCTCACTTCGAGGCACCGCTGGTGTTCCGGCCGCTGGCTCGGCCCGGGCTGGCGCTGGAGGTGCGCGTCGTCGATTTCGAGCCCGAACGCTCGATCATCATTTCGCGCGATATCACGCAGCGCGAGCGTGTCGACGCGGTGCGCCGCGACTTCATCGCCAACGTGTCGCACGAGTTGCGCACGCCGCTGACGGTTGTCACGGGCTTTCTGGAGACGCTGCTCGACGCGCCGTCCGATGACGCCGCCACGCGTCGCAGGCATCTGACGCTGATGCATGAGCAGGGGCGGCGCATGACGCGCCTGGTCGAGGATCTGCTGACGCTGTCGCGGCTCGAATCGCGCGCCAGCGCCGTGCCGGACGACATCGTGGACGTCCGCCAGCTCGTGCGCGAGGTGGCCGACGAGGCGCGGGTGCTGTCAGCCGGTCGCCATCGCATCGACGTCGACGCTCCGCCCGCCTTCGTGCGCGGCAGCCGCGACGAACTGCGCAGCGCGTTCGCCAACCTCGTGTCCAACGCGATCCGCTACACACCCGACGGCGGCGCCATCAGCCTGCGCTGGCGGGAGGATGCGGGGCAGGGCGGGGAAGGGCACTTCGAAGTGCAGGACACTGGCATCGGCATCGCCGCCGAGCACCTGTCGCGCCTGACCGAGCGCTTCTACCGCGTCGACAAGAGCCGCTCGCGCGAAACCGGTGGCACGGGACTGGGGCTGGCGATCGTCAAGCACGTGCTGTTGCGCCACGATGGGCGGCTCGAAGTCACCTCCGAAATAGGCAGCGGCAGCACCTTCAGCGCTGTGCTCCCGGCCGCCCGGCTGATCGCCGTCGCCGACCACGGAATGCAACAGGCCGCGTGAGGAACGCGACAGGGCCGGATGCTATTATTCTGCCGCCCTCGGGGTGTAGCGCAGTCTGGTAGCGCGCCTGCTTTGGGAGCAGGATGTCGGGAGTTCGAATCTCTCCACCCCGACCAGCATCCCCGGCATCCCCGATGTGGTTCGATCTGCCCGTAGCTCAGTTGGATAGAGCACCAGCCTTCTAAGCTGGGGGTCACAGGTTCGAATCCTGTCGGGCAGGCCAGATCTCTTTAGTGGTGGCTGTAGCTCAGTTGGTAGAGTCCCGGATTGTGATTCCGGTTGTCGCGGGTTCGAGTCCCGTCAGCCACCCCAAAAAACAAGCACTTAGAGAAATCCCGCCGAATTGCGGCTCGTTTCCGGTGCAAATCGGGTGCAAGGCGCCCGCTCCAACTAGTGCGCTAGGCGATATGCTGGTCTCAGACGTTTGCGAAACGTGGAGATCAGATGGCAACCATCATCGACCTAGATAACGGCGCAGTGCGCGTCCAGATTCGTCGCAAAGGACTGCCCAACATTTCGGAGACCTTTCGCGCGGGATGCGAGCCCGGAGTGGAAACGCCCGCGCAGGTTCGCCGCTACGCGAAGGCATGGGGCGCGGCCACCGAACGAGCGATGCTGCGCGGCGAGTGGAAAGACAAGCGCGCTGCGCAGGGCAAACTGCTGCGCGATGTCGCGGACGAATACCTGCGCCACGTGTACCCCGACGGCGCGACTCCCAAGCGGCGCGACCCGATGCTGCCGGCCATCATCCGCGACGTGTGCGCGAAGTGGGGCGACTACGCGCTCTCCAACATTTCGCCGGAAGCGGTCGGCACGTGGCGCGATCAGCTGCTGAAGTCCGGCCGCGTGCGCGGTGGTGGCGGGCTCTCGGCGTCGTCCGTCAACAAGCTGTTAGCGCGGCTCTCGGCTCTCTACACATTCGCCGCGAAGACGCTGCACCTTCCCGTCGATAACCCGGTCAGCAAGGCGTCGTATGCGGTCGGAGAGAAGACGAAGGAACGGCGACGGTTCCACGACGACGGCGAAGAGGCGAGACTGCTGGAGGCGATGACGAAGCCGCAGCAATGCCGTATGTATCGATACGGCTCGAAGTCGGACGCCGCCAGCGGGATAAAGGGGATCGCGTACATCGGAACGCTTGCCCCGTCGCCGCTCGCGCGTCTTGCGGTCATCGTCGCGATGGAGGCCGGGTTGCGCGAAGACGAGATTGCTTCCCTGCGGATCGACAAGGTGCAGATTGCGAAGCGCACGGCGACAACAGAGCTGACGAAGAACGGCACGATCCGCGACGTGCCTCTCCCGCCGCGAGCGCTGGCGGCGATTCAAGCTGCGATCGCGCACGGCCTGGCGAGGGCTGCGGAGCAACCGGACGACGATCAGCCGAAGAAGGGCAAGGCGGCGCAACGCACGCCCGAGCAGATCGCAGCCGCTGCGGCAAAGCGGGCCGCTGCACATGACGCGGCTAAGAAACTCGTATTCGGCGGCCTGACTGGAAAGCAGCTCTGGCGTTATCTCCGCGTCGCTGCGGACTCCATCGGTTCCACGGACCTTGACTTCCATTGCCTGCGGCACGAAGCGGCGTCGCGCCTTGCGCCGAAGTACCAACTGCAAGAACTAATGGCAATCATGGGATGGAAGTCTCTGGAAATGGTGAAGACCAATTACCACGCGCGCGCGTCTGAGCTGGCAGAGCGCTTACACGAGCCGGCATCGCTGCCCGCAACGATCGACCCTGCAACCGTCGCGGCGGTCATCGCGGCAATGCAAGCGTCTGGCTTCGCGCTGGTCAAGCAAGAGGCAACGCAAGCGCCCGCTCTGCGGCTGGTTAAGTGATAGAGGGGAGGCTATGGCAGACAGTCAGCTAAGAACTATCGAGCCCGCGGGAAGCGGCGGCGCCCTTGTGGCGATCGGCTGGATTCTGGCGGTCGCCTGCGCGATCGTCATCGCCGCGTGCGTCATCGGCGTTTACGGCGTTGCGGTCCTGACGTTCGCGCCCTCTGCGGCCACGATGCACGAGGGCAGCACCTTGCTAGTAGTCGTTAAGTACGTCGGCCTTGCTCTCGGCCTGTCAATCGTTGCTGGACTCGCGGCCGTGGTTACTGGCATCGCTGCCGCGCAGCCTCTGCGACTTGTCGAGCCGACCGCCACGACAGAGGCGCAGTCGCGCATGTATGAGGAGCGCGCGCGTTCCCTACTCTGTATCGTCGGCGTTGTAATCGCGCTCGTTACGTTCGCAGCGCTCGCAATGGCTGCGGGTGTGAAGGTAGCGGCGATAGCTGGCGGAACGGTGGCTGTGCTGCAACTGCTCGGCGCCAAGCGGTAGGCGGCGCGCACCATGGAGATCGAGGCCGCAGAGTTTTGGGAGCAAGCGCGCGGGTTCATGCCGCTCATTCTCACAGGGTTGTTTGCGCTGGTAACTGCGCTAGCTGCCCAAGCGTACAGCCATAGGAAGACTGAGCAGCGCGAGTTACGTCGGGCAAGGATTGCAAAGCTAGAAGAGTTGCATCGCGCGTTGGGTCAGGTGCACCCTTGGTACATGAAGTATTACGTGGAAGTGGTTTTCAAGGCAAAGATGCCAACGGAGCCAGAGCCGATCGAAACGGTAAGAGTTATCCAACTGCTGCACTTTCCAGAGTTGAAGAAAGTGGTGGACGCGGTGCGGGTAAGTAGCGAGCGCTGGCGTGAACTCGCCGAGACTGAGTTCGAGAGGAAGCACTCTCCGCAAACTGCCGGAGCAGCGCCTGCGGCGGGAAACCCTCAGAGTGGCGCAGAACTTCGTTCCATGAGTAGCGACGTTCGCACGGCTGTAAACGAGGCGCTTGCGGCTTGCCGTGACCTAGCTGTCCGTGAAGGGTTGGTATAGATCGGAGCCGTCGCTATGCACGGCAGGACGTAGGGAGCCGCGAGGCGGAGGGAAGGGGCAGCCATCGTGCACGAGACAGACTCACATCGTTACCTCTGGCGAGTGCTGGCGTTTATAGTTCCCGGGCTCGCGCTTGCCGCATTATTCATTCCTTCACTTTGCCTCGCGCGTCGCGCGCGGCTCGCGGCGCTGATCCTGCAACTAGGTGGGCTGGCACTTGTCGCTGCGGACCTTTACAGGACGCAACTAGAGTACGGCCGCGACAAGCGTCGTTTCTTCGAACGAATCGCGGACTACTTTGCGGCCCTCTCGAAGCCACCGCAGTTTTCGGTGCCCATAGAGGGGAGCATTCAGGCTACAGGCAAGGTCGGCATTGCGGGCGACCTGGAGTACACCGTGCCAGAGTCGGATACTGTGGAGGGCCGTCTACACGCGCTGAAGGCAGCACTAAAGGCGCTGCGGGAGAGGGTGGCGAACGCCGAGGGCGCACTAAACAGTCTCAGAGACGAGACCGCCAAAGCGTTCGCAGATCAGGCAGAAGAGCACGCGCGCCTGCGCACGGAGATCAAACAGCAGATAACGAGACTTGCAACCGGCGGGATAAGCGTGCAGAGGACTAGTTGGATGTTGATCGTTCTTGGCACGTTACTTTCGGGAGTCATCGACATTTGGCCGGAGTTATTCCGCTACGAAGCGCGGCCGTTCTTCTGAGCACTAACCTAAGCTGCCGCCAGCTGCGGCATTGCGCGGCGCGCGTTCCTCATTGGTAGACCGTCGGCGGCGTAAGCGCTTCGCGCCACGCTTCACGCTCTGTCTCGGCGAACGTATCGAAGGCAGCAGCGGAGCGCGAGACGCGGAAGCTTCTGGCCTTCGTCACCGGCGCGACGAACACAGCACGGGCCAGCACGCGCGCATGGCAGAGCGAAGAGCTGGAGACGACCGACTAGGCGGCGCACGCCGATCGCTGAAGAGGAAGGCCTCCAAGCGGGGCCTTTGCCGTTTTTGCGCAGACTATGATTCGGGCCGCGCGGACGAGCAGGAGAAACCGGACATGACGACAAGCGCAGAGGTGGGTCTGCAACCCATAGAGGTTGAGGAGGTCCCGCAAATGCCTCTCAAGGAATTCCTTGAGACAGTGCCTCCCGGACTCATGGTAAGGATTCAAGCGAACATCGAGGCCACTAGAGCAACTGGAACGAGGGCCGGGCACATTTGGACTGTTGCTGACCTTGACGACATCGCATTGCACTGCACATACGAGACGTGCGGAGGGATCAGGACTTTCGAAACTACCAGCAGAAATGCCCTCCGGGACAAGTGGACAGTGGCGGATGTGTTTGTGTCGTATCTCTGCAGGAACTGTCAGCGGAGGACTACGACCTTTGCCATTAGGTTCCACTATTCGGATAAGACCGGGCTAGAGGCGCGGAAGTTCGGCCAGTATCCAGAGTTCGGCGACCCAACACCGGCGCAAGTCATAACCTTGGCAGGGCGAGAGCGAGACTATTTCCTGAAGGGGCGGAAGTCGGAGAACGCCGGGCTTGGCATCGCTGCGTTCACGTACTACAGACGCGTGATTGAGCACCAGAAGAATCAGATCTTCGACGAGGTGATCAAGGTCTCGCGAAAATTGGGCGCGGACGATCAGCTGATAGCCGAACTGGAGGTCGCGAAGAGAGAAAAGCAATTTACCAAGGGAGTGGATCAGATCAAACGCGGCCTGCCGCAAGTTCTATTGATCGACGGCTACAACCCGCTGCTACTGCTCCACGATGCGCTGAGCAGCGGCATTCATGAGAAGTCGGACGCCGAGTGCTTGGCGGTAGCGAGCAGCATTCGCAAGGTACTAACCGATTTCGTCCGTCGGGCGTCAGAAGCAGTTAAAGACGACAAGGGTCTGACGGATGCTGTCGGCGAGCTTCTGAAGTGGAAGGCGAGGAAGCCTAGCTAGCTTCTCTTTCCGCACAGCGCGCTAATCGGTGCAAATTCGGTGCAAGTGGCGCGGTAGTGGGCGGTACATGCAGGTAGATCGCGGGAGTCCAACTCGCTGATTCTTAAGCGATCACCGTTGCGCAGAGGCGACACGGGCCGGATTGTGATTCCGGTTGTCGTGGGTTCGAGTCCCATCAGCCACCCCAGTTTTTCTTTCATTGCAGCGCTGCGCTGGTCGCACAGTCGTTGATCCCGGCTTCTACTCCGCACCCTCCGGTGGTTTCCGTGCCGCGACGCCACCGTCGGCGGGCGCCTGCAGCTCTTCCAGTACGACATCGAACAGTCTGATGCGCGCCGCGTAGTAGCGATCCAGCCGCCAATCCTTCATCAGCTCGACGGCGAGGTCGAACGCGTCGGCTTCCAGTTCGTAGAGCTCACCCAGTCGAAACGGAGCTTCTTCGGCAATGGCTGCCGTGAGGCGCGCAAGAATGACCGCCGATGGGCGCCCCGGGTTCTTCAGCAGGTACTTCCGGACTTCCTTGATGGCGTTCATGGGATCGCGGTTGTCGTCGGCCCGCTACCGGATTGCGATAGCGCGCTGGTCTGCATGCGTCTGAGGAAGTTGCAGTCTCGCCGGATTGCTGATGCAGATCAAGCGGGTCGCGCGTCTGATGACATGTCACGTGCGCGAAACAGTCGCCCGCGACACTGGGTCGATGACGAAGAAACAGCGCATCATCGACACGCTTGGTGAGCAGCCACTGCTGCTGCCCGCGCGCGTCAACGCAGCGCTGGCGGCCAATGATCGGGCCAAGTACCTGCTGACACTGCTGCAGGCCGCGCGCGGCCACGCAGCGAATCCCGATCGCTGGGTGACCGATCTGGCCGCCGAACGGCTTGGTTGCGGCATCGACGACGAGCGGCTCGACGCCGTCGCGTCCTCCTCCGAGAAGTTGCGCGGCGATCTGCTGCGCATTCCCGGTGCGCAGGCGATCGTCGAGCGCCTGTATGCGGAAGTCGAACTCATGCTGGCGCCGTTGGGTCCGGAAGCGGAGGCGCTGACCGGGCGCCTGCGCGCTCAGCAGAACGAAGTCGGCGTCGTCGAAGGGGACCAGATGTCCGGCCGCCAGGTACAGCAGTTGTCGCAGGGAGAGCGCGAACGCGGCGACAGCGTGCACATCGTCATCATGGACGCCCACAAGGCGCTCAACCGCATGCAGTCGCGCATCGCTACCGAGTCGATCAGCGGCGCGAGCGCCTACGGCATCGAGGACTCGGACCGCACGTTGATCGCGGCGTTCATGACCGGACTCAACCGGACCGCGCCCCTGAAATTCGATCATCCCGGGCTCGGAACCACCGCGACGCGCTCCGGCGGCCGTCTCGTGATACAGAACGATATCGGTACGACCGATGCGCACGTTCTTGTGGTCCATATTGACGGGCTCAGCGTCACGCTGACCTACACCGACGTTCATCTGCAGCGGCTGATCTTTCTGCAGCGGTTGTTCACCCGATGGAACGTCGTCTGGGATGACACCCGGCTGCGGCGCGACGACGATTTCGACGACGGCGCCTATCACCTGTGCACCGGAAGGTACGACGCGCCGGATGCGGGAGCGCTCGCCGAATACCTCACGTTCCTTGGTTCCCGGCTGGTTTTCCTGATCGACTGGAACCGTGCGCGCAAGCGCCTGCGCGCCTTCGTCTCCAAAGCGGCCGCGCTGGAACTGCTGCAATGGGCCGCGGAGCGTGATCTCGGACACATGGGTTTCCTGCGTGTCGGCGGGGACCAGTTGATCTATGACGCGATCGAGTTTGCCGCGCGTGGTCAGGCTCACGCGGGCCGGCCACTGAGTGACCTGCTGGGCGAGACCGCCGCCACGGACTACCTGCGCTTCGTACTGCGTACCTGCACGCAGACGCTGCTCGGTTCCGAACCCGAATCCTTCGTGCAGGACGCCGTGCGTGCCGAGCTCCTCAATCACATGCGGTCGAGCCAGCACAGCCTGTTCGACGTCGCATCGGAGCACGCATCGTGGGTCGTCGAACTTGCCGCCGCAGTGCGCGACGGCATCCTGCACTGGCGCCTGCCGGCTGCACAACTGCATATCCAGGACTACTCGGCGCGCGCCAAGAAATGGGAAACGAATGCCGACGAACTCCTCAATCGGGCGCGTAATGCCGAACGGCCCGGCGATTCCAGCGCGTTCTTCGTGCGCCTGCTCGAATCTGCGGACGATATCGCCGACGAGCTGGAGGATGCAGTGTTCCACCTGACGCTGCTGCCGCCTTCCGCAAGCCAGCATGGCGCCTACTCGCCCCTGCGCAACCTCAGCCAGCTCGTCGTCCAGGGCGCGCAGGAATACCTGAAGGTGATGGAAATCGCGCGTCACGTACGGCGCGGCGGCGCACGCGAGGACACGGCCGACTTTCTGGACGCCATCCATCGCATCATGCTGGTGGAGCGGCGCAGCGACGAGGCGCAGCGCGACGTCGAGCGCGCGCTTTCACAGGTCGCGGCCGACTTTCGTACGCTGTACATGATTGCCGAGGCAGCGAAGAACCTGGAACAGGCTGCCGATGCGCTGATGCACTGCGGATTGCAGATGCGCGATCACGTCATGCGTGATGTTCTGGCAGCCTGAGCCGATGGGCGCGGCCTCGGTTCCAGACAGCGTTGCCGATCACGAGATCGTTCCGATCCGTTTCGGCATGCCTCCGAACCATGCGCCCGATGCGGCGACGCTCGGGTTCAAGGGCTACAACCTGTGGCGTATGGCGCGCCTGGGCCTTCCGGTGCCGCATGCTCTGGTGATCGGAACGGGGTACTGCCGGGACCATCTCGCCGATCCAACTGCGACGAATGCGAGGCTCAAAGCCGCGCTGGCGGCACGGTTGCGCGAGTTGGAGACGGCAACCGGCCTGCGCTTCGGCTCGGCGCGCAAGCCGCTGCTGGTATCGGTTCGTTCGGGCGCGCCGGTGTCGATGCCGGGCATGATGCAGACAGTGTTGAACGTGGGCCTGTGCGACGCGACCGTTCATGGGCTGTTGCGCCTCACCGGCAACCCCCGCCTGGTGTGGGACCTGTACCGCCGTTTCGTGCAGTCATACGCCGAGGTGGTGCATGGATGCAGTCCAGCCCCGTTCGACGAGATGATGCGCCAGCAACTGCGGCGCGCCGACGCTTCCGACGTGAGGGAACTCGACTTTCGTTCACTGCGGGAGGCAACGGTCGCGGCGTTGGGAATTTTCGAGTCCCAGACGGCCCGGTCGTTTCCGCAACAGCCTGCCGAACAGTTGCACGCCGCCATCGGCGCGGTATTCGCCTCGTGGAACGGCGATCGGGCGCGCGAGTACCGCCGCCTCAAGGGTATCGCGAGCGATGCCGGGACAGCCGTGACGGTGCAGCGGATGGTGTACGGCAATGCAGGGGGAACGTCAGGCTCGGGCGTCGGGTTCTCACGTGACCCCTCGAGCGGTGAGCGGCGACTGTATGTCGACTTCCTCTTCAACGCGCAGGGCGAGGACGTCGTCAGCGGACGCCATCGCGCTGATGAGGCAAGCTCGTTTGCATCGCTGCTCCCCGAAACCCATGCCGAGGTCGAGCGCGCAGCGCAGGCGCTGGAGCAGGAATTCTGCGACGCACAGGAGTTCGAGTTCACCGTACAGGACGGTCAGCTGTTCCTGCTGCAGACCCGTACGGCAAAGCGCTCCGGCTGGGCGACGCTGCGCATCGCCGTCGACATGGTGGCGGAGGGATTGATTGCGCCTTCCGACGGCCTTGCCCGGCTCGAGAGCCTCGACCTGGCGCGGTTGTCGCTCACGAAGGTCAACGGTGGCGAGGTGACGACGCGCGGGGTTTCGGCGAGCGTCGGCGTCGCGATCGGCGAGATTGCGCTCGACGCCAGGACCGCGCAACGATGGTCGCAGGGAGAAAGGCCCGTCATCCTGGTCAGAGAGTTCCCGTCGACCGAAGACATCGCCGGCATCGCGGCGTGCGCGGGGCTGTTGTGCGCCTCGGGCGGCCGCACCTCGCATGCCGCGGTCGTCGCGCGTCATCTGGAAAAGGTATGCGTCGTAGGATGCGAGGAACTGAAGATCGACCTCGTCCGCCGTCACTGCACGCTGGGTTCGCGCAACTTTGCCGAGGGCGATGTGATCACGGTCGACGGCGGCAGCGGCGCTGTCTATGCGGGGCGGGCCGACGTCGTCG
>Ga0307505_10001796_pt1 | contig 16266 bp, 11 predicted proteins | sample 23_S_MG_FD_202183 | JGI IMG/M metagenome (GOLD analysis project Ga0307505, IMG submission 202183) | Soil microbial communities from Populus trichocarpa stands in riparian zone in the Pacific Northwest, United States - 23_S | ecosystem: Environmental > Terrestrial > Soil > Riparian zone > Trees...
CCCTCACCGCGCCGGCCACATCGACCGGCCAGACCGTCACCCTGGTGGCGCGCCGCCTGGGCAGCGCGCCGGACAGCGCTCGCATCACGCTGACCGGCGGGATTGTCACGCAGGACTTCCGCCTGGCCCCCTCGGCCGCGCAGCTGACCGGCGTGGTCGTCACGGCGCTCGGAATCGAGAAGGAGAAGAAGTCTCTTGGCGTCGCGCAGCAGACGATCGACGCGTCCGCCATGACGGACAATGCGCGCACCATGAACCTGGTCTCGGCGCTGTCTGGCAAGATCGCCGGCATCACCGTCACCTCGGCGACGACGCAGGGTGGCTCCTCGAACATCGTCATCCGCGGCCAGAACTCGATCGGTGGCAACAACCAGCCGCTGTTCGTGGTGGACGGCATCCCGGTGGACAACTCCAGCCCGAACAGCAACGCGGCCCGGCAGGGGTACGGCGGCTTCGACCTCGGCAACACCGCCGGCGACATCAATCCGGACGACATCTCGTCCATCTCCGTGCTCAAGGGACCGAACGCCGCGGCGCTGTATGGCGCGCGCGCCGCGAACGGGGCCATCATCATCACCACGAAGCGCGGCGCCTCGGCGCGCGGCTTCAGCGTGGGTGGCACCAGCAGCGTCACATTCGATTCGCCGCTGCGCCTGCCCAGGTATCAGAATGAATGGGGCCAGGGCTACGAGGGCGACGTCTGCGACGCGTGGAAGCGCGGCGTGACGCACTCGGTGAGCAACAACCCGGCCGAGTCGTACGGCGCCGTGCCCGCCGGCTTCGATTACGCGGAGTGCGGCTTCTCCTACGTGGACGGGAACTACGGGGGCGTCAACGACGGCGTCGACGAGAGCTGGGGGCCGCGCCTCGACGGCACGCCGCGCTCCCAGTACAGCCTCTCCACCGCGGGCGCGGCTGAGATCCGGCCGTGGGTGGCCCACCCCAACAACGTCAAGGGGTTCTTCGAGACCGGCAAGACGGTGACAACCAACGGCTTCGCGCAGGGCGCGAATGATCGCGCGAATTTCCGTCTCTCGCTCACCCGGCAGGACCTGGAAGGCATCGTGCCCACCAATACCCTGGGACGCACGACGGCGTCGCTGAATGCCGGCGCGGAGATCACGAACCGGCTCACGACCGACGCGAGCGTTCAGTACATCCAGAATACGGGCAACAACCGCCCCGGCACCGGGTACGACGAGGCCAATCCGATGATGGGCTTCATCTGGTTCGGCCGTCAGGTGGACGTGGCCACGCTGAAGAAGAACTTCATCGATCCCGATGGGCAGCAGATCAGCTGGAACTACAGCTATCACAACAATCCCCATTGGGCGCCGAACATGAACCGGAACCTGGACACGAGAGATCGCGTCATGGGGATGGCATCGGCGACCTACCGCTTCACCGACTGGCTCCGCCTGACGGGCCGCAGCGGCACGGACTTCTACCGCAACTACGCCACGTACCAGGTGGCCGCGGGATGGCTCGGCGGCCTGTTCGACGGCGGCAGCTACGCCGAGGGCGGCTTCCAGCAGCAGACGCGGTTCAATCAGGAGAACAACACCGACTTCCTGCTCACCGCGAACCGGAACCTCCTCAGCGACCTCGGATTGTCCGTGAACCTCGGCGGCAATCGTCGCGTGACCAAGTATCGGGCCAACGCGTTCGGCACCGACCAGCTGGTCATCCCGGGCGTCTACAACGTCGCCAACTCGGCCAAGCAGGTCATCCCGACGGAGTACACGGAAGAGAAGCGCATCAATTCGCTGTACGGTCAGGCGGAGTTCGCGTACCGGGATTACGTGTTCGTCAACGTGACCGGTCGCAACGACTGGAGCTCCACGCTCCCCGAGAACCGGAACTCGTACTTCTATCCGTCGGTGTCCGGGAGCTTCATCTTCACGGAGGCCGTACCCGCCACGAGCCTGAACGGCCTGATGAGCTACGGAAAGCTCCGCGCGGCCTGGTCGCGCGTGGGGAACGATGCGGATCCGTACCGGCTCGCGGTGACGTACACCGCGCTGTCGCAGTTCGGGAACATCTCCCGCTTCACCGTTCCCGGCGGGCTGCTCAACCCCTCGCTCAAGCCGGAGAATACCGATGCCTGGGAAGTGGGCGCGGAGATGCAGTGGCTGGACAATCGCATCGGCACGGATCTGACGTACTACACCAAGCGCACGTCCAACCAGATCCTGAACGCCGGCGTTTCACCGTCCTCGGGTTACACCAGCGCGCTCGTCAACGCGGGTGTCATCTCGAACAGGGGCGTCGAGGCACTCCTCTCGCTCACGCCGATTCGCGCGAGCCGGGCTGGTGGCTTCACGTGGGACATGCGGCTGAACTACGGCAAGAACAAGAGCAAGGTGGAGGAGCTGTACGGCGATCTGGCCACCGTGAACCTGCTTGGTGGAACGGCGACGCACTGGTACCTGACGGTGGAGGCTCGCAAGGGCTATCCGTACGGTGCCATGTTCGGCGTGGGCTACCTGCGGTGCGGCAACTACGATGCGTCGCAGACCACCGATCCGATCGAGAAGGCCCGACTCAATGCCCTCGCCGCCGCCACGGCCGAGTGCCCGGCGGACGGATCGCAGAATGGCCAGCTGCTGCTCAACTCCCGCGGCCGTCCGCGCGCGGAGCCCAGCAGCGCCAAGCGCGTGCTCGGCAACGTGATGCCCGACTGGACCGGCGGCATCGACAACAGCTTCAGCTTCCGTGGCGTGGATTTCGGCTTCCTGATCGACACGCGCCAGGGCGGCAACGTCTACAGCACGGGCACGATGTGGGGCAGCTACGCCGGTATCCTCGAGGAGACCGCGTTCCGTCCGGACACCGGGCTCCTGATCAAGGGATGGAACGGACCGCTGGGTCGTGAAAACGACGTGCACACCCGCACGGAGGACTACTATCACTCCCTGTATCCGATCCAGGAGCCGTGGATCTACGACGCCAGCTTCGTGAAGCTTCGCGAGGCCCGTGTGGCGTTCAGCCTCCCGCGGCGCGTGGTCTCCCGGATGCGGCTCGACAACGCGCGCGTGTCCGTGGTGGGACGCAACCTCGCGCTGTGGGGCACGGACAATCCTCACATCGATCCCGAGACGGCCTTCAGTATCTCCAACTTCCAGGGGATCGAGATGGGGCAGATGCCGACCGCTCGCAGCCTCGGGTTCCAGCTCACCGTCACGCCGTAAGGCATCCACGAGGATCAATCAGACATGACTTGGAACAAGACGACCTTCACGGCCCTTGGGCTCGCGCTCGCCGCTGGCGTTGCCGCGTGCGACCAGGGCTTGACGGAGGTCAATAGAAACCCCAACGCTCCGGAAACGGTGTCGCCGGCCCTGCTGTTCTCCACGGCCGCCGTTTCCACGCTGCGTCAGGCGCGCTCCGCGCAGGAACTCACGCCATCGGGAATCGCCCTGTGGGCGCAGTACCTGGCGGAGTATCAGTATCCCGAGATCAGCTACTACCAGTTCCGCCCCTCCACGGCGGACGCCTGGTGGAACACCTGGTATTCGGGACCACTGGCCGATCTCGAGCAGGCGCTTCGCGCGACCACGGCCAACGCACGCCCCAACCAGACGGGGCCGATCCTGGTCGTCCGCGCGTTCGCCTTCTCGACCATGACGAACATGTGGGGCGACATCCCCTTCACTGAAGCCGCCAAGGGCGACCTGGGCAACTTCACTCCTCTATACGACACCCAGGCGTTCATCTACGACTCGCTGCTGAAGGATCTCGCGGCGGCGAACACGATGATGGGGCCCTCGGCGGGCACCGGCTTCGGCGCGCAGGATCCGGTGTACGGCGGCGATGCCACGGAGTGGAAGAGGTTCGCGAATTCTCTCCGGGCGCGACTGGGCATGAACTTGTCCGGGCGCGACGCCGCGCGAGCGCAGGCCGAAGTGGCCGCCGCGGTCGCCGCGGGCGGCTTCACCTCCAACGCCGACAACGCCCAGATCAGCTGGCCGGGCGACGGCGTCAACAACAACCCCTGGTGGGACAACCAGGCGCCGCCCGCCGGACAGGGCACGCGTGACGATGCACGCGCGAGCGCGACCCTCATCGATACGCTTCAGAGCCTGAACGATCCGCGGCTGCCCGTCTGGTTCCGGCCCGTTCAGGATCCGACCTGTGGCAGCGTACCGCTGTGCACGCCCGTGGCTCCCGGCGGATATCGCGGGATGCCGAACGGTCTCGAGGCGGGTCCAGCCGCCTCCTGGGGCACCAGGGCGTCGCGGCTGAGCTTCCAGGTCACCGCGGCGAGTCAGCCGTCGTACTACATGACCTACGCCGAGTTCGCCTTCATCAAGGCGGAAGCGGCGCAGCGTGGCTGGATCACCGGGTCGGCCGCTCAGTTCTACTACGACGGCATCCGGGCTTCCATGGAGCAGTGGGGCGTGCCGAACGCGAGCATCGTCGCGTATCTCGCACAGCCCTCCGTGCTCTACACTCCCGCCACGGGACTGCAGCAGATCGCGCTGCAGAAGTGGATCGCGCTGTTCACCTCTGGCGTCGAGGGCTGGTTCGAGTGGCGCCGCACGGGGGTTCCAAACCTGACGCCGGCCTTCAATGCCCGCACGGTTGGCGGGGTGATTCCGCGTCGGATCACCTATCCGCAGACCGAGCAGTCGTACAACAACGCCAACCTCCAGACGGCCATTACCGCCCAGGGTGGCAACGAGCTGCACCAGAGGCTCTGGATCAATCCATAACGCGGAGCGTGTCCCGCGGAAAAGGAATCGGGCAGGTGGGGAAACCCATCTGCCCGATTTCTTTTTTTGGCGCCGCAACCCTGCCTGACGACGGCCGGGGTCAGCGCGTGTCGGATGCCGAGGTCAGAACCTGGATGGCTCCGTGATTGTGCCCATTCCCCCACTTCTGGGTGGCTTCCGCGGCGTTGTAGTACTTCACCGTGACGACGCCGGCGATCGGAATCGACTTCAGGATCATCATGTCGCCCATGCTGCCGTGGTCCAGGTAGACCATGATCGTGGGATCCGCCGGTGTCACCACGACTCCGGTTCGGGGATCACCAATGAGCTGGGGCGTCTCCGACATCTCGACACCGCGGGTATTCAGCCATTGCCGGCGCAGTGAGTACACCAGCTCGTACACGCTCCCGGTGATCCCCGAGCGCGCAATTTCGTCGGCCGTGATGGATGCGTACATGCCGCGCGCTCTCGACGTCGAAGCGCGGGGCCCCGCTGCACAGGGGGCAGTCATGACGTTGCCGAGCGAGGCGCCAACCAGCCCCCCGACCAACCCCGCCGAGAGCCGGATCCTCCCGAGATTCCCGGGCCGGTGATCCGACCAGTCGCTGTATCGGATGTTCACTGCGACCAGGCCCACGATCGCTCCAGCCGCCCCACCCATGACGCCGCGCAGCAGCCGATTGTCTTCGCGGCCGCAATCAAGTCGAGGCGCGCTCGTGGCCGGGGCCTGGGCGTACAGGGCACACGGCATCAGGGCCGCGATGATGAGGTGACGGCAAGCCTGTGGCATCGGACCTCGACTGGTGAAATGGGTGAGCTGATACCCGCTCAACAACCCATGATCGCAATATATGACCTCACGCGGCCAGACGACCTTCATTCGGCAGCGTCATGGCCGAGCGCCCGCGTCAGGGTTCAGGATGGCCCCCGGTCCGGCCTTCTGGCCGCCACCGTTCTGCGCGGTAGCAGCCGGGCAGAACGCCTCGATCTGCTTGGAAGCATACGGGCTGATGACGTCGAGGTAATCCAGGTACTGCTTCGTGGCCTCGGGCGAGACGTCCACCCCCGCCTCGAGGCTCGCTCGAGCGATGGGAAGCGTCTGTGCCCCGAGCTGCGCCAGGGAGCAGCTCTCCTCCTTCACCTTGATGGCGGGCGCATCGGTGAGCGCGGTCTGCGCCACGCTCAGCGCGGAGGCGCCGAGCAGGAACTTCGTCTGCGGCGTGGGCTTGAGGCTGTCGGCGAACGCCAGGTAGCGCATCGCGAGCTGGAAGTCGGCCCTCGCCTTCGTGGCGTTGGCCGCGCGAAAGAACGCGTTGCCCTTCGAGAGGGCAAATCCGGCCACGGCATTGGTGTCTTCACCCGCGGCCACGGCGCGCTGCAGCGTCACCAGGGCGCTGTCCGGACGTCCCAGCTCGAGCTCGGTCTGGGCGACGACCATGCGGCCCTGTGCAATCGTCGAATCGAGCTCGACCGCCTTCTTCGATGCATCCAGCGATTCCTGAACGCGGCCCCGGGACCGCAGTTCCCTGGCGTTCAGCGCCAGCAGCTCGGCGCTCTGCGGGTGCAGGGCCAGCCCGCGGGAAATCACGGTGTCTGCTTCCTCCTTCACGAACTGCGTGTAGAGCGCGTACAGTCGCGCATCCTTCGGGAAGGTGGCAACGCCGCGGGACACCGTTTCCACGGCCTTGTACGGCTGCTGGTTGGACCGGTACGCCGTGGCCAGGCGGAGGTAGAAGATCGAGTCGCCCGCCGCATCACCGTCCATGGCCAGGAGCTTCTCGCCGGCCGCGACAGCCAGCGGCCAGTTGCGGTTGTCGTTGGCGATGCGCCAGCGCTGGCGCATGAGCCGCATGTTGTCGGGAAGCAGGTCGGAGATGCGCACGATGAGGGGCTCGGCGGCGCGCGAATTCCCCGTTTCCGCCATGCTCCACACCACGCGCTCGATGAGCTCCACGTTCAGCGAGTCCGTGGCGGCGAGGCGCAGCCACATCGCGGCGGCTTCCGGGCGTCGCTTGAGCGAGTCGAGCGCGACGGCGGCCGCCTCGAGCACGTACGGCGCCTGGGGGTCGATCTCGAGCACCGTGTTCGACTCGGCAAGGATCTCCTGGGCAGACGCGCCCGTGGCTCGCAGCGCCCACACCAGGCAGGTGCGCGCCAATGCGCCGCGTGGATCGGCCGCAATCCCGTCACGCGCCGCGCGGATGGCCTGGGCACCGCGCCCCTCGCGGAGGAAATTCTCGCAGCGGCGCTGGTGGGTGAGCTGCGATCGCGCCTGGTTCACACGCGCCGCGAGCTGCTCGATCGCGCGGTCGTAGTTCGCGTGCGTCACCGGGGGCAGCGGCTGGCGCAGCTTGATGTCGCGCCAGAGCACGAGCTGCCCCTCGAGCTTCACGCTCCCGTTCGGCAGCCGCGTGGCGTAGCCATAGACGATCTCGTCCCCGCGGAAGAACTCCGCCTGCCGGCGCATCTCATCGAGGCGCAGCACGGTATCAGGCGAGTAGGACGACGCGATCATGGCCTCGCGGATCTCGTAGGCCGGGATCATCCGCACTTCGCGCTTGTTGACGATGCGGCCGAGCCGGTCGCGGAGATCGTCGCCGACCTTGCGGCCAAAACGCAGGTCGCTGCGGGTGAGACTGGGGGTCTCCTTCCCCACCACCCAGAAATTGGCCACCAGCACACCCTGCTGCGTGAACTCGAGAGGCGGGCGACGCTGTGCGTGCAGGGGTGCGGCGCTTGCGAGCACGAGAACCGCGACCGCTCCGCATCGAGCGGTAAACGTCTTTTTCTGCATCGTCTATTGTATACGAAGGCGCGGGACTTCGCGTTGGGAGCGCGCGCCGGAATCATGGGAGGAAGCGCTCGTGGGGAGCAGGCGCCCAGCGTCCGGCACTACAGAGCAGCCTGATCGGTGTCTGTCAGGTCGCCAATCACGTCCTGCCAGGCCGGCCCATCACCGCCCATGGCCTGCTCGTCCGTGAAATCCAGCGAGATCTGGCTCACGGGCATGAACGACTTCCGGTGGTGCGGGGTGATGCCGTGCGCGGAGATGCCCTTCAGGTGCAGCGCGGTGGCATAGCCCACGTTCTGGTCCCAGCGATAGCCCGGATAGCGCGACGCGAGGGCATGCATGACGCGATCACGGGTGATCTTGGCGACGATGGACGCGCACGCGATGGAGTAGCAGCGCGAATCGCCGCGCACCACCGCCGTGTGGACGACGTCGAGAGTGCGGATGGCCTTGCCGTCCACGACGACATGGTTGGGGGCCACACGCAGGCGGGCGAGGGCGCGTCGCATGGCCAGCACGCTGGCCTGATAGATGTTGAGGCGGTCTATCTCGCGGACGGAGGCGGCGCCGATGCCGATGGCGATCGCGCGCGCGCGGATCCGCGTCACGAGCTCGTCGCGCTTCCTGGCGCTGAGCTGTTTGGAGTCGTTGATGCCCTGCATGGCGCGCTGGTCGGGGGGCATGACGACCGCGCATGCGACGACGGGGCCCGCAAGGGGGCCCCGTCCGACTTCATCCATTCCGGCGAGCAGCGGGCCATGCCGGGACCGGAGATCACGTTCGATCGTGCTCCAGCGCATGGCGCTCGGCCCTTTCCTACTCCTCGGTGGTTCCCGTCGCGGGCACCGCGACGCGCACCTTCCGCTCCTTGATGCGGGTGGCCTTGCCGGTGAGGTTGCGCAGGTAGTAGAGCTTCGCGCGACGCACGCGCCCGCGGCGCACGACGTGGATGCCGCCGATCATGGGGCTGTGCACCGGGAAGATGCGCTCGACACCGACGCCGTTGGAGATCTTCCGGACCGTGAAGGTCTCGCTCACGCCGGCGCCGCGGCGCGCGATGCATACCCCTTCGAAGGCCTGGATCCGCTCCTTGTCGCCTTCCTTCACGCGGACGTCCACGCGAAGCGTGTCGCCCGAGCGGAACACGGGAAGGTCGGTCTTCATCCAGGTCTTCTGGGTCTCGATAAAGGGGTGCATATGGAGCTCCGGGCAGTGCCCGCTGTTGACGTGTCTGGGGTAGAGCAGAGTCAACTTAACGAGTGGTCGCTCCAGACGCTAGCCTCATGGCTGACAAGCACTTGCGGCGAGTCCACCGATCCCGAACCCCGCATCCGAATGGATCCGAAGAGGCCGAATCCAGTGGCCAAAAAGGACAAGGGCTCCAGGGGAAAACCCCTGAAGCCCTCTGGAACCAGCCAAAGCTCCGATTCGGTCTCTTCGGATCGCTTCGGATGTGTAGTTCCCCAGCCTAGAGCGTGCTCTTGAACAGCAGCCGGTTTGCCGTCCCTGACGGGTTGCCGGTGATGACGCCCGTGGTCGAGTTGTTGATGAGCCACGTGCGGATCGTGGACGACGAGGCATTCCCGTACGTCGCCTTGTACAGCGCGGCGACCCCCGCAACGTGCGGGGCAGCCATGGACGTTCCGCTGATCGCGCGGGTCGCCGACGTGCCGCCGATCCAGGCCGAGGTGATCGACGCCCCCGGCGCGTACAGGTGCGTGCACGATCCGTAGTTCGAGAACGACGCCTTCGCGTCGGTGCTCGTGGACGCGTTCACGCTCGTGACGGCCGATGCGCTCGCCGGCGAATAGTTGCAGGCGTTCGCGTTCGAGTTGCCGGACGCGACGGCCACGAACACGCCAGAGTTCGACAGGTTGTTCGCCGCCGTGTTGAGGGAAGCGGAGTACCCACCGCCCAGCGACATGTTGGCCACCGCCGGGTTCGTGCGGTTGTTCCTCACCCAGTCCATGCCCGCGATGATGCCGCTGGTGGAGCCGGAGCCGCTGCAGTTCAGCACCCGGAGCCCGCGCAGCCGCACCGCCTTCGCCACGCCGTAGGTGCTCCCGCCTACCGTTCCGGCGACGTGCGTGCCGTGGCCGTTGCAATCCTGGCCGTTGCCGCCGAAGGCGTCGAACACGTTCGAGGCCCGGCCGCCGAACTGCGTGTGCGCCGTGTAGATGCCGGTGTCGATGATGTACACGTAGACGCCAGATGCCGTCGTCGTATACGTGTACGTGCCCGATAGCGGGCGGTTACGCTGGTCGATCCGGTCGATTCCCCAGGTCGCGCCCGACTGTGTGGCCGCGAGCGTCACCGTCTGGTCTTCCTCGATGTACTCGACGTTCGGGTTCCGCCGAAGCCCTTCGACCGCCTGGGGAGACAGCCGCGCGGCAAAGCCTCTCAGCACCCCGGTGTACACATGGATCGGTGCTGCACCTGCTCCGCGCGCCATTCCTTCCGGATCATCCGCATCGTCCTTCATGACGACGATGTACTGCCCCGGAATGGCGTCCGGGCCTCCCCGCGCGAGGAGCGGCGCAATCTCGCTGCGCTGCATCCCGGTGGGCGTGGGGGTGGTGGGGGGCTCGGCGCAGGCAGCGAGGGTGAGCGCCGACAGAACAACTGCGATACGGCCTTTCATGTGGAATCTCCACGTGACGCCGCTGGCGGGCCGGAGCGGTACTGGACGAAGACGACGCGGCATCGCGAGCGCCTCCCCGGCCAGCTTTTGCGGCGGCGGGAAGGTATGGCGGGATACGCCGGCCGCAAGTGGGGACGAAACGTTCCAGTCCCCCCTCAGGATTTGCTCTTCCTTTCCCTCGACAGGCGCTCGGACTCCGCGCGTCTCCAGCCAGCGATCTTCGCGTGGTCCCCGGAAATCAGCACCTCCGGCACCGTGAATCCCCGGTATTCCGGCGGTCGCGTGTAGCTCGGCGCGCTGATCCCGGAGCCCTCCCAGAAGGAGTCGGTTCGCGCGCTCTCCAGGTCCGACATCGCGCCCGGCAGCAGGCGCACGGTGGCATCGATGATGGCCAGCGCCGCCGGCTCGCCTCCGGTCAGGACGAAATTGCCGATCGAGAGCTCCTCGGTGGCCAGGTGATCCGCGACGCGCTGGTCCACGTCCTTGTAGTGCCCGCACAGCAGGGTGATCTCCTCGCCCGCCGCGAAACGCGCCGCGTCGTCCTGGCGGAATTGCCGCCCGCGCGCCGACATCAGCGCGATGGGTCCCTTGGGCGCCAGCGCATCCACCGCCTCGAAGAACGGCTCGGGCTTCATGACCATCCCCGCCCCCCCGCCGTACGCGTAATCATCCACGGTCCGGTGCCGGTCGTGGGTATGATCGCGCAGGTCCACCACGCGGTATTCCACGGCGCCCGCGGCAGCCGCGCGCGCGGGGATGCTGATCGCGAGCGTCGCGCGGAAGAACTCCGGAAAGATCGTGACGACGTTGACGCGCAGCATCAGTCCAGCATCCCCTCGAGGGGATCCACCGTAATCACCCGGGCCTCGGCGTCCACCGCCGTCACCGTGCGCTCGTCGAAGGGAAGCATGACCGTGTCGGACGGGCGGCGCACCTCCATCATGAGCCCCTGCGGCAGCTCGAAGACCTCGCTGACCTCCCCGATCGGCGCGCCGCTGGCGAGCACGACCCGCATCCCGACGAGGTCGTGGATGAACATCTCGCCTTCGCCGGGAGGGGCGACCTCGTCGTCGGGGACGAGCAGGGTATGCTCGCGCAGCCGCTCGGCGGCGTTGCGGTCGCCCAGGCCGTCGAAGTGCACGATGAGCCCGCCCTTGAACGGCGAGGACCGCTGGACGTGGAGCTCCCGCGAGGGCTGGACCGGGTCGCCGGCGGCGCTGCCCACGAAAACGCGACGGCCGGACGCAAAGACCGCGTCCGGCTCGTCCGTCAATGTTTCCACCACCAGCTCGCCGCGAATGCCGTGTGCCCTGCGGACGCGGCCGACGAGGTAGAACCCCTGGCTCAACCGAGCCTCCGGCGAGGTGAGCGAGTGCCCCATTGCACGCCGTGCACGCAGCTCAGTCCGCGGCCTTGCCCTCGCCGATGGGTACGGCCTTGGAGCTCAGCTGGCGGCCAAGGCGCTGCTCGTGACGCGCCTTGAGGACGCCGGCCTTCCGCAGCAGCGAGCGGACGGTGTCCGACGGCTGCGCGCCGTTGTCGAGCCAGTAGTTGGCGCGCTCGGTCTTGAGATTCAGCGCCGTCTCACCCTGACGAGGATTGTACTGGCCGATGATCTCGATGAAGCGCCCGTCACGCGGGCTCGTGGAATCCGCGACGACGATGCGATACGTGGGGGTCTTCTTCCGGCCGGTGCGGCGGAGACGAATACGAACCATTGGGAACTGCTCCTGTCAGAGTGTTACGACCTCCCGGGCTCATCGCGCATCGAGTGTCTCTCGACCGCACCCGGGTCCTGCGCCCAAGGCTCGAGGATCAATGATCGAGGTCGTGCAGTTCCTCGAGCGTCAATCCTCCAGCGTCAAGCCTACATCATTCCAAACATGCCCGGGCGCACCTTTCCGCCGCCCTGCATGCCCGAGACCTTCTTCATCATCTTCTGCATCTCGCGGAACTGATCGAGCAGCCTGTTCACCTCGCTGATCGGGCGGCCGCTTCCCTTCGCCACCCGCGCGCGCCGTGAGCCGTTGAGGACGCCAGGGCTCTTCCGCTCCTGCGGCGTCATGGACAGCACGATGGCCTCCAGGTGCCTGAGCCGCTTCGGGTCCATCTGCTTCACCTGCTTCAGGACCTTGGTGTTCACCCCGGGAAGCATCTTCAGCACTCCCTCCAGGGGGCCGAGGCGCTCCATCTGCTTCATGGCGGAGAGGAAGTCCTGCAGGTCCATCCCCTCCTTCTTCACCTTCTTCTCGAGCTTCTTCGCCTCGTCGGCGTCGAACGCGCCCTGCGCCTTCTCGACCAGCGAGATGATGTCGCCCTGCTGGAGGATCCGGCTGGCCATGCGGTCCGGATGGAAATCCTCGAGCGCTTCCGGCTTCTCGCCGACGCCGATGTACTTGATCGGCTTCTTCGTGACGCCGTAGATGGAGAGCGCGGCGCCACCGCGCGCGTCGCCGTCCAGCTTCGTGAGGATCACGCCCGTGATCTGCAGCTTGGCGTCGAAGCCCTGCGCGATGCGCACGGCTTCCTGGCCGGTCATGCCGTCCACCACCAGGAGGATCTCGTCCGGCTGGATGGCCTCCTTCAGCGTCAGCAGCTCGCCCATCATCTCGTCGTCGATCTGCAGTCGGCCGGCGGTGTCCACGATGACGACGCGATCGCGCGCGCGGCGCGCCTGGTCGAGGCCGTGGCGCACGATGCGGGTGACGTCGGTGGTGTCGCGCTCCGCATACACGGGCACCCCAAGCTGCGCGCCGAGGGTCTCGAGCTGGTCGATGGCGGCCGGGCGATAGACGTCCGCCGCGATGAGGCGAGTGGGGCGGTTCTCCTTCTGGAGCTTGAGCGCGAGCTTCGCGGCGGTCGTCGTCTTGCCGGAGCCCTGCAGCCCGACGAGCATCACCACGGTGGGCGGTACCGAGCTGAGCTTCAGCCCCTCGCGCTGCTGGCCGAGCATGGCCGTGAGCTCGTCATAGACGATCTTCACCAGCTGCTGCGCCGGCGACACGGTGCGCAGCTGGGCGACGCCCACGGCCTGCTTCTCGACGTGCTCGAGGAACTCGCGCGTCAGCTGGAAGTTGACGTCGGCCTCGAGCAGGACGCGGCGCACCTCGCGGAGGCCTTCCTTGATGTCGGCCTCGGTGAGGACACCGCGGCCGCGGAGCCGCGAAAAAATGCCTTCCAGGTTCTCGGAGAGCTGCTCGAACATAGACCGCGAAAGCTAGCCAGCGCTTCGCGCTGATTCAACACTCGGGTATTGGCTATCTGCCAGTCCCGTTTATACTTACGTGTCGCGCCTCCTTATACCCATCCCGAATGGCCAAGGCCCAGCGCAAGGAAGACCTGCTGAAGTCCGAGTTGCCGCCATCGCTCCCCCTGATGGCGCTGCGCTCCACCATCGTCTATCCGCTGGGCACGATTGCGGTGCAGATGGGTGCCCCCGAGAACCTCGCGCTGCTGCGGGCCTACGAGGAGCCGGGATTGGTGGTGGCCCTCGTCGTGGCGAGCGGTGAGCACGAGGACCCGATCGACAACACGCGATTCGTCGGGCGGGTGGGGGTGGCGGCACGGGTCCACGAGCGCATCAACCTCCCGGGCGACACGGTGCAGATCACGCTCCAGGGGCTGCGGCGGATCGTGATCGACGGGATCGACCAGGTGGAGCCGTACCCCATCGCCGCGGTGCACCCGGCGAAGGATGTCCCGGCCGACGCGAACGAGGTCACGGACCTCATCACCCGCGTGGCCTCTGCCGCCGAGACGCTCGCGCAGATGGTGGACCGGATCCCCGACGAAGTGCCGGCGATCCTGAAGATGAACGTTTCCGATCCGGGCCGGTTCGCGGACCTGGCGGCGACGAACATGAACTTCCGGATCTCGGACAAGGACGAGGTGCTCCAGCGCCTCGACGTCGGCCAGCGCCTGCGCTTCATCCTGTCGCGCCTCGAGCGCGAGGTGGCCCGCGCGCGCGTGATGGAGGACGTGAAGCGCCAGACCGAGATCAAGATCGAGCAGCACCAGCGCGAGTTCTACCTGCGCCAGCAGCTGCGGGCGATCCAGGCGGAGCTCGGCGAAGCCGACCCCGGCGAGAAGGAAGCGATCGAGATCCTCAAGAAGATCGACGAGGCGAAGCTGCCCGAGAAGGTGGCGCAGGAGGCCCGGCGCGAGACCGAGCGCCTGCGGATGCTCTCGCCGGCGTCGAGCGAGTACCAGGTGGTGCGCACCTACCTCGACTGGATCCTCTCCCTGCCGTTCAACAAGCGCTCGGGCCAGGAGGAGATCGACCTCGAGAAAGTCGGGAAGATGCTCGACGCAAAGCACTACGGGCTCGACGAGGCGAAGGAGCGCATCATCGAGTTCCTCGCCGTGCGGAAGCTCCGCGGCGGCGACCCGCACGGGCCGATCCTCTGCTTCGTCGGTCCGCCGGGCACGGGCAAGACGTCCCTCGGCGAGGCGATCGGGGACTCCATCGGCCGCGAGTTCTATCGCATCTCGGTGGGCGGCGTGCGGGACGAAGCCGAGGTCCGCGGACACCGCCGCACGTACGTCGGCGCAATGCCGGGGCTGCTGATCCAGGCGCTGCGCCGGGTGCAGGTGCGGGACCCCGTGCTCATGATCGACGAGATCGACAAGATGAGCGGGGGCGGTCCCTCGGGCGACCCGACGGCGGCCATGCTCGAGGTGCTCGACCCGACGCAGAACGACGAGTTCGTGGATCACTACCTCAACCTGCCCTTCGACCTGTCCGGGGTGCTCTTCATCTGCACCGCGAACAACCTCTTCGACATCCCCGCCCCGCTCCGCGATCGCATGGAGATCATCAAGATCGCGGGCTATACGGTCGAGGAAAAAGTCGAGATCGCGTGGCGCTACCTCCTCCCGCGGCTGCTCGAGGAGCACGGGATCTCCGACAAGGACATCCAGTTCACGGACGAATCCCTCTCCTTCATCTCGAGCCGCTACTCCCGCGAAGCCGGGCTGCGGAACTTCGAGCGGAACCTGGCCGCCATCATGCGCAAGCGCGCGCGGCGGAAGGCGGAGGGTGAGGAAGGGGCATGGATCATCGACCTCGAGAAGGTGGAGGAGGTGCTCGGCATCCCGCGCTACGCCGTCGAGGAGGCGGAGATGCAGCCCGAGGTCGGCGTCGCCACGGGGATGGCGTGGACGGCGACGGGCGGAGACCTGATGGTCATCGAGGCACTCCGCATGCCCGGCCAGGGCCGGATGACGGTCACCGGGCAGCTCGGCGACGTCATGCGCGAGTCAGTGGACGCGGCCTACTCCTACGTCCGGTCGCGCGCCGCCCAGCTTGGCGTCGCGGACAAGGACTTCAAGGAGGTGGACCTGCACATCCACTTCCCCGCCGGCGCCATTCCGAAGGACGGCCCGAGCGCAGGCATCACCCTCACGCTCGTCATCGCGAGCGTCCTCAGCGGACGGCCGGTGCGGCGCGAGATCGCCATGACCGGCGAGGTGACGCTGCGCGGCAAGGTGCTCGAGATCGGCGGCGTGAAGGAGAAGGTGCTGGCGGCGTACCGCGCGGGCATCCGGCAGGTCATCATGCCGAAGAGCAACGAGAAGGACCTGCGCGACGTGCCCCAGGAGGTGAAGGACCACATGGCGTTCACCTTCGTGGAGAAGATGGATGAAGTGCTCCACCTGGCGCTGCTGCCGAAGCCCGAGGGCGTGGCGGACATGGCGCCGAGCGCCGGGCTCTCCGATACGCCGTCGTCGGGCAACCGCGCCGTGCAGAGTTCCACCGCCGGCCCGTAACAGGGTTCTACCGCCGGCCCATAACAGCCTGAACTACCGAATGACGCGAATTACGCGAATTGCCCGAATACGGCAAACGGCTGACTACCGAATTTCCCGAATTTCCCGAATTGCTCGAATAAGGCAGACGGCGAAGAGATCTTTGATTTGAAAAACAAGAAAGCTCCTCTCAATCTCGAGAGGAGCTTTGTTTTTGGCGGGAGCAGTATTCGAGTTATTCGGGGGTGGTCTCAATCGGTGAGTGCAACAGATTCATGCATTCACCGGAGACTATTGTGAAGAGGCGGTACAAACAGCGGAAATATCTGTCGGCGGCGGACGCTGAGCGAATTTGGCAGGAGTGGCGGGCC
>Ga0307505_10001797_pt1 | contig 16259 bp, 21 predicted proteins | sample 23_S_MG_FD_202183 | JGI IMG/M metagenome (GOLD analysis project Ga0307505, IMG submission 202183) | Soil microbial communities from Populus trichocarpa stands in riparian zone in the Pacific Northwest, United States - 23_S | ecosystem: Environmental > Terrestrial > Soil > Riparian zone > Trees...
CGACTTGCCGAGGCGGACGAAATAGGTGCCGATGATCGAGGTGACGATGCACACCCCGCCGATCAGCAGCGGCAGGGTCATCAGGTTTTCGAGCAGTTCGCCGGCTCCGGTCAGCAGCAGCGCGGTCAGCACCATGGTGGCGCCGACGGTGACGACATAGGTCTCGAACAGGTCGGCGGCCATGCCGGCGCAGTCGCCAACGTTGTCGCCGACGTTGTCGGCGATCACCGCCGGGTTGCGCGGGTCGTCCTCGGGAATGCCGGCCTCGACCTTGCCGACGAGGTCGGCGCCGACGTCGGCCGCCTTGGTGAAGATGCCGCCGCCAAGACGCGCGAAGATCGAGATCAGCGAAGCGCCGAAGGCCAGCGCGACGAGGCCGTCGATCACGGTGCGATCATCGCCACCAACCGCGTAGCCGCCGGGGCCGGTCAGGTACCAGTAGAACCCGGCGATCGCCAGCAGGGCGAGGCCGGCCACCAGCATGCCGGTGATGGCGCCGGCGCGGAACGCCAGGGTCAGGCCTTCCTGCAGGCCGACTTGCGCCGCGGCGGCGGTGCGCACGTTCGAGCGGACCGAGATGTTCATGCCGATGAACCCGGCGGCGCCCGAGAGGATCGAGCCGAGCACGAAACCGGCCGCACTGATCGGGCCGAGGAAATACGCGACGATTACCGCGACGACCACGCCGACTATGGCAATGGTGGTGTACTGGCGCTTCAGATAGGCTTGCGCGCCTTCCTGGATGGCGGCGGCAATCTCCTGCATCTTCTCGTTCCCGGCCGAAGAGCCGAGAACCTGGCGGCTGGTGACGAAGCCGTAGACGATGGCGAGCAGTCCGAGCCCGATGGCAATCAATGTCAGGTCCATAGCGAGACCGATCCCTCTTAGAATGACGAAGCGCGGCCCGGGCCCCTGGTTGCCGGTCCGCGCGAATGGCGCTCGCTAGAGCGGGGCGCATGGCGGCGCAAGTCCAAAACGGCAGGATTTCCGCGACAGCGCCCGCCAGTCGCGACTTGTCCGGATTTGTGACGCCGGGTCCCGGAATCTTGCGGAATCGTATGGTTTATGCGAAGTTAATGCTGTGATCCGTAGCGGTTCGTAGACCGCGATTAATGGGTAGCACGGTGACAGACGAACAGACCGGCGAAGCGCGAGTGCTCGCCCGCGCCCATGCCATTGGCGACGCGGGGGTGGAAGCGTTCGCCCCCGCTACCGACACCCCCCCGACCGACGCGCCCGCTAAAGATGCCCCCGCGATCCCACTAAGCGCCCCGGATGGGCTCGACCGCCACGTCCGCCGCGATCTGCGCAAGCAGGAACAGGCCATCGCGCGGCGATACATGGGCGGGCGGATGTGGCCTTATGTGGTCGCCGCCTGGGGTGGTTTTGCCTTGTGGGTCGCGCTGTTCCCGCTGACCATGCTCGACCTGGTGCCGCTGCCGATCGCCTTCGTGCTCGCTTGCGTGCTGGCCACCGGCGGCTACGTCACCAGCCACGAGGCGATGCATTCGAACATCGCCCGGCCGGGCAGCAAGCACCGCTGGGTTAACGAATGGGTCGGGCAGGTCTCGACGCTCCCCATCGTGTTCCCGTTCTCGATGGCGCGGCTGATGCACCTCGAGCATCACTATCACTGCAACGACCCCGAGAAGGACCCGGACTACAACGACGAGGCGCCCAACGCGCTGATGGCCTGGTACAAGACCTGGTACAACCGCCAGCCCGGGGTCGACGGCTCGATCCACGCCTACAAGCGCATCCTCGCCGAGATGGGCACGCCCGAGGCGGCGCGCTCGCTCACCGAGACGATGTGGCTGCAGCTGTTCTTCATGGCGGCGCTGTTTACCCTGGCCTGGACCGGCTACGCGATCGAGGCGGCGCTGGTGTGGTGGCTGCCGCGCCATATCGGCCTCAGCTACATCCGCTTCTACCTCAGCTGGGCCCCGCACCATCCGCGCGCGGGCAAGACCGGGCGTTATGAGAACACCAATATATTCAAGAGCCGGCTCGGCCATGTCATGTCGATGGGCATGGAATCGCACCTCGCGCACCACCTCTATCCCAACATCCCCAACCACCGCACCCGCGCCGCCTATCGCGCGCTCAAGCCCGTGCTCGAAGCGCGCGGCGTGGACATCACGAAGATATGATGATGCAAGCCGCGGTCAAACAGCTGCTCCACTGGATGCCGTTCATCTTCGGCGTGGGCTTCATCGCGCCCTTGGTGGCGCAGTCGATGGCGCTGTGGGACCTGGCGGCGCCGTTCGGGATGAGCCGGATCATGTTCGGCCTGGCCATAGGCGCGCCGTGGGGGCTTTATGCGGTACTGCGCGGGCGCTGGATTTAGCCTCTGCCTCGTGATTGTGGCAGCTTCAGCAGCCGGGCCTGCACGCGCAGATTCAGACACGATCGCAAGTAGATACACGCCGCTAACGGCGTGCAACGCGATCGACCACGGCGACGTGGACGAGGGCGAGGATTGGGTCTTTCACCAATGCCAGGGATACGAGAGTATACCGGTCTGGCTTCTCTTCACGGATTCGGCGAGGGCACATGTCGGGTTTGGTCGTGTGGCCAATGTGACTGGCACATTCGACATAGACCGCAACGATGAGTGGCCTATCGAGTGGCGCGGACATTTGCGAGGTGGCCGTCTAGAGCCTTTTGCGGCGATCGTCAGGATGCCCACGCTAGCGGGACCTGCGGATATCGAGCTGGTAGTCTTCCGCCTTCGTTCAGACGGCACGTCCTGCGTTGTTGGCTCGACTTCAGGGTCGAACGACGCGGCCCTCCAAATCGCCGATGCGGCGCTGGGCAAGTTCAAATGCATCCGTGAGCCGCAACTTCCCTAGAACCTAGTGTTCCCAGCCGAGTCCCTCGCGGTTGGCGATTGGCTCGCCGTCGAGGAATAGCGGGGCCGGGCCGCGCGCTTCGACGCTGCCGATGCGGTTGGCGGGGACGGGCGGCTCGGTGCCGGCGGGCAGGGTGAACAGCAGCTCGTAGTCGTCGCCCCAGCGCAGCGCGTCGAGGCGGCGTTCCTCGGGGGTGGCGATGGGGACGGCGGCGCTGTCGATGGCCAGCGAGACCTGGCTCGCCTCGGCCAGGCGCCAGGCGTCGAGCAGCAGGCCGTCGGACAGGTCCATCATCGCGGTGACCAGCGGCGCCAGCGCCTCGCCCTCGGGGAGGCGCGCCATGGGTCGGCGGTAGGCGGTGCTGTCGTCCCCGGTTCCATCCCGCAAGGCTTCGAACCCGAGCATCGCCGCGCCGAGGCGGCCTGTAAGCCACAGCCCGTCGCCCGGCTGCGCACCGCTGCGCGAGGGGACGGGGCGATGGGTCGCGCGCCCGATCGCGGTCAGCCCGAACGCGCGCGGCGGCCCGCCCGCCACGGTGTCGCCGCCGAGCAGCGGCACTCCGTAATGTTCGAGCACTTCGGCCAGCCCCTCGGCAAAGCGCTCGTCCCCCTCGCCGAGCATATAGCCGAGCAGCACCCCGAGCGGCTCAGCCCCCTTGGCGGCAAGATCGGACAGGTTCGTCGCGACCAGCTTCCAGGCCACGTCGGCCGGGTCCGCCGCGGGCAGGAAATGCACCCCCTCGACCAGCATGTCGTGGGTCAGCACCAGCGCCCAGGGATCATTGGGGCCGCCAACCTCCAGCACCGCCGCATCGTCGAGCAAGCCGCGCGCGGCCGGGTGGTGGGCGAGGGCCCGCAAGCCGGCGATGAAGGCGGCTTCCCCTTTCATCATCCGGTCATTCGGCTAAGCGAAGCGGAGCTACGGTCCGGGGAATATCGCATGGCTCGCTTCGCCGCATTCATCCTTGGGTTCGGCCTCGCGGCGGTGGCGGCACCGGCCGCGGCCTGGGGCCCGATCGGCCATCGCGTAAGCGCGGAGCTGGCCGAGCGCAACATCGGCGGCCACACCCGCGCCCGCATCGAGCAGATACTGGGCCATGAGGGATTGCCCGAAGCATCGACCTGGCCCGACGAGGAACGCTCCAATCCGCAGCCGTTCTGGCAGGAGGCGGCCTCGCCGCTCCACTACGTGACCTTGCCGCCCGGGCAGAGCGCGCGCGAGCTCGAGCACCCGCCCGAAGGCGATGCCATGACCGCGCTCGAGAGCTTCACGGCCATGTTGCGCGATCCGGCCGCCAGCCGCGAGGACAAGGCGCTGGCGCTTCGGTTCGTCGTCCACATCGTCGCCGACCTGCATATGCCGCTCCACGCCGGCAAGCCGGGCGACCGGGGCGGCAATGACTTCAAGGTGCTGTGGGCCGACCAGCCCAGCAACCTCCACTGGGTGTGGGACGAAGGCATCATCCTACGCCAACAGCTGAGCTATTCCGAATATGCCGAGCGGCTGGAAGGCCGCATGACGCCGGCCGAAGTGCTGGAGTGGTGGGATCCGCGCCCGGCGACCTGGATCGACGAGAGCGCCGCGTTGCGCGACCGGATCTACCCGGCGACCGGAGGCGAGGCGGGGTTGGGCACCGAGGAATCGCCTGTTGCGCTGTCCCGGGATTACGAATGGCAATGGCGGCCGAGCGTCGAGCTGCGGCTGCGGCAGGCCGGGGTGCGGCTGGCGGCCTATCTCGACTGGGTGTTTGCCGAGCCCGCCGGCGGCTAACGCACCGCTTTCGCCACCGCGTCGAGCACGCCGTTGACGAACTTCGCATCGCGCTCGGCGAAGAAGGCGTGGGCGACGTCGACGTATTCGCTGATCACGCTGCCGGTGGGCACGTCGGCGCGGGCGAGCAGCTCGTAGGCGCCGGTGCGCAGGATCTGCAGCATGGTCTTGTCGAGCCGGACCAGCGTCCAGCCCTCGGCCAGCCGTTCGCCCAGTAGTGCATCGATCTCCTCGCCGCGGGCGATAACGCCGCCGACGAGGTCGTCGAAGAAGGCGACTTCGGCCTTGGCGAACTGCGCCTCGTCGATTTCGTGGCCGAGGCGGTGCTGGTGGAACTCGTCGAGCAGCTTGGTGAGCGGGGTTGCTTCCATGTGCCGCTGGTAAAGCGCCTGCACGGCGGCGAGCCGCGCGGCGGAACGCGATTTGGAGCGCGCGGGCTTGGTCATTTCAACCGCGCTAAAGTAGCCGAAGGCGGTAGCGCATCAAGCATGCGCAGCTCGACCGATTTGGCGTGCGCGGGCAGGCCCTCGGCCCGGGCCAGCGCGATTGCGGCGGGGCCGATTTTCGCGAGCCCCGCGGCATCCATCGAAATGAAGCTGGTGCGCTTCATGAAGTCGAGCACCGACAGCCCGCTGGCGAAGCGCGCGCGGCGGCCGGTGGGGAGCACGTGGTTGGGCCCGGCGACATAATCGCCGACAGCCTCGGGCGTGTGGCGGCCGAGGAATACGCTGCCGGCATGGCGCAGGCGGGCGAACAGCACCTCGGGATCGTCCACGGCCAGCTCGACGTGCTCGGCGGCAAGGCGGTTGGCCAGCGCGGGCGCTTCGGCGAGATCGGAAACGAGGATCACCACGCCGTTGTCGTCCCAGCTCTGCCGCGCCACCTTTTCGGTGGCGAGCATCGAGCATTGCACGTCGATGCGGTCCTCGACCTGGTCGGCGAACCGGGCGTCGTCGGTGATCAGGATCGATTGCGAGGCGGGGTCGTGCTCGGCCTGGCTGAGCAGGTCGGCGGCGATCCAGTCGGGATCGTTGCCGGCATCGGCCACGACCAGGATCTCGCTCGGCCCCGCGACCATGTCGATGCCGACCACGCCGAACAGCTGGCGCTTGGCCTCGGCGACGTAATCGTTGCCGGGGCCGGTGATCACGTCGACGCGGTCGATCCGCCCGGTGCCATAGGCCAGCGCGGCGATCGCCTGCGCCCCGCCGATGCGCCAGATCGCATCGACCCCGGCGATGTGGGCGGCGGCGAGTACCAGCGGGTTGGCTTGGCCCTTCGGCGTCGGGGTGACCACCACGATGCGTCCAACCCCGGCGACCTTGGCCGGGATCGCATTCATCAGCAGCGACGAGGGATAGGCTGCCCGTCCGCCCGGCACATAGAGCCCCGCCGCATCGACCGGGTGCCACTTCGCCCCGAGCCGCACCCCGGCCTCGTCGGTGAAATCGCGATCGGCGGGAAGCTGGTTGAGGTGGTAGGCGCGGATGCGCTGCGCGGCGAGTTCGAGCGCGGCGCGCAACGTGGGATCGAGCGCGTCGTAGGCCTCGCGGCACGCCTCGGGGGTGATCCGCCAGTCGTCCTCGGTGGCGAGGACATGCTTGTCGAACCGCTCGGTGTATTCGGCCAGCGCCGCATCGCCACGGGCGCGGACTTCGTCGAGAATGTGGGCGACCGTGCTCGAGACGTCGTCCCCGCTTTCGCGGCGGCCGTCGACCAGCCGGGCGAACTTCTTCTCGAAGTCGGGGTCGCTGGTGGAGAGGCGCAGCATCAGCCGGCCTCCGCCAGCGCGCGGAACCGCTCGACCAATGCGGCGACGCGCGGCTCAGTTTTTAGCGCGGCGCGGTTGACGATCAGCCGCGCCGAAACCGGCATGATTACCGCGGTCTCGACCAGGCCATTGCCGGCCAGCGTCGCCCCGGTCGAAACCAGATCGACGATCCGCAGCGAGAGGCCAAGCGAGGGCGCCAGCTCCATCGCCCCGTTCAACTTGACGCATTCGGCCTGGATGCCCTGCCGCTCGAACCAGCGGCTGGTCACGTTGGGGTACTTGGTGGCGATCCGCAGGTGGCTGGCATTGCCGGCACTGTAGGCACTGGCGTCCTTCGGTTCGGCCACCGACAGGCGGCAGTGGCCGATGCCGAGGTCGACCGGGGCGTAGAGTTCGGAATAGTCGAACTCCTCGATCACGTCCGAACCGACGATGCCCGCCTGCGCCGCGCCGAAGGCGACGAAAGTGGCGACATCGAAGGCGCGCACGCGGATCACCCGCAGGTCCGGGTCCTCGCAGGCGAAGCTGAGCGCGCGGCTGGCCTTGTCGTGGAACGCGGCTTCCGGCACCACGCCGGCGCGCGCCATCAGCGGCAGCGCCTCGTCGAGGATGCGGCCTTTCGGCACGGCAAAGGTCAGCGGCGCGGACATGGGCGCGGCCCTAGGCAAACAGGGATGAAAGGGCAACGGCGATGGGGGTTATGGGGATCACCGACGTGCGCGAGGCGATCGGCTGGCAGGCCGAACATGCCGCGCAGGCCGGCGCGCCATGCACCGCGCGGGTGGTCCGGGCTCAATTGGCGATCCTCGACACCCCGACCGAGCTGGCGCGGCGGATGAAACAATGGCCGGGGCTGATGCTCGAGGCTGCGATGCCGCTGCGGGTGGCGGGAGGCCTGCACTGGCTGGCGCTCAGCGGTGCGAACCGGCGGCTTGAGGCCGTCCATGCCGGAGAAGTAACGGACCAGCCGGCGATCGATGCGCTGGTCGCGGCGATCGCCATCGAGTGGGACGCCACGCTCGTCCCCTGGCTCGACCACCCGCCGCAGACCAACGAGGCGGGCCGCTCGGCGAGCTTCGTCGCGGGACTGTTGTGGTTGTCGCGGCGGCTGGGGCCCCGTTTCGAGATGAACGAAATCGGCGCCAGTGCCGGGGTCAACACCATGATCGAACGCTACTTCTACGATCTGGGAGGAGTTGAGGTCGGTCCGGCGGACTCGCCGATGCGGATCAGGCCCGCGTGGCGCGGCCCGCCGCCACCCGCCGGAGAAGTCCAGATCGTCGCCATCCGCGGTTGCGACGTGGCGCCGGTCGACCTGGCCGATCCGGCGGAGGCGCTACGGTTAAAGGCCTATGTCTGGCCCGACGCAACCGAGCGCATGGGGCGCATCGAGGTGGCCGCGCGCCTCGCCGCCGAGCGCCCGCCCGCTGGCCTGGGTCCAGCTCGAAACCAACCGCGCCACCTTCCGCCACGAGCTGACCGTGTGCTTCTGGCCGGGCGGCGAGCAGGGCGCGATCCTCGGCGAGGCCCATCCGCACGGCGCCTGGGTGGAATGGCGCGCTTAGGGATTGCTGATGGTCAGCGGCCGGGCGGGGAGGGGGATGAACTCCGCCTCATCGCCCGGAACGAGCGGAAAGCGGCCGGCGGTCCAGTCTTCCTTGGCCTGCTCAATGCGCTCGCGGCGGCTGCTGACGAAGTTCCAGTAAACGTAGCGGCGGGTCGGGAACGCCTCGCCGCCGAGCAGCATGATCTTGCCGCCACGTTCGGACGACAGCGTCATCGCCGCGCCCGGTTTGAGCATGACCAGCGCGTAGAGCTCCAGCGCCAGGCCATCGAGGCTGGCCTCACCACCGACCAGCATCACCGCGCGCTCGTCCGCGCCGGCTTCGATCGGCAGCGCACCCGTTGGGCCGAGGTCGATCTCGGCATAGATCGTCTCGGCGTGGCAGGTGGTCGCCGCGCGCTTGCCCCACAGCTCGCCCATGATGACGCGGGCCGCAACGCCGGTGTCCTCGAGCAGCGGCAGGTCGGTTACCGCCTCGAAGGCCGGGTCGATCTCCTCGCGGCCGTCGGGCAGGGCGAGCCAGGTCTGCATCCCGTACATCGCCGCGCCGCCGTCGCGTTCGGCCTGCGGGCTGCGCTCGGAATGGACGATGCCGCTGCCCGCGGTCATCAGGTTGACCTGTCCCGGCCGGATCGTGGCGAAACTGCCGACGCTGTCGCGATGGTCGATCGCGCCCTCGAAGAGCCAGGTGACCGTGGCGAGGTTGATGTGCGGGTGCGGCCGCACGTCCATGCCCTGGCCGGCGGCGAGCCGCGCCGGGCCGAACTGGTCGACGAAGATGAACGGCCCGACCATGGTCCGCGTGCGCGCCGGCAGCGCCCGGCGGACCTGAAAGTCGCCGAGGTCGTGGGTGACTGGGGTGATGGTCTGGAGAATCATGGGCTTTCCTGCAGGTCGAGCAGCGCGGTCAGGTCCTCGGGGTAGACGACTTCGGGCCACGCGGAAATTTCTTCGCGCGTGAACCAGCGCCATTCGCGCATCACCGCGCGTTCGAGCTCGGTATGGCCGTGCGTGACGATTTCCGGATCGTCGACCACCACGCGGAAATAGCGCTCGTCGGCGGTCACGGGGAGATCTTCGAGCGTGACGAATTCGACCAGGCGCTGCGCCAATTCGGCGCCGCAGTCCGCGTCGATCCCGCATTCTTCGCGCAATTCGCGCCGCGCGGCCTCGGCATAGGTTTCTCCGGGATCGAGAGCGCCACCTGGCGTCGCCCAGAACGGCCCACGGCCGGCGGCGGTGAAGCGGAATAGAAGAATCCGGCCCTCTGGATCGAGCAGCAGGACCCGCGCCGCCGGCCGCGGCGAGCGCGCGCTCATCCGCCCGCCTCGCTCCCGATATCTCCGGGAGCGAAGGCCTTGATGGCGAGGGCGTGGACGCGCTGGCCGGGGATGTCGCCGAGCGCGCGGTTTACCAGCCGCTGGCGTTCGAGGCGGCTCTTGCCGGCAAAGGCCAGGCTTTCGATCACCACGGTGAAATGCGATTCGCCGCTGCCGTCGTCGCCGGAGTGGCCGTGGTGGCGGGCGCTGTCGTTGATGACCTCGAGCCGGGTCGGCAGGAACGCCTCCTGCAGGAGCACTTCCATCTCGCGTGCGACCGATCCGCTCATTGCCAAATTCCAGGGGGGCTGATTCCGGGGGTTTTCATCGGCGCCACCTATCACCATTCTAGGCCTAATGCGCCCGCACAAATTCCATGGCCGGTATGAGGCCGAGGCGCGCGATTGCGAGGCGCCGGGGTGCGGCGAGGCGGGCGAGTTCCGCGCTCCCGGTTCGCGCGCGCCGGGCTTCGACGGGCCGGGCGACTGGCGCTGGTTCTGCCTCGACCACGTCCGCGAGTTCAATTCCGACTACGACTGGTTCGAAGGCATGAGCCCCGAGGAGATTGTCGAAGCGCAATCGCCGATCGCGGGCTGGCGTACCGAGACCCGCGCCTTCCGGGCGGATGCCGCCGCGGTTCCGCGCTGGGCGGATTTCGACGACCCGCTCGATGCTATCGGCGCGCGGGCGGCGGACATTCGCCGGCACGCGGCCGGGCGACAGGCGTTCGCGCGGTTCACTGCGCGGGAGCGCGACGCGCTGAACGCGATGGGCCTCGGCCCGCACACCGACCGGCACGAACTGCGCCAGCGCTATTCCACGCTGGTGCGCCGCTACCACCCCGACAGGAACGGCGGCGATCGCAGCCACGAGGCGGTGCTGCAGCGGGTGGTCGAGGCCTATCAGCTGCTGCGCAAGGCGGCGGCGTTCGCTTGATATTCCTCCCCGGCACGGGGAGGGGGACCACCCGCGGGGTGGTGGAGGGGCACGCGCGATTGCTCCTGACGCTTGAGGTTGGGATCAACGGCGGGTGCCCCTCCACCATGCTTCGCATGGTCCCCCTCCCCCGGTGGGGGAGGAATGATGCTCAGCTGCCTCGCAGTCCCCCTCAATCACTCCCGCTTTGCCGCCTGCATCTGTGCAATCAGGGCGTTGTCGATGGCTTTCGCCGCCTGGTAGGCTCCGCGCGCCCGCAACCGCTCGACATAGGCGAGGAAGCTGTCGCGCTCGGGGAACGACTTGAACGCCAATCCCCAGTCGACGTGCGAGCCGACATAGACGTCGGCCATCGTGAAGCGCTCGCCGCAGATGAAGTCGTGGTTCGCCAGCCAGCCGTCGAGCGCGTCCATCGCCAGCTCATAGGTGCCGAACCCGGCCGACATCTGCTGGTATTCGTTGGCCAGCTCCCAGCCGAACATCTTGGTCGTCGCCGCCTGCTCGAGCGGTCCGGCGGCAAAAAACAGCCAGCGGAAATAGTCGGCCTTTTCGTGCTCGCGCGGGAGCAGATCGGGCGCGGACATTTCGGCGATGTAATGGCACACCGCCGCACCCTCGGTCACGACATGGTCGTGCCCGCCGTGATGATGAATCACCGTGGGCAGTTTGCCCATCGGGTTGGCGGCGAGCAGCGCTGGCGGCTTGTTGTCCCACTCGACCAGCACCGGCTCGTAGTTCGCGCCCGCCTCGTGCAGCGCCCAGCGGGCGATCTGTGCGCGGCTCATCGGGTTGAAGAAGAAGGTGTACTCGGCCATCGCGCGTTCTCCCGCTCGACTCGATTGCTAAGAACATTAAGGGAACATCAATCCCGCCGTCAATCCCGATCCGGCGCGCCGTACGGAAAGTATTCGCGGAAGGGGCGCGCGTCGTCGACGCAGCGGACCACTTCGGGCAGCGCCAGCAGCTCCGCACGCAGTGCGGCGAGGCGCGGGCAATCGGCCGGGATTGGCTCGATCCAGTCGGCGTAGAACAGCGACGGTGCGGCGGCGCAGGTGACGAGACTGACGTGCGGCGGCAGCGTGTTCTCCGCCAGCCACCGCTCGAGCCAGGCGTAGGCCCGGCGCAGCCCGGACTTGCCGGCCGCGATCTCGGGCGCGAACGGCTCGTCCCTCATCCCGCCCGCGGCAGGGTCGTCCTTGTTGACGAAGTAGGCAGCGATGACCCGCTGCATGTTGCCCATCACGTAGTTGTCGAACACCCGGTCGAGCATCCGCGCGACGACGGCCCGGGCGGGATCGGCGGGGATGAGCGGGGCGGGGCCGGGGTGATGGACCGCGAGGTGCTCGATGATCGCGCTGGTCTCGACGACTATCGCGTCGCCGTCGGTCAGCACCGGGAACTGGCCCGACGGGTGCGCCTTGCCGGTGAAGCTTTCATATTTCGGCACCGAGGAATCGATTTCGCGAAACTCGAACGGAGTCCCGTTGGCGTAAAGCGGGATCAGCGCCTTCCAGGTGTAGGACGAGAACGGGTGGCCATATAGCGCCAGAGTCGCACCACCGGTCACCACGTTCCCGCCTCCATCTTGCGCCGGCGTTCAAGCTCGCGCTCGCTGGTGATCGGGATCGGCGCTTCGGCGGGGTAGGGCGGCAAGGCGCCACCGGGCCGGTAGGTGGCGATGACCGTGCCCTTGGGGGTGACGGAGTGATCGGTCATCTCGAGCAGGCCGACCGGCGTGCCTTTGCCGAACAGCCGCTTGCCGGCACCCAGGGTCACGGGGAAGGTCATCAGGATCAGCTTGTCGATCAGCCCCGCCGCGAGCAGGGCAGGATAGATCGTGCTCGAGCCCTGGATGACGAGATCGGGTCCGTCGGTCGACTTGAGCTTCGCCACCTCGTCGATACCCGCAAGGCGGTGGCTGTTTTGCCATTCGAGCGGCTGGTCGCCGCGCGTCAGGACATATTTGGCGGCCTTGTCGAACGCGTGGCCCATCGCCGCGTTGTCGCCTTCCGCATAGGGCCAGTAGGCGGCGAAAATGTCGTAAGTGCGCCGGCCGAGCAGCAGGTCGTAGGTCCCGCCGAACAGGGTCCCGAGCGCGGGCTCGATGCCTTCGTCCCACAGCTTGAACACCCAGCCGCCTTCGTCGAAGCCGCCGGTCGGGTCTTCCGTCGGGCCTCCGGGGGCCTGCATCACCCCGTCGAGCGAGAGGAACACCCCGCCGGTGAGCTTACGCATCGGCGGTTTCGTTGGCCGCGGCCTCGAGCGTGGCCACGTCGATCTTCTTCATCTGCATCATGGCCTCGAACACGCGCTTGGCCCGCGCCGGGTCGCCGTCCATCGCCTCGGCGAGAATGCGCGGCGTGATCTGCCAGCTGACGCCCCACTTGTCCTTGCACCAGCCGCACATCGATTCTTGCCCGCCGTTATCGACGATGGCGTTCCAGTAGCGGTCGGTCTCTTCCTGGTCCTCGGTGATGACCACGAAGGAGAACGCCTCGCTCTGCTGGAAGTGCGAACCGCCGTTGAGGCCGAGAACCGAGATGCCCATGACGGTGAACTCGACCGTCAGCGGCTCGCCTTCCCTGGCCGAGGGGTTGTCCGCCGGCGAATTGTGAACCTTGCCGACCGAGCTGTTCGGGAAGGTCGCGGCATAGAAGCGCGCGGCCGCCTCGGCGTCCTTCTCGAACCACAGGCAGATCTGGCCGTTGCTGCTGGTCATGGTCATGCTCCTTTCGGGCCGACAAACCCGAGCGGTGCTCCGGCCGGATCCTTGCCGATGAAGATGAAGTCCCCGCCCGGGACCTCGTGCACGTCTTGATCGATGGTGCCGCCATTGCCCTCGGCGGCGGCCTTGGCGGCCTCGATATCGGCGACGCCGAAGTAGGGCACCCAGCCGACGGTCATGTAATCGGCGAGCCACGGATTGATCGCGCCGATCTGTTCGCCGCCGGCTTCGATGAAGCGATAGTTGCCCTGCTCGCCCATCGGCATGGTCTGTTCGGCACCCCAGCCGAACAACCCCGTATAGAACGCGGTCGCGCCGGGTTCGTCACTGGTCTCGAGCTCGTTCCACCAGGCGTGGCCGGGGGCCTTGGACTTGAACACGTCGCTCTGCGCATCCGGATTTTCGGGCGGGGGCGTCGGGTCCATCACATAGAACGACGCGCCTTGCGGATCGGCGATCATCGCCATGCGGCCGACGCCGTCCATGGTCATCGGCGGCATGTGGACGCTGGCGCCCTTGGCCTGCGCCCGCGCGACGGCGGCATCGACATCGTCGACCTCGAAATAGGTCTTCCAGTCGGGCCGGGCGCCGTAATCGCGCATGGCGCCGGTCAATGTCAGCACGCCGCCGGCAAAGCCGCCATCGGCGCGCCGGATCTCGCGGTATTCGGAGCCATTGGGCATCAGGTGGCCTGCGGCCGGAATTTCCCAGCCCAGCGTGGCGCGATAGAACGGGGCCACGGCGCCCGGATCGGGCGTCATCAGCTCGTACCAGATCGGGCGTCCGGACATCGTGTTCCCCCTTTCCTCAATCCCGGCGGTCGACCGTCAGCGCCTCGGCCCGTCGCGCTCCGGTCGAGCCGGAGGCGACGGGGCTCGCGCCGCGGCCGGCTAGGCGTGCTCGGGCGATTTCGCCAGCTTGGTCACGATCGGCGTGAAGCCGCCCCAGAACATGCGCTTGCCGTCGAACGGCATGTTCTCGAAGTCGGGTTTCATCCGCTCGTCCTCCATGACTTTCTTCCAGCCCTCGTTGCGGGTCGCCTCGTCGGGCCATTCGACGAACGAGAACACCACGCTCTCGCCGTCCTCGGCCTCGACCGAGCGCGGGAAGCTGGTGACTTCGCCGCGGGGAATGTCGGCGCCCCAGGCCTCGATGTCGCGCGTGGCACCATATTCGAGGAACACCTTGGCGGCCTTGGCGGCCATCTTGGTATAGGCCTCGCGCTTCTCGTTCGGCACCGGGGCGACGAAGCCGTCAATATAGCCGGCTCCTGGGCCAACCGAGCCGGCGCTGCCTTCCTCGACGATCGGCTCGAACCCGGCGACGACCATCCGCTTGCCGTCGAACGGCATCTCGCCACTGAACTCTTCCATCCGCGGGTCGGTCATCATCTTGTCGTGGCTGGCGTCGGCGGTGGCCTTGTCGGGCCAGGTGACCCACGAGAACACGACCTTTTCGCCTTCCTCGAGCGCGACGGCGCGGCGGAAGTCGGTCTGTTTGCCGTCGGCAACGTCGGCTTCCCAGGCCTCGACATGCTCGAGCGCGCCGTTGTCCCGGGCGATAGGCCAGAACTTCTCGGCCACTTCGCGATAGGCGTCCTGCTTGTCGGCGGGGACCGGGACGATGAAACCTTGGACATACATGGTCATTCTCCTGTCAGGTGGGGTCTGCGACGAAATCGGCCATCTGTGCATCGAGCGCGCGCTTATAGGCCGGACGTTCGGTGCCCCGCTGGTGATATGCGGCGAGCTGCGGGTATTCGGCGACGAGTTCGGTATGGCGCAGGCCGTTGAGCACGGTCACCATGGCGATGTCGGCGATCGAGAACGATCCCGCGAGCCAGTCCTTGCCGGCCAGTGCGTCGTTCACCCGCTTGAGCTTCTGCCCGCACAGGCCGGTCGCCGACTCGCGAGCCTGCGCCGCCCAGTCCTTGTCCTTGTTGAACACGTCGTAGGTGACGATGCGGGTGACGACCGGCTCGACGCTGTTGAGCGCCGAGAACAGCCACCCGATCGCGGTCCAGCGGGCCTGGCCGTGGGCGGGCAGCAAGCGTTCGTCGCGCTCGCCGAGATAGAGCAGGATCGCGCCAGTCTCGAACAGGTCGAGCTCGCCGTCGCGAAACGCCGGGACCTGGTCGAACGGCTGGCGCGCAAGGTATTCGTCCGGCCGCGGGGTGCGGGCGTTGAGCAGCTCGGTATCGTAGGGCGCGCCGATCTCCTCGAGCGCCCAGCGCACGCGCAAGTCGCGCACCAGCCCGCGGGCGAACGGCGGCACCCATTCGAACGCGGTGACCAGGGGACGGTCGGTCTCGGACATTCGTTCTCTCCTTATCTCGGGTTGCCGCGACTCGGCGCTTGCGCTTCGTGCCCCAATAAGTTACTAAAAGCAACTGTGACGTTACAAAAAGAAACCGAAACTCCCAAAGACTCTCCCAAAGATGCCCATGGCAAGTGGTACGCCGACGCCTGCGGGACCGCCTTTGCCATGGAGCTGGTCGGCGAGCGCTGGTCGATGCTGATCATCCGCGAACTTATGCTCGGTGGAAGACGGTTTTCCGACATTCGCGCCAGCTTGCCCGGAATCTCGGCCAAAGTGCTGAGCGAGCGGCTGGTGACCCTCGAGCAGGCAGGCGTGCTGGTGCGGCGCAAGCTGCCGCCGCCGGCCGCCAGCCAGGTCTACGAGCTGACCGAGTGGGGCTATCTCGCCGAGCCGGCGATCCAGGAGCTCGGCCGCTGGGCCGCGCATTCGCCCGCCCACGACGCCACGCTGCCGCTCTCGCCGGTCAGCTTCATGCTGTCGTTGCGGACCATGATCAACAAGACCTGCGCGCGGTATTTCGACGGCGTCATCGGCTTCGAGACCGGCGGCGAGAGCTTCGTCGGGCGTCTTGCCGCCGGCCAGCTGCCGATCGAGCGCGGCGATACGGCGGGCGCGGACACCGTGTTCCGCGCAAGCACCCCGATGGAGCTGGCCGCGCTGTTTTACGGCAAGGTGCCGCCCGGCGAATGGGAGCGCGCGGAAGGCCGCACAATCGAGGGCGACCGTTCGCTGGCCCGCCTGTTCCTCGACTTGTTCAGCCTGCCGGAGAAAGTCGGTTAGCTTATCCCCCTCCCGCTTGCGGGAGGGGTTAGGGGAGGGCCAGTGCGAGGGTGGCAGACAGGCCCACCCCCGGCCCCTCCCGCAAGCGTGAGGGGAGGAAGTCGCTTGACAAATCTAACCAAATAGGTTAGTCACCCTCGCGCCGGTGCGAGCCGGCACAAGCGACGGGTGCGGGGGCGTGAACAGCGCTTCGCTCTTACACTCCCGCACCGGCCGGCGCTTC
>Ga0307505_10001798_pt1 | contig 16257 bp, 12 predicted proteins | sample 23_S_MG_FD_202183 | JGI IMG/M metagenome (GOLD analysis project Ga0307505, IMG submission 202183) | Soil microbial communities from Populus trichocarpa stands in riparian zone in the Pacific Northwest, United States - 23_S | ecosystem: Environmental > Terrestrial > Soil > Riparian zone > Trees...
CTGCGCCGCTTCCGACGCGTCGAGCGCCGCCACCGGCTTTACCGCCTGTCGCGCCTCGGCCGGACTCAAAAAGTCCAACGGCTTTTTGCGCAACGCGGGCAGTCCGTTCTTCTTCTGATCGCTCATCATTCCCCCGGGTAGTTCAGCATTTGACGCAGCCCCCTTCCGGGCACCCCCTCCGGAACGAGCGTCATAAGGCTGGGAACCTACGCCGATTTCCCCCCCCAGAGTCAAGGAAATTAGCGAATGCTGTGACTAAATCTGCGGCGTCACGTCCCGGCGGCGAGCTTGGCGACCCACGTCGCGCAGACGTCGGCCACTTCGTCGAGGACCGCGGCCTCATCACGGCCGCTGCGCTTCAGAACCTTGAAGGAATGGTCGCCGCCGTCGATGACATGCACCCGGGTGGGGGCTTTGAGACCGGCGACGACGGCCTGCAAGTCGTCGAGATCACAGAGGGAATCGCGTGTCCCCTGGATGAACAGCAGGGGCGCGGCGATGGCGGGCAGGTGAGCGCGCCGGGGCCGATCGCGCTGTCCCGCGGGGTGCAAAGGATAACCCAAGAGGACGATGCCATCGGCCACCACACCGGCGGCAGCCAAGTGGGTCGCGATTCGGCCCCCCATCGACTTGCCTCCCAGGAAGAGTCTCGCCCCTTCCAACATCGGGTCGGTGCGGAATTGCTCGACGGTTGCGCGATAGCAGTCCTCTAGTACCGCGACGCGATCGGGCGCGCGCCCCCCTCGCTCCATGTAGGGGAAGTTGAAGAGCGCCACGGCCAGGCCGCGCCGCGTCAGACGCTCCTGAATCGACGTCATGAACGGATGGCCCATCCCGGCGCCGGCGCCGTGTGCCAACACCAGCAGAGGATTGCCGGGGAGCTGGTTGTCCGGCAGCGACAGGGAGGTACTTACGACGCCGCCGCGGCCATCGCCGAGGAAGCGATTCACGATCCGCATCGGCTCAACCGGTAGACGGCGAACACGTCGTATCCCGACGTTCCGATCCAGTTCCGGGTCATGGGTCGACGGCTGTCTATCACGGCGATTTGCAGCGCGACAACGTCGGGACGACCGCGCAAGGCCGACGCCCATGCCGCCGCCGGCGCCACCTCGGTCGACTTCGCGCCGCGATTCAGGCAGGTTCGAGCGCCGCAACCCACCGACCAAAAACCCACTGTCGGCGAGCGGCCGGAGGTCGTTTCGATCCATCTCGCCGGCGCCACTGTCACGACATTCCGCGGAGGCCCACGATGGACGCACATCGCGCGTTGCTGGAACAAAACGACCCCGACCTCTACGCGGCTCTGGTCGGCGAAGAGACTCGGCAACGCAGCGGTGTCGAGCTCATCCCTTCGGAGAACTATACCCATCCCGAAGTGTTGGCGGCCCTCGGTTCGATCTTCACCAACAAGTACTCGGAAGGATACCCGGGACGGCGCTACTACGGCGGGCAGGAGTTCACTGACATCATCGAGAACCTCGCCCGCGAGCGGGCTTGCGCGGTGTTCCGCAGCGAGCACGCCAACGTGCAACCGCTGTCGGGATCGCCGATGAATCAAGCCGCCTACCTCGCGTTCCTCGATCCGGGAGACACGGTCCTGGCCATGGATCTCTCGCACGGTGGACACCTCACGCACGGCGCGCCGGTATCCCACATGGGCCGTATCTTCAATTTCGTCCGCTACAAGACAAACCCGGACGACGAGGGTCGCATCGATTTCGACGAGGTGCGGCGCATGGCAATCGCGGCCAAGCCGAAGATCGTCCTCTGCGGCTACACGTCGTATCCGCGCGACTACGATTACGACGAGTTCAAGAGGATCGCCGATGAGGTCGGCGCGCTGACGATGGCCGACGTCTCGCACATCGGCGGACTGATCGCCGGCGGCGCCATGCGCAACCCGATGGACTACGGCTTCGATCTCATGACGACCACGACCCACAAGAGTCTGCGGGGCCCGCGCGGCGGCATGATCCTCTGCAAGAAGGAGCACGCCAAGAAGATCGACCAATCGGTATTTCCGGGCCTGCAGGGCGGGCCGCACATGAACGTCATCGCCGCGGTTGCCTACACGCTGAAGGTGGCGGCGACGGACGGTTTCAAGCAGTACGCCAAGACCGTGCTCACCAACGCCAAGGTTCTCGCCAAGACCTTGATGGACGACGGCGGTATCCTGGTCACCGGCGGCACCGACAACCACATGATGGTGCTCAACACGGTGGCCAGCGTCGACATCGACGGCAAGGAGGCGGAACGCGTTCTCGACGAAGTGGCGATCACCACCAACAAGCAGATCATCCCGGACGACCCGAACCCTCCCCTGCGGCCGAGCGGCATCCGCATCGGCACGCCGGCGGCGACGGCGCGCGGCATGGGCGCGGATGACATGCAGCGACTCGGTGGTTGGATCATGGAGACCCTGCGCAAGCGCGAAGACAAGTCGTTCCTGGCGAGCCGCCGCGCCGAAGTCGAGGAGTTCTGCCAGACGTTCCCGGTCCCCGGCATCGAAGGATGATGCGCCTCCGAGGCGCCGCCACCGGGCCCTAACCTCTAACAGAAAGAAATTTCACCACAGAGACACCGAGAACACAGAGAGGATCACGACGAAACACGGATCGAATCATCGACATCGATCCTCACTTCGGATGGGGTTCGAGACCGTGTGGGCCGACTCTCCAAAGGCCCTCGGCCTCTGTGTTCTCCGTGCCTCTGTGGTGAGTTTGATTTCTTCTTTGAGGCTGCCCCGATGACCGCGCGCAGGGACGCAGTGCCCGGCCAGGAGCCGGCGTGGGCGAGTTTGTCGGACAAGAAACTCCTCGATCTCCGCTTCTGCGATCTCAAGCTGTCCATCGCCGACTCGGCGATGCAGGCGCGTATCCACCAACTGCTTCGCGAACTGCGCGAACTCGGGTTCAAGTTCAAGCCGGCGTTCTGGATCTCCACGGAATGGTTCACCCCGGACGGCGTGCCGGGATGCGCCGTCCCCTTCTATCTGATCCACCCGCGGCTGGCTGAACTCGAACTGCGTCAGGTCGGCGAGGTGGAGGGCGGCACGGCGGAATGGTGTATGCGCATCCTCCGCCACGAAACCGGTCACGCGATCGACAACGCATTCCACCTGCGCCGCCGCAAACGGCGCCAGTCGCTGTTCGGCTCCTCGAAGGTACCATACCCGGAGTTCTACGAGCCGCGCCCTTACAGCCGCAGCTACGTTCTGCACATCGAGCCTTCGTATGCGCAGAGCCACCCGGACGAGGATTTCGCCGAGACTTTCGCCGTGTGGATGACACCGCACTCGGATTGGCGGCAGCGCTACGCGTCGCGTCCGGTGTTCAAGAAGCTCGCGTACATGGACGAGCTGATGAACTCGCTGCGCGGCGTGCCGCCGATCAACACCCGGCGCAAACAAGTCGAGCCGCTGCGCGAGCTGACGACGACGCTGCGCGAGCACTACGCCGAGCGGCGAGCGCGCTTCGGCGCGGGGCGCGACCGAAGCTACGACCGCGACCTCCAGAAGCTCTTCCCGCGCCGGGTCACCGACCCCAGCGGACCGGACTCGGCCGATCGCTTCATCGCCAAACTCGACAAACGCGCACTCGCCAAGGTCCAACGCTGGACCGGCGAGCGGCAGTACCTGATCGCAAACGTGCTGGCGGACACGCGCGCGCGCTGCCGCCACCTGAACCTCGGCGTCGACCCCCAAGCGACCGACACTCTCGAGAATTTCCTGCTCTTCCTCACCGCGCAGACCGTGAAGTACGTCCTCAAGGGGAGAAACCGCGAATGGCTTTGAGGTCGCTGCGCATCCTCGCGGTGATGCACGACGCGATGGTGCCACCGCCGGACGTCTCCGGGCACAACCTGGCCGACGCCGACTGGAAGATGGAGTACGACGTCACAGTGACGCTGGCCAACCTCGGCCACGAGGTTCGCGCGATCGGCGTCGACGACAAGCTGCACGTGGTGCGCGAGCACGTCGAGCAGTGGAGGCCCCACATCGTCGTCAACATGGTCGAGGACTTCCACAACATCCCGACCTTCGACGTGAACTTCGTCGGCTACCTCGAGCTGCTGCGCGTGCCTTACACCGGCTGCAATCCGCGCGGACTGTTGCTCGCGCGCGACAAGGCGCTGTCGAAGAAGATCCTCGCCTACCACGGCATCCCGAGTCCGGAATTCACGGTGTTCCCACAAACACAGAGCCCCCGCGTCCCCACCGATCTGGACTTCCCGGTCATCGTCAAGGCACAGGTGAAAGAGTCCTCGGCGGGAATCTCCCAGGCATCGATCGTCGCCACCGACGAGAAACTGCTCGAGCGGGTCGATTTCATGCACCAGCAGATCGGAGGCGACGCGGTCGCCGAGCAGTACATCGACGGGCGGGAGATCTACGTCGGCATCGTCGGCAACCACCGCCCGCGCGCATTCCCGATCTGGGAGATGCAGTTCGGCAACTGGCCGGACAACACGCCGAAGATCGCCACCGACAAGGTGAAGTTCAACTCCGCCTACCAGAAGAAGCACGGCATCCGCACGGCACGCGCGATCGACATCCCGAAGGCGCTGGCCGCGAGGATCCAGCGGGCCTGCCTCGAAACGTACCGCGCTCTCGAGCTGAGCGGTTACGCCCGCATCGACGTCCGCCTTACCCCGGACGGTCGCTTCTACATCCTCGAGGCCAACCCCAACCCGCAACTCGCGTATGGCGAGGACTTCGCCGAGTCCGCCGAACACGACGGCCTTTCGTACGGCGAGTTGCTGCAAAAAATCGTCAACCTCGGCCTGCGCTACCGCCCCGACCACCGCGGCTAGCGTGCAGCTCTGTCGATTCGCATCCCGTCGTCACCGGGTCCCATCCCATCGTCACCCCGGCGAAAGCCGGGGTCCACCCGGTAGCCCGGCTGGATTCCGGCTTTCGCCGGAATGACGACGGTGGGCGAATCGCGACTATCTTAACGGGCGATTCAGGTCAGTAGTTCCACTGCAATTGCATTCCAACCCGCGACGCGTCCTCGAACTCCTCGTACGGTGCGTCGCTCGAGTCGGTGCGGAAGAACGAATACGTGTAGATTGTCGCCAGCTCGACCTCTGGAATCGGCGCCCATTCGAAGCCCATGTCGATCTCGTTGGTGCGCACCCGCGGCGCGTTGCGCGCGAACTTGCGACCACCGTCGTAGTACTGCCAGCGCACCATCGGGAACAGATCGCCGTAGTCGAACTCCAACTTGTACGAACTCTGGAGATAGCCACCGTGCAGGAACTTCGAGCGGATCACCGAGTAGTCGCGCTCCAGGGTAGGCCCGTCGCCGAGGTTCCACTCGGCCTCCACACCGAAGGGCTGCGGGTAGACGACGAACGACAGCCCGACGCGCCAATCGTCGACTCCGTTCTTCGGCGAATCCGGCGTGATGGTCTCGTCGCCGCTGACGGGGATCTCGCGCAGGCGCGGGACGAACTTCCCCCAATATCCCTGGACGCCCGGTTCGATGAGCTGCCCGCCGGGCAGGAGAAATGGGTAGGTAAGACGCGCGATCCAGTGCACGTTGTCGTTGAGGTCGAGGCGGTTCAGCCCCTGCCCGCTGTAGACACCGACGGCCAGGACACCGTAGTCGCCGGAACCCTTGAGCCCCCGGCGCACGAGGTCGCGGAAGCGGTCGCGCAACTCGACTGGCGCCCAGAACAGGTAGGCGCCGATGTCGCGCTCGCCCTCGACCGCCGAGTTGAGTGAATCGGGACGCTCGAGCGCGATGCGATTCTGACTCGACTGCAGGTTGACGAAGCCGAAGGGTACCTTCGACTGACCGACCCGGACGCGAAACTCCTTGTCCTGGTCGATCGCGACGTCGGCATAGAGGTCGCGCATCTGCAGTGAGAAGTCGCCGTCGCCGGGCGACGCCATCATGTCCGGCTGCACATATACATACAGGCGGTCCGTGACGTCGCCCGAAAGGATCAAGCGACCGCGGCGGATGAGGAAGGTCGTGTCTTCGGCGACTGAGCGGTCGGCGGGCGCGAACCATTCGCCAGGACCGTCCTTCTCGATCAGCGCGTGATAGCGGAACTGCGTATAGCCGCGCAGCGTCAGGCGCTCGTACCACTTGCCCTTCAGCACCGAGCCGACGGCGGCAAAAATCGCCGGATCGCCGGCATCCGCAGCGGCCGGCGGCGGTGCGGCCCCAGCCGGAGGCACCGCGACGACCGGTGCGGGCGCAGCGGCCGGCGGCGCCGCGACGACCGGTGCGGGAACTTCACCTGGCGAAGGCTCGGCATCCGCCGACTCCGGGGACTTCTCCGGCGCGGGCTCGTCGACGCGTTGGAACGTTCCCAACTTGGTGCGGCCCTCACCCGGGGAGACGAAGACCTGTCCGGTGGCAGGGTCGACGTACAGGTCGATCGCCTCGCCTGCCGCCGAGGTCGTGCCGAGCAAACCGACAGCCACCAACAGCGCCCAACATCGCAGCACCCCGCCTCGCGCCCCAAACTTCATTCCCTGCGTTCCCCCCCGGTCAATTCCAACCCGCCTCCCTTAGCGGAGAACGACATCGGTTTTCCAGCCGCCCCGCCAACGACCGGCGCGGGGCTCGTCTCGCACTGCGGCAGCCGCTAGGTTGCGACCTGCGTGCGATCGGCGCCCGCAACGCCGACAGTGGAGGCATCATGGATTCATCGATTACCGCCGCGGTTCGCGCCATGCGCGCAGGCGTTCTGCTCGCCATGCTCGGTGTGCTGTTCGGGTTTTCCATGGGCGGACTGTTCGGCGCGTTCGAGGACCGTCTGAAAGGAAGCCTGGCCGCGGACGCGGACGCCGTTCTGGCGACGACCTACGGCGGCGACTCGGCCAAGGCTCAAGCGGTGGTCGACAAGTCCTGGGCGTACTTCAAGCGCGCGCACATGCACGGCGGCGGCATCGGCGCCGCGGCGCTGGCGGTGATGCTGATCCTCGCGGCCGCTGGCGCGCATCGCCGACTGAGCGCCGCCGTCGCGCTGGCGCTCGGCATCGGATCGATCGGATATCCCGTGTTCTGGCTGCTCGCCGGGATCCGTGCGCCCGGCATGGGAGGCACAGGCGCCGCTAAGGAGTCGCTCGAGTGGCTGGCCGTTCCCAGTAGCGGCGCACTGCTCGTGGGTCTCGTCCTCGCCATCGCCGCGACCGCGGCGGCTTTGTTCTCCCGGACAGGGACTCGAGACTGAAGCCTGGCTCGCCATTGGCCGATGGAGGCCTCAGTAAAGTATGTGCACGGCGATGACCATCAGCGTCATCGAGACGCAATAGAAGACCGGAAAGATCCACCGGCAACGTCGGTCGATCAGGTCGCCGCGCAGGTGATCTCCCACCCTGTCATAGCTGCCGACGATCAAATTGATCGGCACCGTCGCGGCCATCAGGAAAAAACTCACGTTCAAGAACCCGTGTAGCAACGTGATGTACGAAACGTCCGGCAGCAGATCGGCGACGACGATCTGATACGCGACGGCGGTCAAGATACCGACGAAAGAGATACTCATGCGATCTCCGAGCGAAGATCGGTCCATCCAGAAGACCGACCACGACAGCGCGACGATCAGCGCCAACGGCAACACGATGAGTCGGAACAGGAAAAAGGCGTGCCGCCGCACCTCGATGCGGAGGACGAACTGCGAAACCGCCCGACCAGGGCCCAATTCCGGAGCCGGTCGGCCGCGCGCGAACACGCTGGTTCCCTCGAGTTCCCACTGCGGGATCGGCAACTCGGCCGCTCCGGGCTCCCGTACCTCGTCGGCCGCGAGCCGCACCTCGCCGTCGTCGAATCCGACGACCTCGAAGACCGCCTCCAGCGTCTGCGCATCGAGCGGGAGGCGGCGCAGGTCGAACTTCACCTCGACCACCGCGTTGACCGTTTCGATCAACGTGCTCGTACCGTCCGGGAGGATGCGCAGCACGACACCGTCCTTCTGGAACATGCCGGACTCGTTGGCCAGCCCCACCTGCGGATACCAGGAGGGCGACAACTCGTTGAACTGGTACGCACCCTGGTAGATCTTCTCGTCGACGCCGGCCGTCACCCGGTCGAAGCTCTGGCGAGGGTCGCGCCACGTCAGCGCCAGCACGCCGGTGAACTCGAACGTCTCGGCGTCGTCATCGATCTCGTTGATGTCGCGCAGCGTGAAACGCGCATCGACGACGACCGGGCGATCCCCCGGCGGCAGCCCCAGGACGTCCCCGGTTGCGACAGGCTCGACCGCCGTATCGCCCGGCACGTCCGCGGCGCCGGCGCGATCGCCACACACCATCGCCCCGATCAATACCGCGACGAGTCGAATTCTGTGCGAGCGCCCCATCCTATTCTTCCTCCGAATCGACGGCCTCGAATACAACGAACTCCCAAAGATTGCTCGCGCCAAGACGCCAAGGCGCCAAGAGTGCCGGGATCCCCTTCGCGCCTTGGCGTCTTGGCGCGAGAATTAGCTGGACTCTACTCGGTCTCACGGAAGAAGATCCGGTACAGCGCCGGCAGCACCACCAGCGTCAGTAGCGTGCTGGAGATCAACCCGCCAATCACCACGGTCGCAAGCGGACGCTGCACCTCGGCGCCGGTGCCGACGGCGGTGGCCATCGGAACGAAACCGAGTGAGGCCACCAACGCGGTCATCAACACCGGACGCAGGCGTGTCAACGCGCCGCGCACGATCGCCTGTTCGAGCGCGACACCCGATTCGCGCAATTGGTTGATGAAGGTGATCATCACCAAACCGTTGAGAACCGCGACGCCCGACAACGCGATGAAGCCGACCGCGGCCGAAATCGAGAACGGCATCTCGCGCAGCCACAGGCTGACGATGCCCCCACTGAGCGCCAGTGGCACGGCGGTGAAGACCAGCACGGCTGGCTTGATCGACCCGAAGGTCCCGTACAGCAACATCAGCACGATCAAAAAGCAGATCGGCACGACGACGGCGAGGCGCTCTTTCGCGTGGGCGAGATTCTCGAACTGCCCGCCCCACGCCAGCCAACTGCCGGCCGGCAACTCGACCTGGTCGGCGATCCGGCGTTTTGCCTCGTCGACGAACGAGCCGATGTCGCGGCCGCGAATGTACGTCTGAACCACGATGCGCCGTTTGCCGTTTTCCCGGCTGATCTGGTTCGGCCCGTCGATGAGAACCAGTTTCGCCACCGCCGACAACGGCAGAACCTGCGGTGCGGCGCGTTTGATGTCGTCGCCGCCGAGCGACAGGTCGGTCGGCACGCGGTCGGCGTGCGAGAGGGGGATCGGCAGATTCTCCAGACGCGCGAGGTCCTCGCGGTGGCGCTCGCCGAGACGAACGACGACATCGAAGCGGCGATCGCCCTGGAAGATCTGTCCCGCCTCTCGCCCGCCGACGGCGATCGCGATCACTTCGTGGACGTCGGCGACACTGAGTCCGTAGCGCGCGATCGCGTCGCGGTCGACCTCGATGCTCAGCAACGGCGCCCCGGTCACGGACTCGACGCGGGTGTCCGCGGCACCTGGGATCTCGCGCAACACGTCGGCGATGCGCTCGGCCGCCGGCAGGATGCGGTCGAACTCGTCGCCGAAGATCTTCACCGCCAGATCCGCACGCGTTCCGGCGAGGAGCTCGTTGAACAACATCTGGATCGGCTGTGTGAACTCGTACGCGTTGCCCGGCACGCGGCGCACGACCTCGTCGATGCGATCGCGAACGGCGCCCTTGGTCTCGCCGGGATCCGGCCACTCGTCGCGCGGCTTCAAAACGAGAAACGTGTCCGAGATGTACGGCGGCATCGGATCCGTGGCGACCTCACCAGTGCCGGTGCGAGAGAAGACGAAGGCCACTTCGGGAACCTCGCGCAGTTCGCGCTCCAGCGATCGCTGCATCCGCGTCGCCTGCTCGATCCCCGTGCTCGGAATGCGGATGGCGTGGACGAGCAGGTCCAGCTCTTCGAGCGTCGGCGCGAACTCCTGGCCGAGCGAACGAAACAGAACCAGCGAAGCGATGAACAGCGCGACGGCCGCGGCCACGATCAGGTGGCGCAAGCGCAGCGACCAGCCGAGCACGGGTTCGTACAGCCGCATCGCCCACGAGACGACGATGTTCTCCCGTTCGCGCACCCGCCCGGTGACGAACATCGCGACCATGGCGGGAACGAAGGTCAACGAGAGCACGAATGCGGCGCCCAGGGCGAAGATGACGGTCAGTGCCATCGGCTGGAACATCTTGCCCTCGACGCCGGCCAGCGTCAGGACCGGGAGGTACACGGTGATGATGATCGCCTCGCCGAACGCGGTGGCGGTCCGCACCTGTTTGCTGGCGAGGAACACTGTCTCGATCCGCTCCCCCCGAGTCAGTACCCGCCCCAACTCGGCCTGCCGCGCGGCGAGTCGACGCAGACAGTTCTCGACGATGATCACCGCACCGTCGACGATCAGCCCGAAGTCGATGGCGCCGAGACTCATCAGGTTGCCACTGGTGCGAGTCTGCACCATGCCGATCGCCGCCAACAGCATCGACAGCGGAATGGCCAACGCCGTGATCAGAGCGGCGCGGATGTTGCCCAGCATGAGGAACAGCACGACGATGACGAGGATCGCACCCTCGACCAGGTTGGTGCGGACCGTGCGAATGGTCGCGTCGACCAGCCGGGCGCGGTCGAGGACGGTCTTGGCGAGAATGTCCGGCGGCAGGTTGCGGTTGATCTCCGCCATGCGCGCGTCGACGGCGGCGGCGACGGTGCGGCTGTTCTCGCCGAGGCGCATCAACGCGGTGCCGAGGACGACCTCCTCGCCGTCCTCGGACGCGCTGCCACGGCGCAACTCGCCGCCGATCTCGATGACGGCGAGGTCGCCGATGCGAACAGGCGTGCCGTCGCGCTCGCCGATCACCACCGCCGCCAGTTCGGCCGGCGTCGTCAGCCGACCGGCGGCGCGCACCACGTAGGCTTCGCCATTGTGCTCGATGAACCCGGCCCCGGTGTTGAGGTTGTTGCGTTCGAGCGCCTCGATCACGTCGTGAAAGGTGAAGCCGAAAGACGCGAGCACCTTCGGGTCCGGTTGCACGTGATACTGCTTGACGTATCCACCGACCGTGTCGATCCCGGCGATGCCGGGGACGTTCTTCAGCTGCGGCCCGATGATCCAGTCCTGCACGGTGCGCAAGTACGACGCGAGTTCGACTTCGCCGCGCAGCGTCTCGCCGTCGGCGGTGAGATAGGAGCCGTCCGACTGCCAGCCCGCGGCTCCGTCGTGGACCGGCGCGCCGCTGCCGCCGCGATGGCGGTACTCGACGGTCCACATGTAGATCTCGCTGAGGCCGGACGCGATCGGGCCGAGAGTGCTCTCGACGCCGTCCGGCAGATCCGCGGCCACCGAGGCCAGGCGCTCGGCGACTTGTTGGCGGGCGAAGTAGATATCGACGTCGTCCGCGAAGATCGCCGTCACCTGCGCGAAGCCGTTTCGAGAGAGCGACCGCGTGTGATCGAGCCCCGGAATCCCCGTCAGCGCCGTCTCCAGTGGAAACGTCACCTGGCGTTCGACTTCGACCGGGGAAAGGGCGGGGGCGGTGGCGTTGACCTTGACCTGTCGATTGGTGATGTCGGGTACGGCGTCGATGGGCAATTGGCGGAGGGACTGGGCGCCGAACAGCGCCGCCGCGAGCACCGCGACGACCACCAGCCCACGCCGCTCCACGGAGAAGCGGAGAATTCGCTCGAGCATATCCGCCGCCTCAGCCCGGACTATTCATGAATGTTCGAAAGCGAAAGCGCCAAATGTGCGTCAGATCGGGGGGCGCGCAGGGATGAGCGACGCAGGCATAGTAGACACTATGTCGAGGAGCGAAGAGCGAGCACGGCCCGAGATGGCGTGCAGTTGGCGCTTGCAGCCGAAGATTCATGAATAGTCCGGGCTCTAGTGCTGGTGCTCTGCTTCGCTCTTGGCGAGCTCGGCTTTTACGAGGAACGAACCCTCGTCGGCATAGCGCTCGCCCGTCGCCAGACCCGACTCGATCGACGCCGTCGTCCGTCCGACTTCGCCTACGACGACGTGACGCGCGACGAAGTGATCGCCGTCCGCGACGAAGACCGCGGTCTCGCCGTCGAACTCGTGCAGAGCGCGCCGGGCGACGATGACCTCGGCCGGCATGGGGCGGGCGACGGTGGCGATCACGAACAGGCCGGGCCGCCAGCGGCCGTCGGGGTTGTCGAGGACGACCCGCGCGGTCGCGGTGCGCGTCGCCTGGTCGACGACGGGAGCGATGTACGAGATCTCGCCACCACCTTCCAGTTCGTCATGTCTGGTCGAGATGGAGACGCGCTGGCCGACGTGAATCGCGGGCAAGACTTTTTGGTACACGTCGATGTTCACCCAGACGGTGGTGAGGTCGGCGACGATGAACGCCGGCGATTCGCGCGTCACCGACTCGCCGGGCGCGATATGCCGGTCGATGACGGTCCCGGCGAAGGCCGACCTCAACTCATACGTCGTGAGGTTGTCGCTCTCGATGACCGCGAGTACCTCATTGGCGGCGACGCGATCGCCGACCGATTTGCGCACCTGGCGGACGACCCCGGGAAACCGCGGCGCCAGGTGCGCGACGCGGTCGCCGTTCGGCCGCACTTCCGCCGGCAGTTCGACGCCGATGTCGACCATGCCGGCGACGGCGGTCGCGAGGCCGACGCCGTGGCGCTCGAAGTCCGCGACGGTGAAGCGCGACGGCTCGTCGGCGTGGTCGGCGTGGTCCGTCGCGTGATCGTCGCCGTGGTCGTCGGCGTGCTCGTCCGCGGCCGATGCGCTCGCATCGCGCGCCGGCACGGCGACGGCCGCCCACACGAGTAGGGTCGCCACCGCCGAAGCCAGCAACCATCCTGTCGAAGTCGTGCGCGTCATGACGACGGTCCTCCTTCCGCCAGCGGCTCACCGAGCAGGCGCTCGATGTCCGCGCGCGCCTGGTGGTAATCGGCCAGTACGTCGATCTCGCGCAGCTGCAGCTGGTACAGGGTGCGCTGGGCGTCGAGTACGTCGATGTAGCCGAACACACCTCGGCCGTAGCCGTCGCGCGTCTGCTCGAACGCGAGTCGCGCGGCAGGCAGGGTGGATGATCGCAACGACTCGGCCTGCTCGTACGCGGCCACCAGGTCCTGGTAGCGCATCGCCAGCTCGGTCCGCACCGCCAGCCCCGCCGCCGCCTTTCGCGCCCGCGCCTTGTGCACGTCCCGAGAGGCGGCGAGGACGTTGCCCTGGTTGCGATCGAAGACCGGGATCGGCACCGATACCGATAGGACCAGCGACACGTCGTCGCCTTGCGCGTAGTGCCGTCCCCCGAGACCGATGACCGGGTCCGGTATCCCGCCCGCGCGTTCGAACGACACCGCCGATTCGCGCTCCGCCACCTCGGTCGTCCAACGCGCGAGGTCCGGATTCGACTCGGTCCGCGCCGCGAGCGAGTCGAGTGGCGGCGGGGCGGCGACGCCACCGCCGAGGTCGCCGCGGACGTCCGAGAACCGCGGCGACGTCGTGCCCCACGTCGACGACAGCGCCACACGGCTGGCGGCCAGCGCCCGCGAGGCCTGCTGGCGATCGAGTTGGATCGACAGCCGGAGAAGCTCCGCGCGCGAGCGCGCGGCCACCGGCGCGGCGCCCGCCGCCACCTGCGCGGCGGCGGCGTCCACTGCCGTGGCCGCCGCCCTATCGAGATCTTCCAACAGGGCGAGCCGCTGTTGCGCGGCCAGCGTCGCGGCGAACGCCTTAGCGGTCGCGGTCAGAACGGTGACACGCGAGACCTCGTAGTCCCAGCGCGCCAGATCCGTCCGAATCTCCGCGAGTTCGCGACGCCGCGCTCGCTTTCCGCCCAACTGCACGAGTTGCGACAGGCCGATGGTCGTCTCCGTCTGCTCGACGCCCGACCGGGTGCCGGTGCCGCCGAGGTTTTCGACCTCGACCGACAGCGCCGGGTTGGGCCGCAGATCCGCCTGCAGCGCCAGCGCCTCGCGCACGCGCGCTTCCCACGCGTGTTGTGCGAGGGCGGGATTCCCCATCAGCGCCGCGACGGCGGCATCGCGCAGCGTGAGCGCGCCGCGCGGCTCGACGACGGCGGGCCAGTCGGCATCAGCCGCGGCCATCCCCGCCGTCGATGCCGGGTTCTCGAATCCCGCGACGAGACGCGCGGGCCTGGGTTGTGCGATGGCGAGCGACGATCCCAGCAGCAGCCAAGCCAAGGGAATCCACGGCGCGCGCAAGTGGTTTGCGATCATGATCATCCTCACGTCGAAAGCGAGCTCGCGCCGAGCGGCGCGCTCGAACTCGCTGTGGCGACACGGCCGCGACATCGCCGCGGCGGCGGGTGGGGAGGATGCGTGTGAATCAGACGATCAGGACGACAGTCCGCCGGGCATCCAGCGTCTGCAGTCCGATCGCCAGCTGCTCCGCGTACGGAGCGACCGCCGCGGTCAGGACCAGCGGCGGCGGCGTCACTTCCGCGCGGGCGGCAGGCGGTGGTCCGAACCACCGCGCTTCCGGCGCGCGACTGGCGCGTCCCGACGAGATGAGGATGTCGGTGCAGGGATGGTGCGCCAACTCGTGCGGTGTGAGTGACGGCTCGCTCGCGTGGTGCCGCCGCACCTCACTCCAGCACTCGACATCCGCGTGCGACAGCTCGATGCCGGCGTGCCCGTCCTCGCCGATGCACAGGTTGAACCCGAGCGCGGGATGAAACCCAGCGCTCACCTGCAAAAGAGCACACAACAAGACGGCGCTGGCGTGAATCGATCTCATCGGCATCCGGGTCGCGAAAGTACCACGAGAGTGCGGCAGCGTCGACGGCCATGAAGAGATGACCGTATCGGCATCTCCATGACCCCTTGAACAATCTGACTGTCGTCGAGCGGAATCTCGAAGTACCCCCTTGAACAATCTGACTGTCGTCGAGCGAAATCTCGAAGTACCCCCTTTGAAAAAGGGGGTCGCGGCCGGAGGCCGCGGGGGGATTTCCCCGGGTGTCCATTCTGAGAATCCCCCTCGATCCCCCTTGTGACTTTGCCCGCCAATTCAATCGCCATCTCACTTGGTCACCCCGGCGAAAGCCGGGGTCCAGGTCGCATGCCACCGCCGCCCCACCTGGATCCCGGCTTTCGCCGGGATGACGAGCTTTTCGGCTCCGCGCTTCGCACCGACTCGAATTGGCGGGCAAAGCCCCGCGGCGACCCGCGTCCAAGTCGGTTGCCACGCGCGGTCCGGGACCGCTACAAGCCCGTCTCATGGCGACCATCGCACTGACCGGCGCGGCTTCCGGCATCGGCGCTGCTACCCGCGACCGGTTGCGGCGCGAGGGGCATCACGTCATCGGGGTCGATCTGCGCGGCGCCGAGATCGACGCCGATCTGTCGCACCCCGGCGGACGACACGAGGCCGTGGAAGCCGTGCGGAATATGAGCGGGGGTAAGCTCGACGGTCTGGTCGTCTGCGCCGGCCTTGGCCCGCAAGTGCGCGACCACCGCGCCATCGTCTCCGTCAATTACTTCGGAGCGCAAGCGCTGCTCGCCGGCCTGCGCGACTGCCTAGAAAAGGGAGACCGGCCCGCGGCGGTCGCGATCTCCTCCAACTCGTCGCGCATTCCCGGCCTCGAGTCGCCGGTCGTCGACGCCTGTCTCGACGGCGACGAAGAGCGCGCGCGTGCCGAGGCGGCGGAGCGCGGCGGCGTCTTCGCCTACGCCGGATCTAAGCTTGCGCTCGCCCGATGGGTGCGGCGCGCCGCGACCCGCCCCGATTGGGCCGGCTGCGGCATCCGCCTCAACGCCATCGCCCCCGGAGCGACATTGACTCCCCTGCTCCAAGCCGGCCTAGACGACCCCGAGCACGCCGAATCGATCAAGGCCTTCCCCGTTCCGCTGAGCGGAACCGGTGCCTACGGCCGACCAGAGGACATCGCCGCCGCCGTGGTGTTCTTGCTGGGCCCGGACGCAGCCTTCTGTTGCGGAACTGTGCTGTACGTCGACGGCGGCTCCGACGCACTGATCCGCCCGGACGAGTATTGAATCGCGCTGCCGCGCGATTCAGAGGTCAGGGGCCCGGGGTCAGGGGTCAGCAAGACCCCCGTCGTGCTGCCGGATCATTCGAGGAAGAAATTCGCCAAGAGCCCCTCTTGGAAGAGAAATGAGTTTTACCACGAAGAGCACGAAGGCCACGAAGAAGGGCGTTGCGCCTCCGCCTTCGAATGGCCCGGCCGCCAGTAGGCGCAGGTCTTCAGCCTGCGCGGCTGGCCGCCCGGTCGCAGGCTGAAGACCTG
>Ga0307505_10001799_pt1 | contig 16253 bp, 14 predicted proteins | sample 23_S_MG_FD_202183 | JGI IMG/M metagenome (GOLD analysis project Ga0307505, IMG submission 202183) | Soil microbial communities from Populus trichocarpa stands in riparian zone in the Pacific Northwest, United States - 23_S | ecosystem: Environmental > Terrestrial > Soil > Riparian zone > Trees...
TCGCCGGTGGCGCAATCGCGACCAGAGTGGCCGAGGCCAGCTTCCCCGGCTCCAGGTACGCATCGCTTCTGGCCATCGATCAACACCCGCGGATCATCAGGGACTACTTCTTCGGGGACACGATCGAGTACGCGCCTGAGTTGGCGGGCTTCGAGGTTTGGGTGTCAGTTGCCGTGATCGTCGGGCTGGTTGTCATCGCCGGGCTCTTCGTTCGCAGCCGCTATCGGAGACTGGCATGAACGACACCATCGTCGTCACCGAGCTGTCCAAGTGGTTCGGTCTCAAAGTCGCGGTGAGTGAGGTGACCATTGGTTTCCGACCCGGGGTCACCGGTCTGCTCGGGCCGAACGGCGCCGGCAAGACCACCCTGTTGCGGGTCATGGCGGGGCTGCAGCGCCCCTCGCAGGGTCAGGTTCGGATCCTCGGCGTCGACCCCCGCACCGACACCGAGATCTACCGGAAGATCTCCCTCGTTCCCGAGGACGAATCCATCTATGAGCGGCTCACCGGTCGCGAGTTCGTGGTTCTCGCCGCCAGATTGGCCAAGATCGACTCCCCCAAGGAGCGGGCACAGCAGGTGCTGGAAACCGTCGGCTTGGTCGACGCCGCCGATCGTGCCCTAGGAGGCTTCTCCAAGGGGATGAGGCAAAGGGCGAAGGTGGCGGCAGCTCTCGTCTCCGAGCCGGAGGTGCTGCTTCTCGACGAGCCGCTCAACGGCGCCGACCCGGTGCAGAGGGCTCAGCTCATCTCGCTGTTCAAAGACCTCGGTGCGTCCGGAAGGACGGTCCTGGTCTCGTCCCATGTCCTCACGGAGGTAGAGCGGGTCTCCGATCGGGTGGTGGCAATGGTCGACGGCAGGCTTGCCGCGGTGGGAGACGTGGCAACGATCAGGGCAGCCATGACGGACAAGCCACGGCGGGTGTACGTCGACACGACCGATCCACGACGTCTGGCGGCGGCCCTGATCGCGAGACCAGGCGTGCTTGGAGTTCAGATCGACGGTGACACCGTCCACATCGAGACCACCGACGCCGGTGACCTAGCTCGAAGGCTCCCCTCGATCGCCGTCGAGCACTCGATCGGCCTCTCGAAGATCGAACCGGTCGACGAGTCTCTTGAGTCAGTCTTCCGCTACCTGGTGGAAGGTCGCTAGTGGTCCTCGCCCTGCATCTCTATCGAAGGATCATGCGCAAGGGCCGCGTCCTGGGGCTTCTCGCCCTAGCGGCGGTTCCCGGATTGGTGTTCTGGCTCGCAGGTTTCGACGCCAGGGACGAGGGGCTTGTCGAGCTGTTCACCGACATCGTGTCCTCGGTCGGTTACACCTACGCAATCGCCGCCCTCATCCTGACCGTGGCGACGCTGCGAGACGAGAGGGACAGCGGCACCCTCCCCTATATCTACATGCGCCCGATCTCCCGGGTCGCCATGGCGGCCCAGGCGATCCTCGCCGGGGCCGGTGCGGCCCTCGTGATCGGGGTCGGGGGCTGGTTGGTCGCGATGCTCGCTTCACTCGCTGTGGGTGGCGGCTTTGCCCTGCCATTACCCTCGCTGGTTCTGTTCGCTAGCGCCGCTCTCGGTTACGCGGCAGTCTTCGTCCCTCTGGGCTATCTCGTGCCAAGGTCGTTGCTGGTGGGGCTCGGGTACATCATCGTGGTCGAGACGATCCTGGCCAATGTCGTCACCGGGTTGGCGCAGTTCTCGATCTGGCGGATCGCTCTCTCCATATACGCAGGTCTCGAAGACGGCTTTGGGAACGTGGCAACAGAGAACCTGGGACCGGTGACCGCGGGAGTTGGCGGCGGAGTGCTCAAGCTGACCGTCGTGGTCCTGATCGGGCTCGGGGTCCTCACCTGGGCCTTGAAGCGCCGGGACGCCCTTTGACCTGGCAGTGTCAGTACTCGTCGTCGGCGCGTCGTTGTTTCGAAGGTTGGACGCGTGGCGGCTCGTCCGGCATCTTGGGGTAGTGCGGAGGCCACGGGGCGTCACCTAGCCCGTTCTCCTGATCCCTGGCCACCCATTCCATCACAGTGTCGATCCTCCCCGCTGCCTCGTCGATGCCCTCGGTGAGGTCACCGACCGCTTCGTAGCGACGGGCGAAGCTGCCCAGCGGGAAGTCCTCGATAGCGACGTCGGGCAACTCGTCCCAGGTGATCGGAGCGGAGACGTAGCCGGTGGGACGCACCCCGTAGGCAGATGAGACCGACTTGTCTCGAGCATTCTGGTTGTAGTCGATGAAGACCCCTGTCCGTTCCTCCTTCCACCACTTGGTGGTGACCAGACCCTCCATTCGACGCTCGAGTTCCCGTGCAACTGCGAGAACGGCGCGTCTCGTCTGAAAGAAGTCCCAAAGCGGCTCGATCCTGACGTAGACATGGATACCCCTGCTTCCCGACGTCTTCGGCCAACCTACGAGACCGACTTCCTCCAGGACGAGACGGGCACCGGCAGCCGCCTCCTTCACCTTGTCGAAGCCGAAACCCGGTGTCGGATCGAAATCGAATCTCAGCTCGTCGGGATGATCGATGTCCTCGGCCCGCACCGGCCACGGGTGCAGATCCAGACATCCGAGTTGCACGAGTCGCACCATGTCGGCTCTGGATCGGGGGACGTTCATCACACCGGGACGCTGAGATGGGAATCTGATCTGTGCCGTTTCGAACGGTGTGTTCTTGGCGGCGCGCTTGTGATAGATCGGATCTTCCTCGACCGTCCCCATGTACCTCTTGAGCATGGTCGGACGGCCGAAAACCCCTCTGATCGCCCCTTCGGACACGGTCGCGAAATGCTGGGCCACATCGAGCTTCGTCCAACCCTGCTTTGGGAAGATCACCCGTCCCGGACTCGAGATCCGGATCTCCTCACCGTCGACCGCGACGGTCGTCTCCTCACTCATTTCATTCCTAAGGTTGTGGTGGCCACAGACAGCCGACCAGAGACTAGGTAAGCGGAAGGGGGCCACCGGTGGGTCTGGTGGAGATAGTCAGAGAGTCAGTGATCGGCAAGGACACCGCGGTGCAGACCCCGTTCGGTGTGCGACGCGTCACCTACGCGGACTACACGGCCTCCGGTCGTTCGCTGGCCCTGATCGAAGACTTCATCAGGGCTCAGGTGCTCCCTCTCTACGCCAACACCCATACCGAGACCTCAGGTACCGGTCTCCAGACGACGAGATTCCGCGAAGAGGCCCGCGAGATCATTCGCACCTCTGTCGGTGCGAGCCGCGAGGAGCATGCAGTGATCTTCGCCGGCAGCGGCTCGACCGGCGCAGTCGACCGTCTTGTCGGGCTTCTCGGCATTCGGATCCCCACGGCTCTCAACCAGACATACGGGTTCGAGCAGAGCATCCCTGCGTCAGGCCGCCCCGTCGTCTTCGTCGGCCCGTATGAGCATCATTCGAACGAGCTTCCGTGGAGAGAGTCGATCTCGGACGTGATCGAGATCAAAGAGGACGCCGACGGTCATATCGATCTCGTGGAGCTCGAGTCGAAGCTGATCGAGTACGCCGACCGCCCGTTGCGAATCGGATCGTTCTCAGCCGCCTCAAATGTGACCGGGATCATCTCGGACACCTCCGCCATCTCCCGGCTTCTCCACCGGCACGGCGCACTCTCCTTTTGGGATTTCGCCGCATCGGCTCCCTACGTGTCCATCGAGATGCGCTCGGAGACGGCAGGGGACGGCGATTACAAGGACGCAATTTTCCTCTCGCCCCACAAGTTGATCGGTGGCCCGGGGACCCCCGGAGTGCTCGTAGTGCGCAAAGACCTCCTCAAGAACGAGGTGCCGGTCGTGCCCGGTGGGGGCACGGTCCGATACGTCACGACCGAGCATCACAGCTACCTATCCGATCCGGAGCACCGGGAGGAAGGGGGCACTCCGGCAATCATCGAGTCGATTCGGGCGGGCCTCGCTTTCCGTCTCAAGGAAACCGTTGGTGTGGATCGGATCCGCGACCTCGAGCACGAGTTCATCCAGCGCGCAATCGGCTCCTGGTCGGAACACCCGAACATCGAGATCCTGGGCAATCCAGCGGCCGAGCGTCTTTCCATCGTGAGCTTCGTGATCAGATACGGATCCCGGACCCTTCATCACAACTTCGTGGTGGCACTGCTCAATGACCTCTTTGGGATCCAGGCCAGGGGCGGATGCTCATGTGCCGGGCCATACGGTCATCGTCTGCTCGGCATCGACCTCGAGACCAGCCTCCGATTCGAGGAGTTCGTCGCGAACGGCTGCGAAGTGATCAAACCCGGCTGGGTCAGGGTCAACTTCAACTACTTCATCGCCGAGGAGGAGTTCGCCTATATGCTCGACGCGGTGCATCTGATCGCTGACCACGGATGGCGGTTGCTGCCGCTCTATCGGTATGAGCCTGGCACGGCGTTGTGGCGGCATCGGGACGGACTCCCCAATCCGCCTACGTCTCTGGCCGATGTCGACTTCGGTTCCGGGGTGACGTTGGCTGCCCCGATGACGGCCGGCATCGAAGAGCTCGCCTCCTATCTCGAGGAGGCTCGCTCGATCCTCGCCCGTGACCCGGTGATCGACGGTCAATCACCAGAGCTCGGGCCAGAAGTAGAGCGTCTCCGGTGGTTCCCCAACCCTGCGGACATCGAAACATGATCGAGCCCGTCGAGAACCCGACTCCCGAAGAGCTCGCTACCTGGCATCGGACCTTCGCCCCAATCGCCTTCAATCAGACTTGGGTTCTGCTCGACACCGAGACTCCGACCAGGGACGAAGAAGAGGCGATGCTCGCGTCGGCCTTCGCCCAGCGCTACCACTGGTACCAGGTCGGATCCACCCGCCACCGCGCAATTGCCGACTGGCAGGTCTCCCGTGTCGCGGTGGTTCTCGGATATCCGGACCTGGCTCGGCGCTTCGGCGAGCTATCGCTTGCCCTCTGCCTCGAGCACGACCTCGACGCTTTCGTCACCGGCTTCGCTCACGAGGCAATCGCCCGCGCCGCTGCCGAGGTCGACGACGTCGACACCTTCACCGAACATCTGGAGCTGGCCAGGGTGCAACTCGCCGAGGTCGAGGACCTCGAAGATCACGACGTCTTGGAGGCCGACCTCGCAGAGATGTCCGTGCCGTGATCGCTCGCCGTGACCTCGTCCACCCTGGGCCCTGACCTGTCGGTCACTTGTAAAACGGCAGTCTCTTGAACACCTTGGTGAGGATCTCGATCATTCGGGTGTATAGGCGGGTGTCGATACCGGCGAACGGTGCGTAGGCAGGAATCAAACGCTGCACTGCCACAGTCTGGGACTCTGTGAATTTGAGCACTCCTTCCAGACCGTGTCTCCGTCCGAGACCCGAGTCCTTCATGCCACCCATCGGCGCCTCGTGCGATCCCCAGCTGGCAACGAGACCGTCGTTGATCGTCACCGAGCCTGCGTCGAGGCTCCCGGCGAGCTCGACAGCACGTGCCGTGTCCCTTGTCCACAGACTGAAGTGGAGACCGAACGCGGAGTCGTTGGCGGTGGCTATTGCCTGGTCGATCTCGGTGTAGCCATAGATCGCTGTGACCGGCCCGAAGGTCTCCTCCCGGCACATCCTCATGTCCTCACTCACATCGGTCAGCACGGTCGCGGCATAGAACAGCGGGCCAACGTCGGGACGTGGCTTACCGCCCGTGAGCAGAGTTGCCCCCTTCGACACCGCGTCCTCGACATGGGAGTGGACGCGCTCCATTTGAGTCTCGTCGATCAACGAGCTGAGCTCACTCGAGAAGTCGAAGGCTGCGGACATCGGGACCGACTCTGAGTACTCGACGAACTTCGAGGTGAACTCGGCCCTTATCGACTCATGGACCAGGACCCGTTCCATCGCGACACACGTCTGACCGGCGTTGGCGTAACTGCCGGCAGCGAGGTCCCGCACCGTCCGCTCGATATCGGCGTCGGGAAGGACGATCGCCGCGTTCTTGCCTCCCAACTCCATCGAGCATCCGATCAGGCGACGACCGGCCATCTCGGCTATCTGTCTCCCGACCTCTGTCGATCCCGTGAACATGACGTAGTCGACCTCGTCGACGATGGACTGCCCGATCGGCGCCCCTGAACCGGTCAGCACCTGGACCAGGTCACGAGGCGCGCCGGCCTCTTCGAGGAGACGCGCGCCGAAGATCGCCGAGAACGGCGTCTTCTCGTCGGGTTTGATGATGACGGCGTTCCCGCTGGCCAGGGCACCGAGGGCGTCGGAGATGCTCAAGTTGAACGGATAGTTCCACGGGCTGATGAACCCGACGACACCCTTGGCCCTGCGGAACTCGTATGTCTTTGTGAAGATCGGCATGGCACCCTGACGACGCTTCCGTCGGGTGAGATGTGGTGTCACGTTGGCGAAGAAGCGCGAGCACCCGATCGTGTCCACCACTTCCTTCCAGGCGTCGAGCCGCGCCTTGCCACCCTCGAGCTGGATGAGATCCGTCAGTTCGTCGATGTGCTCGAGAAGCAGGTCATGGAATCGCAACAAGACCTGTGACCTTCTCCGCGGGTCGAGAGACTCCCACGCAGGCTGTGCGGCCCTGGCCCGTGCCGCTGCCGAATGAACGTCGGCGTCGGTTGCCTGCCTGATGCTGCCGATCACCTCGAGGTTGAACGGGGCGACCACCTCGATCGTCTCGCGCCCGTTCGAAGCGACGTCGGCCCGCGCCGCCAGATCGTCCAGAAGCCCGGTTGTCAGGTTCGGTGACAGACGATGCGTTGTAGTGACGCTCATCGAGTCAACGCTACCGGCAGGAAGGTTGCAGGAGCGCCCGTCATTCGCCACACGGGCTAATTGGGCGGGCTGGAGACGCGGCCGCCGATACCGTCTGGTCACCCGCCCATGACAGCTCCCTCCTACCGCGCCACATTGACCACCTATCTCGCCCCCCTGCGAGGCAAGGTGATCGTTCTCGCCCTACTCCTTCTCGGATCGATCGGGCTGCAGTTGGCGATCCCGCTCATACTCCGCACGTTCATCGACGCCGCGGTGGCCCGCTCTGCGGTATCGGGGATGCTCACTGCCGGCATCGCCTACCTGGTGGCAGGGATCGTCAACCAGTTCCTCGACGCGGGAGCGTCGTACCTGGGGACGGATGTCGGATGGAGCGCGACGAACCGGCTTCGCGAGGAGCTCAGTGCCCATCTCTTCTCTCTCGACATGGGCTTTCACAACGACACCACCCCCGGCGAGATGATCGAACGGGTCGACGGGGACGTCACCGCGGTGTCCGAGTTCATCTCCCGCTTCCTGGTCCGGCTGGTCGCAGCAGGCGTCCTGTTGACCGGGGTCATCATCGTGTGCTGGTTCGAGTCCCCACTCCTGGGGGCGAGCATCACCGTCTATGTGATCCTCGTAGTGGCATTGCTCTTCCGGCTTCGCAAGCTCGCGGTGGCTGCGGCCGAGGAGGAGAGGGAGACCTCGGCGCGGCTCTACGGGTTCATCGAGGAGCGGCTGGCCGGGATCGATGACATCCGAGCGCTCGGAGCAGGACGGTTCACCATGAACCGATTCGTTCCGGTGATGCGGGATTTCTACACAAGGACCTCGATCGCCTGGAGAAAGCGAGTCGTGGTTTGGGTCACCGCAAACACCGCATTCTGGGCGGGCGACGGGCTCGCCCTCATGGTCGGGGTGTGGCTGACCGTCGAGGGATCTATCACCGTTGGCACCGCTTTCCTGATCCTTCAATACGTGCAGCTCGTCCGCAGCCCGATCGAGCAGATGACCCAGGAGCTCCAGGAATTGCAGAAGGCCGCCGGTGGGATCATCCGCATCGATCAGATTCGACAGCTCGGCTCCTCGATAGCGGGCGGTGACGCTGACCTCGCCAGTGGCCCGCTTTCCGTGCAGTTCGATCATGTGTCGTTCGCCTACGAGGACCGCGGAGTGCTCGACGATGTGAGCTTCGAGCTCGGACCGGGTCGGTCTCTCGGCCTGCTCGGCCGGACCGGCGGAGGGAAGACCACCATCACCCGGCTCATCTCACGTCTCTACGACCCCGACCAGGGAACCGTCCTTGTCGGTGGTGTTGATCTTCGAAAGGTGAGATCCGACTCGCTGCGAAGCTCGGTCGGTGTGGTCACCCAGGACGTCCATCTGTTCCGGGCGACGGTGAAAGACAATCTCACATTCTTCGACGACCGGTCCAGCGACGAGATCGTCGCCTCGCTCGACGCCGCCGGGCTCGGGTCATGGATCAGGGAAGTCGGGATGGACACCATGTTGGGGGCAAGCGGACAGGGACTGTCGGCGGGAGAACAACAGCTGCTCGCGTTTGCCCGCGTCTTTCTCCAGGATCCGGGCGTGGTCATTCTCGACGAGCCCTCGTCGCGTCTCGATCCGCATACCGAGCAACTGCTTGCTACTGCAACGGAGCGGCTGTTTGCCGGCCGCACCGTGCTGATCATCGCCCATCGTCTCGAGACCGTGCGCACGGTCGACGAGATCATGGTGGTTGACGCCGGGAGGATCGTCGAGCACGGTCTTCGGGAGGATCTGGCGGCCGATCCGAGCACTCGATACTCGATGCTGCTGGCTAGAGGCCGGGGCGAGCTGCTGGGCGACACCAGACCATGAGCACCTTGCGTCTCCTCTGGGAGCTGTTCCTCTATCGGCCCGGCCGGTTCCTGATCTGCCTCTTCATGTGGACCCTGGTCCATGGCTCGCCCCTCCTCTTCGGGATCCTGATCGGAATGGTCTTCGACCGGCTTGCCGAGGGCAATCCGGTCGCGGCCACAGCCTGGGCTCCGGCGATCGTCTTCACTGTGCTCGCGATCAGCAGGAACGGTGTCATCTGGCTGGGCGAGAGGATCTGGATCGGCCACTGGCTCGAGCAGACCCTCCAGCTTCGACGCAACCTGATGGGCTGGATACTGGAAGCGCCCGGGTCGAGAGTGGTGCCACTGGCCCCCGGCGAGGCGGTAAGCACATTCCGCGACGACGTCGACGACCTCCTCGAGTACCTCGAGAACTGGGTAGACGTGGGCGGCCTCATCGTGTTTGGTGTCGGCTCCATCCTCGTGATGGCCTCGATCGATGGGCGGTTGACCGGAGTGCTCCTGATTCCACTCGTGCTCACCGCATTTCTCACCCAGGCGCTGAGCCCACAGATCCGCCGACGCAGGCGGGCGATGCGGTCGGCAACCGACGCGGTGACCGGATTCATCGGGGAGACCTTCGGCGGAGTTCAGGCGATCAAGCTGGCCGCAGCCGAGAAGACGATGCTGGCCCGGCTCCACAATCTGAATGAGGTGCGGCACAAGGCGGCGCTCTCGGACACGTTTCTCACCGAGGCACTTCGGAGCATCGAGCGAAACATGTCGACGATCTCGATCGGCATTGTCCTGCTCATCGCGGGAGACTCGATCAACAATGGCGAGATGTCAGTCGGAGACCTGACGATCTTCCTCGTCTATCTGCCGCGACTCACCGACTACATGGCCTTCGTTGGAGACATTTTCGCCCAGCACCGGCGAACCGGAGTGGCCTACGAGCGGATCCGCCAGCTGGCCGTGGACGCTCCCGACGCAGCTCTGCTCGACAGGACCCGGGTTTCCCTGGAGGGTGACGTACCGGAGATCGCCTTGCCCGAGATCGGAATCGATCCGTTGCAGCGGCTCGAGGTCAAGGATCTCAGGCATTGGTTCCCCGATGGAGGCGAGGGTCTCGAAGGCGTGGATCTGGTCGTCGAGAGGGGATCGTTCACAGTCGTCACCGGGAAGATCGGCTCGGGAAAGAGCACCCTGGTCCGCGCCCTCCTCGGGCTGGTCCCGTCACAGGGTGAGATCTATTGGAACGGCGCCCTCGTCGGCGACCCGGCCTCGTTCTTCGTGCCGCCGCGCTCCGCATACACGGCACAGGTGCCGAGCCTCTTCTCGGAGTCTCTCGCCGACAACATCGCCCTCGGTCAAAGGGCAGCGAGGGAGCGACTCAGAGAGGCTGTGCAACTCGCCGTCTTGGAACCCGATCTCGAACGGCTCGAGATGGGAATGCACACCATGATCGGAGCAAGAGGGGTGAAGCTCTCAGGTGGTCAGGTGCAACGTTCGGCGACGGCACGGATGTTGGCTACCGAGGCCGAGTTGCTCGTCTTCGACGACCTCTCGTCGGCACTGGACCTTCACACCGAGACCGAACTGTGGCAACGGCTGCTCAGCCAGCGTGAAGTGACATGCATTGTCGTGTCCCACAGACGGGCGGCCCTGCAACGAGCGGACCAGATCCTGCTCATGGACAGAGGGATGGTCCTGGACCGTGGCCGTCTCGACGAGCTTCTCGCCAGATCCGACCTGATGCGCTCGTTGTGGGCCCAGGCAGGCCCGCCAACCACGGGTTAGACAGCAGGGACCGCGGCGCGCCCCGGCCCACTGAATGCGGCGATGAGACGCATCACCCCGATCATGATCATCCAGATCCCCGCGGTGATCGCGACCGCGAACAGGGTGATCTCCGGCCACACGATGGCGACCACGCCGGCTCCGATCGAGAGAAGACCGGAGAGGAGCTCCAGGACCCAATGCTCATCCCGGTCGACGATCGATCCGATCGTCTGCACCAGCCCGCCGACCACCCAGAACACCGAGAGCACGATCACAACCGCGGGAAGATTGCGCAACGGCTGGAGAAACAGGGCGGTCCCGGCGATGAAGGCGAGGACGCCGAAGATCACCGCGAGGACCCGCCCCTGTCCGGTCTTGAACGCGTTCACGATCATGAACACTCCATAGATCAAGAGCTGGATCCCGAGAACCGCTACCAGAACGAGGATGGTCATCCCTGGCCAGGCGAGAGCGAGGACACCGGCGATGACGGAAAGCAGACCGAATGTGATCAGGGCCCATTTCGGCATATCCAGGCTGTTGGCGACGGTGGTGGTCAAGTAACTCCCTTGTGGACGAGGCGGGAAGCTAGCGCCTCCCGTCGGTAGATGGGGTGATCTGGAGCCCCTTCAACCGGCGAGCAATTTGGTGACGAATTCCACGGTTCTACCCCAAGCGAGCTCGAAGGCCTCGGGATCGAAGGTCTCTCCGTCGGGATCGGCGAATCCGTGCCGGGTGCCGGGATAGCGGATCACATCCACCTCGAGACTCTCCAGACGCATCGTCGCCTCCATGAAGGCCGACTCGTCGTCCGACACGTATTCGTCATCCTCCGAGAGGTGGACGAGATAGGCCGATCTGGCTCCCGCAAAATCGATCTGCTGGCTGCCATAGAACGACACGGCCGCCGTGACGAGCTCGGGTAGCCGGACCGAGGCCCAAAGGGCAAGGGAACCCCCCATCCCGAATCCGACGACCGCAATCGGGCCATCGGCCGACTTCTCGTAGAGCAGCTTCGCCGACGACAGCACCAGCGAAGCGAGCCGGTTGGGATCGGCCTCACCAAGGTGATGCAAGGCGTCCTGCTCGGTAGCGGGAAGCTCACCGAAGTTGATGTCTGGGGCAAGGACCGTGAATCCTGCATCGGCGAGGTCGTCACAGAGTCCCTTCACCGATGGAGTGAGACCCCAGAATGAATGCAAAACCAACACCCCGCGGCCCGGACTGTCGTCCCCCGATATGAAGTAGGCAAGGTCACGAGCCACGGCAGGAACCTACCGGTCCTACGCTGGTAGCTATGACCTCCGCGGTCGCCCCACTTCGATACGGCTCGTTTCGCACGCTCTGGGTGGCATCGGTCCTGTCCGCAGTTGGGACCTTCATCCAGAGCGTGGCGTCGTCGTGGCTGATGTTCGAGATGACCCGATCCAACACCTGGGTGGGTCTGATGGTGGCTTCGACCACCCTCCCCCTTCTCTTCTTCGCCCTTGCTGCCGGCGCACTCGCCGACATGTTCGATCGAACCAAGCTGATGCTCCTCGCCCAGTGGATCATGGGTGGCTCCGCCCTGGCGATGACAATCCTGACGGCGCTCGACCAGATCACCCCGAACCTGCTTCTGGGGCTCGGTCTGCTTCTCGGAGTCGGTGTCGCCCTCAACCTCCCCACTTGGCAGGCCCTGCTCCCCGATCTGGTGCCCCGCGACATGATCGCGTCGGCTGTCGCCCTGCAGTCGGCTGCTTTCAACGTGGCGAGGGCGATCGGACCGGCGATCGGCGGTGCGCTCGTAGTGACGGTCGGTCCCGCTGCAGGGTTTGCCATCAACACCTTCACCTACGGCTTCGTGATCGTCGCCCTTCTCGTCGTCGGGAGGTCCCTGACTGTCCGCGAGCGGCAGCCGACCTCACTCGGGACTGCAATCGGGCTCGGGCTGCGCTACGCCCGCTTCACCCCTGTGTTCAGACGACTGCTGGCGCTGGTATCGATCTTCGCTGTCACCTCATCGGTCGTTCAGGCCGTCCTCCCAGGTCACACTGAGACCCTGGGGGGAGACGCCGGCACCCTCGGGCTCCTCTTAGGGCTCATGGGCGCAGGGGCATTGCTCGGGGCATTCACACGACAACAATTCCTCAACCGATTTCGGCGCCATTCGCTGATGCTCACGGTGACCCTGTTCGGGCTCTCGGGTATCGGGGTCGGTCTTGCTACCACCATCCCCGTTGCCGGTGTCTTCATGTTCATCAGCGGGATCTTTTGGGTTCTCACCCTCACCAACCTCAATGCCACAGCGCAGCTCATGGCCCCAGAGTGGATCAGGGGGCGGGCGATGTCGCTCTACAGCCTCTCATTCGGCGGGATCCTCCCTATCGGCGCGATCATCGCCGGAGTGCTCGCCGATGCCGTCGGCACCGGCCAATCGATGATCATCCTCTGTTCCGGTGCCGTGATCCTCGGTCTCGCCTCACCACGGTTTCGGATACCCACGCTCGACGAAGTCGAGTCACCCGAATTCACCATCCCCAGCGAAGCCCCGATCCACGACGAGGCAGTCGAAGGAGGACCGGTCCTGATCTTCAACACGTGGAAGATCAACGAGGCCGACTTCGACGATTTCGCCTCGGTGATGAACCAGGTGCGACTCGTTCGTATGCGCACCGGGGCCTACCGGTGGCGGCTGCTTCGCAACGTGTCCGACCCCTTGAGCCTCACCGAGCTGTTCGCCGTCGGCTCGTGGGAGGAGCATCTGGCCCAGCACCGCCGCATCGATGATGCCTCCGCTGCGGTCATCGCAAAGGCAAGAGCATTCGACAGGGCGGAGGGCCCGATTACCAGACATCTGATCGCAGTCGACGTCGAGAGCCCGCCGAACTTCGACCAGCTATTGGTCGCTCACGAGGAGATGCACCAGACAGACGGGTCGATCCCACTGCTCACCGATCAGGATGCAGACTGATCGAAGGCCATCTCCCGACGGAACTTCTTCCAGTCCGAGGCACGCGTCGACCATCGAATATCGATGACGATCTGAGCGACGCCGACCACAACGAGCAACACGATGGCCCAAACGGGAAGATCGGCGGCAAAGGCGGCCCCGAGCATCGCGAAGGGAACGATCTTGGTGAATATGGCTCCCGACGCGTGCATCCACGCCCGGGACGCCGGGGGCGCCCTGAGATAGGTTGCGTAGTCGACCTTCACCCCGGGCTGTGGTCTCGAGATAGTCCCGATGAACCAATGAGTGAAGCGCATCCCAAGCAAACCGCCCACGACGAGATGCGCCAGACCGTGCGTGGTCACCAGGAGCACTCCGAACCCGAAGAGGAAGACAAGGGCGGCCGACACATCAGAGAGGGAATATGCCCACGCCACCAGGACCAGGCCTAACAGACAGGCGCCGATGACGAGCACATTTCCCAACCAGAGGGGAACCGTCACCAAAGCCCAGTCTTTGAGGGCGGCACGGTCGATGCGAGCGATCCGGTCGGCATATCGATCGACCAGCTCAGGGTCTCGCTTGACGGCGCCGACCGCCTTCCAGAAACCGGTGGGGCCCACAGGCGACCGGGAGGCCACCGCACCCTCGGCGGCTTCGAGCGTTGCCTCGATATCGCGCACTTCCATGAGCCTCATCCCTAAGTACGGTGCCGACTCTGCAACCGGATCATGCCATGCGGTGTTCTTCTCACGATGGATGAACTGACCGCGTCCCTGGCCGTGAATCTCAACGCGGCATTCCCCCGGCTCGTGGCGAACGCGGGCCCGGGGCTCTATTGGGGTCTGCGTCGAATGTGTGGCGATCACCAGGAGGCCGAGGATCTCACCCAGGAGACCTTCATCCGCGCCTACCGCGCCCTCGACGGGTTCGACCGGCCGAGATTCGAGGAGCTTCGTCTTGCCCCTTGGCTGTGGACGATTGCAATGAATCTGGGTCGCAATCACCTGCGGGATCGGTCACGAAGACCTACCTGGGTCGAGGTGGTCGAAACCGCCACAGAAGATCCGGAGAGCCCGGACACGGCGGCATGGGACGCGAGGTTCACAGCCCTGACTGCGAACCAGCGAGCCGCAGTGGTGCTGCGTCACGTGGTCGGCATGGGAATCGCCGAGATCGCCGAGGTGACAGGCCGACCGGAAGGGACGATCAAGGCCGACATCCATCGCGGGTTGGACCGGCTGAGACGAGTCATGGAGGCTGAGCAATGAGCATCGAAGAGCAACTGTTGGGACTGGTTGGGCGTCTCCCTGACGGCATCACCGAGGATGTCGCGCTGGGCACCGGGATCGCCGACGGGTTCGACCTCTATCCGTCACCGGTCGGCGAGGTCGTGGTCACCTTCAACGGGGAGGGCGTCTCATCGGTCGATCTGGCGATCGACGGCTTCGTCGAGCGGTTCACCGAGCGCCACGGGCGCAGTCTGCTTCGGGCCGAGCCGCCAACTGCCTGGGGTGGGCGGATCCCGGAGGCAATCGAGGCGGGCACGCCGGGAAGGCTCCCGGTGGACCTGAGATCGAGGACCCCGTTCCAAGCACGAATCCTGACGATTGCAGCTTCCATTCCACGCGGCGAGGTACGGCCCTACGGATGGCTGGCTCGTGAAGCCGATCACCCAGGGGCAGCCCGCGCCGTCGGATCGACAATGGCGAGGAACCCGATTCCACTGATCATCCCCTGTCACCGTGTGGTTCGATCGGACGGTTCGATCGGTGAGTACTCGCTGGGCGGACCTCACAACAAGTGGGATCTCCTCGCCCATGAGGGCGTCGACCCGGGCCGCTTGGTGGAACTCGCCGAGCAACACGTCCGGGTGCAGGGCAACGCGACGACTCACATCTACTGCCACCCGACCTGCCGCGCGATTCGAGGCTCCAAGCCGGAGAATGTGATCCCGTTCACATCGACCGTCGCCGCCCGCGCATCCGGATTTCGCCCCTGCAAGCAGTGCCGTCCCGGGGATTGAGCGGAGCCAGCGACGGGTACCCTCGCTGTCGTGGAGAACATCGAACTCGAACGACTTGCCGTAAACACGATCAAAGCGCTGACGATGGACGCGGTCCAGAAGGCGAACAGTGGCCACCCCGGGATGCCTATGGGCATGGCGGACATCGCGGTGACCCTGTGGAGCCGATTTCTCAAGGTCGACCCCGATTCACCGGACTGGCCCGATCGTGATCGATTCGTCCTGTCCAACGGCCATGGATCGATGCTTCTCTACTCACTCCTCCACCTGTCCGGGTTTCCGCTGACTCTCGACGATCTCCGCAGTTTCCGGCAGTGGGGAAGCCACACCGCCGGGCACCCGGAGATCGATCACAGTCTCGGCATCGAGATGACGACCGGGCCGCTCGGCCAGGGATTCGCCTCAGGAGTGGGAATGGCCATCGCGGAGATGCATCTGCGTGCCCGCTTGGGCGAGGATCTCGTGGACCATCGGACATTCGGTTTCGTCTCCGATGGCGACCTGATGGAAGGGGTCAGCGCCGAAGCAGGCTCACTCGCCGGGCGCTTCGGATTGGGCAGGCTCGTGTACTTGTACGACGACAACGACATCTCGATCGACGGATCGACCGACATCACCTTCTCCGAGGACGTGGTCAAGCGCTTCGAGGCACAGGGCTGGCATACCGAGGACATCGACGGTCATGACCGTGAGGCCGTCGCCGCTGCTCTCGAATCGGCCCTCGCAGCCGAGGACCGCCCTTCGCTCATCGTGTGCCACACCCACATCGCTCACGGCGCGCCAAACGCCCAGGACACCGCCGGTTCACATGGATCGCCGTTGGGTGACGACGAGATAGCACTGGTCAAGGAGGCCATGGGCTATCCGCTCGACCCGCTCTTCCACGTCGACCCCGAGGTCTACGTCTTCTTCGAGAAGGCGATGGCGCGGGGAAGGGAAGAGCACGCCCGATGGGCAGAGAGGCTCTCATCGGCTGAAGACG
>Ga0307505_10001800_pt1 | contig 16249 bp, 13 predicted proteins | sample 23_S_MG_FD_202183 | JGI IMG/M metagenome (GOLD analysis project Ga0307505, IMG submission 202183) | Soil microbial communities from Populus trichocarpa stands in riparian zone in the Pacific Northwest, United States - 23_S | ecosystem: Environmental > Terrestrial > Soil > Riparian zone > Trees...
GCGAAGGTTGTTGCCGATGGCGACGGCGGGAGCCGCTTGGTCTGCGGCTCCGGACTGCCCCCGCCCATCCTGCGCTGCTCGGCGCCCTCTCAAGTCGGCGCACGGCCCGCCACACAGCGCGTTGGGGTGTGACGGACTACTTCACGCGCTTGATCGTGTATTCCTCCTGGATGGTGTCCTTGTAGACGCTGGCTGGGGATGAACTGGAGAGAAAGCGCCGCGCAATCTCCTCGCCCACGGCCGTGTGCTGCACCACCTGCCCGTTGTCGAACTCGATCTCCAGCACGCGCAGGTTGCGGTCGTAGCCGGCGGACTTGATGCCGCCGCGGCGGATGGATTTGCGGTCGATGGTCATGGCTGTCTCCTAGAGCCCGAGTTCGTTCCAGATCGAATCCACGCGCGCCTTCGTGGCCGCGTCCATCGCGATGGGGCGGCCCCACTCTCGGGTGGTCTCGCCGGGCCACTTGTTGGTCGCGTCGATGCCCATCTTGCTGCCCAGTCCGGACACCGGCGACGCGAAGTCCAGGTAGTCGATGGGCGTGTTGTCCACCATCACGGTGTCGCGCAGCGGGTCGACGCGCGTGGTGATCGCCCAGATCACTTCCTTCCAGTCGCGCGCGTTCACGTCGGCGTCGACGACGACGATGAACTTCGTGTACATGAACTGCCGCAGGAAGCTCCACACGCCCATCATCACGCGCTTCGCGTGACCAGCGTACTGCTTGCGCATGGAAACGACTGCGATACGGTAACTGCAGCCTTCGGGCGGTAGATAGAAATCCGCGATCTCCGGGAAGGTGCGCTGCAGGATCGGCACGAACACTTCGTTCAACGCGACGCCCAGCACCGCCGGCTCGTCGGGCGGCTTGCCGGTGTAGGTGGAGTGGTAGATCGGGTTGCGGCGCAGCGTGATGCGCTCCACCGTGAACACCGGGAACCAGTCGCGCTCGTTGTAGTAGCCGGTGTGGTCGCCGAACGGACCTTCCAGCGCCAGCTCGTAGGCCGAAGCCGGCCGCGGGGGCGCGCCGGCCGGCGGCGCGGCGGGGTTCTGATCCGGCCGCAGCGTCCCTTCCAGCACGATCTCGGCGCCGGCCGGCACCCGCAGGTCGCTGCCGATGCACTTGACCGTCTCGGTGCGGCCGCCGCGCAGCAGCCCGGCGAACTGGTATTCGGACAGGTTGTCGGGCACCGGCGTGACCGCGCCGAGGATGGTCGCGGGATCGGCGCCTAGCGCGACGGCCACCGGGAAGGGCTGCCCCGGGTGCGCCAGCGCGTGATCGCGGAAGTCCAGCGCGCCGCCGCGGTGGGCCAGCCAGCGCATGATCAGCCGGTTGCGGCCGATCACCTGCTGTCTATAGATACCCAGGTTCTGCCGCGGCTTGTGCGGCCCGCGCGTGACCACCAGCCCCCAGGTGATCAGCGGGCCGGCGTCGTCCGGCCAGCAGGTCTGGATCGGCAGCCGCCCCAGGTCCACGTCGGCGCCCTGCCAGACGATCTGCTGGCAGGGGGCGCTCGTCACCTCCTTTGGCGCCATGTCCCACAGCGCGCTCTTCAGCAGCGCCACCTTGCCCAGTGCGTCGCGCAGACCCTTCGGCGCTTCGGGCTCCTTGAGGCTGGCCAGCAGTTCGCCCACGTCGCGCAGCGCTGCCACGTTGCTGGCGCCCATGCCGCGCGCGACCCGGGCGGGTGTGCCGAACAGGTTGGTGAGCACCGGCATGTCGAATGCTTGTGGCTGCTCGAACAGCAACGCCGGTCCACCGGCGCGCAGCGTCCGGTCGCTGATCTCTGTGATCTCCAGCCTGGGGGACACCGGTGTCCGGATACGGCGCAGTTCGCCGGCGGCTTCGAGCTGGGCGATGAAGTCCCGCAGATCGCGATATTTCATGATTTGCACTAAGTGCTTACTAACTTTAATGGAATCAATCAACTAGTTGAATTTAAAGAATTTTTAGGCACAGGATGCGAAGTCGAGCCTTCGGCCACGGCGCCCCGCCGGTCGGGAATGTTGATGATTCGCGTTGACCGACCTCCGGCAGCCTCTAAAATCCGCCTCCGCCGTATGGCTGAACTCCGCGATCCCGCACCGGGATCCAACGGCCGGAGTCTAGGGACCGGAAGGGTCCGGTAGTTGTTCTTTTGGGGGTCGAAGCCATCTTCGACCGATAGCGGATGCAGGCAGGGCTGGTGCCCACCGCGCATCCGGGAATCCGGCGGCTCGTGGGCCGGCGGGTTCGACGTACCAACCTGTGAGTGGCGACCGGTGGTTCGCAGGAACCTGTGGCCGTTCAGCATAAGGAGGCACGCATGTCCGCCACGAAAGCAATGCCCGGGTTTGCCGCGACGCAGGTCGCGTGGGGCGAGATCATCGGAGACATCCGGCAGGGCGCGCTGGCGACGGCGCGGCTCGTCGTCACGGTCGCCGGCTGCGCGACGCTGCTGCTGGGCGCCGGCGTGGTCGCCAGCCCGGAAGCGCGTACGACGCTGAAGGCGATGCTGCCGGTTCCGGCCATGCTGGCCGCCACGGCGCCGGCCGAGGCTGAGGCTGCTGAGGTGGCTGCCGCCGACGCGGCGCCGGCGCCGGCCGTCGCGCCGGATCCGCGCGAGAAGCATGTCGTCCAGTACCTGTCGCGCCGTTACCGTGTGGCCGAGGAGGCGACGCGCATGCTGGTCGCCACCGCCTTCGACATCGGCGCCCAGACCAAGCTGGATCCGCTGCTGATCCTGTCGGTCGTCGCCATCGAGTCCAGCCTGAACCCCTTCGCCGAGAGCTCGATGGGCGCGCAGGGCCTGATGCAGGTGATGACCCGCGTGCACGCCGAGCGCTTCGAGGAGCACGGCGGGCACCTGGCGGCGCTGGACCCGGTCGCGAACATGAAGGTGGGCTCGGCGATCCTCCGTGACCTGATCTCGCGCGGCGGTTCTATCGAGCGCGGGCTGCAGCTTTACGTCGGCGCCGGCAACCTGCCGGACGACGGCGGCTACGGCGCCAAGGTGTTGAGCGAACGCGCGCGGCTGGCGCTGGCCGCCAGCGGCAAGGTCGACGCCGCGATCGCCGCAGGCCGCGCCGCGCCACCGCCGGTCGAACCCAAGCCGGCGACCACGGCCGCTGCGTCGATGCCGGCCACACCCGTCGGCACGCCCGAGGCCACGCCGGCTTCCGACGCTGCACCGCCCAGCGGCGAGCGCGCCAGCGCCGCCTGATACACCGCCGCGGCAGTCTGCCGCGCTTCGCGATGCACTGCGGCATCGCCCGACTACCGGCATCAGCCGGCATACGCCGCTGACTGTCTGCGCCGTCTGATGCAGCAGCCGCGCCGCAGGTGGGGATAATGCGCGTCTTCGGACCGCATCCCGCTCCCCGCCGCCATGCCCACCACCGACATCGCCGAACTGCGCCGCGCCGCACTCGAATATCACGAGAAACCGACGCCCGGCAAAATCGCGGTCACTGCCACCAAGCAACTTGTCAACCAGCGCGACCTGGCGCTGGCCTACACGCCTGGCGTGGCAGCCGCCAGCGAGGCGATCCACGCCGACCCAACGACGGTGTTCCGTTACACGGCGCGCGGCAATCTGGTGGGTGTGGTGACCAACGGCACCGCGGTGCTGGGTCTGGGCAACATCGGCCCGCTGGCAGCCAAGCCGGTGATGGAAGGCAAGGCGGTGCTGTTCAAGAAGTTCGCGGGCATCGATGTCTTCGACATCGAGCTCAACGAGAACGACCCCGACAAGCTGATCGAGATCATCGCCGCGCTGGAGCCCACCTTCGGCGGCATCAACCTCGAGGACATCAAGGCGCCCGAGTGCTTCTACATCGAGCGCAAGCTGCGTACGCGGCTGAAGATCCCGGTGTTCCACGACGACCAGCACGGCACGGCGATCATCGTCGGCGCGGCCATCCTCAACGGGCTGAAGGTCGTCGGCAAGCGCATCGAGGACATCAAGCTGGTGACCAGCGGCGCGGGCGCCGCGGCGCTGGCCTGCCTGGAACTGCTGGTCACGCTGGGCGTGCCGCGCGCGCACATCTGGGTCACCGACATCGAAGGTGTGGTCTACCAGGGCCGCACCGCACTGATGGACGAGGACAAGCAGAGGTTCGCGCAGGCGACGCCGGCGCGCACGCTGGCCGAAGTGATCGCCGACGCCGACGTGTTCCTGGGCCTGTCGGCCGGCGGCGTGCTGAAGGCCGACATGGCCGCGAAGATGGCGCCGCGCCCGCTGATCCTGGCGCTCGCCAATCCGACGCCCGAGATCATGCCGGAGGAAGTCAGGCGCGTGCGCGACGACGCGATCATCGCGACCGGGCGCTCGGACTATCCGAACCAGGTCAACAACGTGCTGTGCTTCCCGTTTATCTTCCGCGGCGCGCTGGACGTGGGCGCGACCACCGTCACCGGGGCGATGGAAGTGGCGGCTGTAGAGGCGCTGGCTGGGCTGGCGCAGGAGGAGCAGAGCGACATCGTCGCCTCGGCCTACGGCATCACCAACCTGTCCTTCGGCCCTGAGTACCTGATTCCGAAGCCCTTCGATCCGCGGCTGATCACGCGCATCGCGCCGGCGGTGGCGAAGGCGGCGATGGAAAGCGGCGTGGCGTCGCGGCCCATTGCCGATCTGGACGCGTACCGCGACCAGCTGCAGCAGTTTGTCTATCACTCGGGCACCTTCATGAAGCCGATCTTCGCGATCGCGAAGAACGCGGTGGCGGCGGGCGGGCGCTCGCGCATCGTGTTCTCCGAGGGCGAGGACGAGCGCGTGCTGCGCGCGGTGCAGGTGGTGGTGGACGAGCGGCTCGCGCGGCCGATTCTGATCGGCCGGCCCGAGGTCATCGACCGCCGGCTGCAGCGCTACGGACTGCGCATGCGGCCCGGACAGGACTTCGAACTGGTGAACCCACAGTACGACGTGCGCTATCGCGACTACTCGGACACCTATCACCGCATGGCGGCGCGCCGCGGCGTCACGTCGCAGTACGCGAAGATCGAGATGCGGCGGCGGCACACGCTGATCGGCTCGATGATGATCATCAAGGACGACGCCGACGGCTTGATCTGCGGCACCTTCGGCACGCACAGACTGCACCTGCACTATGTTGACCAGGTGATCGGGCGGCGGCCAGGCTGCGGCGTGTACGCGGCGCTCAACGTGCTGATGCTGCCGGGCCGGCAGCTCGCGCTGGTCGACACTCACGTGAACCTGGATCCCACCGCCGAGCAGTTGGCCGAGATCACGGTGCTGGCGGCCGAGCAGATGCGCCGTCTCGGCTTCGAGCCGGCCGCGGCGCTGGTGTCGCATTCCAGCTTCGGATCGAGCGACGCGGCCTCGGCTGCGAAGATGCGCGATGCGCTGGCACTGGTGCGCGACCGCGCGCCGGACCTCGAAGTGGACGGCGAGATGCACGCCGACGTCGCGCTGGACGTGGCGTTGCGCAAGGCGCTGATGCCGTTTTCCACGCTGAAGCGCGAGGCGAACCTGATCGTGTGCCCGAACATCGACGCGGCCAACATCGCCTACAACCTGCTGAAGACGACGGCCGGCAACAACGTCGCCATCGGCCCGATCCTGCTGGGCGCGGCGCGGCCGGTGAGCATCCTGACGCCGTCGGCCACCGTGCGGCGCATCGTCAACATGACGGCGCTGACGGTGCTGGAAGCCAACGCGTTGCGGCAGCCCCGGCTGCTGTAGTGCAACGCGGTGGCCGGATGTTCGCTGCCCGGGTCCGCGGCACGTTGGCAGCAGTCGCGGTGCTGCTGGCGGGCTGCACGCCCGCGGCGGACACGCCGGCGCCGCCACCCGCAGCACAGGTACAGCACGCGCCGGCGCCCGCGCAATCGGCTGCCGCAACCAAGGCCGGCACGGCGCCGACGGCCGCGCAGAGCGCAGCTGATTCCGCGACAGCCGCCGATGACGTGCGGCTCGCGCAGTTGCCACCCGAGGCGCGTGACACGCTGCAGCGCATCCGCAGCGGCGGTCCCTTCGCGTACGACCGGGACGGCACGGTGTTCGGCAACCGCGAAGGTCACCTGCCGAAGCGTCCGCGCGGCTACTACACCGAGTACACGGTGCGCACACCCGGCGCGCGCGACCGCGGCGCGCGCCGCATCGTCGCCGGCCGCGGTGCGACGGGCGATCCCGCGACCGGCGGCGAGTACTACTACACCGGCGATCACTACAACTCGTTCAGGCGGATACGCGAATGACGGGCAAGCCGATAACGGAAAAGCCGATAACGGAAAAGCCGAAGCGGCCGCCGCTGCCGACGCACGCGCTGCGGCCGCTGGGCAGGATCAGGCGCGAGACGCTGGCCGCGTGGACGGCGCGCACGCAGCAGGCGCTGATCACGGTGGATTGCAGCGGCTGTGCGGACAAGCGCGACGTGCTGTCCGCCATCGCGCGCGCGCTGGAACTGCCGTCGTGGTTCGGCCTGAACTGGGACGCGCTATACGACGCGCTGACCGATCTGCCGCAGCAGCGGCCGGCTGCGGGCTACGTGCTGTTGCTCGAGCATCTGCCCGACGGTCCGCGCTTCGGCACGGACGAGCGCGCCGCCCTGCTGGCCGTGCTCCGCGACACGGTGGACGACTACGCGGAACGGAAGATCCCGTTCCGCGTGCTGTACGACTGAGCGCCGCGCGGCCGCTCCGGAGGCGCTCAACGCCGCAGCGCGCAGCGCGGAGGCTTCCACTGAGCGACCGGCTGTCAGCCGCGCGGCATCATCTTCGACAGATCGGCGAGCGCGCCTTCGATGCCGCTGGGCGAGGGCATTTCGCCGCCCGGTGTCATCTGGTCGATGAACTGCGGCAGCATTTCGGCGAGGCCGCCGGACAGCTGCCCGAGGTCCATTCCGCTCTGGCCGGCGATCTGCTCGAGCTGGCCGCGGCCGAACACTTCCATCAGCTGGTCGGGCGAAATCGGCAGGTTCTGGCCGCCCGAGATCCACGAGTCCAGCTGCCCGCCCATGCCGGCCTGGCGGAACTGGTTGATCAGCGACGACAGCGGGTCGGCGCCGGCACCCGCGCCGCTCTGGCCGCTATTCGCCAGCAACTGCATCAGGATCTGCAGCAGCGGAGAACTGCCGGCCGCAGTGCTGTTGGCCGACGGTCCTGCCATTCCGGAGAGAAGCGCATCGAGCAATCCCATGGTGCCTCCTGCGAGTGGAGAGATTGGATGGAAAGCGACTGCGCTACCGCAGGTCGCCGTGCAGCGCCTGCAACGCCGCCAGCGCGGCGATTCCCGCAGTCTCGGTTCGCAGGATACGCCGGCCGAATGACACGGCAGAGAAACCGAGGCGGCGTGCCAACGCCTGCTCGTCGGCATCGAAGCCGCCCTCCGGCCCGATCGCCAATGCCAGCGCCGTCGCATTGCCAGCAGCATGCGCCAGCGGCGTTTCGCCGGCCGGCGCCAGCAGCACGCCGCGGCCGGCCGCCTGCAGCGCGCGCTGCAGCCCTTCTTCCAGCGTCGCGGCTGCCTGCGGCGTCGGCACGCGGTTGCGGCCGCACTGGCAGCACGCGGCGACGACGATGTCGCGCAGCCGCTGCTCGCGCTTTGCGCGGCGTGTCTCGTCCAGCACCACCACGCTGCGCTGCGCCGGGACCAGCAGAATCGCCGCGGCGCCCAGCTCGACGGCCTTCTCCACTGTCCAGTCCAGCTTGTCGCCGGCCGTCCAGGCCTGCACCAGCGTCACCGCGAACGGCGATTCGCGCTCGATGTCGTCGAAGCGTCGGACCAGCGCCGTCGACCGGTCGCCGGCCAGCTGCAGCGTCGCCGCATATTCACCGCCGTGCCCGTTGAACAGCGTGACGGCCGCGCCGTCGCGCAGCCGCAGCACGCGCGTCGCATGGTGCGCGACCGCCGCGGGCAGCGGGACGGTCGCGCCCTCGGCGAGCTCGGTATCGACGAAGAAGCGCGGAGACGACATCGCAGGTGTCGCCGCTATCCGCGCGGCGGCGGAAATGCCGGTCAGGCGGCGCGCAGATGCGCGGTGCGCGCGCCGGCTCCCGCGGGAGCGCCCACCATGTCCTGCACGAAGCGCGGCAGCGTGAACAGCGCCGCGTGCATCGCCGGGTGGTAGAAGCGCAGGTCGTCGAGCTTGCGCTCGATCATGCGCTGCGCGATGGTCTCTACGGACACGTTGCGCGGGTCGATGGTGTCGCTGGCCGTTGCGAGACACCATTGAGAGCCGTACAGCGGGATGAACAGCGTGAGCGGCGCCACGTGCTTGAATACCTTGCGCAACGCGGTCGCGTTCTTGCGCACCGTGTCGGGCTGGTAGACCGGCGAGCCCAGGTGCAGCGTCAGCAGTCCGCCGGGCTTCAGCGCGCGCTGGCACATGCGGAAGAACTCTTCCGAATACAGGTGGAAAGCCGGCGTGTCCGGATCCGTGAGATCCAGCACGATCATGTCGAAGCGCTCGGCCGTCGTGCGCACGTACTCGTAGCCGTCGCCGATGCGGATCTCCAGCCGCGGATCGTCCAGCGCGCCCTTGTGGATCGTGCCCAGGTACTTGCGCGAGATGTCGATGACCACCGGATCGAGCTCGGCCATCACGATGCGCTTGACGCTGGGATGCTTGAACAGCTCCTCCGACGAGCCGCCGTCGCCGCCGCCGATCACCAGCACGCTTTCCGGGTTCGGATGCGCGAGCGCCGCCGGGTGCGTCATGCACTCGTGGTAGAAGAACTCGTCGCCTTCGGAGGTCATCAGCCGGCCGTCGAGCCGGAACAGGCGCCCGAACTGGTGCGTGTCGAACACTTCCACGCGCTGGTACGCAGACTCGATCTCGGCGAGCTTCTCCTTGACGGTGAAGCCGTAGCCGGAGTGCGCGTTCAGCCAGTCGAAGCTCAGCTGCGCCTGCTCCGTACCGATCGCGACCGGCGACGCGTCGCGCGCGTCCTGCGCGCCCGAGGTCTCCGCGCCGGTTGCATCGCCGGCGACGTCGCCGCGCGTGATGCGGTTCACCACCTGCTTCTGCGGCCGGAACGCCATCGTCAGCGTGTCGAACAGCTGTTCGGCTTTGCTGGTGTTGTCTTCGGTGAAATTGCACACGTAGACATCCAGCGTCACGCCGCGGCTTTCGGGCCAAGTGTGGATCGCCAGATGCGATTCAGCGAGCAGGATCGTGCCCGTGATGCCGCCGGGCTGGCCATTCCAGTCCGGGAACACGTGCCATTTTTCGTCGACGATCGTGAGTTTCGCGTCCAGCGTGGCCTCGCGGCACAGCGTGGACAGCGCATTCAGATCCGTGAGAGTGGCAATACTGCAGCCGCAGCCGAACAGATCGCCAGTCAGGTGAAGGCCTTGCATCTTCGTCCCCCAGCAGGTCCGCCCTTATCGACCTGAATCGCGACTTGCGTCGCAACCCCACGATCCGGGACCCGTGCGCTGTGGCGCGGCACGCGGGTCCTTGCAGTCGGTACATGTTGATGACATGTAACGGCTGCCCCTGCTGGCTTTGGCGGGATGCTGCCTAACGGCACGTTGCCTGGTCCGTCTGCGGTATTGCACGTACTTCCTCGCAGTCGGCTTCTTCGGCGCCCGTTTCTTCCTTTTTCCGGATCGAATTTTGGATAGCCGACAATGGTAATCGAAATCTGCCTTGCCTCCAACTGTTGACAGCCCTGTACCGCCCGGATCGAAGCAACGCTCCAGAATTTTCCCGGCACTTGAATTCGCCGGGCTGATCCACAGCAGCACCACGCGACGTTGCCGTGCCGGCGGCGCCGGGCGAGTCATTAGCGTTTGCTAACATTTCGCCTCTTTGCAGCCCGCCTCCTGCCTCCTTCCCAGCCGACGCGCACCATGAACGACATTTCGGACGACGGCGTGGCGCTGCGCGCCGCCTCCGCTCCCAGCGCCGCCGCGCGCGTGAAGATGGCCGGCGCGATCCGCGCGCTGGCGATGGATGCGGTGCAGAAGGCCAACTCGGGCCATCCGGGCATGCCGATGGGCATGGCGGAGATCGCAGTGGCGCTGTTCAGCGGCCATCTTGCGCACAACCCCACCAACCCGCAGTGGCTCAACCGCGATCGCTTCGTGCTGTCCAACGGGCACGGCTCGATGCTGCAATATGCGTTGCTGCACCTGACGGGCTACGCGCTGCCTGTCGGCGAGCTCGAACGCTTTCGCCAGCTTGGCAGCCTGACACCGGGTCACCCCGAGCACGGGTTGACGCCGGGCGTGGAGACCACCACCGGCCCGCTGGGCCAGGGCTTCGCGAACGCCGTGGGCATGGCGCTCAGCGAGAAGCTGCTGGCGGCGGAGTTCAACCGCCCGGGCCACGCAGTCATCGACCATCACACCTATGTGTTCGTCGGCGACGGCTGCCTGATGGAAGGCATCTCGCACGAAGCGGCATCCCTCGCCGGCACGTGGAAGCTCAACAAGCTGATCGTTGTCTACGACGACAACGGCATCTCCATCGATGGCGAGGTCGGTGCCTGGTTCACCGACGACACGAAGGCGCGCTTCACCGCGTACGGCTGGAACGTCATCGGCCCCGTGGACGGCCACGATGTGGACGCGATGGACGCTGCGCTCGCCGCCGCGAAGCGCGAGACGCAGCGCCCGTCGTTCATCATCGCGCGCACCGTCATTGGCAAGGGTTCGCCCGGCCGCGCCGGCAGCGAGAAGGCGCACGGCGAGGCGCTGGGCGTCGCGGAAGTCGCGGCGACACGCGCGGCCATCGGCTGGAGCGACGAGCCCTTCGTCGTTGCCGCCGACGTGATGGCGGCGTGGGACGCGCGTGCGCGTGGTGCGCAGCGCGAGGCCGCATGGAATAAGGCTTTCGCCGCGTATGCGAAGGCATATCCGTCGGAAGCCGCGGAGCTGGAGCGGCGTATCGCCGGCGCGCTGCCCGAGGGCTACGCAGCCGCGCTGCAGTCCGCGGTGCAGGCCGCCGCCGCGAAGCGCGAGACGGTCGCCACGCGCAAGGCCTCGCAGCTCGCGCTGGAGACGCTGGCGCCAGCACTGCCCGAACTGCTGGGCGGTTCGGCCGACCTCACCGGCAGCAACCTGACGCGCTGGAGCGCCGCGAAGCCGCTGCGTGCGGACGCGCTGGACGGTCGCCACATCAACTACGGCGTGCGCGAGTTCGGCATGTGCGCGATCGCCAACGGCATCGCGCTGCACGGCGGCTACATCCCGTTCGTCGGCACCTTCCTGGTGTTCTCGGACTACGCGCGCAATGCGGTGCGCATGGCGGCGCTGATGAAGCAGCGCGTGGTGTACGTGTTCACGCACGACTCCATCGGATTGGGTGAGGACGGCCCCACGCACCAGGCGGTCGAGCATGCGGCGAGCCTCCGGCTGATCCCGCATCTGGACGTGTGGCGGCCGGCCGATACCGTGGAAACGCTGGTCGCGTGGGCGGCGTCGCTGGAGCGCCGCGATGGCCCGACGGCGCTGCTGTTGTCGCGGCAGAACGTTGCGTACGAAGCGGGCGAGCGCACGACGGCCGACATCCGCCGCGGCGCGTACGTGCTGGCCGAGGCGCCGGGCGGCGCGAAGCGCGCGCGCGCCGTCATCATCGCGACCGGCTCCGAGTTGCCGCTGGCCATCGCCGCGCAGAAGGAACTGGCGGTTGCCGGCGTGCCGGTGCGCGTGGTGTCGATGCCGTCGACGACGGTGTTCGACCGTCAGGACACGGCTTACAAGGCGAGCGTGCTGCCGGCCGGCGTGCCGCGCGTGGCCGTCGAGGCGGGCGTCACCGACTTCTGGTGGAAGTACGTGCGCGAGTCGGGTGCCGTCGTCGGCATCGACCGCTTCGGCGAATCGGCGCCCGCGTCGGCGCTGTTCAGGCACTTCGGCTTCACCGTGGACAACGTCGTGGCCACGGTGAAGACGGTGGTGGGCAACAAACCCGCAAGAAAACAAGGGGAGAGCAAGTGACGATCAAAGTCGCCATCAACGGCTATGGCCGCATCGGCCGCAACATCCTGCGCGCGCACTACGAAGGCGGCAAGCGCCATGATCTGGCCATCGTTGCGATCAACGATCTGGGCGATCCGCAGACCAACGCGCACCTGACGCAGTACGACACCGCACACGGCCGCTTCCCCGGCACGGTCGCGGTCGATGGCGATTCGATGGTGGTCAACGGCGACCGCATCAAGGTCCTGGCCAATCGCAACCCGGCCGAACTGCCTTGGGGCGCACTGGGCGTGGACGTGGTGCTCGAATGCACGGGCTTCTTCACCACCAAGGAGAAGGCTTCCGCGCACCTGAAGGGCGGTGCGAAGAAGGTGATCATCTCCGCGCCCGGCGGCAAGGACGTGGACGCGACCATCGTGTACGGCGTGAACCACGGGGTGCTGAAGTCGTCGTTCGCGGTGATCTCCAACGCGTCGTGCACCACCAACTGCCTGGCGCCGCTGGTCAAGCCGCTGCACGAGAAGATCGGGCTGGTCAGCGGCCTGATGACCACGGTGCACGCCTTCACCAACGACCAGGTGCTGACCGACGTGTTCCACGAGGACCTGCGCCGCGCGCGCGCCGCCGCGCACAACATGATCCCGACGAAGACCGGCGCCGCCGCGGCCGTAGGCCTGGTGATGCCGGAGCTGAACGGCAAGCTCGACGGCTATGCGATACGCGTGCCGACCATCAACGTGTCGATCGTCGACCTGTCGTTCATCGCTGCGCGCGACACGACGGTGGACGAGGTCAACGGTGTCATGAAGGCCGCCGCCGACAGCGAGCTGAAGGGCGTGCTGGGCTACAACACCGCGCCGCTGGTTTCCAGCGACTTCAACCACGATGCGCGCTCGTCGATCTTCGACGCGTCGCTGACCAAGGTCGTCGGCCGCCTCGTGAAGGTCGCGAGCTGGTACGACAACGAGTGGGGCTTCTCCAACCGCATGCTGGACACGACGGTTGCGCTGATGCAGGCGAAGTAACGACGGCCGTGCCTTCCCGTGCCCGCTACGGCGGGTGCGGGGACCCCATCTTTCCGGCCACGCTAAGTCTTTCGGCCGAGCTTCCGGCAACAGTCGGGACCGCATCGCTGCAGTAACCTCCTGATGCCTGCTGCGGCGACTGCCGTGCCGCAGCAGCGAGGGTCTGTGCAGCGTCCGTTTCGCCGGGCTTTTCCGGCGCTCGCTATACAGCCGGCCTGCCAGTATGCGTTGCACTTCGCGCGCTGGCGCCACCGTACAGGAGCGTTCCCTGTGTTCCGTCCGTCGCAACTCCCCCTGGTCATTGCTCTCGCCGCGGTCGCCGCGTGGCCGGCGAGCACTGCGTATTCCACCGGCGTGCTGACGCCCAAGCAGGCGAAGCTGCAGGGTCTGGTCGCCACCGCCAAGCAGCGCGAGCAGAAGGTCGACAAGCTGATCGTCAAACTGCGCACGCCGAAGTCCGAGGTGCTGGCCACCGCGATGAGCGCGACGCGCGCGCAGTCGCTGGCGAAGACCGCTGGCACTGGCATGAAGGCGCTGCGTATGACGGCCGGCGGCGCCCACCTGATGCAGCTCGACCGTGCAGTGCCGTTGTCCGAGGCCCGCGCGATGGCCGCGCGGCTGGCGCAGGACGAGGCAATCGAGTACGCGGAGCCGGACGTGCGGTTCAAGGCGCTGGCGGTGCCGAACGAGCCGCGCTTTGCGCAGTGGCAATGGAATCTGTTCGCGCCCGCGTCGACTTACGCCTCAAGTGCGGTGACCGCGCCGGCCACCGGCGGTGCGAATCTGCCGCCGGCGTGGGACTACACCACAGGATCGGACACCGTGGTGGTCGCGGTCATCGATTCGGGCATCGTCAATCACCCGGATCTCAATGGCGCTGCGATAGCCAACACGTACATGCCAACCGGGCGCTTCCTGCCTGGATACGACTTCATTTCCTCCAACGCGCTGGGACTGCCGACGAATTTCATCGCCAACGACGGTAACGGGCGCGACCCCGATCCTTCGGATCCGGGCGACTGGATCACCGCCCAGGAGAAGACCCTCTACACGGACGAGTGCACGGTTCCAGGCGAAACCGCTCCTTACCAGCCGTCGGACAGCAGCTGGCATGGATCGCACGTTGCAGGTGTCGTGGCGGCGACGGCCAACAATGCGCTTGGCATTGCCGGCATCGGCTGGAATGTGAAGGTTCTGCCGGTCCGCGCGCTGGGCAAGTGCGGTGGCGCGCTGTCCGACATCGAAGAGGCGATCCGCTGGGCGGCCGGTCTTGCAGTGCCGAACATACCGACCAATCCGTATCCAGCACAGGTCATCAACCTCAGCCTCGGCGGTGAGGGCAGTTGCGGCTCGACGATGCAGTCGGCCGTCAGCGCCGCGATCGCAGCCGGCGCGGTCGTCGTGGCGGCGACTGGCAATGGCAGCGATGTGAACCTGATCTCTCCTGCCAACTGCAACGGCGTGATCGCGGTGACCGCTCATGCTATCAATGGCGAGAACGCGGACTACGCAAACATCGGCACGAGCACGGCGCTCAGCGCGCCCGGCGGCGGCTCGCCGGTGCTGCTAGGACGCGGTGGCGCCATCGACAATCCCAGTTTCGACGGTCGCTACATATTCTCGACGGTACTTTTTGGAGCGACGACGCCCACTAGTCCGGCCTCCGATAGCGCCAATACGGGCGCCGCTTATGCGGGCTTCGTCGGTACTAGCGCCGCGACGCCGCACGTCGCAGGCGTAGCCGCGCTGCTGAAGTCCTCGGTGTCGACGGCAACGCCAACGGACGTCCGTTCGTATCTGCTGAATGTGCGTCCTTATCCCGCGGGCAGCGCATGCGCGCCAACCGGTGCGTTTGCAGGTATGTGCGGTGCGGGCCTGCTGGATGCAGGGCTTGCACTGGCGAGCACGGGCGACAACGCATCGCCTGCTGCGGCCGCCGGCTTGGACCAAATCGTCGCGCCTGGCACCACTGTCACGCTGAACGGCGGCGGCAGTAAGGCTTTCAACGGCAAGACCATCAGCTCCTATCAGTGGTCGCGGACTGCCGGCCCTTCGGTCACGCTGAACAACGCGAACGAGGCCAGTGCGAGCTTCATGGCGCCCGCGACCGGCACGCTGACTTTCCAGCTGCAGGTGACCGACAACATGGGCAAGACCGGCAGCGATCTCGCGTCGGTGCGCGTGAACAGCCCGCCGGTGCTGGCGACAGCTCCCGCGGCGCGTACCGCGTCCGTCGGCGAGACGGTGACCTTCAGCGTCAGCGCCACCGACGCCGACGGTGATGCGTTGACCTACGTTGCCGGTGCTGCGTCGACGGTGCCGCTGGCGGCGCTTGCGCCCAACGGCATATTCAGCTGGAACACCACCGGCTATGCGGCCGGCACCTACACGCTCGCGTATTTCGCGATGGACGGCCTGTCGCAAAGCAGCACGCAGACCGTGACGATCACGCTGACCGGCGGCAGCGCCGCGAATCCCCCGACGGGCGGTGGTGGTGGCGGCGGCTCATGGACATGGTCAGGCATCGGCCTGCTGCTGTCACTGCTGCTGCTGCGCTCGGCCGCTGCGACGCGCCAGCGCAAACGCCAGTCCCAGTAGCGATCCGCAGGCCGCGCCCAGCAGGTGCGCCTGCGGTACCACTGCCGCGCCGAGCCACTCGGCGTGCGGCAACGCGCCGCCTGCCGGCTGTTCGATCGCGACCTTGATCCATCCGCCGATGACCAGCAGCGCGGGCATGACGATCGAACGGCTCCGACGCGGCTGCGCGCGCAGACTCGCGACCAGCCATGCGGCCGCGCCCGCGAAGAACAGCGCGTGCAGGATGCCGGATAAGCCCCGGTACCAGAGGATCGCCGGATAGAACCACGCGAGGCCTGATCCCACGACGAAAGCGGCCACCATCAGCACGGCGATCTGCCGCAGCGCCGACAGTTCCGGCGCGAACAGCCGCGCAACGATCACCAGCGCGATGCAGTTGATCGCCGCGTGCATCCAGTTGACGTGAACCAGATGGCCGCTCATCAGCCGCCACGGCTGCGCGACCAGCAGGCCGCGCCGATATTCGAGCAGCGCACCGGCCTCCAGTGCCTGCAGCAGCAGCGCGACCGCGGCCAGCCCCAGCGCGCAGCGTTCGGCAGCAGTGACGGTGAAGGGTCGCAAAGGTTCGATGTCCGGATGGCAGATCGCGGCTCGTATAATGCCCAACTCGCCGCAGTCTCACAGAGGATGCCGCAGCATCCCGCCCGTAACGCCCGCCAGAGACAAGACGCTTCTTCCATGCACGTCCGCACCCTCGAAGAACTGGCGCGCACCGGACAACTGGCCGGCAAGCGCGTGTTTGAACACGCGCTTGCCGGCCA
>Ga0307505_10001801_pt1 | contig 16244 bp, 12 predicted proteins | sample 23_S_MG_FD_202183 | JGI IMG/M metagenome (GOLD analysis project Ga0307505, IMG submission 202183) | Soil microbial communities from Populus trichocarpa stands in riparian zone in the Pacific Northwest, United States - 23_S | ecosystem: Environmental > Terrestrial > Soil > Riparian zone > Trees...
TCGAGGGCTGACTCGACGAGCGCCTCCGGAACGGCGAAATCGTGCGCGCCGACGAACGCGTCGACCATGTTCTCCTCCATCGCCTCCTGCGCGCGCTGCTCCCACGACTGCTCGAGCGCCGCCCTGACGTCGGAGCGCAGTTCGTCCAGCTCCTCCGACCGGCCGCCGGTCTGCTCCTTGATCCACTCAGCGTCCATCTCCGGCAGGATGCGTCGCTGCACCTCGGTGACCGTCACGCGGTAGCGCTCCGTGTGATCGTGGTCGTGATCATGGTCGTGATCGTGATCATGTGCGTGCTCGTGCTCCCACTCGACGGTTACCGTCTCGCCGGCCGCGCGGCCGATGAGCGCGTCGCGCAGCGCGGCACGGAGGTCCGGATTGGCCAACGCTAGTTGCGCGCCGTGCTGCACCGGGCCCGCCGGGTCGCCGGCTCCGTCCAGGGGCTGGATATCGCAGACGGCCACGTCGTTCGCTGTCAGCGTCGCGCCATCGCCGGCCGGCTCCAGGCGCGCGGCCATGTCGCGCCGGCGCTGTATGTCCGCCTCTACGTCCTCGTCCGAATACTCGCGGACGAGGCGGGTTACGGGCGCACCCTGGAGGTCGGCTACTATGATCCGCGGCCGCACGCCGAACTTGATGACTGCGTGGAGATCGCCGCCGGCGCCGGCCACGTCGTAGTCCATTTCGGACAACCGCGGCGCCCCCACGATGTCGTACTGGCCGGCCTCCGCGACCGCTTCGCGGTAGGCCTCGCCGATCACCTGCTCCGCGATCTCGACGGCCACCTGGGGCCCGATCATCTTGCGAACGACAGGCAGCGGGACCTTGCCCGGCCGGAATCCCTTCAGATTCATCTGCCCTCGCTGCCGCTTGAGCACGGCGACGATGCGCGGCTCGAGCTCATCGGCGGGTACGTGAACGTCGAGGGCGTAATCGACCTCGTTGAGTGCGGTGACGTCGGTCTTCATCGGAGAGCTCTGGGCGAACCGGCAAGCTAGCCGGCGCCGGCCGGCGCCCGGGCGAGGACACGGCGAATAGGCGCGCGCGTCGCCTGGCGGCACCGCGTACGCTTGCTCTAGTGGCCCACTGACACCCTGGTCGTCGCGCAGGCGCCGGCCGCGCAGGCGCGCACCACGTACGCGCCGGCCGCGAGCGACGAGACGTCCATGCTCAGTGAGCGCGCCTCCGCAGGGAGAGACCCCGCGTGCACCATCCTCACCACTCGGCCCAGCACGTCCAAGAGTTCCACCCGCACGTCGCCGGCCGCCGGCAGCGTGAGCGTAAGCCGCGCTGCGCCACGCGACGGGTTAGGCGCCACCGCCAGCGCGAGCCCGCCGGCCGGCGCGGGGCCCTGGGACGCCGGCACGATCACCGGCACGTCCGCCACCCACACCGCCCCGGCATTCTGGCCGCGCTCGCCGTCCATGTAGTGCCGGACGAACACGAAGCGACCTGTCATGTCCGCCGTGAAGCCCACCGCTCCGTAGGCCGAAAGTTCGAACAGCGCCTCGGTGGCCCACGGGCCGCCCTGTCTGCGGAAGACGTGGATGCGCCCACCCTCGTGTGACGTGGCCAGGGCCTCCAGTCCGTCTGCCGACGACCAGCCGGCTACGAAGTTGCCGGTGAAGCGAAGCGGCGGCGACTGCTCCAGTACGGCCTCGCGCTCCCATCCACCCATCGGGCCCGACCCGGTGTAGCGGAAGACGTACGCGCGTCCCCCTTCGGGATCCGGGAAGCCGGGGGGATTATGGGCGGCGCCCACAACGACGTAATCACCGGCCGCCGCCACCGCAGCTCCGAACGCCTCGTCCGGATCGGCCGTGTTCCCGCTGAGAACGGCTTCCAGCTCCCATGGAGCGGAAGACACGGCGCCCGTCCGGCGCCACACGCGGACTGCGCGACCCGGTGCCCGGGAGACCAACAGCGCCCCGCGCGCAGCACCGGCCGGCCCCGGAGCCGAGCCGTCCAGCGCGTCGGCATCCCCCGCCGTGAACGCGTGCAGGCCGGCGTCGAGGGTCTGTCCCTCGACCCACGCGCCGGCCGTCGAGTCGTACGACCACGTGTAAAGGTTGCGGTCGCCCCAGGCTACCGGGTAGATGCCACTGGAGTCGGAGGGTAGGGCCACGGCCGTACCGGTGTAGTCGCCTTCGGAGCCGGCGGCGGGCACCAGCGGCTGCACGTCGCTCCAACTCCCTCCGTGACGTTCCCACAAGTAGACCGACTGGAAGTATGGGTACTGAGGGCTGGGGCCTGTACTGATCCCCCTACCTGCGAGCGCGGCCTCCCACGGCGTTCCGAGACCCACCAGCGCATATGCAACGGCCTGTCCGGGACCGTGCGCACCGGATCCATTATCGGGGCCCGGAGGCAGCAGGATCGACTCCTGTTGCCACTCGCTAACGTCCCCGCCACGGTGACGAAAGACGTACATCCCGCCGTATGGCACTCCACCGGGTCTGCCGCGACTCGGTGCCCCGACCACTAACGTCGTATCCGAGGCGTCAAGGTCGTACCCGAAGCGATCGTCCGCCCGGGTATCAGCGGCGAATAGCTTGTACAGGTGACTCGAAGCCTGTGCGCTCACCGACGGGGCCGCGACTACGAATGCCGCAACGGCGAAGCCGATTATGGCTAAATGAGCCATGGCTTCGGACGTGCCATGATCGGGATCGTCACGTTCGGGTCGGCGATTTCCTGCGCGGCGCCCGATTGCTGGCCGCCACCGATCTCCAACGTCCACCTGCCCGACGGGGGATCGACGCTCGACCCGGTCGTGTTCAGAAGCCGGATCTCGACACACCCCGGCTGCAGCACGACCCCTGTTGCCACTAGTCCGGCCGGCAGGTTGGCCGGTGGGCCCAGCGTCACGATGTCACCGGGCTTCGCGCCGGGGACGGGAGCTAGCTCCGGGTGATCCGTGACGGGCCCGACGCACTCTCCCAGCCGCAGCAAACCAATCGCACCGGCCCCTACCGTGCCGAAATCAAGGGTCCGGGAGGCCTTTGCAATGGGTGCCCGGACGGCAGCCGTCATCCTCGAGCCCCAGTCATCCGACCACGCCTCCAGCACCTCGTATCGATCATCCATGTCGGTCGGATTCGGTGGCTCCCACGTGTCACGCACGGCCTGCGAGTACACGGGCAGGTTGGGCCGATCTACGAGCGTGAACGCGGAGGGCGCGTCTCCCGACATGAGATGCACGGGTCCCTGGCGGGGCATGAACCCTCCCGCGTCAGGGTCCGTCACCGACGGGTCCGCCGGAACGATGTTGACGCCGGAAACGACCACACTCGTAGGATGCGGACCGGCCTGCTGCGCCTTGACAACGGTCCCGGAACTCTGCCGATCGTGATCGTCAGGATCCTTTAGCGGTCTGATCCAGCCATCAACACTGAGACCGCGGATCGAGTAGGCCCCACCGATGAAGTAGACTAGGGCGGGATACACGCCCTGGTACGCGACGTGCTCCAGGTACAACTGGGAAAAGTCACGATGCGACGTCACCGCGACTATGGCTCGCGTCTTCGTCGCCTCCAGGTCCAGGCCGGATATCGTCATGCCGAGCTGCGCCAGCAGGCGGATCTGCTCTTCCTCATTCTCGAAGCTCGGCCCGGTGTAATTCTCGACGAACACCGAACGTAGCGCGTTTCCCGGCATCCCTATGATTTGATCCGGGTGGTTCACCAGCGAGATAGCTGCCCCGCGGATGCTCCGGAAAAGGCAGTGGCCGATCTGCGTGCCCCACAGGGCTATCCGCTGCAGGTCGTACGTGTCGTCGATCGCGATCCCTCGCCACCCCTTCGCCACGTCGCACTCCGTGATCCGGAAGTGGAAGAAGCCGACCTCCCGGTTCGATGGCGGCTGTGCGGGGCCTGAGAACAACATGGCGACCGCCCCCGGTGTGGTGTAGGACGGGTCCTGCTCATCGCCCGGAAGCCTCGATTCCCACGTCCCCGGCCTGAACTGCTGGTTCTTCCACGTGAATCCGAGCCGCTCTATCGTCACGCCCCACGAGTCACCTCCGTCGAAGCGCAGGATCGCCGTGTCATCCGCATCCTGCCGGATAACCGCACCGAAGGGTGGGAACACATTGCCGACGGCGGTTCCGCCCCGGCTGGCCTCACCGAAGATGCGGACTCCGTTCAGGCGGCCCGGACGGATCTCGTCCGTGATCCTGTACAGACCGGCAGGGAATCGAAGCGCGGCCGTGTACGGGCCCCAGCGGTCGAGCCCGGTCGCCAGGCAGTTGCCGGCGGAACTCGCCAGCGCCGCTACGCCGGCGAACGCGGCCTGCAGTTCCGAGGTGTCGTCGGCGCAACCGTCACCGACAGCGCCGAAGTGCTCCTTCACGTCCAGGATGACGGGGGCAGCCACAGTAGATCGGCTGGAATCGCTCCAAGTACGGGGATTCGCGCAGTCGATGCAAGGGCATTACGCCGTCACCGGACGTACGACGCTCACCGGAAGCCGGCCGCGATACCGCGTTGCCTAGAAATCCGCGCCCACCGATACATAGAACCTCGCCTCGCCGAACCGCTCGCCCTCGAACGGCCACGCCCAGTCGGCGCGAACAGGGTAGCCCAGGACGACCGTCCGCAGGCCCACGCCTGTGCCCAGGAGTACGTCGTCGAGCACGCGCCGGGTGCCGCCGGCGCCGTCGTCGATGTCGCGCCACACCTCCACGCCGCCGGAGGCGATCACGCCGGCGTCGACGAAGGCCACCGCCTGCAGGCCGCGGAGAAGCAGCACCGGCAGGGCGCCCGGGAAGAGCTGCGCGGCCAGCGGGGCCCGCACCTCGAGGTTGAGCATCGCGAAGCGATCGCCGGCTGCCTCGTTGTACCCGAAGCCGCGCACGGGGAGCACCGGCACCGCGAAGACGAAGTCGTCGGCGCTCTGTACGGGAAGCGAGCGGTAGGTAGGATTGAGCCAGGCGGTCACGCCGGCGGCGTAGAAGCGCTGCGGGTCGGGCCCGATGGAGATGCCGCCGGAGGCGCGGACGGCGAGGGTCGCGGCCGGCCAGGGTCGCGCCGGCCCGATGGGCACGTAGCGCCGGCCGTCGGCGAGAGCGCTGACGAAGTTGACGCTCGGGCCGGGAGTTCCCGAAAGCTGCGCCGCCCAGCGCCACCCCTCGCCCGGGCCCGCCCAGCCGGGCCGAGTGCGGTCGACGGTGTAGACGGCACGGGGCGAAATGAACCGCCTGATCCGTGCCCTCGCGCCGAGGTCGGACAGATCGGCGAGAGCGACGCCGAGCACCGCGACGTCGAAGTCGAGGCGCCTGAACGTGTCCAATGGAATGCGGATTCCGCCAACGAAGCCGAAGTTGCGGTAGCGATAGACGGTCCCTGCGGTGTCGTCGACGAGCTCGCGCGCGAGGTGAAAGCCCTGGACCGCGTAGTCGACGCGGCCCCCGCGCGCTTCGTAGGCCAGCAGGTAGTCCGCGTTGCGGAGGTCCAGGACGAGGTTCGATGCGAAGCGGAATCGGTGGTCTCCGAGCAGGTCGGTAAACAGGACCTGGGTCGCTGCCTGCACGCCGAAGACGGTGTCGTAGCCGCCGGACGCCGTGACGAGGTCCGGTGCGAACGACAGGCGGTATCGACGCGGCTCCTCGGCATCCGGCGCCGGGCGTGCCGGCGCGGCGTCGGAGTCCGGCGCGGCCGGGGTGCCGAGCGTCGCCAGCAGGGAGTCGACCAGCGCCGAGTCGACGGGGCGTCGGAACTCCGACGCCGGCGCGCGTCCCTCGGCAGCGGCGCGCAGCAGGGGGTTGCGCCGGACCGTCCCCGGGGGCGCGAGCGCCAGCGCCGGCGCCTCGCCGCGGACGCGGCCGGTGCGCCGCGCCCACACGGTGGGCGCCGGCGCGGCCGGCGCGTCGTCACGGTCGATGGGTGCGCGGGCTACGTACACCGCCGGCGCACCGTCGTCGATGCTGAGCGTCGCGACCACTCCGCCATCGGTACTGGCGGAGAGGTGCACGATCCCCGCGCGGAGGTCCGTCAGCGCCCGCTGGGCCGGCGCGTCGGCCCCGGGGTCGAGGACGTGCAGGTTGGGCACCCCGTTGAAGTCCGACACGAACAGCAGGCGGTTGGCGCCTGCCCACGCCGGGGAGGTCTCGTTCCAGAAGGAGTCCGTCAACCGGACAACGGTTTCCGGGTCATCCGTCGACACCAGGTAGAGGTCGAACTGTCTGCCGGCGCCTTCCACGTGGGCCACCATATCCACGGCGCCGGCGTGCACATCGGCGGGCGTCGGTCGCCCGGATCCCACCGCGGCCCCGCGGTCCGAGTAGAACGCGAGATGGCGGCTGTCGGGGCTCCACGCGGGGCTGTGGTCCGAGTAGACGTCGTTCGTGAGGTTGGTCAGGCGCCGCGAGACGAGCTCGAGGAGGTAGATGTCGCTGCTCGCGCCGGCGGTGGCTTCGAGCGCCAGGCGCGTCGAGTCCGGGCTCCAGGCCAGTGCGATGATGGCGTCGACGCCTGGCACCTCGATCTCCTGCATGGCTCCGGTGACGACGTCGACCACGGCCAGCGCGTCGCCCGGGCCCCTGGTCACCGCCGCCGCCAGGCGCCGGCCGGAGGGGTCCCAGGCGAGGCCGGGCGACAGCAGTCGCAGGCGCTCCGTGTCGGCGCGGCCGGCGCCGTCGAGGACCGTGGTGATCGGCCCCGTGCCGGCGGTGGGCGCTACCAGGACGGCCGCGCGGCCCGGCGCCGCGGCTACCCACGCGACACGGTCGCCCTGCGGAGACACCGCCGGCGCGGCGTAGAGGCGGCCGGGGTCGTCGGCGCCCGAGGCGACGAGCCGCGCCACAACGTCTATCGGTTCGCGCGCGGCCGCCTCCGGGAAGTAGACCTCCCGTAAGGCGTCGTGCCAGCGCGCCGATAGCTCGGACAGGTCGAGTCCGGTAGCCGCGACGAACGCCGCGTCGACCGACCGGGCGTTCACCAGGTGGTCCAGGATCTCGCCCACCTTCTCGCGGCCGTACTCGGCCGCCAGGAAGTCCCAGAAGCCCTGCCCTCCTCGGTAGGCGAGGTATCCCGAAAGCCGGCGTACCGGGGGCAAGTAGCCTTCCAGGACCGCGTCGCGGAGAGCGAGGTCGCTCTGGGCATCCCAGCCGAAGGAGACGTACTCCGCGAGACCCTCGTCGAACCAGTCGGGCAGTCGAAACCCGAGGTTGCCCCGAAGGGCCGCCTGTAGACTCCCTCCGTAGAGGAGGTCGTTGAGCACTGCGTGGACGATCTCGTGCCGCAGCACGCGCCGGAACTCGCCCCAATCGCCGGTGAAGGGCACCGCGACGCGGTTCTTCAACATCTCGGTGACGCCCCCGATGCCCTCCGCACCGACGGGCAGATCGACAGCGTTGGTTACCGCGAAATCGTTGTGGCTCTGGTACACGAGCAGCGGCACGCGCCGGCCCAGCGGCCGACCGAAGAGGCGCGCGACATCATCGAGCGCTCCTTCGCCGACACGCGAGGCGAAATCGGCCAGCACTCTGCCCGACGGCGCCGTCTCGTCGCGCTCGTAGAAGTAGACGTCGAGCCTGTCCGAGGCTACGTGCTCCCATCGCAGCCGTTCGTACTGGACGCGGTTCTGGCCGTACGAGAAGTACTGGCCGCGCGCGGCCGGCGCGGCGAACGTGAGAAGGGCCAGGAGGAGCGCGAGCCGCATTCGGAGAGGTTAGGGCCGGCCTCGCGCGCCGGCAAGGCGCGACCGATTGCCCTCCGCGCCGCTCGACGATCAGCGTCCCCAGCGGGTACGCGCGCTGTACGAAGGGTCGATGTTTCTTCCGAAGGCGCCCGTGGGACTGATTCTGCAGGAACTCCAACGCGCGCGCGGCATCCTTGGCCGGCGCCCCACACATCCCAAAGGACAATGGACGCCATCTGGACTTCACCCGGCCGGCTCATCCGCTGCGGCGCGCTCGGTCTCGCGCTTGGCGCCACCGCATTCGGCGCCGGAGGCTGCGATGACGTCACCGGCCTGGGGGCCGGCGATTTCGTCGCAACCGTCACCGGCGACGTCTCCAACGACCTCGCCGGCGACGCCTACTGGACCATTCTCAACGACGGCACTCGCGAGACGTTCATGTTGATCCTGTTCGACGACGACATCAACGCGAACGACCGCGAGACCTACCACTTCGTCGCGCTCTCTCGCGCCGGCGCGCGCCCGGGCGTAGGCATTTACTCGGTCGACAACGACGAGCCGAACCCGCCGGCGCTACGGGGCCAGTACGCGGACCTCACGGAGGCCGACGAGCCGGAGGCGGCCGGCCCGGTGCTGGGCGCGACCGGTGGCGTGTTCACCGTGACGCGATTCGAGAGTGGCCTGATGACGGGGAGCTTCCGCTTCGACGCGTCCGGGCTGATGCTTCCCGACACGGGGGCGTTCATCTCGGGCACGCTCGACGGCACCTTCGACGCCCGCTTCATCGAACCCGGCGTCCTGACGGGGCTGGGCATACCGTTTGGGCTGGACTGAGCCAACCCGGGATCGGGCGATTCAGCGATTCAGCGACTGGCCGGCACTCCCGCCACATTGCCAACGAGGCTGCCTCCAATCGCTTAGTCCCTTAATCGCTCAAGCCTCAGAGCAGCGCCAACCTGTCGTTCGGCACGGGCAGCACGTACTGGCGCTCCATGGTCTCCTCGTGGACGCCGAAAACGCCCGTGCCCCGGAAGTCGACCAGGACGAACCGCTCGGTCGCCTCGATCACCTCGCCGATACCGTAGTACACCGGCGCCGGCCCGTAGTAGACCAGCTCGCCCTTGTCGACGACGCCCTGCCGCGCGCGGCGGTAGAACGGTGGGACGATCGGCAGCAGCTCCAGCCGGTAAGGCGGCCTGGGGTTCGGGAACGCCTCGGCGTCGACCACGGCCGGCGCGTACCCCGCCGGCGCGCCCGCGGGCTGCGGGGCCGAGGGGCGCTCCAGGGCGCGGCGGCGGCGGCGGCTATTCGGCAAGTGTGTCGGGCGGGGCGGCGAACCGATCTCCCAGCGGGCGGTTAACGGCGGCGAAGCTAAGGCGTCCACGCGCGGCCCCGCCGGCGACATGCCTCGGCTGCTCGCGCTCCCTCCGCAGATCAGCCACCCCAATCAGTCTCGCCGTGCCTCCCGAGTACGACACGCGCATCGTAGATCGGCAGATGGGCCGCAATGCACAACTGTTCGCGGTGGCGATCGCGGAACTGGACTCGCCTGAGCGCCGATACGCCTACCTGCGGATCCTGGTGCACCTCGTCGAAACGGCGCACGCGGAGTGGGGGCAGTCGCCCCAGCGAGACACCCAGATATCGGAGCTGGCGGTCCAGCTCAGCGGCGGCCGGCTCGAACTGGAAGAGGTCGCGGCCGTTGTCCGCGTGCGCGACGAGGAGCGCGGGATGGGCTCGACCGGCGGAGGCGGTTGAGCCACCTTAGCGAGTCAGTGATTCAGCGATTAAGCGATTCGCTGACTCCGCGGTTGGGATGCTGCCATTCGGCACTCGGCGGCCGCGGCGTGCTGGCGACCTGCGAATCGGGGTCAGCCCTTCACCCTGCCGGGATTCGAGGCCACGAACGATTCCCAGTCGCGCACCGGGCCCGAGCGGACCGCGCCCGCGCGGCGCGCGTGACACAGGGCGACCGCCATCGCGTCCGCCGCGTCCTCGGCTGGATCCTCGTCCAGGTTCAGTAGCGTCCGGACCATGAAACCGACCTGTCCCTTGGCCGCATTCCCATTGCCGACGACCGCCTTCTTGACCTCGGCGGGCGTGTACTGGCTGACAGGCAGGCCGGCGTGGACCGCCGCGAGCACCAGCGCCGCCTGCGCCCGGCCGAGCTTCAGCAGGGCCTGCGCGTTGCCGGCGAAGACCGGCATCTCGACCGCCACCTCGGTCGGCGTGTGCCGGGCGATCACCTCCGCTGTTAGCGCGTAGATCGTCCGCAGCCGTTCCGGGTGGTCCAGGGCGCCAGACAGGTCGATCACGCCGTGCGCGACCGCCCTATCGTTCCCGCCGGTGCACTCCACTACCGCCCAGCCGGAGTGGCGCGAACCTGGGTCCAGCCCGAGAATCACCATGGGGGTTCAGAAAGCCGAGGGAGGTGAGAGCCTGCGCTGGGCGTAGTCGAAGGGAGATAAGAGTCTGCCCTGAGGGTAGTCGACGGGGTGACGAAAGCCTGCCCTGAGCGTCGTCGACGCGGAGACCATGGCGTCACCATCCCGGCGACCAACAACCAACAACTAACAACCAACTCCTAACACCCGAACACCTCCCACTCTCCCACGACCGTCTCCCCCTCGACGACGAACAGCCGCTCCGCCATCGCCACGGCCACGCAGGCGTGGTTTGGAATAATCCGCGCGCGGTCGCCAACATCCTGTATAGCGCCGCCTGGCACGTCCACCCAACCGTGCTCCTCCGAAAGGGCAATTATCGCCGCGTGCGGGTTCCGGACCATCGTCTTCGGACTGTACAGCAGAATGCCGAATCCGCGCAGGTCCCAGCCGCCGTCAGAGCTAAGCGTCTTCTTGCCGGCGTCCATGAAGAAGCGCTCGGTGCCGTCCTCGTGACGCCGAAGCGAGATGACGGTCGCCTGGCATGTGAGCGCACAGTCCTCGAGCCGGGCGCTGCCCAGCGCGACCTGTTGCGCGTCGTGGAAGACGTAGTTGCCCGGCCGCGCCTCGGTGATCCGGAAACCGCCGGCCGATGTGTTCTCGAAGCAGCTGAACGTCGGCGTCGAGCCGACGGATAGCACGGCATTGGCCGGATCGATCAGGCCCGCCTCGCCGAGGCGGACGGCGAGCGCGAGCAACCGGTCGCGTTCCTGCGTCATGATGCGCGTGCGGGCCTCGGCGGCGGACTCGCCGTCAAGCGGGCCGGCGTACGCGTGGCCCGCGTGAGTCAGCAGGCCGCGCACGGCGAGGCCCGGGAGCTGCGCCACGTGCGCCACCAGCGCCGGCGCGTCGGGCTCGTCCCACGGCACTCCACATCGGCCGTGCCCGGTGTCGACCTCCACCAGTACGTCGAGCGTCGCGCCACGCGCGGCGAGGAACGCTGATGCGAGGTTCGCGCCGGCGATGGTGTCGACGCAGAACCCGACGCGGCCTCCGGTGGCCGCAATGTCCGCCAGCTCGCCGAGGGGGGCCGGCGCAACGACCTCGCGGGCCACGAGGATGTCGTCGAAGCCGGCGCCGGCGAAGGCTGTCGCCTCGGCGACGGTGGCGACGGTGATCCCCCGCGCGCCGCGATCGACCTGCATCCGCGCGATGTCGGCGCTACGGTGTGTCTTCGCGTGCGGCCGGAGTGCGACCCCCTGCTCGCCGGCGCGGGCCTGCGCGCGGTCGAGGTTGGCCTCCAGCCGACGCCGCTCGACGAGGAGCGCCGGCGTGGGCAGGTCGTAGACCGTGGCGGGCGGCATGGTGTGAAGGTAGGGGCGGGGGGGCAGCGGGCAGGTGCGCGCTCATCAACGCGCAACGAGCAACTCGCACGCGCCCCTGCACAAGGCACAATGCGCGATACACCATCCCCATAAAGCACGAACGCCCGACACCGAGGTGCCGGGCGCCCGAGGGCAGGGAGCGCACCCCGAGGGCGGGGGCGACGGGACGCGCTCGACCCGCTGCTCGAAAGATAGGCCCTCGTCCGTGCCGGGCGTCAGAGCTCGCCCATCGACGAGCGGAGGCGGTTTCGTGCCATCTCGAGCTCCGCCCGGGCCTCCTCGCGCTCGGCAGGAGACTGCGCGGAGGCGATGCGCTCGCGCGCGCGCTCCTCGGCGCCACGGGCGCGCTCGACATCGACGTCGCTCGCGGCCTCGGCGGTCTCGGCCAGCATTACGACATGGTTGTCGAGCACCTCGACGAAGCCGCCGTCCGTCACGAAGGTCACGATCTGGCCGTCCGCCGTGGTCACGTGTACGGTGCCGATCCCCGTCGCCGCCAGAAGCGGCGCGTGCCCGCGCAATACCTCGAACTGGCCCTCGACGCCAGGCGCGCGGAACCGCGTCGCCTCGCCGCGAAAGACGGCGCCGTCGGGCGAGACGATCTCCACGAGGAGGTTGGGGCGGGGCATGGTCGGTGGCGAGACGATGCGTTGGCGATCGGTATGGCTAGCAGCTGGCAGCTGGCAGCTTGTGCTCTCGACGAAGTGTGGTCACGGGGGGAACGGCTAACCGCGAACTGCTAACTGCAAGCTGCAAGCTGCAAGCTCATTAGCCTTCTGCCACCATCTTCTCCCCAGCCTCGATCACCTCCTCGATGCCGCCCTTGTAGCGGAACGCGGCCTCCGGCAGGTGGTCCAGTTCCCCGTCGAGGATCATCTTGAAGCCGCGGACTGTGTCCTCCACCTTCACGTACTTGCCCTCGGTGCCGGTGAACTGCGCGGCGACGAAGAAAGGCTGGCTCATGAACTGCTGCACGCGGCGCGCGCGGTTCACGACCGTCTTGTCCTCGTCCGACAGCTCGTCCATCCCGAGGATCGCGATGATGTCCTGCAGCTCCTTGTTCCGCTGGAGGAGCTCCTTCGTTCTCGATGCGACGGTGTAGTGCTCCTCGCCCACGATATCGGCGGAGAGGATGCGGCTCGTCGAGTCGAGCGGGTCGACGGCCGGGTAGATGCCGAGCGAAGCGATCTGCCGCGAGAGCGTCGTCGTCGCGTCGAGGTGCGCGAAGGTCGTGGCCGGCGCGGGGTCCGTGAGGTCGTCCGCCGGCACGTAGACGGCCTGCACCGACGTGATGGCGCCCTTCTTTGTCGACGTGATCCGCTCCTGCATCGTGCCCATCTCCGTCGCCAGTGTGGGCTGGTAGCCCACCGCCGAGGGCATGCGCCCGAGGAGAGCGGAAACCTCCGAGCCCGCCTGCGTGAAGCGGAAGATGTTGTCGACGAAGAACAGCACGTCGCTGCCGCCCTGGTCGCGGAAGTACTCGGCGATGGTGAGTCCCGAGAGCGCCACCCGCGCACGGGCGCCCGGCGGCTCGTTCATCTGGCCGAACACGAACGTCGCCTGGCTCTCGGCGAGCTTTGCCATGTCCACCTTCGACGTGTCCCAGCTGCCCTCCTCCATGGCGTGCATGAAGGCGTCGCCGTACTGGATGATGCCGGACTCCAGCATCTCGCGCAGCAGGTCGTTGCCTTCACGCGTGCGCTCGCCGACTCCGGCGAACACCGACATGCCGGAGTGAGCCTTCGCGATGTTGTTGATCAGCTCCTGGATGATGACCGTCTTGCCCACGCCGGCGCCGCCGAACAGTCCGATCTTGCCGCCGCGGGAGTAGGGCTGGATCAGGTCGATCACCTTGATGCCCGTCTCGAGCATCTCGACGTTGGTGGCCAGCTCCTCGTAGCTCGGCGGGTCCGAGTGGATGCTGCGCCGGCCCTCGACCGTCGGCTGGGGCAGCCCGTCGATGGCCTCGCCGATGACGTTGAAGAGCCGCCCCCGGATTTCCGGGCCGACGGGCATCGATATTCGACCGCCGGTCGGTCGCACCGCGGTGTTCCGCGTGAGCCCGTCGGTAGAGTCCATCGCGATCGTGCGGACGCGGTTCTCGCCGAGGTGCTGCTGCACCTCGAGGACCAGCGTCCCCGACTCGCGGTCGATGGCGAGCGCGTCGAGGATTTCCGGGATGGCGCCATCCGGGAACTCGACGTCGACGACCGGGCCGATGACCTGCAGCACCTCTCCGTTCTGAGCGGTACCGTTTACTCGCGTGGCTTCCATGCAGCGGGCGGGCGGGAATGGGCCGCGAAGCTAAGCCGGCCCCCTCGAGCCTCCCGTGAACGCGCGGGTTGGCCGGCCCGAAGTTTCGGGGAAGAGCCGCCCGCCGGCGCGCCCGGTGCGCGCCGGGCTCAGGCCAGGAGCAGCGCGACGACCAGCGGGGCCGCCACGGCGAGCACCACAATGAGCAGGGCGACCGGCGCCGGCAGCTCGTCTAGAAGGGAGAAGCGATCGGCCCCGGGGTAGCGACTGTCCATCAACGACGCGAAAACGTGAGACCGGAGTATCGGCCGGCGCCGCGCGCAGTTGCGCAGCACACGGTGAAGAAGCCGCGGGGCAAGCCAGAATGAATCGTTGCGCGCCGCAACGGCCGCCGAGGGCAGCCTGCGCCGGCTAGCCGAAATGCGCGAATCCGCCGGCATCGAGCGGCATCGTGTCTCCGTCTGGCCGGCGCAGCGTCACGCCCTCCTCGGGCTCCACGATGGTGCCCACCACGGCAAACGTCCCCTCGTCGAGGACGGCCGCGAGCGACTCGGGCAGCGCGAACAGCAGCTCGTAGTCCTCGCCCCCGTAAAGGGCGAGCGCCTCGGGGGCCTCGTCGAAGCGCTCGGCGGCCATGACCGTCTGCACGTGCAGCGGCAGCAGTCCGCCCTCGACCACCGCGCCGACGCCCGACGCGCGGCAGATGTGGTGCAGCTCGCTCGCGAGACCATCCGATATGTCGATCAGTGCGTGGGGTCTCACGCCGCGTTCTGCCCAGTGTGCGATGCGGTCGAGGCGCGGCCGTGGCATGAGCTGGCGCTCGACGACGTAAGCGAACTCCGCGAGATCGGGCCCCTGCGCCGGCGCCCCGTCCCCGCCGGCGTCCATCCGCTCCTTACCGCCGAGAAGCACTTTCAGTCCGGCGGCCGCGCTGCCCACGTCGCCGCTGACGCAGAGAAGGTCGCCGGGCTTCGCCCCGCCGCGGGTGACGATGACCTCTTCCTCCGCCTCTCCGACCACCGTCACGGCGAGCGTGAGCTTGGTCGCTGCCACGGTGTCACCGCCGACAACCGTCAGCCCCATCTCGGCGCAGGCCTCCGCCATGCCGAGGTACATCGCCTCGGCCTGCTCGACGGAAACGTTATTGGGCAACCCCACGCCGACTGTCGCCCAGCGCGGTCGCGCGTTCATCGCCACGATGTCGCTGACGTTGACGGCGACCGCCTTCCATCCCAGCAACCGCATGGGCACGAAAGTGCGGTCGAAATGCACGCCTTCGACCAGGATGTCCGTGGTGAGAACCTGCACCGCGCCCCCACCCGCCCGGTACACCGCCGCGTCATCGCCTATGCCATGGATCAGCGCGTCGTCCGCCGGCCGCCCCAGGACGTGCCGCAACCGGTCGATAAGGCCGAACTCGCCGACGTCGGAGATGGGGGTGAAGGCGGGCATGGGTTGTACGGCGTATGGTGAATGGTATATGGTGGATGGGTGTGTTGCTCGTGGCCCGTGGCTCGTGGCTCGTGGATGACCTGGCTGATGCTGAAGCTGATAGCCGATAGCTGACCGCTACCAACCCACCGCCAGCGCTCCCAGCAGGGCCGGTCGCGCGGCGCCGGTCACCGCCGGAAGGCTCGTGGCGACGCCGTTGGCCCACTCGTGGGCGAGAACGGCGAAGAGGACGGCCTCTTTCGCGTCGGGATCCACTCCGTGCGGTGCCGTGGTCTCGACAACGGCCGGCGCGAACGCCTCCCGGAGTCCGGCCATCAGCGTCGAGTTCCGGTGCCCTCCGCCGGAAACGATGAGGCGATCCATCCGGTGCCGCGGTTCCGCGAAGCGGCGGTAGGCGTCGGCGACGGACCGCACGGTGAGCGCAGTGGCCGTCGCGAGCAGATCGGCCGGCGCGGACGGGCCCTCGGCGATGAGGCGATCGACGAACGCCGCGCCGAATCGCTCGCGGCCGGTCGACTTCGGTGGGGGCGCGACGAAGTAGGGGTCGCCCAGCAGCCGGTCGACGAGAGCCTCGTCGGTCGCGCCGGCCGCCGCGCCGGCGCCGTCGGCGTCGTACGACGTGCCCAGGAGCCGCGAGGCGAGGGCGTCGATCACCATGTTCGCCGGGCCTGTATCGAACGCGATCAGGTCCTCGGGCGTCGCGGAGCGCGGGATTACGGTGAGGTTGCCGATCCCGCCCAGGTTCAGCAGACCGCGCGTCTCGGCGTCGGAGCAGAAGAGGCAGTAGTCGAGGTACGGCACGAGAGGCGCGCCCTGTCCGCCCGCGGCCATGTCCGCTGCGCGGAAATCGTACACCACGGGCGCACGGAGGCGCGCCGCGATCGTAGCCGCGTCCCCGATCTGCATGGTGCCCCGCGCCGGCGTGCCACCGATGGTCGCCTCGCCTGGAATGTGCTGAACGGTCTGCCCGTGGCTTCCGACGACGTCTACCTCGGCCGGCGCCACTCCGGCGGCCGCGAGCGCGGCCTCGGCGGCGTCGGCGAAGTGATGGGCCAGTGCCACGTGAAGGAGCGTGAGCTCGTGGACGCTGGATGTGGCGTCCTCCGCGTTGCGCCCGATGGCCCCGCGCATC
>Ga0307505_10001802_pt1 | contig 16236 bp, 13 predicted proteins | sample 23_S_MG_FD_202183 | JGI IMG/M metagenome (GOLD analysis project Ga0307505, IMG submission 202183) | Soil microbial communities from Populus trichocarpa stands in riparian zone in the Pacific Northwest, United States - 23_S | ecosystem: Environmental > Terrestrial > Soil > Riparian zone > Trees...
CTTTTCGTCGGAGAACTGCTTCACCTGCTTGGCGTTCATCAGCTGCTCCGCCAGCCCCTTGAGATCCTCGGGCTTCAGCGGCGCCAGGTCCAGCGTGGTCAGATCGCCGTTCAGGCGCACGCTGGGAGGGCGGCCGACCTTCAGGTGCAGGTCGGACGCGTTCATCTGCACCATCTGCTGGAGCACCACCTTGAAGTCGAAGGCGGCCGCGGCGCCGCCCGCGGCCGGCGCGGAGCCGGTCGGCGCGGGCGTTGGGCTAGCCATTGGGGTCGATGCGGAAGAGCACCTGGCCGTACTCGACCGGCTGTGCGTCCTGCGCGAGGACCTCCTTGATCACGCCGGCGAATTCGGACTCGATTTCGTTCATGATCTTCATCGCCTCGATGATGCAGAGGGTCTTTCCCTTCTGGACGCGGTCGCCGACGGCGACGTAGGCCTTCGCGCCGGGCTCGGGCGCGCCGTAGTACGTGCCGACCATCGGCGACTTGACCTCGAGCAGCGACGTGGATCCTGACTCCGCGCGCCCCGCCGGCGACTCCGTTGCCCCGGCCGGAATGGGGATCCCCGCGGGCGGCGTGAGCCGCGGCTCCATCATCGGAGCGGACATCGCGGGCATCGCCGAGACCTGAACCGTGCCCCGGTGTGTCGGGCTCTTGGCGATGCGGATCTTCATCCCCTTCTCTGTCGATATCTCGATCGAGTCCACCGAGGACTCGTCGATCATCTCGATCAGCTTCTTCACGTAGCGTAGGTCGATCATAGGCCTCGTTGCGTGTCTCGCGGCGTTTGGCGCGTCACCCGATCTCGATCAGCTCCCGCGGGAAGCGCGTCAGCAGCTGCGCGCCCTGCGGTCCCAGATGTACGTCGTCCTCGATGCGCACACCGCCCCACCCCGGCCGGTACACCCCCGGCTCCACCGTCACGACCGCCCCTTCGACCAGTGGAGCGTCTGCCGTCCGGGCGAGCCGCGGCGCCTCGTGGACCTCCAGCCCGATGCCATGCCCCAGGCTGTGGCCGAACAGATCCCCGAAACCGCGGTCCTGAATGTAGCCCCGCGCGACCCCGTCGGCATCCCGGCCGGTCATCCCCGGCCGGACGTACTTGACAGCGCGCTCGTTCGCGCTCCGCACCACGTCATACACGTCGCGCTGCTCGTCGCTGGCGCGCCCCACGACGAACGTCCGGGTGACGTCCGAGCAGTAGCCGCCGGCACGCGCGCCGAAGTCCACGAGCAGGAAGTCGCCGTGCTCGAGTCGCCGCGCGGTGGGCCGCGCATGCGGCAGCGCCGCATTCGGACCGGATGCCACGATGGACGGAAAGGGGTAGCCGTCGCTCCCGCACCGGCGCAGGGCCGCTTCCAGCAGCCCGGCGACCTCCAGCTCGGTGAGGCCCGCCCGCACCTGGTCCACCGTCATCTGCAGCGCGCGCTCGGCGATCTGCACGGCCTCGCTGATCAGGGCGACCTCGCCGGCATCCTTCCGCTCGCGCAGGACCTCCACGAGGTCGATCGTCGGACGCCACTGCCACCGCGCGCCGGCGTCGAGCAGGCGCTGGAAATCCCGATGCATCAGGTGCGCCGACTCGAAGCCCGCCATCTGCACGTACGGCATCTCCGCGAGGCGCGCCCAGAGGCCGGTCCACAGGCTCTGCGACTCGATGACCACCCGCGCGACGTCGCCCACTTCGTCCTTCCCCTGCGTCTCGTAGCGGAAGTCCGTGATCAGCAGGGCCTCCCGCGCGGTGACGAAGAGGAGCGCGCTCGATCCGGAGAACCCCGTGAGGTAGCGGACGTTGGCCGCGCTCGTCACCAGCAGGCCATCCATGTGCGCGGAGGTGAGCCCGTCCGCCAGCGCGGCGAGGCGCCGCGCGCGCTGGTCGGTCATGACGCGCGGAGCCGCGCGACGAGCCCGCGCAGGGCGACCTCGTATCCGTACGCGCCAAGGCCGCACACCAGGGCGACGGCCGCAGGCGCCAGCATCGAGTGCCGCCGCTCGGGCTCGCGCGCGTAGATGTTGGTGAGGTGCACCTCGACGAACGGAAGTGCCACCCCGACGAGCGCGTCACGCAACGCGATGCTCGTGTGCGAGTACGCGCCCGCGTTCACCACCCCGCCATCCACCCGCCCCCGCAGGGCGTGGATGGCGTCGATCAGCTGCCCCTCGCCGTTGTGCTGCGCGCACTCGACCTCGACGTCGAGCTCAGCGGCAACCGCCGCGAGGCGCCGCTCGATGTCCGCGAGTGTCTCGCGGCCGTACAGTCCCGGCTCGCGCGTGCCGAGGAGGTTGAGGTTGGGCCCGTTGAGAACGGCAATCCTCAACGTTTCTTCAGCCCCTCGAGCCACTGGGTGAAATGCGCGACGTCTTCGGCGGACTCGGCCGCCTGCCCCTCCGGCGGAACGGCTGGATGCTCCGCCGACGCGCGTTTCGAGAAGAACTGGTCGAAGGAAAAGCTCGACGGCGCCGGCGCCGGTTCCGCGTCCCGGAACACGGTGCGCAACGACAGCTCGTCGCTGGCCGGCCGCGCCGGCATCCCATCGAGCAGGGGCGCATGAGCGCCGTGCCCATTCCCACTGAAGGCGCTCGCCAGGACGACCGCGGCCGCCTCGTCCTGCGACGTGGCCGCACCCAGGCCGAGAGATGCGCCGAGCGCGTCGCCGCGATCGCCGCTCTGGCCGCTCTCGCCGCCCGGCTGCGGTGCCGGCCCAACCGCTTCGGGTGCGGATGAAGGTGCGTCGGCGCGCGCCCCGTTCGTCGAAGGCAGCTCGGGGCGGTAGCCAGGCCGGCGCGTCGCAATGGCGACGAGGAGCTCGCGGATGGTGGGCCCACCATCACGTGCCAACGCGACCGCGGGCGCTGCCGGCGCCGGCGCCGCCGCGGCCGGATCGAGACTCGCGATCTTGTCCCGCAGCCCCTGATCGTCCGGCCGCTGCGAAAGCAGGGCACGATAGACGTTGAGCGCCTCCTCGCGGTGACCCTGCTGGAGGTACAGCTCCGCCATCGTCTCCGTCACGAAGGGAGCGCTCGTTGCCGCCGGCGTCAGAGGCTCGACGTCCTCGACCGCGGGCGCCGGTGCTGGGGCCAACGGCTCCGCGTGTGCGGCCGGAGGGGCCTGTAGCGGGGCCGCCACAGGAGTCGGATCGGGGAGAGAAAGGTCGAGGTCCAGCGGCGCATCGTCCGCCGAATCGGCCCCCGATGACGCGACAGGAGCCGCCACCGCCATGTCCGGTACCTCCGACGACACGGCCGCCGGAGCGCCAAGCGAGCCGAGGTCCAGGTCCAGCGCGGGCGGCTCGTCCTCGGCAGCGGAAACTGCCGGTACTGGCGCCGGCGGCGGAGGAGCGAAGTCGAGGTCGGGGAGCTGCGCCGGAGGGGCGTCCGCAGTGGCTGCCGGCGTGCCGAAGTCGAGTTCGACGGTCGGCGCCGAATCCGCTGATGCCGGCGCTGGCGGCGGGGCTCCGGCAGGGCCGAAGTCGAGATCGGCAAGCGTTGCGGACGGCGGCGGGGCGGCCTCCGGAGAGAACGAGGTGCTCTCGAGCCCATCGAGGCTGAATGACGCGTTGGGAGCTTCGTCAGCCGCCGCCGTGTGGGTTGCTTCGAGCCCCTCGAGCTGCGACGCCGGAGCGGCAGGCTCCGGCTCCGGCATCTGGAACCCCGGAACCTCCAGGGTGGGCTCCGCAATGGGTGCGGGCGCCGGCGGCGAGATGGTCTCGACGTCGATCTCGGCGGTGGGGCTCGTTGGAGTGACGGGCGGGCTACCGGGCCGCGGCACCGCCTTCATGACGATCGTAGCCGCCGTGGAGGCGGGGGCCGCCGGCGCTGGCGGCGCTGGCGGCGCTGGGGGTGCTTCGGCGACCGCGGGGGTGATGGCGGGCGTTGGCGCCGACGCGGCCGCCTTGTCGATCGTGGCCAGCTGCGCCTGGATTTCCTCGTTCCGCGGATCCGCCTCGAGGACGCGCATGTACCACGTCTTCGCGCTGTCGCTGTCCCCCGTGATCAGCGAGATGTCGCCGAGGTGCCGCAACGCGATGAGGTTCTCGGGATCGAGCGAGAGGGCCGTTTCGAAGACGGCTTTCGCCTCCTCGAAAGTGCGCGCCTCGTACAGCGCCTGCCCGAAAACGATGTGGCCGCTCATGTGGCCGGGCTGCTGGGGCAGGTACTCGCGACAGATCGCGATCGCCTGCTGGACGTCCCCGGCCTTGCGGTATTCGTTGGCGAGCGGTGCGAAGTAGCGTCGAGGATTCTCCTCGAATTTCTTGCGCAGTTCGTCGATGCGGGGCGAGCTCGCCATGAGCGGATTTTCGGGTGCCGCGAGGGTGCTTCCGGGGAATCGGCAAGATACTCTTCGCAGACGAAGCCAGTCAATCAGAAGTCACGGCCAGACTTGATTTTAGCTGCTGCGGCCGGGTAGCTTCTGACGCTTGCGGAAACCCCGCGTGACACCCCCGCACCACCCCTCCGAGGAGTAACGCCCCGTGCTGCAACAGATGCGGAGCGCGGCCAAGTGGGTCTGGCTGTTCGTCTTTGCCGCCTTCGTCGGCGGCTTTCTTATCGTCGAAACGTCGGGCCTCCTGGGCACCACGCCGCTCACGCCCACCACGCCGGTCGCTGAGGTCAACGGCCGCGAGATCCTCTACAGTCAGTGGCAGGCCCGCGTCCAGCAGGCCATGCAGAACCAGCAGCAGGCCGGCCGCGCCCTGACGCAGGATGAAGTCCGGCAGATCGAGAACGAGACGCTGGACGACATGATCATGACGGTGCTCCTCGAGCAGGAGTACCGGTCGCGCGGCATCGGGGTCACCGACGAGGAATTGCGCGAGTTCGCCCGCTATGCGCCCCCGCCCTTCCTGTACAACTCGGCGGACCTCCAGACCGACGGCCGATTCGACCCGGTCAAGTACCAGCGGCTGCTCGCGAGCCCGCAGGCTCGGCAGCAGGGCATGCTGGTCGCGCTCGAGAACTACTACCGCACGGAGATCCCGAAGGAGAAGCTGTTCGAGCAGATCACCGACGGCATCTACGTCACGGACGCGGAGCTCTGGCGCGCCTACCAGGACGAGACGGACACCGCCCAGGTGAGCTTCGTCGCGTGGAAGCCCGCGGTTGATTCGGCGGCGCTGCGTGCCGTGACCGATGCCGAAGCGCGACGCTACTTCGCGGCCCACAAGCGCGAGTACGAGCGTCCTGGCCACGCATGGCTGTCGGTGATGCGCATTCCGCGGACGATCACCGCGGCGGACAGCGCCGCCGTGCGCAGCCGCCTCCTCGCGCTCCGCGACGAGATCTCGCGCGGGGCGAAGTTCGAGGACGTCGCGAAGCGCGAGTCGGCCGACACGGTCTCGGGCGCGGACGGCGGAAACCTCGGGCGCGGCGGCCGGAACCGCTTCGTCTCCGAGTTCGAGAACGCGGCGTATGCGCTTCGGGCCGGCCAGATCTCCGGACCCGTGCAGACGGCGTTCGGCTATCACCTCATCAAGGTGGACGAGCGCAAGGGCGACACCCTGGCACTGCGGCACATCCTCCTGCGCATCCAGCAAAGCGACTCGACCGCGACGGCCACGGATCGCCAGGCCGACGAGCTGGCCCGCCTCACCGCCGGGAGCGACGACCGCGCGCAGTTCGACAGCGCGGCGCGCCAGCTCGGCCTCCAGATCCATCGCACCGAGGCAGTCGAGGGAAATGTCGCGGGCGTGGACGGGATGATGGTGCCGAGCGCGAGCGCCTGGGCCTTCGGGGGCGCGCGGGCTGGTGAAACGAGCGACCTGTTCGACGACGACAACGGCTATTGGGTCGTGCGGCTCGACAGCATCTCGCCCGGCGGGCCCGCGCGCTTCGAGCGCGTCCGTGACGAGGTGCGCCAGAAGCTCGCGATGGAAAAGGCCATTGACGGCGTCATGAGCGCCGCGTCCCAGGTGGCGGCGACCGCGGCGACGTCCGGCCTCGAGGCGGCGGCCCAGGGCGCCGGGCTCACGATCATCCGAACGCAGCCGTTCACCCGGGTCGCGTTCGTGCCCGGGCTGGGCCAGTACACGCGGCCCATCGGCGGCGCGTTCTCCCTTGCCGTGGGAGCGGTCAGCGCACCGATCCGCGCGGACGACGGCGTGTACGTGATTCGCGTGGACCGTCGCACGAACGCCAGCCGCACGGTCTTCGAGACGCAGCGCCAGGCCATGCGCCAGGCGCGCGTGCAGCAGCTCAAGCAGCAGCGGCTGCAGCTGTTCCTGCTCGACCTCCGCCGCTCGGCGAAGATCGAGGACCACCGGCGTGACATCATGGCAGCGCAGCGGCGTCTCGAGACCTGAGGCTCCGCAGTCCCGCAACGCACAAAGGCCCTCGCCATGGCGAGGGCCTTTTGCCTGGGCGCGGGTGCGTCAGTTCAGCAGGCGCTTCGGCTCGGAGGTCGCGTCATCCTCGCGCCGAACCACGGGCTCGCCACCGTTGATGCGATCGATGCGCGCTTCGCGTTCCGGTTCCTTGATCTGGCGGTCCACGTCGCTGATGTTGCGCTTGAACTCGCGAATTCCCTTGCCGATGGACGCGCCGATCTCCGGAACGCGCTTCGCGCCGAAGACGACCAGCACGATCACGAGGATGATGAACAGCTCCATCGGGCCGATGTTACCCAGCATATGAACTCCTAGAAAAGCGAACGGGCGATGAGGTAGGCGATGAGTACGCCGACCAGTGCCAGCAGTGAAACGTCGAGGATCACGGGCCCCACCGAGAACTTCAGGATCAGGAGGTCGATCGTCAACGAGCCGATCTCCGGGCGCATTCCCGTGGTCAGGAACTCCTTCACGGCGCCCGCCGGCAGGAACTTACGGAATACCTGCGTCAACACGCCACCGGTCAGGAAACCGATGACGAGGACGATGATGTGGAAGCCGGGTCGGTGCTTCGAGGAGCCAGTGGGTGCCATTCAGGTTCGCCTGTCCATGACGTAGACGATTGCATCGGCCAGGGCGGCACGAACCGGGCTGTCCGGCAACCCCGCCAGCGCCTCCTGGGCCTCATCCGCGAACTGTGCGCCGCGTCGGCGCGCGTACTCGAGGCCGCCCGCCTCCCCGACGATCCCGACCACCTCGGCCACGAGCTCGTCGGAGGGCTCCGGCTCGGCGAAGAGCGCTTCCACCCGTTTCCGGGCGCCAGCGCTCATGTGAGGCAGGGCGGCGATGAGGGGGAGCGTGACCTTGTGCTCCTTGAGGTCCGCGCCGGTCGGCTTCCCCGCCAGCGCTTCGTCCCCCACATAGTCGATGAGGTCGTCGGCGATCTGGAACGCCAGCCCCAGTCGCTCGCCGTAGCGCGCCATCGGCGCGCGGAACCGCTCGGCGCCGAAGAACGTACCCGTCTCGCACGACGCGCGCAGGAGCGAACCCGTCTTGGAGCGGATGAGCGCAACGTACCCGGCCTCATCGAAGCTCAGCTTGTCGATCGCCCCCAGCTGCCGCATCTCGCCAACGGCGAGCTCGTTGGAGACCTCGGTGAGGAGCCGCATGATCTCGAGGCTCTCGAGGCTCACCATGGCCTGGAGCGCGCGGGAGTACAGGAAGTCCCCCATGATCACGGAGACTTCATGGCTGAACAGCGCGTTCACCGTGGGCATTCCGCGCCGCTTCACCGAGTGGTCCACGGAGTCATCGTGCACGAGCGTGGCCAGGTGCATCAGCTCGATGGCCGCCGCGCAGGTGATCGCCCGATCGTCCCCCTTTCCGTCGAGGTCGCTGGCGAGCAGCGACAGCGTCGGGCGGAACATCTTGCCCAGCCGCTTGAGCAGGTGCCCGCTCACGGCCTCGATGGCCGGCAGCCCATGCACCACGATGCGGTGCAGCTCCGGGTGCACGCGGTCGAGGCGCTCGCGCACCGGCGCCTGGATCGACGCGAGCGACACGGCTCGGGAAGCGGACAGCGCCACGCCGCTCATCGCGCCGCGTTCTCCAGCGCGTTCAGCCGGTCACCCACATCCTGGAAGGTGATGTCCACGACGAACACGCGCTGATAGAACTGCAGCGCCTGGTCGGACTTGCCGAGCGCCTCGTTGGCGCGGCCGAGCAGGTACAGCACGCCAATCAGCTGTTCGTCGTTGAGTCCCTTCTCGGCCAGCGCGCGCCCCAGGATGGTGGCCGCCATCTGGTGCTGACCCTTCTCGATGAAGCAGTTCCCGATCGCCTCGTACGTGCGGACGCGGTTCTCGGGTCCGCGGAGCGCCTTCTGGAACTCGGCGATGGCCTCGTCCATGAGTCCCATCTCCTTGAACGCCACGCCGAGATCGTAGTGGCTCTGGTAATCCTCGGCCTCGACGTTCTCCGCCACGCCCTGCTTGAACTTCTTGAGCATGTCGGCGAAGTCGGCCTCCTCGTTGCCCGTGGGCTCCTCCTCGGCGACGACCATGCGGGTGTCCTTCGGATCTTCCTCGTCCCGAAGCCAGTCGCCGAGGTTCACGAAGGCGTCGTCGGCCACGGGCGTCGGGCGACCCACCGCCGGCGGCGCGGCCGCGGCGCTCTGTCGCGGCGCGCTCGCGGGCGTCTTCCGGTCCGCGGGAGGCGCGGGCGGCGCCGCCTCCGGCATCGCGCTCAGCGCCGCCTGCGCGCGAAGGTCGTCCGGCGACAGCTCGAGCACGCGCTGGTAGATGCTGCGGGACTTGTCCACCTGTCCGTTCCGGAACAGCGCGTCCGCGAGCGCGATGTACCCCTCGACGAGCTGCCCCTTGTCGTTCGAGCGGTAGGCATACTCGACGCGCTTCTGGTGGTGCTTCACCGACGACGGATCGACGCGGACGATCTCGTCCGCCACCGACATCGCCGTCCCGAGGTCGCCCGCGCGCTCGAAGCCAAGCATCGCGATCTCGAGCTCGCGGACCCCGCCGTCCCGCTCTCCCGCCTCCAGCATGGCCTCCGCCAGCTCGCGGTGCGACGCCCAGTCGTCGGGATCGCCGTCCACGACCGCCTGGAGCATCTCCACCGACTTCACCGCCATCATGGTGGAGGGACGAGCCACCGCCGGCAACGCGATGTCCAGCTCCACTCCCGTGTCGATGAACGCGACGTCCGCCGGCTCGTCCGCTGCAGCCGCCGGCAGGTCCATGCTCAGGTCGAGCGCATCGTCCATGAGCGGGATGTCCGCGCTCGCGGCGGCCGGCGCCGCCGGGGCGTCATCAGCCGGCATGATGAAGTCGAGGCTCGGCCCTTCACTCGTGTCCGCGACCGGGGCCGGTTCGGCATCGCCGCCCAGAGCAGTGCTTTCCAGGTCGAGCAGGCCGCCGGAGTCGAAGGACGGGCTCGCATCCGACAGCGAGGTGGATTCCAGCCCGAGCAGAGAGCCGGAATCCGATCCTTGCGAGGCGCCGTCCAGCATGGACGTGCTCTCGATGCTGAATGACGGCGACTGCTCGATGAGCGGCTCGGGCTCCGGAGCGGCTGGTGGCGGCGGCTCGGGCGGCTTCGGCGCCGGTGGCTTGGCGGCTGGCGGCACCGCAGCCATCGGCGCAGCCGGCGTGTGCTTCCGGTCGTCCACGGCTTTCATGCCGGTGGACGTGGCGCGCTTGGCGGCGATCGACTGGCGCTGCTTCGCCGCGGTCGGGCTGTCCCCGAGGTCGAGGAAGATCAGGCCGTCAGCTCCACCGCCACCACCGCTGGACGGCGCCTCACCGGCGCGGCGCGGCTCGATGTCCGGGTCGAGGGCGAGAAGGCGCTCCGCCGTCGCCTGCGCCTCGGCCGCCGCACCTTCCGCATCGAGCTGCGCGTGCAGCACCTGCAGCTGCTCGATGGCCTGATCCTTCTTCCCTGCCTTCGCCAGTTGGTCCGCGAGCATGAGGCGGATGTCCGTCTGGTCGGGACAGAGGTCGGCGAATTCGGCCAGGGCGCGGAATGCCTCGTCCATCTTGCCGGACTTCTGCATCCGGTCGGCGTACTCGAGGAAGTTCTGCTTCGCGTCCGCCTTGAACCCCTTGTGCGCGCTGATCTTGCCGAGCTTGTAGTAGACGATCGCGCGGCCCGGCGTCGTGCGCAGGATCTTGTTGCAGAGCGCGATGGCGTTGTTGAAGAAGCCGCCGTCCACATAGTGGTCAACGGCCTTCTCGTAGTAGTCCACCGCGTCCGCGGTGTTGCCCGCCTTCACCATCAGGTCGCCGACGCGATTGAACAGCGCGACGTCGAGCTCCGAAGGCTCCTTTTCCATCTCCGCCAGCAGCTCGACATACACCGAAATCGCCTTCTCAGGCGATTTCCTCTCGAGGTCTGCGGCCTTCTTCTTGAGGTTGGCGACCTTGGACATCAGCGTCCGATTCGACGGCGGAGAGGAGGCGCGGACGCCCGGGCGGGGCGGAAACGCGGAGCCATCAACTTAGGGCTAAGTGCTGGACGTCACAAGCTTTGCCCCGCGTCCACAGGCCGGAGCAAAGGCGCGCTCCGAGCCAGTACGGCAGCTCCCGATGGTCCGGGATGTCGAACAGCGCGAGGTCGGCGAGAAAGCCGTCGGCGATCTGACCCACCCGATCCGCGAGGCCCAGCGCCGCCGCGCCATTCACGGTGGCTGCCACGATCGCCTCGGCCGCGCTGAGCCGAAGCTGGCTCACGCCCAGTGTCATCACGAGCGGAAGGCTCACCGTGGGCGACGTGCCCGGATTGAAGTCCGAGGCGAGAGCGACGGCAACGCCGGCTTCGATGAGCCGTCGCGCGGGCGCCTGGCTGCCCTTGCCGAGAAAGAGCATCGTGGCCGGCAGCAGCGATGCCACGGTGCCGCCGCCGGCCAGCGCCCGGATGCCATCGGCCGAGACGGCGGCCAGGTGGTCCGCCGACACCGCGCCGACTTCAGCGGCGAGCTCCGCGCCACCCGCCGAGGTGAGCTCGTCGGCGTGGAGCTTGAGCCCGAGGCCGACGCCGCGCGCGGCGAGCAGGATCTCGCGGCTCTCGTCCACCGTGTACACCCCGCGCTCGCAGAAGACGTCCGCGAAGGCCGCGAGTGACTCGCGCGCCACGAGCGGCAGCATCTCGTGGACCACGAGATCCACGTATTCGCGACGCCGCGCCGCCGTCTCGCGGTGCTCCAGCGGGATCTCGTGCGCCCCGAGGAAGGTGGGCACGAGACGGATGGGCAGCTCTGCCGCCGCCCGGCGGATCACGCGCAGCAGCTTGAGCTCGTCGTCCAGCGACAGCCCGTAGCCAGACTTCACCTCCACCGTGCCGACGCCATACGACGCGAGGCGGCGCAGGCGCGGCAGCGCCAGCGCCAGCAGCTCGTCCTCTTCGCGGCGGCGCACGTCGCGCACCGAGGCATGGATGCCGCCGCCACGCTTCGCGATCTCCATGTAGTCGAGCCCCGCGGCCCGCATCTCGTGCTCGTTCGCGCGCGGGGCGCCGAACACCGCGTGCGTGTGCGAATCCACGAGCGCGGGGGCCAGCACGCCGCCGCGGCAGTCGATCTCGACCGCGGCGGGAAAGCGCTGCCGGAGTGCGGCCCGCGCGCCCACCGCCGCGATCCTTTCGCCCTGCACCGCCACGGCGGTGTCCGGGCGCACCCCGGCGTCGGCCATCTCCGCGCCACGGCGCGCACGCGCGGGACCCGCGCAGGTCACCACCTGCGCCGCGTTGACGAACAGCAGGTCAGGCGAAGACATCCTGCACCCTCGACCATTGCAGCGGCGCCTGCGCCTCGCCGCGGCACGCGTAGTAGCACGCGTTGCACGCGATCGGCTCGTAGCGCCGGAATTTCGTCCAGTGGAAATCGGTCGGGAAATCCGGACAGCGCTTGACGTGGCCGGCTGGATCGAGATGAATCGTCCGGAGCCCCGACATGCAGGGCTCGGCCATCTCGCCGCGGATGTAGCGCGGCAGCTGCGCGAGATAGTGATCGGAGTTGGTGATGACCCCGCGGCGCCGGCGCTTGAAGGCGAGCAGCTCGGCGGTCAGCGCGTCGATCCGCGCCGCCGGCAGCTCCTGGAGCAGGAGGTCCCGGTGGCCGTTCTTGCTGTCCGTGTACACGCTCAGGTTCACGCCGCACCCCAGCTCGGCCGCGCGCCGCACGATCGGCATGATCTGGTCGAGGTTGTCGTTCTTGATCACGGTGTTGAACCGGATGCCGTCCATCCCCGCGGCGCGCATGCCTTCCACCGTCGCGAAGATCTTCGCCGTGAGCCCCGCGATGCCCCGCGCCGCGTCATGGCGCTCGTCCAGATAATCGAGCGAGATGTTGAACTGATTCACGCCGGCCGCGCGCAGCGAGCGCGCGCGTTCGATCGAGAGCATCCCGCCGTGCGTCAGCAGGATGATGTACTTGAGCCGCACGCTGTCGTTCACCGTGGCGACGAGCTCCTCGAGGTCCCGCCGGAGGAGCGGCTCTCCCCCGGTGAACGTGACCATGAGCGGATTGAAGTGGCGCGCGGCATCCGCGTAGGTCGCCAGCTCATCCGCGCGCGCGGAAGGATCCGTCTTCCAGTAGTCGCAGAACCCGCATCGCGCGTTGCACCGGAGGGTGACCTCGAAGTGCACCAGCACCGGCATCCGCCGGGTGATGAGCCAGGCGTACTTCGCGATGAAGAGCGGGATGTGGTAGGGGCGGAAGTCCGAGGACAGCATCAGCGCATCGGGAGCCTGAGCCCCGTGCGCGAGGCCGTTGCGATGGCCTCGTCGTACCCCGCGTCCGCGTGACGCGCGACGCCGATGCCCGGATCGTTCGTCAGCACGCGCTCGAGCCGCACGCGCATCTCCGGGGTGCCGTCGGCGACGATCACCTGCCCCGCGTGCAGGGAGTTGCCGATTCCCACGCCGCCGCCGTGATGGAACGACACCCACGACGCCCCGCTCGCCACGTTCAGCAGCGCGTTGAGGATCGGCCAGTCCGAGACGGCGTCCGTGCCGTCCTTCATGCGCTCCGTCTCCCGGAACGGCGAGGCGACGCTTCCCGTGTCGAGGTGGTCCCGGCCAATGACGATCGGCGCGGACAGCTCCCCCGTCGCCACGAGGTCGTTCAGCGCCACGCCGAACTTCGCGCGGTCGCCCTGCCCCAGCCAGCAGATCCGGGCGGGCAGTCCCTGGAAGGCCACGCGCTCGCGCGCGAGCGCGATCCAGCGGTGCAGATGCTCGTCGTGCGGGAACAGCTCGAGCACCAGCTCGTCCGTCCGCGCGAGATCCTTCGGATCGCCGGAGAGCGCCACCCAGCGGAACGGCCCCTTCCCCTCGCAGAACAGCGGGCGGATGTACTCGGGGATGAACCCGGGGATGTCGAACGCGCGCTTGATCCCGGTGTCGAATGCCACCGTGCGGATGTTGTTGCCGTAGTCGAACGCGACGGCGCCCTTCCGCTGCATGTCGAGCATCGCCTGCACGTGCACGGCGATCGACGCCGTGCTCTTCTTCACATAGGCCACCGGGTCCGCGCGACGCAGCTCCGCCGCCCCCGCGAGCGTCATCCCCGACGGCACGTAGCCGGTGAGGGTGTCGTGCGCGCTGGTCTGGTCGGTGAGCACGTCCGGCGTGAACCCGCGACGCACGAGCTCCGGCAGGACCTCCGCGGCATTGCCGACGAGGCCGATGGAAAGCCCGCGCTTCGCGCTACGCGCCTCCTCCAGCCAGGCCAACGCCTCGTCGAGGCTGCGCGTCTTGCGGTCGCAGTAGCGTGTCTCGATCCGCTTGTCGATGCGGGACTCGTCCACGTCGATGCCGAGGAAGGCCGCGTCGTGCATCGTCGCCGAGAGCGGCTGGGCGCCTCCCATCCCTCCGAGCCCCGCGGTGAGCACGGTCCGTCCCGCGAGCGTGCCGCCGAAGTGCCGTCGCGCCACGGCGCCGAAGGTCTCGTACGTGCCCTGGAGGATGCCCTGGGTGCCGATGTAGATCCACGAACCGGCCGTCATCTGGCCGTACATCATGAGTCCGGCGCGCTCGAGCTCCCGGAAGTGATCCCAGGTCGCCCAGCGTCCAACGAGGTTGCTGTTCGCGATGAGCACGCGGGGTGCCGACGCGTGGGTCCGGAAGACGGCGACCGGCTTCCCGCTCTGCACGAGGAGCGTCTCGTCCCCCTCGAGCGCGCGCAGGCTGGCCACGATGGCGTCGAAGGCCTCCCAGCTCCGCGCCGCCTTCCCTGTGCCGCCATAGACCACGAGGTCCCCGGGACGCTCGGCAACATCCGGGTCCAGGTTGTTCATGAGCATCCGCAGCGCCGCCTCCTGCTGCCATCCCTTGCAGGAGAGCCGGGATCCGCGCGGCGCGCGGACCTCGCGCGGGCCGGCCGTGGCGCCGGTGCCTGGCATCGCCGTCATCGCGGTGTCAGGAGAACTGTCCCCGTCCGATCGCGTCCGCCAGGCGGGCGATGTCGCCCGACAGGACCCGGTCCCGCCCCAGCGGCTCCACGAGCGAGCGCACGATCGAGTGCGCATGCCCAACGCCGGTGCCGGGCCGCAGCGGCGCGCGATAGTCGAGCCCCTGGGCGGCGCACATCAGCTCGATCGCGAGCACGTGCCGCAGGTTGTGCACGATGCGCCGTGCCTTCCAGGCCGCGCCCATGGACATCGGCACCACGTCTTCCTTGTTCCCGTCGGTCGGGATGGTGTCCACCGTCGCGGGGTGCGAAAGCCCCTTGCACTCGCTCGCGAGCGCGGCGGCCGTCACCTGCGCCATCATGAAGCCGGAGTTGACGCCGGCATCGGGCGACAGGAACGCAGGCAGTCCCTCGTTGAAGTCCGGGTGCACGAGGCGGTCGATCCGGCGCTCCGAGATCGTCGCGAGGTTCGTGAGCGCGATCGCGAGGACATCCAGCGCCATGCCCACCGCCTGGCCGTGGAAGTTGCCGCCGCTCAGGAGCTCCCCATTCTCGAACACGAGCGGGTTGTCGGTGGCGGCATTGAGCTCGCGCGACACCATGGACGCCACGAAATCGATGGCGTCGAGCGCCGGCCCATGCACCTGCGGCATGCACCGCAGCGAATATGGGTCCTGCACGCGCGGATCGCCGTGGCGATGCGACTCGCGGATCTCGCTGTCCGCGAGGAGCTCCCGCAGGAGCGCCGCCGATGCCGCCTGGCCGAGCTGTCCGCGCGCGGCCTGGATGCGCTCGTCGAACGCCGACGGCGTCCCCTTGAGCGCCTCGAGAGACATGGCGCCGGCGACGTGCGCCACCCGCCACAACCGCTGCGCGTCCACCACCGCCAGCGCGGCGATGGCGGTGTGCGCCTGCGTTCCGTTGATGAGGACGATCCCCTCCTTCGGGCCGAGGACCAGCGGCCGGAGCCGATGGTTCTCGAGCATCCGGGCCGCGGGACCGGACCGCTCGGCGTGGCGCAACTCACCCTCGCCGATGAGCGACAGCGCCAGGTGAGCGAGCGGCGCGAGGTCGCCGCTGGCGCCGACGCTCCCCTGCTCCGGCACCGGCGGGTACAGGCCGGCGTTGAGCATCCCGATCAGGAGCTCGGCGAGCTCGGGGCGCGCACCGGTGTAGCCGGTGGCGATGACGTTGGCCCGCAGCAGCATCATCGCGCGCACCTCGCGCTCGGGCAGCTGTGCCCCGACACCGGACGCGTGGCTCCGCACCAGGTTCACCTGGAGCTCCGCGAGGCGCTCCGGGGGAATGGAAACCTCGGACAGCTTCCCGAAGCCCGTGGTGACGCCGTACGCAACGGCGTTGCGGGCGACCAGATCCTCCACGTGCCGGCGCGTCACCAGGGCGCGCTCCCGCGCCGAAGGCGAGAGCAGCACCGGCGCGTTCCGCACGGCGACGGCAAACACGTCGTCGATCGTGAGTCGGCTGCCGTCGAGAATCACCGGTGTCGTCATGGTCGCGGAATGTCTCGGGCACCCCCGGACAATTCAAGGCCGCGCGCCGGCGTCAGCGGGAGCGCACGGTGGCCCGGCTGTAGTCGAGCTTCAACTCGGGCTGCGGCTTCAGCGCGATGAAGAAGTTGAACGCGAAGTTCCCGTTCGGGGACTGCGTGAACGCGAAGATGGCGCGGAAATCGTGCAGGTCGCGCTGCAGTGAGACCACGTGGCTGGCGAACTGGCTGCGCTCGAAATCGAAGCTCGTCTGCCAGTGCGCGGCCCAGTGTTGCGTGAGCTCGAAGTTCAGGTCCCCGGTCAGCGACGTCTGGTTCGGCACGTGGAGGTACGGCGACCCCGCGCCGCCCTGGATGGGTTGCTCGAACGCGCCGCTCGGCTGCGAAAGGCAGCGGTCGTAGGCCAGGGGGTCGATCAGGCGGAATCGCTCACAGAAGGACCGCGGGTCGAAGTCGATGACGTTGCCCCCCCGCGGCCGCCGCGCG
>Ga0307505_10001803_pt1 | contig 16232 bp, 13 predicted proteins | sample 23_S_MG_FD_202183 | JGI IMG/M metagenome (GOLD analysis project Ga0307505, IMG submission 202183) | Soil microbial communities from Populus trichocarpa stands in riparian zone in the Pacific Northwest, United States - 23_S | ecosystem: Environmental > Terrestrial > Soil > Riparian zone > Trees...
GGCCAGGCGCCGCGCCTCGGGCACGATCCGCGGGTCCGTGCTGTATACGCCGTCGACGTCGGTGTAGATCTGGCACTCGTCGGCCTTCAATGCCGCCGCGAGCGCTACCCCCGTCGTGTCCGAGCCGCCCCGGCCCAGCGTCGTGATGTTGCGGTCGTCGTCGATGCCCTGGAAGCCCGCCACGATCACCACGTGGCCGTCCATGAGGTCGGAGCGCATGCGCTCCTCCTCGATCGCCAGGATGCGCGCCTTGGTGAAGGCCGCATCGGTGAGGATCGGCACCTGCCAGCCAGTGTAGCTCTTCGCCTTGACCCCGAGCCGGTGCAGCGCCAGGGCGAGCAGCCCCACGGAAACCTGCTCCCCGGTCGAGGCGATCACGTCCAGCTCGCGCGGGCTGGGCTCGGGATTCAGCTCGCGCGCGAGAGCGAGCAGGCGGTTGGTCTCGCCGGCCATCGCCGAGGGCACCACCACCAGCTGGTGCCCGTCGCGGACGAAGCGCGCGATGCGGCGCGCCACCTCGCGGATGCGCTCGGGGCTGCCCATCGAGGTGCCGCCATACTTCTGTACGATCAGGGACAAGGGGTCGCGCGTTCCGGCTGCCGGACAAAAACCGTTATTCTAGCTCGACGCGTCTTCCCGGCATGACCAACTACCTGCGGCCCCAGAGCGTCGCCCTTCTCGCCCTCGCCTTCGGCGTGGCCGCGACGGTAGCCGGCTGGTACGTGGTGGGACGCCAGGCCGAAGGCGAGGCGCGCGCCGAATTCGCCAGCCAGGCCGCGGTGGCGACCAACGTGGTCGAGCGGCGCCTCCAGCGCTACATCGACCTGCTCTACGCCCTCGATGCGCTCGCCAACCACCAGCCCACCCTCTCGCGGCTCGAATTCCACAACTACGTGGCGGCGCTCGACCTCGGGCAGCGCCTGCCCGGGGTCCAGGCGGTCGAGTTCCTGCGCCGCGTGCGCGAGCACGACCGCGAGGCATTCATCGAGCGCGTGCGCACCGACCGATCGCTCACCCAACGCGGGTATCCCGGGTTCAGCATCAAGCCGCCGGGCGTGCGCAGCGAGTACTGGGTGATCGACTACGTCGAGCCCATGTCGGGCAACGAGTCGGTTTTCGGGCTGGACATCCACGCGCGCCGCGGCGCCCGCGAGGCGGCCGAGCGCTCGCGCGACCATGCGAGCCCGGTATTCACCGGCAAGTACCGACTGGCGCAGGAGACCGGCGCGAGCTTCGGGCTGGTGATGTACCTGCCGGTGTACTACGGCACGCGGCCCGCGAGCGTCGTGGAGCGGCGCGCGCAGCTCATGGGTTTCGTCAACGTGGTGCTGCGCATCGACGACATGATGGCCGGGATGATGGCCGAGCCGATCTCGGCGGGTCTCAGGATCCGCATCCACGATCGCGGGGCGGTGAGCGCCACCCAGCCCGTCTCGGAGGCGACGCTCTTCTACTCCACGCCCGGCACCTCGCGCAACCACAGCGAGCTCGCGTTCCACGAGTGGCGCCCGCGCCACGACCACGACCTGTCGGTCGGAGGGCGCCAATGGCTGCTGGAGTTCGAGGGCCCGACCGGCCGCAGCCCCTCGCTGGGGCCCCTGCCGCTCCTCGTTCTGAGCGCGGGCCTCGTCTTCTCGCTCATGCTCTACACCATCCTTCGCGCGATCGCCGGCGCGCGCAACGAGGCCATCGCGCTCGCCCGGCGCGCCACCGACGACCTGCGCAGGCAGCTCTCGTTCACGCAGCAGCTGATCGAGGCCATGCCCAACCCGGTCTTCTACAAGGACTCGGAGGGGCGCTACCTCGGCTGCAACGCCGCGTTCGAGGACTACGCCGGCGAGCCGCGCTCGAAGATCATCGGCAAGACGGTGTTCGAGATCTCCACCCGCGAGATCGCCGACCGCTCCTTCAGCGCCGACCGCGCGCTGCTGCAGTCGCCCGGCTCGCAGGTCTACGAGACGGACGTGGTGCACGGCAAGAGCGGCGAGAAACGCGAGGTGCTGTTCAACAAGGCGACGTTCTACGACCCGTCGGGGGCGGTAGGCGGGATCGTCGGCGTGCTGGTCGACATCACCGAGAGGAAGGAGCTCGAGGCCAACACCCGAGACAGCGCCGAGCGCCTGCGCGCGGTGATCCAGGCCTCACCGCTCGCCATCATCGCGCGCGACAACGACAAGGTGATCGGCATGTGGAACCCGGCGGCCGAGCGCATGTTCGGCTGGGCCGAGGCCGAGGTGCTGAACACCACGACCTCGGTCGTGCCCGAGCATCTCAAGGAGGCGGCCGAGTCGATGCGCCTGCGCGCGATGGCGGGCGAGTCGATCATCATCGAGGAGACCCAGCGCATGGGCCGCGACGGGCGGCTCATCGACGTCACCATGACGGTCGCGCCGATCTACGACGCCGAGGGCCTGGTGAGCGGCACCATGGTCACGATCGCCGACATCAGCCGGCGCAAGGAGGCCGAGGCGGCGCTGCGCGAGAGCGAGGCCCACCTGCGCCTGGCGATGGAGGCCGCCGAGATGGGCATGTGGTACTGGGAGTGCGAGACCGACCGCTTCACCTACTCCGAGGGCCTGGGCCTGCTCTTCGGGCAGACGGCCGACGCGCCGATGGTCGACTACCGCGTGCTGCAGAACGCGCTGCATCCCGACGACCGCGACCTCTTCGCCGCGACCGTGCGCCACGCCGTGCGCCAGGGGAGCGACTTCCAGGTGGACTATCGCGTGGTGTGGCCCGACGGCACGGTGCACTGGATCGCCAACCGCGCGCAGGTGCACCGCGACGCGAAGAGCGGACGGGCGATCCGCATCGTCGGCGTGGGCATGGACTTGACCGACCGCAAGATCGCCGAGCAGCGCATCGCGCACATGGCCCACCACGACGCGCTCACGGGGCTCCCGAACCGCGTGCTGCTGCGTGACCGCATCCAGCAGGCGATCGCGCAGGCGCACCGCAACCAGTTGCAGCTCGCGGTGCTGTTCATCGACCTCGACCACTTCAAGAACATCAACGACTCGCTCGGCCACCAGGTCGGCGACCGGCTGCTGCAGGCGGTGGCGAGCCGCATCCTCGCCTGCGTACGCGAGGGCGACACAGTCTCGCGCGTGGGCGGCGACGAGTTCGTGATCGTGATCCCGGCGATCGAGTCCTCGGGCGACGCCTCGTCGGTCGCGGGCAAGATCCTGGAGGTGCTGGGCGACGTCTTCCACCTGCACGGCAACGACCTGCACGTGGCCGCCTCGATCGGCATCAGCCTCTATCCCTCGGACGGGGGCGACGCCGAGACCCTGATGCGCAACGCCGACACGGCGATGTACCACGCCAAGGACTCGGGGCGCGCGAACTTCCAGTACTTCACGCAGCACATGAACGTGGCCGCGCAGCAGCGGCTCACGCTCGAGAACGCGCTGCGCCGCGGCCTCGAAGGGGGCGAGTTCGAGCTCTACTACCAGCCTCTGCACGACCTGCGCGACCGCTCGATCACCGGCGTCGAGGCGCTGATCCGCTGGAACCGCCCCGGCGGCGAGCTGGTCTCGCCGGGCGAGTTCATCGCGGTGGCCGAGGAGTCGGGGCTGATCGTGCCGATGGGCGAATGGGTGATGCGCGAGGCGCTGCGCCAGGCGCGCATCTGGCAGGGCGAGGGCCGGGCGTTGCGCATGGCGGTGAACGTCTCGGCCAACCAGCTCGCGCGCTCGAGCTTCGTCGAGCGCCTGCGCCGGCTCATCCAGGAAACCGGTGTCGATCCCGCCCTGGTCGAGCTCGAGGTGACCGAAGGCGTGATCGTCGAGGGCGCGGGCGACGCGCGCGAGGCGATCGACCAGATCGCGGCCCTCGGCGTGGGCATCGCGATCGACGACTTCGGCACCGGCTACTCGGGCCTCGCGTACCTGAAGCGCCTGCCGATCGACACGGTGAAGATCGACCAGTCGTTCGTGCGCGACCTCACCATCGACCCGGACGACGCCGCGATCGTGACCGCGATCGTGGCGATGGCGCGCTCGCTCGGCGTGGACGTGATCGCCGAGGGCGTGGAGACCGAGGAGCAGGTGGCCGAGTTGCTGCGCCTCGGCTGCTTCCGCGCGCAGGGCTACCTGCTCTCGCGCCCGATGCCGGCCCACGCGATCACGCGGCTGCTGCGGGCAAGCCCCGCTCAGAAAATGGGGTCAGGTTAGTTTTTGAACCTGTCCCCTTTTTCGAGAAAGGGGACAGGTTCAAAAACTAACCTGACCCCATTTCCTACCCATTTCTCAACGGTAGTCGGAGGCGAGGGCCTGGAGGTCGGGGGCGAAGGCGCTCTTGGCCTGGGTCTGGCGCAGCGTCTGCACGAACTTCACCTTCACCGCGTCGTTGCCCGGCCACACCGACTCCAGCCACCCGAACGCCGCGTTGCCGTGGCCGGTGTAGGTGAAGCGGTTCATCTCGGCAGAGACCGCGGCGAGCACGCCGTTCTCGAAGTAGTCCTCCCACTTGAGCTTGTCGGACGAGCGGCTCGACTTTATGTTCTCCAGGCGCGCCTTGATCTGGCGCGTGCGCTCGGACCGGCGCGGGCCGGTGTACTCGCCGCAGCGCTCCTTCAGCCACGGATTGGCCGCGGCGGTGGGCGTGGCGCACACCGGCGGCGGCTGGCCCGGCAGGCGCGACTGCATCATGTCGCGCGCGAACTGCAGCCGCCCCTTCTGGCCGACCTCGAGGATCATCACAGGGAAGTACGAGTTGGCGTACGGCGCGAACGCGTTGGCCGAGGAGTCGTCGGCCGAGATCATCACCGGGGACTTGCGGGTCGCGACGTCGATGAACTCGCCGCCGCCGACGCTGCCGGCCGAATATCCTGCCAGCCGCTGGATCCTCGGCTTCAGGCGCAGGACGTGGTGCGTCGTGCAGCAGCCCTGGCCGCCGCTGTGGCTGGAGAAGTGCATGTCGGGATGGCCGTCGCCGTCGAGGTCGCGGCCGACGGCGTGCAAGGTCCATTTCGAGCCCGGGTCGGTCTCCTTCGGGTTCGATTGCCATGCGGGCTTGCCCTTGGCGAACACGATCACGCGGTCCTCGCCGTCCTTCGAATCCTTCGCGCCCTTGTTGCGCGCGACCACGATCTCGAGGTCCTGCACCGTCTTCGTCTCGATGGCGTCGAGGTTCTGGGCCTCGAGCCACGTTTTCGCGTCCTGAGCGGCGCAGGGAAGCGCGGCGGCAAGCGCGATCGCAACGACTATGTGTTTCATGCAACTGCCCTTTCCTTGGAACCGGCATAACTTACCATCACCGGCGCCTGCCGAACCACTTCCGCCTCACTTCGCCGGGATGATCGTGATCGGCACGGGCCGTTTCCGGGCAGCCTCGGATTGCGCCTTCGAGGCGTGCACGTCGAGGATCGAGATGACCACCGCGCTCGTCGCAATCGCCAGCAACGCGGCCACTGCCCATTTCGCAGCCGTCGCCTTCCAGCGACGCGGGGGCGCGTACCGCTCCCCGACGACGGCATCGAGCTGCTTCCGCACTTCGGGATCGATGGGCATTGGCGTTGGCGCAGGGCGTGTCCGAGTGATAACCAATAATTAATCAATAGCTTAGTTGTTACTCGTCACGATTCGCTCCCGGTCGTCACCTGACTTGCTCGGCTGCCACGTATCATCAAACCACGTCGTTCCCCTCGGTTCCGATGCCGCAGGAATTCCATGTCCGACAGTCAACCCACCATCTCCGAACGCTGGCTGAATGCCGCGCTGATCGTATTTTTTCGGTTCGCAGCGGGGGGCACAGTACCGGCGCATTGGTTCGAGCGCCGGCTGCCGCCGGTCGTGCGCCGGACGGCGAGGACCGGTCCCCTCGAGTTGGAGATAGTCAGTCACTGTTGGAATTATTCCCACTTCCTGGTTTACCAGCTCAGCTCATTGGTGCTGTTCCCGCCCACCCGGCTGTCCGTCACGATGACTGTGTTCCATTCGCCGGAAGACCGGCAAACGACGTCGTTGCTGGCCCATTTCGCGGGTCTGTCATTGCCGAACGTCCGCTGGAACTGGCAGGCGCGGCCGAAAGAGCGGCTGTTCCGCCGCGCGATCGGTCGCAACGAGGCAGCGCTGGCGACGCGGGCGGACTGGGTGTGGTTCACCGACTGTGATCTCCTGTTCCGCGAAGGCTGCCTCGACACGCTGGCGGACTGCCTGCAGGGTCGCCGCGATGCGCTGCTCTATCCGCGCGAAGAACGCCGCACGCCGCTGCTCGCAAGCGATGACCCGATCTTCACCGCGGGCCAGCGGGAGCCGCGAGTGCTGGACGTCGACGCGGCGAATTTCAAGGTCGAGCGCCCCGCGCGCGCTACGGGGCCGTTGCAAATCGCTCACGGCGATGTGTGCAGGGCCGTCGGCTACTGCGACGCCCTCGCTGCATACCAGGTGCCTTCCGACCGCTGGCGCAAGGCCCACGAAGACCGGGCGTTCCGCTGGCTGCTGCGCACCCAGGGGGTGCCGATCGACGTTCCCGGCGTGTACCGTATCCGGCATATCAGCAAGGGCCGCTATGCGGGCAAGAACAGTGCGAAGCTCAGGGCCGCTATCCGGCGGGCGCAGTTACGACTGCGCGACAGCCGCTCGCCGTGACGCGCAGGGCGCGGTCCGATGAACGAGAGTTTGTGCCTGCTGACCCCGACGTGGTTGGGCGACAAGGTGCATTTCGACCTGCTGCGGACCTCGATCGAACGGTCCGCGCTCGCCTATGCGCCTCACGACGTCGTGGTTCATACGGAGGATCTCGGTCTCTTCAGCTCGTACGCCGGCTCCCGTGTCCGGCTGATTGCCACGGAAGACGTCCTGCCGGGCGAAGTCGAGGCGATGCGGCGGCGTGCCAGGCACCTGCAGGCGAGGTTCGGCCGAGCCGGCACCCGTATTCTGAGTAGCATCTCGCGGTACGCCGGCCTGCCCCGCTGGGTCAGGTACACCGGCTGGCAGGTGCAGCAAATCGCGAAACTGGCGATGGCGGCGCGCAGCGACACCGACACGGTCGTCTTGCTCGACTCCGACGTCATCGTGACGCGGCACGCCCAAGCGAACGACTTCCTGCATCCCGGCCGCATCGTCTGTTTCGGCCGCTGGATGCCGGCGAAAGAGGTTGGGGGCAAAGTCGCCAAGTGGAACCGGCAGGCGCACGTCCTGCTCGGCAGCCCGTTTTCCCCCAGCGCGCCGGTGGACGCGTATTTCGATACGCCGTTCGTATTTCACCCGCCGACCGTGCGCCGGATGCTCGCCTGGCTGGAACGGCGCCATGGGCGCGCCTGGTGGGAGGTGCTGCTCGCACAGCCGCCGCGGCGATGGTCCGAATTCGGCACCTATCGCGTCTTCCTCCGGTCGCACGACCCGGGATACCCGGTCGAATGGCGCTCCGACCACGGGATTCGCTATCTCTTTGATGCCCGGGACCCGTACGCGCTCCGCAGCCGGGTGGGAAGCCTGCTGGAAGATTCCGAAAGCCACTACATCATCATCCATTCCCAGAGCAGCGGTCGCGGGCTCTGGCGCGCGGAGGACTATGCGGCCCTCCTCATGCCCATGCTGGAGGCCGGTCAATGAAGAGCGCGATGATCTTTTTCGTGTTCTCCTTCAACAGGGGCCCGTTCCTGCGCAACTGCGTGGCGTCCATAGAGCATTGCGCGCCGGATGCCGAGATCGTGATCTTCGACGACCGGAGCGACGATCAGGACACACTGGAGGCGCTGCTGCGGATCGGTGAAACGCACCGCGTCGTCTCGTCCGCCAACCACCGCGGGCACAAGCACGGCGGCCTGTACCCGAACATGCAGTCGGCATTGGAGCTGGTGGATGGCGACCGGCTCATCTGCTTCATTCAGGACGATGCTCAGCTGGTGCGTGTGCTGGAAGCAGAGGACCAGCGGTTCATCGGGGAATGCTTTGCGCGCAATCCCGACCTGGGCTTCATTTCTCCGACCTTCTTCCGCGAAAGCCAGCTGCGCGGCGGCACGCTCGACGTCCTGCACGATCCAGCGACCGGACTCTTTTCACTGCGCAACGAAAGGCGAAGCGTCGGAACCTATTACTCGGACATGTTCCTGTCCACGTCCGGGCGCCTGCGCGTCAGGGGGTGGGTGTTCCAGGCGGGGGAGCCGGCGAACGAAGCCCGCGCGAAGTCGATGTTCGCGGCCATGGGCTACATGCGGCGACCGTTCGTCATGTGGCTGCCTTATGGCACTGCCTACCGCGGCAAGAAAAAGACCTGGGCGCTGAGGCTGGCCGAGCGTGCGAGACGGTGCGGACTCTATCCGCTCCAGTACATGACCGACGACCAGGTTCGCGCTCTTGCGATGCAGCCGCTCTCGGAGCTCCCCGTGGCCGAACGACTCCTGGCGACGCGCGAACCCGGCCCGAAGAAACCCTGGATATACAGTCCGCTGCAAGGCTCGCGCGTCTTGAAGCACCTGAACCAGGCCGAGCTCCTGCTCAACCGGCTCCTGAAGAGACGATAGTGATGGACTCGGGCCGATAGCCTCGTTGCACAAGCTGCGCGATGCCGAAGTCGGTCCGCAGGATGCGTTCTCTCTCGACTCTTTTCCGGAGCGCCTTGTTGGCGGCGACGGATACATCGTCTCGGTATGGGCGGGCGTGGTCGAGGTGGATCACGATCGCGTCGTAACGCACGTGCCGCGGCTTGATGCCGTTATTGCCCAGGCGCACGCCCAGCTCCCGGTCCTCGCCACCCCACGACATGCGCTCGTCGAAACCGTTGGCGGCCAGCAAGTCCCGTTTCCATGCCGAGGCGTTGGACCCCTTGAAGTTGCACCGCGTCGGCGTGAGTGCATTGAGAATGCGGGCCTGGCTGCAGGTGGCCGTGAGCTTGAGGTTCTTGTAGCTGCGCGGCAGGCCGTGCGCCACCAGCCAGTCGAGCTCGAAGCAGCGGCCACTCAGGATGTCATCCCTGGCGACGGCTTCGCTGGTGGGCATGGGCAGCTTGCAGTACCCGCCGGACAGATAGTGGCCGGGCCGTGCGCGCCGGGCGTGCACCGCGAGGAAATCGCGGCGGGGAATGCAGTCGCCGTCCGTGAACACGACGTACTCCGCGCTGGCGTGGAGTAGCGCCTTGTTCAGGATTCGGCACTTGCGGAATCCATCATCGCGCTGCCAGACATGCTTGATGGACAACGCGGACTCCTCGCGCATGCGGTCGATCAGCGCGGCGGTGCCGGGCTCGGAACCGTCGTCGGCGACGACGATCTCGAAATCGGCGTGCGTCTGCACGCTATACCCCCACAGCACCTTTTCCAGCAATCCGGGCGAGTTGTAGGTCGATACGACGACCGAGAGTCTCATGACATCGCAGCTAGCCGCTTGCCCTCGCGGATCGGATGAAGAGTCGGCGTTCGCCGCGCTCATAGCCACACAGCAGTACCTGCCAGTCGGTCTCGGAATAGTGAAACGTCGGCTGTCTGTGCGCGGACTTGCGCAGCGATCGCGCCAATCGCGAAAGATTGCCCTGCTGCCAGCCGCCGGCGGCCCCCCGCAGCCGGCCACGATCCCAGTCGATGAGGAAAACTCTTCCGCGATCGTCCACCAATATGTTGCCCGCGTTGAGATCGGCGTGGTCCGCGCCCCCGTCGTGGAACTGCCGGATCACCGCACCGACGCGCTGCCACAGAGCCGACGGCAACGCCTGCTGCGCCAGGTGCTCAGCGAGCGAGCGCGTGTTGAGCAACCGCTCGACCAGGATATCGCCTTGGTAGATCGGCCCCCTGCGCACCAGCCGGGCAGCCGCTGGCCGCGGCACGGGAAGCCCTTGCCGCCATAGAGCGTCGAGCAAGCGCCACTCGCGAAACGGCCGGCTGCGCGTGGCGCCCAGCCACACGTAGCTCTCCTCGCTCAGTCTTGCCGCCTGGCCCCCGCGCCAGTAGTGCCGCAGGACGTATTCACGGCCGTCGATCTGCAGAAAATACACTGCCCGCCGTCCTGCCCGCTTGATGGAGAGGACTCGCGGTCCGTCGGGCGTGCCCGGCTCGAACAGCGCCGAACCCGGCTCTGCGATGAGCGCCGAGTCATACATGATGAATTCGTTCTGCCGTCCCAAGGCGATTGCCACGTCTCTTCTTCCTGGCGTCATGTGAACGTGACCTCCAGGCTAGTATAAATGGAGCCTGTCTACGCCTGGATGGCGGAAGGTGTGAGATTCGAACTCACGAGAGGCTTTCACCTCTGCCGGATTTCAAGTCCGGTGCCTTAAACCGCTCGGCCAACCTTCCGGATAATTGGGGTCAGACTCCAATCAAGTCGATGGCACGTTTTCCACCGGCGAAACTGGTGAATGAACTTGATTGGAGTCTGACCCCAATTATCCTATACGGACGATGATCGGACATAGCGAGCAGGAGGAGTACGAGGCCCAGGGTTTCCTGGCGTTCGACCCGCAGGTGGATGCGGCGACCATCGACGCGGCGGCCGCGGGCGTGCGCGACCTGTACTTGGCCGAAGGCGCCCCGCCGGACGGCAAGCTGGTCGCCTACCGCGACAGCCGGCGCGTCCAGGACGCCTGGAGGATCGTGCCAGCCGTCAAGGCGATCGCACGGGCCCCGCGTGTGCTGCAGCTGTTGAGGGAACTCTACGGGCGCGAGCCGCTGCCGTTCCAGACGCTCAACTTCTGCGTGGGCAGCGAGCAGCAGCCGCACTCGGACACGATCCACTTCAACTCCAAGCCTGCCGGCTACATGTGCGGCGTGTGGGTGGCGCTCGAGGACATCGACCGCGACAACGGGCCGGTGGTGTACTACCCCGGCAGCCACAGGTGGAAAGAGGCGGTGCTCGCCGACGTGGACGCGTTCGAACCTTCGGCGCCCGCGATTGGCCGGTGGTCGCGGCTGCGCGCCAACCTGCGCGTCCCCGCGAGGAACACCGACGCCGATTACGCCAAATACGAAAGGCTCATCGGCCATCGCATCGAGGCGGCGGGCGCCGAGCCCGTCTACGCGACCATCAGGAAGGGCTCGGCGTTCATCTGGGCGGCGAACCTGGTCCACGGCGGATCGCCGCAGCGGAACCGCGGGCGCACGCGCGCGAGCCAGGTGACGCACTACTTCTTCGAGGGGTGCCGCTATTACACGCCATTGATGCAGCGTGGGTGGAGGACCCACTGGCGCAGGCCGACCTGGGTGACTTGAGACAATTGGGCGCGCCGCGGCGGCCGATGCGGAATCCTCCCTTGACGCCAACGCGGCGGCGGTGATTGCATGGCAGCCCGCCCGTCAGGGGCGTACCTGCAGGGAGGTTCGCATGCGCAATTCATTCGTGGCCTTGGTGACTGCTGCCGCCATGCTCTTGCTGCACGGCTGCGGAAGCGACTCGAGGGGCACCGCAGGGGAGGTCGTGTTGATCGGCAAGCTCCAGACGACCACCACGGCGGCGGCGGCCGGCGGGATGGTTCCCGTGCTGGACACCGATCCGATCATGGTCTCGGTCCAGGAGGATCCCGGCATCAACACCGAGGTGGCGGCCGACGGCTCGTTCACCCTGCGCGGCTTGCCTGCCGGCGCGTTCACGCTCGTCTTCAAGCAAAGCGATGTCGTCATCGGCACCATGACCTTCGCCGAGGTGGCGATCAACCAGCAGATCACGATCACGGTGGAGCTCACGGGCGGGGAGATCGTGCTGGTCGACGAGGACCGTCGTGGCATCGGCCACGCGGGGATCGAGCTCGAGGGGCTGGTCCAGAACGTGATCACGGTGAGCCTCACGGGCGACAGCCGCTTCGTGATCGCGGGCCGCAACGTGATCGCGCGGCCGGGAGTCACCGCGATCCGCAAGGGCACGACCCGCCTCACGGTCGAGGCCGTGACGGTCGGCACGCGGGTGCACGTCAAGGGCGCCGTGGTCGCCGACAGCACCGACGTGCTGGCGCACGAGATCAAGATCCAGGAAGAGGAAGACGACCCGACGCAGCCGGGCGGACCGCCTCCCGAGGACCGGAAGATCACGATCTGCCACATACCCCCGGGCAACCCGAGCAGGAAGCAGACGATCTCCATCAGCATCAGTGCCTGGCCGGCCCACCAGGCGCACGGCGACACGGAGGGACCCTGCTAGGCAGGGGGTCCGCGGGGCCGAAATGACGAAGGGCCGCGCGAGCGGCCCTTCGTCGTCGGCCGGGCGACCGAATCAGGCGTTCCAGCCGAGCAGCACCGCGCCCCAGCGCTCGCCCTTCACGAAGACCGGGGCGGTGAGTGCGGTCACGATGGCGCCGGTGTCGCGCGCATAGGTCTGCACCAGGAACTCGGCCCGGGCCGCCTCGCTCGCGGTGAGGTTGCAGCCGGCGCGCGTGAAGTCTTCCCGGCGCGCGCGGTCGGGCAGCGAGACGGCCTGCGGCAGGCCCACGCGCGCCCCGCGCACGAGCACGCGCTGGTCGGTGAAGAAGCGCTTGATCCGGTTGCCGACCAGGTCCTTCTCGCGCACGCCCGTCCAGTCCTTGCAGTACTCGCGGTTGTGGATCGGGCCGTAGGAGTTGAGGTCGATCACCAGCGCGAAGATGAGCTTGGGCTCGCGCTCCTTGATCGCGTCCATCGCGCGCTGCAGGTCGACATCGACGGCGGCGTCGTAGCGCGTGTGGTACTTGGGCGGATCGAACCCGCGCGCGGGCACGCGGCTCACGTCGAATAGGTGGCGCAGGCTGGCGATCTCCGCCCCGGCGATCTCGCGGTACTCGCACGCGAGCACGTCGCCGAGCGCGACCCGGCCCCCGTCTATCGCGCGCTCGAAGATGCGCCCGGCATCGGCGGCGAGCTGGCGCCCGAGGCCGAGCGAGCGGTGGAAGACGCTGCCGGTGTCGACCTGCGCGAAATGGCGGAAGGTCTCCTCGGTGAGCTCGGACAGCGCGAAGGTGGCACCCGTCATCGCCTGCGCGTCCTCGCCCATCGTCTTCACCGATTCGGTGGCCGACTTGAGGCGCGTGAACACCTCCTCGATCCCGTCGCGCTGCTGGTTCACCGCCCCGGCGATGGATTGCATGTGCGAGGCCACGTCGCCGGAAAGGGACGCGAGCTTCTCCATCGAGCGCCCGAGGGCCTGGGCCTGCGCCGCCGTGCCGTCCACCAGCCCGCGACTCTTGCCGACCGCCTCGCGCGCCGGGGCGAGGTCGGCGGTCACGCGCTCGAGCAGGGTCTTGATCTCGGCGGTCCGCTGCGCGCTGCCTTCGGCGAGCGTGCCCACCTCGCGCGCCACGACCGCGAAGCCGCGACCCTGCTCGCCCGCCCGCGCCGCCTCGATCGAGGCGTTGAAGGCGAGGAGCTGAGTCTGGCGCGCGATGTCGTCGACGACCTTGCTCACCTGCAACAGCGACTGCACGTTGTCGAACAGGCGGTCGATGCGCTCGACCGTGGCGCGCATCTGCGCCTGCAGCTGGCGCGAGGACTCCTCGGCCTCGAGCCCCAGGCCCCGCCCGTCGCCGGCGACCCGCTTCATCTCGGAGGCGGCGGCATCGGTGTGGCGCGCGGCCGCCTGGATGCGCTGCACGTCCTCGTTGAGCGCCCCCGAGGTGCGCAGCATCTCGTCCAGCGCCTCGCGCGCGTGGCCGAGCTGGGCCGAGACCGACCCCAGGCGCAACGACGTGCGCGCGGCGCCGGCGGCGGTACGCGCGATCGCGGTCTCGAGCGCGGCGAAGATCGGGCGCAAGCCCGAGCCCGCGGCGACGTTGCGGCGCAGCTTCCCCAGCCAGGCCAAGAGGTGCCTCCAGTACGCCCGTTGGACGCCCCAATCCTGTGCGGGCGGCGCCGGGCGAGCAAATTGCAGCCGAAACGCGATGTAACCTATTGATTATGCTGCTCGTTCATCTAACTTTCACCAGCCCTTGAAACCGCCCCCTTCCTCCCCTACTCTAACCATGGGTCGATACTGATCCGCACACTCTCACAAGGAGCAAGCATGCAACCCCAAAACCCGATGATGGCGCCGGGACAAGTGGCGTCGTCGACGTCCGCGCTGGCCCAGAACCGGGTACTGCGCAACACCTACCTGCTGCTCGCGCTCACGATGGTCCCGACGGTGATCGGTGCCTGGGTGGGCATGGCGACCGCCGGCATCGTCATGGCGAGCCCGATCATGATCACCCTGGTCATGCTCGCGGCGGTGATCGGCCTGCAGTTCGCTATCCGAGCCTACCGCAACAGCGCGGTCGGCATCCTCCTGCTGCTCCTCATGACGGGACTCCTCGGCTGGTGGCTCGGCCCGATCCTGAACGTCGCGCTGCAGATGAAGAACGGCATGGCGCTGGTCGGCTACGCGGCCATCGGAACCGGCGTGATCTTCGCGTCGATGGCCATGATCGCGGCGACCGCCAAGCGCGACTACGGCTTCATGGGCAAGTTCCTGTTCGTGGGCATGATCGCGCTGCTGGTCGCGATGATCGCGAACATGTTCCTGCAGATCCCGGCGCTGGCGCTGGCGATCTCGACGCTGGTGATCGTCGTGTTCTCGCTCTTCCTGCTCTACGACCTGCAGCGCATCATGCGCGGCGGCGAGACCAACTACGTGATGGCGACGACCGGCGTCTACCTGAGCCTGTTCAACATCTTTGCCAACCTGCTGCACCTGCTCCTGGCCCTCACGGGCGAGCGGGAGTAAGGCGCGGCAGCGCTTTTCCAGAGGCAAGTTCAAGGGCGGCTTCGGCCGCCCTTTTTTATGGGACGCCGGGGCAGACCACCGAAGCGACCTATCGCGCGAAGAGCGCGATGCTCTCGACATGCCCCGTGTGCGGGAACATGTTGACCACACCCGCGCACACGAGCCGGTAGCCCTTCACGTTCACCAGCGCGCCGGCGTCGCGCGCGAGCGTCGAGGGGCTGCACGACACGTAGACGATCCGCGAAGGGGCGCCGGCATCCGGCAGCGCCTTGCAGATCTCCATCGCGCCGTCGCGCGGCGGATCGATGAGCAGCTTGTCGACGCGTCCCAGGCGCTCTAGCGCGCCCTCGGCATCGGCATAAAGGTCGTGCGCGATGAAGCTCGCGCGCTCCTCCAGGCCGTTGGCGCGCGCGTTCTGCGCGGCGCGCTCGACCAGCGAGGGCGAGCCTTCCATCCCGATGACATCGGCGCCGCGCGAGGCGAGCGCGAGCGAGAAGTTGCCGATCCCGCAGAAGAGGTCGCCCACCCGCTCGCCCGGGTGGGGGTCGAGCAGGCGCACGGCGCGGCCCACCAGCACGCGGTTCACGCCCGCGTTCACCTGCGTGAACTCGGTCGGCCGGTAGGCGAGGCGCAGGCCGAACTCGGGCAACGTGTAGTCGAGCGCGGGCGCGTCCAGCGGATGGAACGGGTATGCGGTCTCCGGGCCCTTGGGCTGCAGCCACCACTGGATCGCGTGGCGGTCGGCGAACTCGCGCAGCCGCGCCGCGTCCTCCCCGGGGATCGGCACGAGGTTGCGCAGCACGAAGACCGTCACCGACTCGCCCACCGCGAGCTCGAGCTGCGGGAGGCGGTCGCGCACGCTGAGCGAGGTGAAGAGCGCGCGCAGCTCCGGGATCAAGCGCGAGACCGCCGGCGGGAGGACCTCGCAGCCGAGCGTGTCGGCGACGAAGCTCGAGCGCCGCTCGTGGAAGCCCACGAGCACGCCGCCCTTCTTCTCGACGTAGTGCACCGAGAGGCGCGCGCGGTTGCGGTAGCCCCACGCGGGTCCCAGCACGGGCGGCAGGAGCTGCCCGGGCGTGACCTTGCCGATGCGGGCGAGGTTGTCCTCGAGCACGCGCTGCTTGGCGGCCACCTGCGCGGCCGGGTCGACGTGCTGCATCGCGCATCCGCCGCAGGTGCCGAAGTACTGGCAGCGCGGCGTCACGCGTTGCGAGCTCGCCTTCAGCACCTGGGTGACGCTTCCCAGGTCGAAGTTGCCGCGGCTGCGCCGGCGCGTGAAGAGCACGCGCTCGCCGGTCACCCCGCCGTCGATGAAGGTGACCTTGCCGTCGAGGTGCGCGACGCCCCGGCCCTCGTGGTCGATCGACTCGATCACCGCTTCGCCGGGCGGCGCCGCGTTCAGGACTCGCACTTCGTCCTGGGCGTGGAGAACACCTGGCGCACGATCGACTTGCTCACGGACACTCCTTCGACGGTGTAGTTGAGCTGGCCCGCGTTGCCGTCGCCGAACGTGAGCGACATCGTGCCGACCTGGGTCGACTGGATGGCGCTCCACGGGCTCGCGTCGAAGGCCGGGCCGAGCGTGCGGAAGAGCGCCCCCGAGAAGGTCCCGGTCGAATCCCGCCGGCCCTCGGG
>Ga0307505_10001804_pt1 | contig 16229 bp, 14 predicted proteins | sample 23_S_MG_FD_202183 | JGI IMG/M metagenome (GOLD analysis project Ga0307505, IMG submission 202183) | Soil microbial communities from Populus trichocarpa stands in riparian zone in the Pacific Northwest, United States - 23_S | ecosystem: Environmental > Terrestrial > Soil > Riparian zone > Trees...
AGATCGGGAATGCGCTGGAGGAGCTCACCAAAGTCGATGACCGATGCCACCTGCCGGCCCAGGTCGAACAGCGTCAACAGCACGTCCCTTTCGCTCAGCCCGGACACGGGCGACGACAGGGAGCGTGGTGGCGATGGCGTCTGGTTCATACAGGAAGGAGCGGCACAACGAATTATACTGTTCCCGCATGTCGACCCTGCAGCTGCCGCTGGACTATGCGGCGATCGAGCGCATCCTTCCCCACCGGTACCCGTTTTTGCTGGTCGATCGCGTCACCGAATGCGAGCCAGACAAGCGCATTGTCGGCGTCAAGAACGTGTCGTTGAACGAACGTTACCTGTGGCACGGACAGACCGGGGACCCGGTATTACCGGCCACGATCCTGACTGAGGCCATCGCCCAGGTGGGCGCGATCCTGATTCTGTCCAAGCCGGAAAATCGCGAGAAGCTCATCTTCTTCATGGGCATTGAGCGCGTGCGCTACCGCCGGCCGGTGCACCCGGGCGACGTCGTGGAAATCGAGGCGAATGTCCGCCGCCTGCGCAGCCGCATGGGCGTTCTCAGCGGCGCGGCGCGTGTGAACGGCAAGGTCGTGTGCGACGGCACGATGACGTTCGCGCTCGGCCCCAAGACGGGCGAGACGACGTAGGACGGACAGTTTTCACGTCTTGCGCGAGCCGACGCCGACGATCGCCATCCCCGCAAGAATGACTCCTGCCGCCGCGACCATTCGCAGATGGAACGGCTCGCCCAGCAGCAGCGTGCCCAGTACGACGGCAATGATGGGATTGACGTAGGTGTACAGCGACACCACGGCGAGATCCAGGTGCTTCAGCGCGTAGGAGTACGCGGCGAACGCGACGACCGATCCGGCCAGCGTCAGATACACGAACACCGCGCCGGTCGTCGTCGTGAATGACAGGCGCGACCATTCGCCGAGGACGGTGCCGGCGATGAGCATGAACGCGCCGCCAAAGAACATCTGGAGCGCCGCCGATCCCATGATGTCGCTGGGCAGCACATGCCGGCGCGTGTAGGCGGACCCGATCGCCCAGCCGGCACACGCCACCTGAATGGCAAACACGCCCCATCCGAAACTCCGGCCCTGTTCGCCGCCGGCCGTAATGTCCGGCCACACGAGAATCACGATCCCGGCGAAGCCAACGGTGAGGCCAATCCACTGGCGGGCATGGGTGTTCTTGCCGCGCGTGGTCAGCGCATCCACGCCGACCATCCAGAACGGACTCGTGCCGATCAACACGGCCGTGAGTCCACTCGGCACGGACTGCTCGGCCCAGACGACTCCGCCGTTCCCCAACGACAACATGAAGAACCCGACAATGGCGAGCGGACCCCATGTCGGTAGCGCGGGCAACCGATGGCCTCGCGCCCGCAGGATAGCCGCAAGCAGCAGGCCCGCGATGGTGTACCGAAGTCCGCCCATTAGAAGCGGCGGAATGGTATCGAGCGCGACCTTGATCGCGAGATAGGTCGTGCCCCAGATGACGCACACGGCGACCCACGCCATCCAGGCGCGTGTCGTCGTCGCCCGAGCCTGCGCCGGGGTCGTCACGAGACGGACGGCTTGAAGAGCGACCGGTCGAGCCGCCTGTTCATGGATGTGAATCGGCCTGGCGAGTCGTCTTCAGCAATGTGGCGCCGCACCTGATGCAGCGTCGCATCCAGATCATCGACGGCGGCGAGAAGGAAGGCTTCGACCGTCTTGGGCGGAATCGGTGAACCGAGCTCCAGCGCACCGTGGTGCGACAGGATGAGGTGCTCGAGTTCCATGACGAGTTCCTCCGGCACGTTTCCCTGCTCGCGCACCGCGTCCTTCAGCATGCCCACGCCAATGACGATGTGACCGATGAGGTTGCCTTCGACGGAGTAGTCGGTGGCGGTCTCGTACGACAGTTCCTGGAGCTTGCCGATGTCGTGCAGGAGCGCGCCTGCGATCAGGAGGTCGCGACGCGCGCCGTACTGGTCGGCCAGAAAGACCGAGACGGTCATGATCTGGAGAACGTGCTCGAGCAGGCCGCTGCGATACGCGTGATGCACTGTACGCGCCGCGGGCCAGATGCGCAGACGATCGCCGTGGCGGGCGATCACAGCCAGCAGCAGCGATCGCAGCACCGGATCGTGGACGCTGTCGATGCGCCCCATCAGTTCCGCCCACATCTCATCGACGGGTCGAGGCGCGCACCGGATGCACTCGTCCTCACGGAAGCCGTCCACGGCATCGCGGTCCGGGATCACGCGGCGAATCTTGTCGAGGATGATCTCCAGCCGGCCCTGATAGAGGTTGGTCCGGCCCTGCGCCTTGACGAACTCGCCGGCATCGAACTCGAGCTTGATGGCGTCCACGTCCTGAAAGACCTTGGCCTTCGCCTCGCCCGAGACGTCCTGCAAACTGACTTCGAGGTACTCGTTACCGGTGCGTCCGGACCGCACTTCTTTGCGGCTGCACAGGAAGAAGCCCCAGCCGCTGACGTTGGGCGCCAGGTCTGCGATTTTCGGGAGTCGGGCCATGGTGGATTCTTTCGCAGGAAACGCGATGCCGGGCATTTTCACCGCGGCAACGACAGAAAATTGTAGGTGCCACGGTTCAACCACTGCCCGCCATCGACGGTCAGGATCTCTCCCGTAATGAAGGCTGCGTGCGGCGACACGAGGAACGACGCCGCGTCCGCGATCTCCTCCGCGCGTCCCCATCGTCCGAGCGGCACACTGGCCGTAATCGCCCCCACCGCCTCGTCTGACGACCAGAGTTGCCGGGCCGCGCCTGGAGACTCAATCGGTCCGGGGGCGATGGCATTGACGCGAATCCGGTGCGGCGCCCACTCGACGGCGAGTGTCTGCGTCATGGCCATGACGCCGGCCTTGGCAGACGCGGAGTGAATCGTGCCGGCGCTTCCGGTCCACGCGTAGTTGGCCAGAATCGAGACGATGGCACCGCCCGCGCCCTGCGCGATCATGTGGCGGCCAACGGCGCGCGAGCAATAGAAACTGCCGTTCAGCACGATGCCGATTACGGCGTTCCAGCCGTTCGGGCTGAGATCTTCGGCGCGGCAGATGAAGTTGCCGGCCGCGTTATTGACGAGGATATCGATGCGGCCCGTGGCGTCGACCACCGTCGAGACCATCGCGTCAACGGCAGCGGGATCGCGGACGTCGACGACAACAGTGAGCGCGGTCGACCCATCGGCTCGAAGCGCCTCCGCGCCAGCGTCGAGGTGTGCCTGGTTGCGGCTGGCCAGCGCGACGGTGGCGCCGAGCGTGCCGAGCGCCCGCGCGATCGCGAGACCGATGCCCGTGCCTCCGCCGGTCACGATGGCGGTCTGTCCTTCGAGCACGCGCGCGGCAAACATAGCCGTCAAGTGTACTGCGCCCGCGCGAACTCGTGAAGATGGGCGATGGTAAGATTCGGCTTGACCGCCAACCCATGGGCCGATATCGCTCGGGTGCGGCGATAATTCGCCAGATCAGTCAGTGCCCACTGAAGACTCGTTTGCCGGTTTCTTCGACGCGCTGCCCGAGGGCGCGTACGTCGGCCTGCTGCACAACACCGGCACGACGACACACGCCGCCAATCCGCATCTCCGGCTGATCTTCGGCTGGCCGGCCTCGACGCCCGCCGCCAGTGTGCGTCCGTTCGACACCGAACGGTTTGTCGATGATCAGGCGCGCGACGAATTTCTGCAGAAACTGGTGCAGGACGGCCACGTCGAGGCCTACCTGCTGCGCCTGCGCCGCGCGAACGGCTCGGCCTTCTGGGTCGAGATCACCGCACGCGCCGAGCCGGGCACGTCGGTGCCAGGCTTGCGCGTCGAGGCCGTGATTCGCGACGTCACCGAGCGCAAGAAGCTGCAGGACCAGGCGCGCGACATGTACCAGCAGCTCGTACAGGCCGAGAAGCTCGCGTCGCTCGGCCAGACGATGTCGGGCGTAGCCCACGAGTTGAATAACCCGCTCGCCACCATCCTCGCGTGCGCGGAGCGCCTGGCCGGACGTCCGCTCGACGCCGCCACCACGCGCGATCTGGACGCAATTCACAACGCCGCCGACCGCGCCGCGCGCATCGTGCGCAATCTCCAGACGTTCGCCCGCAAGCGCCACACCACGCGGACCACCGTCGAATTGAACCAGGTGGTGCGCGAAACCCTGGCGCTGCGCGCCTACGAGCAACGCGCGGCCAATGTCGTGATCGTGCAGGCGCTGGCCGCAGGCCTTCCGCCCATCTTCGCCGACCCTCATCAAATCCAGCAGATTCTCCTGAATCTGATCATCAACGCCGAGCAGGCAATGCTGTCGGCTCACGGGCGCGGCGCGCTGATCCTGCGCACCTGGCATGAACCCGAACGGGACGCCGTCATCCTCGAAGTGAACGACGACGGTCCGGGCATGCCCGAAGAAGTGCAGGCCAAAGTTTTCGATCCGTTTTTCACCACCAAAGCCGTGGGAAAAGGCACCGGCCTGGGCTTGACCGTCGCCTACGCGATCGCGCAGGAACATGGCGGCCGGTTGAGTGTCCGGTCCAGCCAGGTGGGCCACGCGGAGCCCGGGCATCCGGTGCGGGGCGCGTCGTTCTTTCTCGAATTGCCGGTGAGCGGCGGCGCAGTGCGCCCGCCAGATGCCGTGCCGGCCAGGTCGCTGCCAGCCGTCCCGCCGGGCGCCAGAGCGCTGGTCATCGAAGATGAACGTGCGCTCGGCGACGCGGTCGCGGCCTCGCTCGGCGATGAGGGATTCACCGTCGATCGCGCGGAGAATGGCGAGGAAGGCCTCGCGCGTCTGGCCGAGCGCCGCTACGACGTGATCATCTGCGACTTGAAAATGCCGAAAGTGGACGGGCCCGCGCTCTTCGCGGAAGTGTCGGCGCACATGCCGGACGTCAAGAAGCGTCTGGTTTTTGTGACGGGCGATGTGGCGGGCACCGAAGCCGAGCGCTTTCTCGAGAGCAGCGGATGCCGATGGATTCCCAAACCGTTCCGGCTTCGGGATCTGGTGCGGGTGGCGAGAGAAACGTTGGGGTAAGTGGAGAGCGGGGCTCCCAGGCCCCGCCCTGCAGATCTTCACGCAACCTGGCGAAGACGCCGACGTGTAGTCATCACCGCGGGTTTGGCCGGACCCCGACGCCGCACGGCCGCCGGACGGGCGACCAGTTTCGGCTTGCGCACCGAGCCCTGTGACTCGAGCGCCTGTTTCAAGCGGGAGATGGCGCGCGCGTGCAACTGCGAGACGCGCGATTCATTGACGCCAATCGCGCGGCCAATCTGCTTCATCGTCGCCTCTTCAAAGTAATAGAGGCGGATGATCTTCTGCTCGCGCGCCGGCAGCGTCTGCAGGGCTCCGCTCACGCGATCGCGCATTTCGCCCTGTTCGAACAACCGATGCGGCGACAACGGCTCGCTCGGCACCAGTACCGCCGGCAGCGTCGAGCTGTCCACCGTGTCCAGATTCGCCATCGGCGAGGTGGATTCGATGGTGTTGATCCGGACGATGGTGCGCTCGAGTCGCGACACGTCGGCCCCGACACGCTTGGCCAGATCGGCCAGCGTCGGCTCGGCGCCCAGTTCGCGGCGCAACTGCTCGCGCGCCGCTTCCAGTTCGCGGCGGACCCGGCGGACGCCACGGGGCCAGGCGTCGCGCCGCAAGGCGTCGATCATTGCCCCGCGAACCCGCCGTTCGGCAAACGTCTCAAACTTGATGCCGCGACCCTCGTCGAATCGGTGCGCGGCGTCCATCAGACCGATGACGCCGTCCTGGACCAAGTCGCCCAGGTCGATGGAGTGGGGCATGGTCGAGGCCATTCGACGCGCCAGTGACTCGACAAACGGAAGAGATGAGCACACGCGGTCTTGCTGGCTGGTCGCTAGTGGCACTCGCTGCATTACGAAACCTCCCAAAATCGCCCGACGCCCGGGACGATCAGAGTGGCAACAGCGGTGCCAGTGGGATTGCGAAATAAAAGCGAAGATGACCTTGGCTGGCGTCCTTAAACTAACTTCTTGTCAATCAAGCACTTATACGACATTGCCGGACTGTGAAGGTCCGTGAAATCGTGTGCTAGTATTGTCAAATTATTGGCGGGGCCTTCAAAACTGTCGGTCCACCGTCGATCAGGAGCGGTCGTCGGCGACGGTTCCGACAGCCTGCTTGAGATTCTGAACGATGCCGATGGCTTCGAGCGCGCCCGTGACGACCTGGGCCGCTCGAACGCGGTGGGCCTCTTCGGTGAGCTTGGTCTCGAGCAGTTCGGAGTTAGCCAGGATCACCCCGAGTTGGTTGTTCAGCTTGTGAAACAGGCTGATGACCTCCGGGGCGAGTCGTTCGCTCAAGCGGTGATCGGGCAAGCTGTCAGGCGCCACGGCTCAACCGGGCAAGCTCGTTCGGCGCGTCGAGGTCGCCACCAGGTTCCCGCCAGAGCGTCTCGGCGAAGATCCTGACGGAGCCACCGGCCGTTCGGACGTACTGGATCTTACCGCTGGCGATCCAGTTGTAAATGGTGCGCCGGCTGACGCCGACGAGTTCGCAGGCCCTGGGAATCGAGACTGTCTGGCGATCCAACATCGGTGAATGTCCCGGTAACGCCCGTCGCATGGCGGGTTGTGCGGGCTCCATGTTCGTACTCGCCCGAGACTATCGGCGGGCCGGTGGCCGGACTTTAGAAGGTTTGATGCATGACGGATACTCCACAACACCTGCTGCTCGTCGACGACGAACGGGCGTTTCGCGAAGTGATCGCGGAGCGGCTCGGCGACGCGGGGTATCGCGTGGAACAAGCGGGTTCCGGCGAAGAAGCACTTGAACGCCTGAACGAATTTGCGTTCGATGTGCTCATCACCGACCTGCGGTTGCCGGGCGTGGACGGCCGGCAAGTGCTCGACGAGGCCTTCGCAAGGTATCCGGAAATCACCGCGATCGTCATCACTGGATTCGGGGGTGTGCGCGAGGCCGTGGACGTCACACGCCTCGGCGCCGAGGGCTTCATTACCAAGCCGTTTCAGTTCGAAGAGCTGCTGCATGAGCTCAGCACGGCGGCGGAAAAACGACGGCTGAAGTCCGAGAACGCCTATCTGCGCGCGCAGCTCCAGGACCGCTTCAAACTCGAAGGCATTGTCGGTCGCACACCAATCATGCTGCAGTTGTTCGAGCTGATCCGCACGGTGGCGAGTACGTCGAGCACCGTCCTGGTGACCGGGGAAACGGGCACCGGCAAGGAGTTGGCGGCCCGCGCCATTCATGATGCCAGCCCGAGGCGAAGCCAGCGATTCGTCGCCATCAACTGCAGCGCCATTCCCGAAACACTCCTTGAAGCGGAGCTGTTTGGGCACGTACGCGGGGCTTTTACAGGCGCCGTCGCGAACCGTCAGGGCCGGCTCGAACAGGCCCATCGCGGGACGCTGTTCCTGGATGAAGTCGGGACCATGAGTCCCGCGCTGCAGGCCAAATTGCTGCGTGTTCTGCAGTCCCGGGAATTCGAGCGGGTCGGCGACTCACAGACGATCAAAGTCGACGTGCGCGTCGTCGCGGCGACCAATTCGGACCTCAAGAGGCTTGTGGCCGAAGGACAGTTCCGCGAGGATCTGTTCTACCGGCTGAACGTCATTCCGGTGCGGCTGCCCGCGCTTCGTGAGCGTCGCGCCGATATCCCGTTGCTCGCGCAGCATTTTCTCGATGGATTTGCCAGAGACGCCGTACCCTCGCGCGGCCGCATGACCTTCGCACAGGAAGCGTTGCAGGCCCTGATGGCGTTCGATTGGCCGGGTAACGTCCGCCAACTGGAGAACGTCGTCGAACGAGCATTCGCCTTGTCACCGGGCCGGAACCAGATAGTCGCGTCGGACCTCCCTCCGGAGTTCCATGCGATGCCGACGACGATCGATCCAGCCGAGTATGTCCTGCCAGACGCCGGCGTCAACCTTGAAGTGGTGGTCGCGAAGTTCGAGCATGCGCTGATCCGGCGGGCGCTCGAGCGGACCGGCGGCAACAAGAGCCAGGCGGCAGATCTGCTTGAGCTCAAGCGAACGACCCTGATCGAGAAATTGAAAAGACTGGAGCGGACGTAACGTGGCACAGCATTCCTTCTGGATCATCGTTGACGGGCAAACGCCCACGTCGTTCAAGTCGCGACAGCGGGAGGATCTGCTGCCTACGCTGCATCAACTGCAACGCAAACAGCCGCAGGTCAAACTGCTCTGGTTCGAACGAGGACGACTGTGGGTGTCGCCGACCGAGGCGCGCGAGGCGTTGATCGTCCGGCGCCAGGCGACTGGGAGGCCGCGGGCTTGGCGCCCGGGTGGGGATCATGTGGACCCGCGCGCCAAGTACGAAATCTCCCGCGATCAGAAGCGCGCGCGATTCAAGGCGCGACTCGGGCGAGACCGCACCGACGACACCCCGCCGGCGGATCGGGAACGGGGTCCGCAGTCTGAACGGCCACCGGCGCCGCGCAGCCAGCCGACGGCAGCGCCAGGTGATCGCCCGCCGTTTCGACCGTCAGGGAAGCCGTCGTTCAGGCCCGCAGCCAAGCCGTCGTTCCGGCCAGCGGGCAAGCCACCCTATCGTCCAGCGGAAGGCCGGCCATCCACCGCCGAGCGACGGCCAGCGACCCGGTCGGCCGATCGGCACGAGTCGCGCGGCGAGGCGAAGCCGGTCGCCCCTCGAAAGACGAGTGGCTTTGGCGATCGGCCTTGGCGGCCGAAGGGCCCCTGGCGACCGAAGAAGGGCGCCAAGTAATTGGCTCTATGACCAAGTTATCTTGGTCATAAAGCAGAACTGACTCACTTATCAATTACTTCTGGCCAAGGAAGAAGGTAGTGACCGTCGACCTCAGCTGGTCGATTGACTCTGACGAGTTGATCGCGACCCGAAGGTCGGAGCCGCCGATCAGGCCTTTCGTGTACCAGGATCCGAGGGCCCTGAGCTTATTGATCACCCATCGCTGACGGCCTTTGGCGGCCGCAGGGGGACCGAGGTCGGTCTGCCCAGGCGCCAGATGGCGGAACCCGGCGTCCTCCCTCACGCGCTCGGCGAGCAGCAGATCGATGTAGTCGAGCAGAAAGCGGCCCCGCTCCTCGATCGTGATCGGGATGGGTGCTTGCCCGCGCACCGAACGGGATGCCTGGGCAAAGATCCACGGGTTTCTGAGCGCGCCGCGCCCGACCAACACACCGCCCACCCCATGGTCCATGAGGCGTTGGACAATCTGGTCGGCCTCCACGCAATCGCCCGATCCGAACACCGGAATGTTGACGGCCTGGGCGACGCGGGCGATAAGAGACCAGTCGGAGTGGCCGCTGTAGGACTGCGCGGCCGTGCGGCCATGAACCGCGACGGCGGCAGCGCCGGCGTCCTCCACCATGCGCGCCAGAACAGGCGCGTTGATGTCGTCCTCGTTCCAGCCAGCGCGCATCTTGACGGTGACGGGAATCCTGACAGCGTTGGTCATCGCCCGCACGACGCTCGCCGCGTGCGCTGGCTCGCGCATCAGGCTGCATCCCGCGTTGTGCTTGGCGATCTTCGGAACAGGGCAGCCCATGTTGATGTCGATGATGTCGGCGCCCATACCCTCGATGACCTGAGCCGCATCGGCCATCACCTTCGGGTCCCCGCCGAAGATCTGGATGGAGACGGGCCGCTCTTCCTCGGTGTATTCCGCGTACTCGAGCGTGCGATCGATGCCACGCACGAGTCCCTCCGACGACACCATCTCGGTAACGACCAGACCACAGCCGCCCTTGCGCTTCACCAGGCGACGGAAGGCGGTATCGGTCATGCCCGCCATGGGCGCGAGCGCGACCGCGTGATCGAGTTGAATGGATCCGATTCTGGTCATGGCATCCGGCCGCTGCCGGGTGCAGCGGCTACCGCTTAATGGCGGCGCTGGCCGCGGTCGCCTTGGCGCGGGCCGCGCGGGCGGTTTCGTAGAGCTTCCTGTAGGACTCGTCCTTCCACTCAATGACCGCCTGCGTCAGCAGCCGGTCAATGAATTTGGCTCGTTCCACGTCCATCCGGCTCTCGAGGATGAAGCGCGTGATCTGGTCGCGCGACTTTTCGAAGGGCTCGGGTTCGGCCGCACTGCGCGTCTCGAGCTTCAGGATCTGATAGCCGGTCCGGGTTCGGATGGGCTCGCTGATATCGCCCGGCTTCATCTTCCCGAGCAGGTCGCTGACGGCCGGCAGCAGGTCGGCCGTGGCAATGGGACCGATGAGCCCCGCGTTGGCTTTCGTGCCGGACTCCGAGACTTCGGTGACGAGCGTCACGAAATCCTGCCCCTTGAGCGCGCGCTCGCGCGTGTCGGTAATCTTCTTTTTCGCTTCCTCCTCGACGCCCACACTGACGGTCGCCTGGCCGGACACGGTCGTCGTCGGCACCGCGACAAATATTTCACGCAACGTGACCGTCGCCGGCTTGACGAATTTGTCGGGGTTGGCCTTGTAGAACTGACGGGCCTCCTCGTCAGTCAGCGTCATGTTCTTCATTAGCTCGTGCTGCTGCACCGCCTGAATGATGGACGTGCGCTCGATCTGGACGCGCAGATCGGCCATGGTGATGCCTTCCTGCTTCAGCGCCTGCTGCAATGTGGCGTCGTCCTTGATCTTGTTTTGTTCTTTGATCCCTTCGATCGCCTTCACAAAGTTCTCTTCTTTGAACTGCACGCCCAACTCGCGCCCGTGCTGCACGAGCATCAACTCGTCCACCGCGTCGAGCAGGAGCTCCGGCGTCACCTCGCCCAGCGCGGCAATCAACCCCGGATCGGTTGTCAGGTCGCGCGCGGCGTTCACGTTCTTGTTCTGTTCCTTCAGCACCTGGATCTGCCGGAACTCAAGCTCGCTCTGGGTAAAAACCTCGCCGTTGACCTTGACGATGATCTTCTGAATGATTTCGGACTTCTGCGCCGACATCGGACCGGGGGCCATGAGGATGGCGGCCAAGATCAGCGGCGCGACGATGAGGCGCTTCATGATGAACACTATGAACACTTCCCGCGGCTGGGCCGCAAGTGACACGGAATCAATATCTTAGCTCGCGACAACGCTCTGGCTCAACTGGTCCAGCAGCTCGCCCAGCCGTTCAAACAGGCCGCCTGGAGCGGACGGATCCTGGGGTATTTCGGCCAGGATGTGCTCGCGACTGAAACCCGGGACGACGGCTGATGACGCCCGGGCTGTCCACCACGACCCGCCAGAACGACCTGTGCCCGTCGTACCTGTACCAGACGCTCGGTGACCCGGTTCGGCCTGATGGGCATTCAGCGCGAGCCTGAGCACGGCCGGAGGCGTCAGGGTCAGGTCCGGACGGCTGGAGACCAGTTTCAGCAGCATGCCGGGGTCGATGCGGGCGTCCTGGCGGAACTTCAGGACGACCGCGAACCCATCGCGTTCGAGGCTTTCAATGCCGATCCGGTCTGCCACCACGCGCACGCGGGCGTGCTGCGCGAGGTTGAGCACGGAGGCCGACATGGGGCCGTATCGATCCTGGAGCTCGGCCAGCAGCCGATCGACCTCGTCCAGCGTGCGGGCACTCGCCATTCGGCGATAGGCGGACAGGCGCTGATTCATGTCCGGGATGTAGTCCTGGTCAACATGGAGATCGATCTTCAGGTTGACGGTCGCGCGCCGGTCGTCCTCGAGATCTTCACCCTTGAGTTCCCGAATCGTGCCTTCGAGGAGCGTCATGTACATGTCGAAGCCCACGGCCTCGATATGACCGCTCTGTTCGCCGCCGAGCAGGTTGCCGGCGCCCCGGATTTCCAGATCGAGCGCGGCGATGCGGAAGCCGCTGCCCAGGTCGCTGAATTCGCGGATGGCCGCCAGGCGTCGCCGCGCCACCGGTGACAGGGTCTGCTCGGGCGGAATCAACAGATACGCATAGGCGCGACGGTCTGATCGCCCGACTCGCCCGCGCAACTGATACAACTGGGCCAGGCCGTACCGATCGGCGCGATTGATGATGATGGTGTTGGCGTTCGGAATATCGAGGCCGTTCTCGACGATCGTCGTGGCGACGAGCACGTTGTACTTCTGCGCGACGAAATCCACCATCACGCGCTCGAGTTCTTCCTCGCCCATCTGCCCGTGGCCGACACAGACCTTCGCCTCGGGCACGAGACGTGTCACGAGACCCGCAATGGAATGAATCGACTCGACACGGTTGTGCACCAGGAAGACCTGGCCGTCGCGTTCGAACTCGGTACGGATCGCGCGCGCAATCGCGTCCGCGTCGAATTTGATCACCTGGGTCTGAATCGAGAGGCGGTCGCGCGGCGGTGTCTCGATCACGGACATGTCGCGGATGCCGGCGAGCGACATGTTCAGCGTGCGTGGAATCGGCGTGGCCGTCATCGTGAGCACGTCCACCTTGCGCCGCAGTTGTTTGATCCGCTCCTTGTGAGCGACGCCAAACCGCTGCTCTTCGTCCACGACGAGCAGGCCGAGGTCGCGGAACACCACATCTTTGGATAACAGTCGATGCGTCCCGATGATGATGTCCAGTTGGCCGCTGGCAAGGTTCGCCAACGTCACTTTCTGCTCCGCCTTATTCCGAAAGCGGCTGATCAAATCGACCTGGACCGGAAACCCCGCGAATCGCTCGGTGATCGTGCGCTGGTGTTGAAAGGCGAGCACGGTCGTCGGTGCCAGGAAAGCCACCTGCTTGCCTTCCATCACCACCTTGAAGGCGGCGCGCATCGCCACTTCGGTCTTACCGTACCCGACGTCACCGCACAGAAGCCGATCCATCGGCGTCGGCGACTCGAGATCGCGCGTGATGTCCGCGATGGCGGTCGTCTGGTCGGCCGTGAGATCGTATTCGAAGGCGTCGGCGAACTCCTCCTGCCAGTGGGAATCCGGACTGAATGCGTGCCCGACGACGGCTTTGCGAGCGGCGTACAGCTTCAGGAGTTCCTCGGCCATGTCGCGCATGGCCTTCTTCACGCGGGTCTTGGCTTTCTCCCAGGTCTGTCCGCCAAGTTTGTCGAGAGTCGCCGCCGCGCCCCCGGTGTACTTCTGCACGAGGTCGAGGCGCTCCAGCGACACAAAGAGCTTGTCGTCGCCGGCGTAGCGGAGTTCCATGAACTCCTGATCGTCCTGGCCGCCGCCAACGCCAATGCGCTTGAGGCCGACGAATCGCCCAATCCCGTTGTCGACGTGCACGACCAGGTCGCCGATCTTCAGATCGCGGAAGTCCGACAGAAACGTGCGGCTGGCCGATCGCCGTCGTTCGTGAGTCCGCCGTTCCTCCTCGAACAGATCGCTTTCGGCGAACAGGCGCAGGTGGCCGTCCGGCAAATGGAAGCCGCGGGACAGCCGGCCGGTCGTCACCAGCACCGCGGCGGTCTCCAAGTCGTCGGTCTCCGCCAGCGATCGCGCGCGAATGTCATAGTCGCCGAGGAGTTCAATTGTCCGCTCCGCCCGGCCCGGAGTGGCCGCGACGAACACGACGCGATCGCCCTCGGCGCGCGCCGCGCGAATCTCCTCGACCCAATCGGCGATGCGCCCGTGAAACGCTGCCGCCGGCCGCGACGACACGTGCAGGCCGGCTGCCGATCCGGCGCCGACGGCGAGTTCCGTCACGCGGCGAGCGCCGGACAGCCAGCGATCGAGGGCCGGCCAGTCGACGGCAATGGCTTCAAATGCGGGGGCAGGGCGGCCTCGCGCCACTATGTCAGCCTGGGTCGATCTCCACTGTGTTTCAAGCGCCTTCGCGCGTTCGGCCACCTCGTCGAACTCACAGACCACGAGCGTGGCCGCAGCCCGGCGCACGTAATCGATTACCGTAGCGGTTCGATCGTGGGCCGCACCGTCATCGGGCTGCGAAACGTCGAACAGCAGCTCGCGCTGCGGACGCACGATGACGCGGTCCAGCGCCACCAGCGATCGCTGCGTTGCCGCATCGAAGCGGCGGATGGACTCGATGATGTCGCCGACGAACTCCAGTCGCACCGGCTGCGCGTCGCTCGTGGGATAGAAGTCCACGATGCCACCTCGCACGCAGAACTCGCCGTGCTCGTCGACGGGATCTTCCGGCGCGAATCCGGCGATCGCCAGACGGTCCCCCAGATCGCGCGGAGAAATCTCCTGACCAGGCACCAGGGACAGGCCGGCATCCGCCAGCCTCGTGGGATCCGACAGGCGCGGCACCAGTGCGCGCGCGGACGCGATGACGAGGCGCGCGGCACCGCTCACCAATCCATGCAAGGCGCTGGCGCGAGCCGAGGCCACCTCAAGATGCGGGGACAGCCCACGATATGGATCGACTTCCTGCGACGGGAACGGCTGCACGGCTCGCTCGGCGTCCGTATCCCCGAGTCCTGCCAGACGCGCGAAGAAAAATCTGGCGTCCGAGGTCATCTGCTCGACGTCCGCATCGGTCGGCACGACAAGGAAGACGGGTCCGTGTTCGGCCGCCACGGCAGCCTGCAGGGCGACGGCCGCCCCTGACAGACCGGTGACCGACGGGGATGGCCGGTCCAGGCCGGATCGCGACGACGCCGCCTTTAGCAGCGCGCGTAGCGCAAGTGAGGAGGTGTATTGAGACATTACAGCGGCCGTCAGAGGTCCGGCGTGGCTTTCGCCTTAAGAATAATCGCCGACGATGACCACCCCGCTTCGACCGGCATGCGAACGACCCGGCCGCCGTGCGCCTCGACGGTCTCCCGACCGACGATGGCGTCCGCGGCCCAATCGGCGCCTTTGACCAGCACGTCCGGACGCAGACGATCGATGATCGCCTGTGGCGTCTCATCGTCAAAGATCACGACGGCATCAACAGCGGTCAAGGCTTCGAGCACTTCGGCGCGCTCGCGTTCCGTCACGATTGGGCGAGTGGGTCCCTTGTTGGCGCGAACGGACCGATCGGAGTTGACGCCCACGATCAGCACGTCGCCTTCGGCCCGTGCAGCCTGAAGATAACGCACGTGTCCGGGGTGCAACAGGTCGAAGACACCGTTGGTGAAGACGACCTTTCGGCCCTGTTGCCGGTGGGCTTCGACAAATGCCGCGGCCTCAGCCAGGCTCAGCATGCGTCAGCTTTTCGGCGCAATCGTCACCTGGCCCTGGAACTCCCAGCGGTGACGCGGCCGGTAGATTCCGACGTCCTTCGTACGCGACTTGACCCGGAACGTGTGCAGCAGGCGGTGATAGTCATACGGGGCTCCGTCGCTCTTGTGCACCGCCACGTCGATCTTGTAGGTGCCTTCCACGAGTTCCAGGGCGTCGAATACGACAAACACCTCCGCTTCGCCTGACAGGGCCTGCGGCTGAAAGTCTTCTATTTCTGTGTTGGTCCCGTAAACACAGACGCCTTCGGCGTTGAAGATGCCCACGCCAAACACGAAGTCGTCGACCGGACGCGTCGCGCGCACCCGCATGTGCAGGCGCATCGGCTCACCTGACTGAAACAGGTGCGCAGCGTGGCCCTGCGCGTCGAGCAGGCCGACCTGGGCGATCTCGACGACACGCGATCCCCAGCGGCCCTCGGCGACTTTCGTCATGTCGGCGGTTGGGTCGCTGGCGCTCTGCTCCGCCACCGGCTCGGCCGGCGGAGCCACCTGCAATTCCTGCTGGACCTTGACATCCGCCGAGGCCAAAAACTTCTCTTCTTGCTGGTCGACGTTCGACATGTAGGCATCGACGACCCGCTTCGGATCGCCATCCACCTGCCGGCGCCCGCCATCGATCCAGATGGCTTCGTCGCAGAAGCGTTCGACGAGATCGAGCGAATGGGTGACCAGGAGGATCGTTCGGCCGCGGCGCTTGAAGTCTGAGAATTTGTCGAGGCACTTGTGGGTGAAGGCCTCGTCGCCGACCGCCAGGACCTCATCAATGAGCAGCACTTCCGGATCCACGTGGATCGCGACCGAGAACCCGAGCCGCATGTACATGCCGGACGAGTAGTTCTTGACCGGTTCATCGATGAAGTCGGCCAGTTCGGCGAACTCCACAATCTCGTCAAACCGTTTCTCAATCTCCCGCTTGGTGAGCCCCAGCATGATGCCGTTGATGAACACGTTCTCGCGGCCGGAAATCTCGGGATGAAATCCGGCGCCCAGTTCGATCAGCGCCGAGATCCGGCCGCGAACAGTCACCGTTCCCAACGTCGGCTTTGTGATGCCGGCAACCAGTTTCAGGGCGGTGCTCTTGCCGGACCCGTTGCGGCCCACAAGACCGTACGTGCATCCCGTGGGCACGCTGAGGGACAGGTCGGTCAAGGCGTGAAACGTCTCGCTG
>Ga0307505_10001805_pt1:0-15000 | contig 16223 bp, 11 predicted proteins | sample 23_S_MG_FD_202183 | JGI IMG/M metagenome (GOLD analysis project Ga0307505, IMG submission 202183) | Soil microbial communities from Populus trichocarpa stands in riparian zone in the Pacific Northwest, United States - 23_S | ecosystem: Environmental > Terrestrial > Soil > Riparian zone...
CCGCCTGCTCGTCGGCGACGTGGGCTACGGCAAAACCGAGATCGCGGTGCGCGCCGCCTTCAAGGCGGTGCAGTCCGAGCGGCAGGTGGCGGTGCTCGTGCCGACGACCATCCTCGCCGACCAGCACGCGCGCACCTTTGCCGAGCGGCTGGCCGACTTCCCGATCCGCGTGGCGATGCTGAGCCGCTTCCAGACGGCGAAAGAGCAGCAGGCGACGCTGGCGGAGCTCGCGAAGGGCAACCTGGACATCGTCATCGGCACGCACCGCCTGCTCAGTCCCGACGTGAAGTTCCAGCGACTCGGCCTCATCATCGTGGACGAGGAGCACCGCTTCGGGGTGAAGCACAAGGAACGGCTCAAGCAGCTCAAGCTCGAGACGGACGTGCTGACGCTCACCGCCACGCCGATCCCGCGCACGCTGCACATGTCACTCGCGGGACTGCGCGACATGACGCTGATGCAGACGCCGCCGCGCGATCGTTCGCCGGTGCTCACCTATCTCGAGCCGTGGGACGATGGCCTGATCGAGGAAGGCATCACGCGCGAGCTGGACCGCGGCGGCCAGGTGTTCTTCGTCCACAACCGCATCGAGACCATCCAGGCGCACGCCGACCACGTGCAGCGCATCGTGCCCCGCGCGCGCATCGCGGTGGCGCACGGCCAGATGCGCGAGCGCGACCTCGAGGACATCATGCACCGCTTCGTGAACGGCGAGGTGGACGTCCTCGTGTCCACGATGATCGTGGAGTCGGGGCTCGACGTGCCGAACGCGAACACCATGTTCGTGAACCGCGCCGACAATTTCGGCCTGGCCCAGCTCTACCAGCTGCGCGGCCGCGTGGGCCGGTCGCACCGCCGCGCCTATTGCTACCTCATCGTCCCGGACCACATCGACGACGACGCCGAGCGCCGCCTGCGCGTGCTGGAGCATCACACCGAGCTCGGGGCGGGCTACCGGATCGCGCTCAAGGACATGGAGATGCGCGGCGCCGGCAACCTGCTCGGTCCGGAGCAGAGTGGTTTCGTGCACGCCGTGGGCTTCGACCTCTACCTGCGGCTGCTCGAGGAAACCGTCACGAACCTCACGCGCGGCGAGGGCGGGCCGAAGCTCATCCCCGCCGAGGTCTCCGTAGACGTGCCGAGCTACCTCCCGGACGAGTATGTGCCGGCGCACGAGGCGAAGCTCGACATCTACCGGCGCGCCGCGCGCATCACCACGGCCGTCGAGATCACGGCCCTGCGCGACGAGATCCGCGACCGCTTCGGCCCGCTGCCGCCACCGGCGGATGCCATGCTCGCCGTGGCGCAGCTCCGGGTGGTCGGCGGGCTGCTCAACGTGGACAACGTGCTGGTGCGCGGCAATGAGGCGCGTGTTAACTTCCGCGACACTGCGGTGCCCCGGATGAAGGGGTTGTCCGCAGCGTTCCACGAGGTGCAGTTCCAGGCGGAAGTCCGCCGGGCGCACCCCCTGTCGCTGAAGCTCACGCGCCTCGGCGGCGTCCCGATCCTCGACGGTCTCGTTCGCGCACTGACAACGCTTGTCCCCTCCCCATGAAGATTCGCTCGTTCGCCGCCCTCGCCCTTTCGCTGGTCACGCTGTCCGGGTGTGACGGCCTGAAGGAAGCCCTCACCGCGCACGTGGATGTCGTCGCGCGTGCCGAGGGCCAGGAGCTCTCCGTGAACCGGCTCGGTGACCTGCTCGGCAACTCGCGCCTCCAGATCCCGATCAACCGCGAGACGGCTGGCATCGTGACCGACATCTGGGTGAGCTACCAGATGCTGGCGCTCGCCGCGGCCCGGGGTGATTCCCTCAGCGACACCACCGCCATCGACGAGGCCGCGAAGGGGATCACCGGCAACGTCCGCCTGCGCCGCTTCATGGAAGAGGCGGGGAAGGGCTTCAGCGGCGATTCCGCCAGCGAGGCCACCTACAACCAGGCGCAAGGCGGCATTCTCGCCGCGCGCCACATTCTCATCGGGTTCCCCGCGGGCCCCGGCAGCGCGTCCGCCACGCAGAAGGACTCCCTGCGCCGGCGCGCCGAGCAGGTGCGCGCCGGGCTCACGAACGCGAACTTCGCCGAGATGGTCCGGCGCCACAGCACCGAGCCCGGCGCAGGCCAGCGCGGCGGCGACCTCGGCGCATTCGCCCGTGACGAGATGGTGAAGCCGTTCAGCGACGCCGTGGCCGCGCTCCGCCCGGGTGAGATCTCGGCGCCGGTGGAGACCGAGTACGGCTGGCACATCATCCAGCGCTACGGCTACGCGGCGGCCAAGGCCGCCTACGACCCCGTCTTCGCGCAGCGCTCGGGGCAGCGCGCCGAGAGCGTGTACGTCGCGAAGGTGGATGCGGACGCGAACATCCAGGTGCGCTCCAACGCGCCCGCGCTGGCGAAGGCGGCGGCGCGCGACATCGCCGGCCACCGCCGGAAGGGCGAGGTCATGGCCACCTTCCGCAACGGCGACCTCACCGTCGCCGAGTTCGTGCGCTGGGTGGAGGCGTTCCCGCCGCAGATGCGGATCACCGGCCAGATGGCGCAGGCGCCCGACTCGATCGTGCGCCAGTTCGTGAAGAGCATTGCCCGCAACGAGGTGCTCCTGCTCCTGGCCGACAGCGCTGGGGTGCAGCTGGACCCCGACGAGCGTGCCCAGCTGCACGGCGAGTTCCGCACGCTCGTTACCGGGCTGTGGGAACAGCTCGGCATCGCGCCGGCCATGCTGGCGGACAGCGCCCGCTCCGTGCCGGAGCGCGAGCGGCTCGCGGCGAGCCGCGTCGAGGCCCTGCTCGATCGCATCATGGCGGGGCAGGCGCAGCCGGCCTCCGTGCCGGTGCCGGTGCAGATGGTGCTCGGCGCGAAGTACGACTCGAAGATCCACGCGGCGGGGATGGATCGCGCGGTGGAGCGCGCGCGAAAGCTCCGCAACGTCGCGGACTCGAGCCGCGCGGCGAACCAGCCGGCGTCGCAGGTGCCGCTGCCGGCGGCGCCGGACTCGGCGGGTGCCCGGCGCCCGTAACGGACCCGTGACGAGGGCAGCGAGTATGACAGGCATGAAGTCCATGCTCATGATCGTGGCGCTCGCCGGCGTCGCCGCGGCGCAGGACCCGGCCGCGGCCGCGCGCGACACCGCCATCGCCCTCGATCGCATCGTCGCCATCGTCGGGGATCAGGCCATCACGCAGTCCGACATGCAGGAGCGCTTCCTCGCCCTCCAGCAGTCCCCGACCTTCCAGCCGCCGCAGAACGAAGCGGAGCTGCGCGTGATCATGAGCGAGGTCATCAACCAGCTCATCGACGAGGAAATCCTGGTCCAGAAGGCGCGCCAGCTCTCGATCGAGATCGCGGACGCCGTGCTGGCGCCGCAGGTGGACCAGCAGATGCGCCAGATCCGCTCGCGCTTCAGTTCCGACGCCGAGTTCCGCGCGGAGCTGAGCAAGGCGGGCCTCGGTGCGCCGGAGGAATACCGGCGGTTCCTCATGGACAACATGCGCCGCGGCGAGCTGCAGCGCCGGGTCATGGACAAGATGAAGTCCGAGGGGAAGATCCCCCCGGTCAACGTTCGCGAGTCCGAGGTGGAGGAGGCCTTCAACCGCGCCCGTGGCAGCCTGCCGCGCCGGCCGGCGACCGTCACCTTCCGGCAGATCGTCATCGCGCCGAAACCCAACGCCAGCGCGCGCGAGACCGCGCGTCAGCGCGCGGAATCGCTCCTCGCGGAAATCAGGGCCGGCGCCGATTTCGAGCGGGTGGCCCGGCGCGAGTCCGCCGATTCCAGCTCGCGCGAGCTGGGCGGTGATCTCGGCTGGAACCGGCGCGGTGTCATGGTGCAGCAGTTCGAGAACTGGATGTTCGGGCTGCGGCCGGGCAACCTGAGTCCGGTCTTCGAGACGGTGCACGGCTTCCACATCCTGCGGGTGGACCGCGTCCAGCCGGGCGAGGTGAAGTCACGGCACATCCTCGTCCGGCCGGTGATCGACTCGGCCGACGTCGTTCGCGCGAGAGCCGAAGCCGACAGCGCCGCGCGGCTCTGGGCGAGCGGGGTGTCATTCGACACGCTCGCCAGGCGGCACCACGACTATGGCAGCGGTGAGGAGACCGCCATCCTCAATCCGGTGCCGGTGGATTCCGGCCTGCCCGAGAGCTACCAGCGCGGGTTCCAGGGCAAGGTGGCCGGTGACATGGCGGTGTTTCCCATCGCCACGCCCACCGGCCTGCCGAAGTTTGTCGTGGCGCAGCTGCTGACGCGTGACGAGGGAGGCGAGTACACCCTGAAGGACCTCCGCGAACGGGTGCGCGCGCAGCTGGTGGAGGAGGGCAGCTACCGCCGCTACCTCGACGCCCTCCGCAAGGAGATGTTCGTGACGATCCGTCTCGACGGGCCGCCGGACGGGGCGGGCGGCGCGGCGCACCGGCACTAGCGTGGGCGATCGTCCGCGCCTCGCCGTCACCCTCGGCGATCCGCGCGGCATCGGACCGGAGATCGTCGCGAAGACCCTGCGTGATCCGGGCTCCGCGATCGCCGACCTCGTGATCGTCGGGCCCTCGGGCACCGAGGTGCCCGTGCACGAAAGCGTGGGCGCCTGGACGGCTGGAGGCGACGACGCGCTCGCGGGGCGCCTTGCGGGCGCCGCCATCGAGCGCGCCGTGGCCATGGCGCAGGCGGGAGAGGTGGCGGGCATCGTGACCGCGCCGCTCGAGAAGAGCGCCCTGCTCCGCGGAGGTTACGACTTTCCCGGCCACACCGAGATGCTGGCGGCGCTCACCGGTGCCCGGGTGGCCATGATGCTCACGGCCGATGCGCTGCGCGTCGTCCTGGCCACCACGCACATCGCGCTGCGAGACGTTCCGGCGCACCTCACGGCCGAGCGCCTGGCCGAGACGATCGCCACCACGCGTCGCGGACTGCGCGAATGGTTCGAAGTGGCCGAGCCGCGGATCGCGCTGTGCGCCCTGAATCCGCATGCGGGCGACTCCGGCCGGTTCGGGTCCGAGGACGACGACCTGCTGCGGCCGGTGGCCCGCCGGGAGGGCGCGCTCGGCCCGTTCCCCGCGGACACGGTGTTCGTGCGCGCGATGCGTGGCGAGTTCGATGCGGTCATCGCGCCGTACCACGACGTCGGGATGACGGCGATCAAGGTGGCGGCCTTCGGGCGGGCGGTGAACGTCACACTGGGGCTGCCGTTCCCGCGCACCTCGCCGGATCATGGCACGGCGCTCGACATCGCCCGAAAGGGCGTGGCGGATCCGTCGAGCATGATCGCGGCCACGCGGCTGTGCGCGACACTCGCCAACCGCCAACACGCCGACGCGCGGGGCGCATCGTGATTCGCGCTCGAAGCCTGCTGGTCATGAGCCTGGCTGTCGCTTGCGGACAGGCGCCCGGCACCGCCGCTCCGACCCCCGTTCAGGGTCAGCTCCCCGTCCGCGCCGACACGGGAAGCATCGCCTTCCTCATGGCCGAGGGCGCCGCAGGCTCGAGCGTCGCCGCAGATCTGCGCTATCTCACGGACATCATCGGGCCGCGCCTCACCGGCTCGCCGGCGATGCGGCGCGCGAACGAGTGGACCGGCACGAAGCTCCGCGAGTACGGCGTCGATTCGGTGGCGCTCGAGCCGTGGCCGTTCGGGGTCACCTGGGAGCGCGGACCGATCGCCGTGCGCCTGCTGGAGCCGCATACGCGCTGGATCCAGGCGGCGTCGTGGGCGTGGGCGCCCGGCACGAACGGGCCGCGCGCGGGCCACGTCATGCTCATGAGTGCCGCAACGCGCGCGGAGTTCGACCGCTATCGCGGCCGGCTGCGGGGCGCCTGGGTGATCACGGGCCCGCCGTATCCGCGGCTCAATCCCGGTGGGGCAGACCCCTCCGATTCGGCGCGCGTCGATTCGCTGCGTCGCGCGCAGCGGGAGCGGAGCCAGCAGGTGACCGCCGAGCAGCGTGCGTTCCTCGGTGAGCGCGAACGGCTGCTCGCGGCCGAGGGGATCGCGGGCGTGCTCATCGACGGCGGCAAGGACTTCGGGCTGTTCACGATGAGCGGAGGCCCCGACCAGATCGTGCCGTTCCCGCAGGTCGTGATCGGCAATGCCACCCTCGCCGAGATCCACCGTTCGCTCGCCGCGGGCGAACCGGTGCGTCTCGAGGCCACGGTGGAGAACCGGTTCGGCCGCGACACCGTCCTGCAATGGAACACCGTGGGCGAGATCCGCGGATCCGAGCGCCCCGACGAGGTGGTGCTCATCGGCGCCCACCTCGACAGCTGGGACCTCGGCACCGGCGCCACCGACAACGCCGCGGCCTCGGTGGCGGTGCTGGAGGCCGCCCGGCTGATCGGCGCGCTCAAGGCGAGGGGCATCCGGCCGAAGCGCACCATCCGGTTTGTGCTGTTCAGCGGGGAGGAGCAGGGGCTGTACGGCTCGCAGTACTACGCGCACATGCACGCGGCCGAGCTGGCGAAGTTCCAGGCGGTGCTCGTCCTCGACAACGGCGCGGGACGCATCACCGGGATGGCCATGCAGGGGTGGAACGAGCTCCAGGATCTCTGGCGGGACATGTTTCGTCCGCTGGCCGGGCTTGGTCCCCTGGCCGTGCGCGTCGGCAACAAGACCGGGACCGACCATCTCGCCTTCCTGCCCGCCGGCGTGCCCTCGTTCAACTACGACCAGCTGTCACGCGGCTACGACTACACGCACCACTCGCAGGCCGACGTGCTCGATCACACCGTACCGCGCGACATGCAGCAGGCGGGGATCGTGATGGCGGTGAACGCGTTCCAGCTCGCCAACCTGGATCGCCTGCTGCCGCGAAAGAGATAGCGCGAAAGGGGCCCGGGTGAGGGGCCAGGGACGTCAGCCCTGATCCCCGGGCCCGGACCCCTGTTCCCTTTTCTCCAATCGCCGGTCGCCCGCGCTGTGAAGGTCCACCGCGAGGGTCTCGATGCGGCGGCCGTCCATCTCGCGCACGTTGAACACCGCGCCGCCCGCGGTGAGGCGATCCCCCACCCGGGGCAGCCGGCCGAGCGCGCCGAAGACGAACCCGCCGATGGTGGTGTAGTCGTCGTCGGGAACGGTGAGGGCGAACCGCTCGTTGAGGTCGGAGATGTTGGTCGACCCGGCGATGACCACGAGATCAGGCGACTCCCGGGATTCGGGCTCCGGCAGCTCGTCCTTCTCGTCGAGGATCTCGCCGACGATCTCCTCGAGGAGATCTTCCATGGTCACGAGCCCGGCGGTGCCGCCGTACTCGTCGAGCACGATGGCCAGGTGCTCCTTGAGCCGCTTGAAGTCAGCGAGCACCTCCTCCACTTCGCGCGAGCCCGGCACCACGTGGATGGGGCGCATGATGGAGCGGATGCTGAACCCCTGCAGGCCGGAGCTGGCGGGACTCGCCGGGTTCCGGAGCACCGGGATGAGGTCCTTGGTGAGCACGAGCCCGATGACGTGGTCGATGGACGCGTCGAAGACCGGATACCGGGACCGGCGCGTTTCCTCCACCAGGGTGAGGGTCTCGTCGAGCGTGGACTCCACGTGCAGCGCGTCGATCTCCGTGCGCGGCGTCATGACCTCGCGGGCGTTCTTCTCCGAGAACTCGAACACTCCCTCGATCAGCGTGGCGTCGCCGGCGTGCAGCACGCCCCCTTCCTCGCTCTGCTCGATCAGCAGCCGCAGCTCCTCGGAGGAGTGCGCGGCATGGTCGTCCTCCAGGTGCTTGTAGCCCAGCGCGCGCTGGACGATCTCGGCCGACCGGTTGAGGGTCCACGTGAACGGCCGCATGACCCACTCGAACCCCACGAGCCCGGGGGCCAGCAGGCGCGCCACCCGTTCGGGCCTCGTGAAGGCCAGGCTCTTGGGCGCGAGCTCGCCGAACACCACGTGGAAGTAGGACACCACGGCGATCGCGATCGCCGCGCCCACCCCCATGCGCACGCCGGTGTCGAGCCCGGCCGGCAGTGTCGCGAGCCAGGCCGCGAACGGCCCGGCCAGCGCGTCCTGCGTCAGGGCCCCGATGCCCAGCGAGCAGAGGGTGATGCCGAGCTGCGTGGCCGAGAGCATCCGGCTCAGCTGGCTGGTGGCCCGGAGCGCCACCCGGGCGAGAGAATCGCCGGTGCGGGCCATGGCCTCGAGGCGCGTGCGACGCGACCGCGCGAGGGCGAATTCGACCGCGACGAAGTAGCCGTTCACGGCCAGCAGAACGGCAATAGCAACGATTCGGCCGAACACGATCACTAACTTACACCGCGATGCACACTCACGGCGAACATTGCGACCACGGGGGCGGCGAACGCACCACCCGGGCGCTGACGGCCGCGCTTGCCGTGACGCTCGTGATCCTGGTCGCCGAGCTCATCGGCGGGTGGCTCTCGAACTCCCTGGCCCTGCTGGCCGACGCCGGCCACGTGCTCACGGACGCCGGCGCGCTCGGCCTGTCGCTGTTCGTCGCCTGGTTCGCGCGGCAGCCGGTGACGGCGCGCAAGACCTTTGGCTACCTCCGGTGGGAAATTCTCGCTGCCCTCATCAACGGCGCGACGCTGCTGCTGCTCAGCGCGTGGGTCGTGATTGAGGCCCTGTCGCGCTTCCGCCAGCCCGAACCGGTGGTTGGCTCGCTCATGCTCGTCGTGGCCATTGGCGGGCTGGCCGGCAACGGCATCGCCGCGTGGCTGCTGCACCCGCTGCACGGCTCCAGCCTCAACGTCCGGGGCGCCTACCTCCACATCATCGGCGACCTGCTCGCCTCCGTGGGGACGATCGTTGCCGCGATCGTGATCCAGGTGAGCGGCTGGCTGTACGCCGACCCCATCGCCTCGCTGCTCACCACCGCGCTCATCGTGCGCGGCGCCTGGGCGCTGGTGAAGGAATCCGTGGACGTGCTGCTCGAGTCCACTCCCGCGCACATCTCCCTCGGCGACGTCCGCCAGGTGCTCCAGGGCATTCCCGGGGTGGAATCGGTGCACGACCTCCACGTCTGGACCGTGACCTCGGGGGTCGTTGCGCTGTCGGCGCATGCCATCGTTCGGGAGCCGGAGCGCCAGCAGCAGGTGCTGGAACGGGCCTACGAGCTGATGCGGCCGATGGGCATCCAGCACGTTACCGTGCAGATCGAGCAGCGCGAGATCCGCGACTGCGAGCAGCACCTCCATCCTTGACGGTCCCGTCCGCTGGTACGACGTTCCCTCCAATGAGCGAGTATCGCGTCGAGAAAGTGCGCCGCCGGCTGGCGCTCGTCCTCCGTAACGGCGACCGTGTCGAGGGCGACGTGTTCCTCCGGTCGGTGTCACGCCATCGCTCGCGCCCCGAGGATCCCACGGACCTGCTCAACGACGCCGAGCCGTTTTTCGCCCTCGAGCGCGATGGCGAGGCGCTCCTGGTGGCGAAGGACGGCGTCGCCTCGGCGGAGACGAGTTACGACGAGGAAGACCTCGAGAACCTCGAGACGTCCGCGCTTGGCGCGTCGCTGGGGGTGCCGGTGGAGGTAACCCTCCGGGACGGCTCGGTCTGCGTGGGGTCCGTCTTCCTGGAATCGCGTTCCGACCGTGCCCGCCTGCTGGATTTCCTCAACAGCTATCAGCGTCGCTTCCTGCCGGTGGTGGGCGCGACGCAGGTCACGCTGATCAACACTCAAACGATCGCGCACGTGCGCGAGGTTGCCTGATGGCTCAATTCGACAAGCTGCTCGCCGCGATGGTGAGCAACAAGGCCGACGCGCTCGTCCTCGAGGACGGCGATCTCGTGAAGCTCGAGGTCGGGGGACAGCTGCGGCCGCTCACGAAATCCCCGCTCACGGGCGCGCAGATCGTGGCGCTGCTCAAGGAGATCGCGTCCACCGAGGCCGCGAAGAACCTCGACGCCAGCAAGCCGGCGACGCTCTCGCACATCACGGGCGATGGCGCGTTCGTGATTCGCGCGATGCTCCACGGCACCAAGTGGCACGTCAACGCGAAAATCGACGACAAGGCCGAGTTCAAGCGGCTCACCGGACAGTTCAAGGCCATGGACCTGCCGCCGGAGACGCCGCCGGGCGGCGCCCCGGTGCAGCCTCCGCCGCCAGCCGCCGCCGCTCCTCCGCCCGCTCCCCCTGCCGCTCCAGTTGCCGCTCCCACCGCCCCTTCCGTGACTCCCTCAGCGCCTGCAACCGCCAGCGGGTCGTCGTCGAAGTCCCCCGACGACGCCATCAACGCCTTCGACGGCATCGAGCAGTCGCGCGCGTACCTCGACTCGCTGCTGAAGATGATGGTCGAGAAGGGTGCGTCGGACCTGCACCTGCGGGTGACGGAGCCGCCCATCCTGCGGCACCACGGCGAGATGGCCCGCCAGGAAGGACACGAGCGTCTCACGGACGACCAGCTCTTCAGGATGATCCGGTCCATCATGCCGGAGCGCAACCGGCGCGAGTACGCAGAGACGAACGACACCGACTACGCCTACGAGCTCACGGGCGTCGCGCGATTTCGCGCCAATGCGGCGCGTGATCGCAACGGCCCCGTGGCGGTGTTCCGCCAGATCCCGGCGACGGTCGTCAGCGTGGAACAGATGAAGGTGACCGAGGAGGTGCAGCGGCTCTGCTTCCTCACGAAGGGACTGGTCCTGGTCACCGGCCCCACCGGCTCGGGCAAGTCCACGACGCTGTGCGCCCTCATCGACCTCGTGAATCGCGCCCGCAGCGACCATGTCATCACGATCGAGGACCCCATCGAGTTCGTGCACCCCAACAAGAGCTGCATCATCACGCAGCGGCAGGTGCACGTGCACACCAAGTCCTTCAAGGCGGCCCTGCGGGCGGCCCTGCGCGAGGATCCCGACATCGTCCTCGTGGGAGAAATGCGCGACCTGGAAACGGTGTCCATCGCCATCGAGACGGCGGAAACGGGGCACCTCGTGTTCGGCACGCTCCACACGACGACCGCGGCCGGCACGGTGGACCGCATCATCGACCAGTTCCCGGCCGATCGGCAGGAGCAGATCCGCGTCATGCTGGCCGAATCGCTGAAGGGCGTGATCTCGCAGACGCTGTGCAAGAAGATCGGCGGCGGCCGCGTCGCGGCGCGCGAGATCCTGCTGTCCATGCCCTCGGTCACGAACCTCATCCGCGAGGGCAAGACCTATCAGATCCCCTCGATCATGCAGACGTCGAAGCGCCTCGGCATGTGCACGCTGAACGACGCGCTCATCGCCTACGTGGACTCCGGCGAGGTCGAGCCGAAGGAGGCGTACATGAAGTGCGTGGAGAAGGCGGGGTTCGTGGCGATGCTCAAGGCGCGCAACCTCGACGTCAGCTTCGCGGAGAACGACCAGAGCGCGAAGCCCGATGCCGGCGCCGCGGGATCGGCGGGCAGTCCGCCGGGCGGCAAGCCGGCCGCCGGTGGCAAGCCCGTGGCCGGAGCGAAGCGCTAGTTCCGGAGCCGAGAGCCTGGCCCTTGAAATGAATGCGGCGCCCGCGATTCGCGGGCGCCGCTTCATTTCCGGAGGGGAACGTTATCGTCGCGCGTCCTGCTTGCCATGGTCGGCGGGCACTTCGGCCTCGCCGGTGAGTTCGCCACGAGTCTTCTGGAACTCCTCGCGCTCGGCATACCCGTACCCGCCGAGCACCTCGCCCCCGCGCATGTAGTCGTGGCCGTAGCCTCGACCGTGGGGGTAATCCTCAAGCGCGGGGTCGTGGGACTGATTCATGGGCCGCACTCCTGCAAAGGTTTGCTTTCCTAGCCGCATTGTGTGTGCCCCGCGCTCCCTTTGCAAGAGGAAACACCCGGACAAGCGAAGTCAGCGAGAGCCTCACAAAAATGCGTGCTCGGCCGCGTTCGTGAGGGGGCATACGAACGCGGGTGAGTTCTCGGCAGCGCGCTGCGCGCGCTGGCGGGACTGCTGCTCACCGCGCCGCAGGCGCGCCGAGAACCGACCGGGCCGCGTCTCTTCTCGGTCACGCGGCCCGCCGAGAACCGCAGGCTAAGATTTTGCGGCGCCTGCGGTTAGATTTCCCGGGCTATGGACATCCGTAACATCGCCATCATCGCGCACGTCGACCACGGCAAGACCACCCTCGTGGACAAGATGCTCCGCCAGGCGGGAGCTTTCCGCGAGAACCAGGTCGTCGAGGAGCGCGTGATGGACTCGAACCCGCTCGAGCGGGAGCGCGGCATCACGATCCTGGCGAAGAACACCTCGGTCCGGTGGAAGGGGACGAAGATCAACATCGTCGACACCCCGGGCCACGCGGACTTCGGTGGCGAGGTCGAGCGCATCTTGCGGATGGTGGATGGCGTGCTGCTCGTCGTGGACGCGTTCGACGGGCCCATGCCGCAGACGCGGTTCGTGCTGCGGAAGGCGCTGGCGCTCGGGCGCACGCCCATCGTGGTCATCAACAAGATCGATCGCCCGGGCGCTGATCCGCTGCGCGCGCACGACGCGGTGCTCGACCTGTTCATCGAGCTGGAGGCCGACGAGGCACAGCTCGACGCGGCGGTCGTGTACGCCTCGGGACGCGAGGGCGTGGCGACGCTCGACCTCGACCTCAAGCCCGTGGACCTCGCGCCGCTCTTCGACACGATCGTGTCGCACGTGCCGCCCCCGCCGAGCGAAGCCGCCGGTCCCTTCCAGATGCTGATCTCGACGATCGACTACTCCCCCTATCTCGGCCGCCTGGGCATCGGGCGCATCGAGCGCGGCGAAGTCCGGGTGGGGGGAACGGTGGCGCTGCTCCCGATGCTGGCGAACGGCACCATCGATCCGGACACCGGCGAGCTCCGCGGCGTCGAGCGCGCGCGGGTGACCAAGCTGTACGCGTACGAGGGGCTCGAGCGGATCGAGGTGCCGTCCGCGTCCGCAGGCGAAATTGTCTCGCTCGCGGGGCTCGACAACGTCGAGATCGGGCTCACGATCACGGATCCCGAGCATCCGGACCGGCTCGAGGGCATCGCCGTCGAGGAGCCGACGATCTCCGTGGACGTCATCGTCAACAATTCCCCGTTCGCGGGCAAGGAGGGGAAGTTCGTGACGTCGCGCCAGGTGCGCGAGCGCCTGTACAAGGAGCTGGAGCGCAACGTCGCGCTGCGGGTGGAGGACACCGACGCGACCGACGCATGGGCGATCTCCGGACGTGGTGAGCTGCACCTGTCCATCCTCATGGAGACGATGCGCCGTGAGGGGTACGAGTTCCAGGTGTCGCGGCCGCGGGTGATCACCAAGGAAGGACCGAACGGCGAGCGGCTGGAGCCGTACGAGGAGCTCATGCTCGACGTGCCGGAGGAGTTCCTCGGCGCAGTGATCGAGAAGCTCGGTCCGCGGCGCGGCGAGATGCTGGACATGCGGAACCCGGGGCAGGGGATGGTGCGGCTGATGTTCCGCATCCCGGCGCGCGGGCTGTTCGGCTACCGGTCGGAGTTCCTCACCGACACGCGCGGCACCGGCATGATCCACCACCGGTTCCTCGAGTACGGGCCATGGGCGGGTCCGCTCACGGGGCGCGCGCGCGGCACGCTCGTGTCCATGGAGGACGGCGTGGTCGTGGCCTTCGCGCTGTTCACCCTGCAGGACCGATCCACGCTGTTCGTGCAGCCGGGCGATCCGGTGTACGAGGGGATGCTCATCGGCGAGAATGCGCGTCCGGGCGACATGGACGTGAACCCGACGCGCGAAAAGAAGCTGACGAACATGCGGAGCAAGGGGAGCGACGAGAACATCCAGCTCGAGCCGCCGCGTCAGCTGACGCTGGAGGCCGCGCTCGAGTACATCGAGGATGACGAGCTGATCGAGGTGACGCCAAAGTCCATCCGCCTGCGCAAGCGCGCGCTGGCGACGTCGGACCGGAAGCGGCTGTCGCGCGAGGCGAAGCGGGAGCGCGAGCGGGCGTCCGTGTAGCCGGGGCCGGCGGGAGGAGGCAGGCGGCTCGGGTCTGGCGGGTGGCTTGTGAGGGGGGACGGGAGGTGGATACTTTCGGGTGCGCACCGGACCGACGCACCGCCATTCACCACTACTCGCGAGTCACTGCCATGCTGCCGCTGTTCGAGTCGTCGAAGTGGTCGCTTACCCCTGGTCGCGACGACGACCTGGCCGACGAGGGTGTGGACGACGACGACGATGAGGACGACGATCTCGACGACGATGACGACCTCGATCTCGAGGACGACGACGATGATGACCTCGACGACGACCTCGATGACGACGATGACGACGATGACGACGATGACGACGAGGACGACGATGACGACGAGGACGACGAGGATGACGACGACCTCGACGACTTCGAGGAAGAGCTGATCGACCTCGACGACGAGTACGACGAGCAGGGCGTGACCGAGGACAAGCCGCCTCGGCGTTCGCCGTATAGCGATGGACGCTGAGGGGAGCGACTAACGGCGGACATTACGGCGGACACAAGGACGGACACAGGGGCGGGCACAGGGGCGGACACGACTGCGGATCACCTGCGGTCGGTGCGCCTCGCTTGTTTCGCCCCTGCTCGCCGCTGATCCGGCCCGTGTGTCCGCGGTCTGGTCCGCTTGAATGTCCGCACTTTTGTCCGCTTCAATGTGCGTCGTTTTTTCTTCTGCACGGGCTTGAACTCGACCTGCAAATTGATATCTTCCGCGTCCCCCGAGACCGGGGGAATCAGGGCGCTGATTGAGCTGCGCGCAAAAGTGCTGTGGCGCGCTCGCTCAACGTTGTTTGACAATCGATCGAAGTGATTTGTGTGATGGCTCTTGTTGATCTGTTCGCTCTCGTGGGCGGACAGGGAAAGAATGACACACGAATACAAGTGATCCGGACTCGCCTGTTTGGATGCGAGTCTGAACAGTCGGGTTCGGAATGAGCTGATTGACTCTATTGGAGAGTTTGATCCTGGCTCAGGACGAACGCTGGCGGCGTGCTTAACACATGCAAGTCGTGGGGGGGTAGCAATACCTCACCGGCGAACGGGTGCGTAACACGTGAGCAACCTACCGATTTCTGGGGGATAGCCGGCCTAACGGCCGGGTAATACCGCATACGCTCGTCGAGAGGAGTCTCTTGACGAGGAAACCTCC
>Ga0307505_10001806_pt1 | contig 16220 bp, 13 predicted proteins | sample 23_S_MG_FD_202183 | JGI IMG/M metagenome (GOLD analysis project Ga0307505, IMG submission 202183) | Soil microbial communities from Populus trichocarpa stands in riparian zone in the Pacific Northwest, United States - 23_S | ecosystem: Environmental > Terrestrial > Soil > Riparian zone > Trees...
CTGCAAAGACGGCTCCCGGCGAGGTAGTAAAGTCGGAGGACATCGAAGTTGACGTTGCCGAGGCCCTCGCGGTGATCGAAAGCAACTACGTAACGGGCAAAAAACTGAATTATAACGAAGTTGTAAAGGCCTCTATCGACGGGATGCTCCATTCCCTCGACCCGCATTCGAACTACTTCGACGCCAAAGAGTTCGAGCAATTCCGGACCGACCAAAGCTCGCGGTACTTTGGTATTGGAGCCACGATCGGCGATCTGAGCGACCCCGAAGGCAAGATAGTTGCGACCTACATCAGGGCCACATTTGAGAACGCACCTGCACACAGAGCCGGGCTTAGATTTGGCGACAAGATCGTCGAAGTCGACGGCAAGAGCGTTCTTGGTAAGGCATTTCCTGAGGTTCGAAACCTACTCCGCGGCCCTCGCGGAACCTCGGTCAAACTGATGGTGGAACGCCATGGAACTGGATTGCGTGAAACCGTCAACATTGTTCGAGATGCGGTACCGCAGCCGTCGATCCCCGAAGCTTATATGATACGTCCGGGCGTCGGATATATTTCGATGACCGGCGGTTTTAACCAGACCACATATGCCGAGTTTGCCGAGGCGATGAAGAAGCTCAAGGCTGAAGGAATGCGTGAGTTGGTCCTCGACCTCAAGAACAACGGCGGAGGGCTTGTAAGCCAGGCATACCGCGTCGCCAACACCTTCCTGTCATCCGGCCAGACGGTTTTCACACAGATCGGACGGCTCGAGGGAACCTCTGAGAACTATCGCGCAGAGAATTCGCGACCGGAGTCAGTACCGGTCGTCGTGCTCGTTAATCGAAACTCGGCATCTGCGTCGGAGATCCTCGCGGGAGCGCTTCAGGACCATGACCGGGCTTTGATCGTCGGCGAGAATACGTTCGGCAAGGGATTGGTTCAGAATCCTTTTCTGCTCGATTATGGCTCGATGCTCCTTCTGACCATCGCGAAGTATAAGACCCCGTCCGGCCGTGTCATCCAACGCGATTATTCGGATGGTAACCTTTACGACTACTACACAAACGGCGGCGTTGGCTCCGAACCTGGTGCGGAGGCTCCACAAGGGCCGGAAGCGAAGACAGACGCAGGTCGAACGGTTTATAGCGGCGGCGGCATCAAACCGGACGTTGCGATCAAGCCGGACACGATCACGGCTGATCAGGTTCGCGCTCAGTCAAAGCTCGTAAGCCCGATCTTTGCATTCACACTCGATCTTGCTCACGGGAAGATCGCCGGATTCGAAACTTACAAGGTTGACCGTCCGATCACATTCAATTACGACATCAAATCGAGTGACTTTCCGATCACCGATCAGCTTTACGCTGCCCTTAAACAGTACGCGGCATCGAAGTACAAGGTGTCGGGCGCTCAGTTCGACAGGGAGCGGCGATTTGTCGAAAGGACGCTTCGGTCAGAGTTGATCACGGCCGCCTATGGAACTACCTCGTCGCTGCAGGTGTTCAACGAGTACGATACCCAGCTTTCAAAGGCTATCGACCTGATGCCTCAGGCGAAACAACTCGCGGTTGAGGGTGAGAGGGCCAAGGCAAATCCGAGCGTCGTCAGAGGCGGATTGAATCCCTAAAAATGGGGCAAGGAATGGCTTAAATGCGGCGTGGCTCGATGCTCCGCCGTTCGTCTTTCAGACCGAGAGGAACCAGCTAACCGCGTAATAAAGGCCGATCCCGATTCCAACGATGGATAGCGTGGCGATGAATAGAATAGCCCCAATAACGAGCTTGAAATTCCTGTATCGCTTTTCGTCCGGCGCTGAGAGTTGGTTCTGTGGAAAGTATGGTGGCGGCCTGTTCATATATCATTAGACTAGCAAACTATAGCTCTACTACAAAAGAAAAGCCCCGCGTTTAGCGGGGCTTTTCTCCTTTGAGAAGACTGGATGTCTGCTTGATTGTTGGAAAGCAGAGCGCGAAGCGTTCACAAAATCGCGCCAAAAGGCTTATGACCTGCAGCAGCTTCTTTGCCACACCTACGAGGTTAGCTGTCGGGCTAGGAACGAAAGATTATCCCCGAGCTTATCGTAAGCTCTTCGCCCCTGTCTTTCGCTTTCGCGATCGACTTTGGGTCCCCCGCGTCATCTCACAATGAGGCGACTTCGGTGATCAACTTTTCAACAAACGTAGAATATCACACGTTTTGTTGGCATACAAGATTTTTTCCGACGATCATCTGCCCGGATAGAAATGATAAAGGAGAAGATAGACGATGACTCCGGTAACCGAAACGTACAGCCAAACCGGAAAAACGAGACGAGCGATCTTTCTATGAGTTTCGTACTGCCCCTTAAGGCCTCGCCATAAAGTTAGAAGGACAAATGGCGTAACCAAGGCTGCAAGGATCGTGTGCGATGTCAGGATCGTAAAATAAACAGGTCTAATGAGGCCCTCGCCTGTGAACCGCGTCGGACCAAGGCCAAAATAATACGTACGGAGGGAGTGATGCGTAAGATATCCTACCAGGAAAAATGCTGAAACACTCGCAGCCGTAAGCATACACGCTCGATGCCTCGAGATCTGCTTTGTGCGAATAAAGTAAAAGCCAGTCAGCAGAAATAGCCCGCTGGTGGCGTTAAGGATCGCATTGAGATGGGGAAGAATATGAAGGAAATCCATTTATTTCCAAAAGCCCAGCAACAAGAACAGGACGATCCAAAGCCCGCCCATCAAATGCCAGTACAAGCCGACAGCTTTAGCAACGTTCACTCTATACGTGTGCTCAGCGTCATTGACCGCCGGGTACCATGACCGCCGCAGTATCGCCCCTAATGCGATCATTCCGCCAAGAACATGGATCGCGTGCGCGGCAGTAAGAATATAGAAGAAGCCGGCGTACGGGTTCCCCTTCATGTAAAGACCGCGATTCACAAGCTCAACCCACGCGATCAACTGCGAGGCAATGAAGATCGAGCCAAGTACCGTGGTCGCGATGAGAAACTTTCTGGAGCTATCTAAATTCCCAACCTCAACGGCACGTCGGAAGAACTCGTACGTGACACTGCTCGCAAGAATGATAGAGGTGCTGACCCAGACCTGGATCGGCAAGGTGAATGGAGCCCATTCGATGGCTCGGTTCGTTGCGATAACAATGTAGGCACCGATCAGTCCGCCGAACGTCATCAGCACGACCAGCAACAGGAACCATGAGATGATCCTGGATTTGTCACGATTTATCGTGTCCGGCTCGGAAAATTCACTACGACTACCTTCGCCGCCACCCGAGCCACCGCCTTTGTCGGGTCCACCGCCGCTCTTCCTAGATGAGCCACCACTGACAACCTTGGAGTCGCGTTTCGACGATCCCGCAGGTTCTTCAAGTTCGGCGTCGATCATTCCTACCTGCATATCCTATCGTTTGTCGAGAACCATTAGCGCGAACATCACGGGAAGGTATAATACGGAAACCAAAAGCAGCCGTCTTGCCATTTCAGGGGTTTTCGCTCGTGCCGCGCGTATGCTCTCAACAAGGAACCAGACTCCGAGGACGGTTCCAACGGCAAGAAACACCCACCCGGCGAACCCAAGGAAGAAGGGGGCAAGCGAGACAGCCACCGTCATAATTGCGAAGAGCACGATCTGCCGGGCTGTTATGCGGCCGCTAGGCTCGACAACCGGCAGCATCAGGATCCCCGCTTTGGCGTATTGGTCCTTATACATCCATGCGATAGCAAGAAAATGGGGAAACTGCCAAAGGAAAAGGAACGTGAATAGTGCCCAAGCGCCAAGCGTGATCTCATTCGCCGAAGCCGTCCATCCCATTAGTGGAGGCATCGCACCCGGGATCGCTCCGATCGCAGTTGAGGCAGTCGTCCGGGTCTTCAGTGGAGTGTAGAGAAGTACGTATCCAACTATGACTGAAACACCAAGCGCAGCCGTCAGCGGATTGACGAGGAAATACAGATATGCCTCGGCCGCCGCACAGAGCAGTGAACCAAATAGAAGGGCTTCGATCTTTGAGATCTTTCCCGTGGGCAGCGGACGCGTGGCCGTCCTTTCCATTAATGCGTCAGTCCGGTGTTCAAGCCATTGATTAAGCGTCGCGACGCCAAAGGCAAGTAGGGCGATCCCGATCATCGCATTTGCGAACAGCGCTAGATCGAACGTACCGCGATTCCCTAGATAGAAACCAGCCGCCGCCGTCAGCACCAACATGAAAGCGATCCGCGGTTTCGTCAGCTCGACAAACGCTGCGAGACGATCGCGCGTACCGATCGCCTGAGTGGTAGTAAGTTGAGCTGCCGTAGAATCCATTGTCCGTAAGCGTAAAGGATAGCCTCTCGGCCCGCAATTTCCAAAGGTACGGCAGGACTTTGGGCTTGCAAGATAATGAAGAAAAACTAATTTTGTATAGTGTGACAAAGTAAGAAACGCTGGTTTATCATCACAGATAGATAAATGTCAGTCGCCAAGGAGACAATCGAGGCTAAGGTTCTCGCTCGAACCAGCAGTAAGCCCGTTCTCAATCGGATCGTCGATTTTTTGAGTTCGGTCCGATTCGGTGTGTCGCTTTTGATCATTCTTGTAGTGTTGTCGATCGTCGGGATGGTCGTCATACAACAGAATGTACAGGGCTTTGACAGCTACTATGCCTCGCTTACTCCGGCAGAGCGAACTGTGTACGGGTCTCTAGGCGTTTTCGACATTTACCATAGCTGGTACTACAATGTCCTGCTTCTCATTCTCTCGCTTAACATCATTCTTGCCTCGATCGATCGATTCCCTACTGCGTGGTCGTATATCGTGAATCCGAAGCTCAAGGCGACGAAAGACTGGCTACTCAACCAGCGAGTTCATCGAACGATCTCGATCCCTGCAGAGAGTGAGTCGGAGGCTATCGAAACCGTCAAGTCACTCTTTGAGGGGGAACGTTTTAAGGCAACTGTTACCGAGAACGGGGCGACGGAGTATGGAGCCGATGATAATGGGAAAAAGGATTTTTCTCAGGTCGTTACCAAGAAAGGTCTCGTCGTCTTTGGGGAATCGGGTAAATGGAACCGCGTCGGTGCATATATCGTTCACGTAGCTTTGCTCACTTTGTTTCTTGGTCACTATGTTGCTTTGCGGACAGGATTCGATGCAGATGTACGCATGATCCCCGGTGACGAGAGCGACCAGATCCAGATGATCCAGTTCGAGCTGGACAAGCGTGAGCGGTTCAATGTCCAACTTCCCTTCGCCATCGAGACCACTGATATTCAACAAAAGCTTATCGATCCACGAGGTTCCATTGACGTACCGAACACGCTCGACTGGCGAACGCAGATAAAGATAAAGGACCCGGAGTACGGCGAGACCGTTGCAAATGTCAGCCTGAACAAGCCGTTCAATTATCGGGGCTATCGGTTCTTTCAGGCTAGTGCGATCACGATGGGCAGCGCTCGGAACATCGACCTGCAACTTATCTCGCAGTCGGATGGTTCGGAAACGAATATCACGATCCCACGTAATGATAGTGCGACTCTTCCTGATGGAACCGTCGTTGAATATGAAGAGTTTCTCCCGGACTTTGTATTCGGCGAAGGCGGCAAAGCAGACACGCGGTCAGGAGAATACAACAACCCGGTTGCGGTTCTTGGAGTAACGCCGCAGGGTGGCGAACGAACACGCGTATTCGCGTTTGCCGGGAAGATCGCTGAGAACATTCCGGTCGGAGCACCAAAGCTTGGTTACAAGTGGCGGCTATCGAACTTCGAGAAGTCGCCGTTCGCTCACGTTCTGTCGATCAAATACGATCCCTACAACGGAGCCTTCATTGCATGGTATTTTGGCGGAATCGGACTGATGGGAGCATTGGTTTTTGTTTTTGCGTTTTCTCACCGTCGGGTCTGGGCAATCGTCGAGCCGGGAGAGTTCGGTAGGTACGAGGTGACGATCGGCGGCGACGTAAACCGAAACCATGCGGCATTTGAGGAACGGTTCGCGAACATGCTTGATCGGTTTGTTTCAAAGGGATCAACAACAGCCTAAGGAGTTTTTATGGCACAGGTAATTTCATCGGAGCAGATCTACTCAAAAGAGATGGTTCGTTCGTCGTCTTGGGCCTCATATCTTCCCGCGATCCTCGCAATTGCGGGTTCGTTCGTGATGCTTGGGCTTCGGATCCAGGTCGGGCAGTCGTTCATCTCCGACGGGGCGCTGATGATGATCGCCCTCGCGTGCTATATCCTCGCCGCGTTGTTCCAATTGACCAACCTATACGCTCCCTCGGCAATGGCCCAGAAAATTGGACTCTGGAGTGCCGCGCTTGGCGTTTTCTTCAACCTCTCCAGTTGGCTCGTACGCTGGGTCGGCGCCTACGATTGGGAGATGGCGAAGCTGCGGGCGAGTGGTAACCTGGAAGAGCCCTGGGTCTTTCGCTACATTCCGTTCGCGAATCTTTATGACCTGAGTTTGGCGTTCGCGTTCGGTGCCGGCATTTTCACTTTACTCCTCGCGCGTCGAACCAACTTTCAAGTTCTGTCCGCCTTTACACTGCCGCTCGCCGCGCTGATCCTCGTACTTGCCCGATTCATTGGCGGCGAATTCATTGACCTGCCACCAGTACTCGATTCATATTGGCGCCCGATCCACGTTGGGGTCGCTTCACTGAGCTATGGAGTCGCCCTCGTTTGCTTTGCGGTTGCGGTTATCTATCTGCTCAAGGACAAAGCTAAGGTCGAAGCGATGGCCATCTGGTCGAGCATCTTTGGCCTTGCAGTGCTCGCGACGATCAGCAAGTTCTCCGTGCTGACCGAGACGGTCTATCGGGCGGGGATCTTCCTTCCGAATACCACTGGAGGTAAACCGTTCTCGGCTCCGTTTCGGTTGGAGGTTCCCTGGGTTGGTGAAGCATTGGTGGTGTCGGCGATCCTTTTGGCAGGTGTGATCGTTGCATTTCTTTTGTACGTCTATCAGCAGAATCAAACGGCGAGATCGATCGGACATGTTCTGCTAAAGCTTTCACTCGTTGCGCAGGCTATTGCGATCGTACTGCTCGTCGGCGGCATTCGCGGGACAGCGGATGTTCCCGCGAAACTCACTTCCCAGCTCGCCGCCGATCCGTCGCAGTACGTGACCGCAGGTCGTGCATTGTCCGAAAGGGAGAATCTTTCCGCCAGCGAATTTGCGGCGCGTTCGCCGATCCAATTGGAACAAATGGGCCGGCAGTACGTGCAAATGAATGGTGAGCGGCTGTATCTCAGCCTCAATACCAATCCGGTCGAGGTCGCGGGGCTTCTGACGGCACTTGCGGGCACATTCTTTGTGATCCTGTTCGCGTTCCGTACTGACAAGCTTCGCGAACGGCTACCGAGCCTCGATTCGCTCGACGGGCTGATGTATAAGACCGCCTGTTTAGCATTTGCCGGACTTGCGATGCTTCTGATCACAGGCGCGATCTGGGCTAACGAGTCGTGGGGGCGGCCGTGGGGATTCGATTCGAAAGAGACAGGGGCACTCGTTGCATGGTTGACGTATGCTGGATTTCTGCACACCCGAATCTCCCGCGGCTGGACCGGACGCAGTTCGGCGTATTTTGCTATCGTTGGATTTCTCCTCGTTATTTTCACATACCTTGGCGTCAGCTATCTGCTTCCGGGTCTTCATAGCTACGCTTAAGGATCGGCTTTTCAGGAGGCTTTGCCGTGATTCGATATTTGGCTATTTTCGGCGCTAGTGTGGTGGTCATCGGAGTAGTTGTTGGTTATCAGTTCACGAGAACTTCGGAGGCCCAGCGGAACACGTCGGTTCGGTATGAGTACGCTGTTATCAACGGCAGCTATGTACCATATCCATCGGATGGTGCGAGTTCAGTTTCTGGTGGAGTTAACATTTGCTTTTTGCAGGCGGTAGGCTGCCAAAACGAAGAGATCCGAACCGAAGTGAACTTTAACAAGTTCATTCAGGACGAACGCCTCGAGAATTCGAACGCGGTAAAACGACTTGCACAGGAGCGTGCGTTTCAGACATCCTTCTCTCGAGCGATCGCAAAGCTTGGCTCGGAGGGTTGGGAAATGGTGGAGGCTCCCGAGATCGAATTCGACCTTTACTTCACCAATCAACAAGGCATCCAGACTGTCAAAGAAGGGGCCAAGACTCAACGCCAACACGTCTGGTTCAAGCGGGAGCGCTGATGAGATCAAGAGAGATCGTCATCGGCGCGGTTTGCCTGCTTGTCGGATTAGCAGGCGGTTTCTTTGCCGCTAATAGCCTGAACCGTGATCAAATAGTTGCTTCCAGCCAGGGGAACTCGGCAGCATCGAGTCAAAGTACGGTCACTATTCCGGCCGATGGGATGCAGGCCGATGTCAATTCAACTCTCACCGCCGCTGACGGCAACCCGCGGGACTTTGCCGCCCAAATGAAGGCGGGTGATATATATGCCCAGATAGGCCGGTTTGAGAAGGCCATTGAATTCTACAAACGTGGCGTTGTCATCAACCCTTCCAACTTCCAGGCTAATGTAGTACTCGCGAACGCTCTTTTCGATTCGCAGAAGTTCGATGAGGCCGAGGCCTATTACACAAAGGCTCTGCAGATCGAACCGACCAACGCCAATGCTCGGACCGACCTCGGTGCAACGTTCGTCGAACGGCCGAAGCCGGACTATGATCGAGCAATCGCCGAGTTCAAGACCGTCCGACAGTCAAACCCGGAGCATCTTCCCTCTCTCTACTACCTCGGTATCGCGACATTGCGGAAAGGCGATAAGAAAGCCGCAACTGAAATTCTCAAAGAGCTGGAGAAAGCGGGACCGACTAGCGAGTTGGTAGGAAAACTTCGACAGAACATCGAAGCTACTCAATAGACACACGCAGGACCTCGGTCATGTTGTAGCGGCCGACGGAGCCGTTCTTGTGGATCACGGTCAGGACTGCACGCTCGACGGAAAACCGTTGAACGTCGGTCATGGGACGATCAACGGTCGAACCATCCTTGAAATAGATGACCAGTCGAATATCTGCCATCGGATCGGCCTTTGGCGGCTCTTCCGACTTCGGTTGTTCGGCTACAGAGCGGCTACGCCGCGTGGCTGTCGTGGTTCGACGCGGAGGAGTCGCAGGCTTCTCGGCCTCGTTCTCGACCTTTTCCTGTTCGGCTTTCGGCGATGTATTCTGCCCGACTGTCGTTCTCCGATTTGTTGTGGGTCGCCGACGAACGGGTGGTTTCTTTGGAGCTTCGACGACAGGGTCCGTAACGACTACCTCCAGCGTCTTCTTCGCATCTTCGGTTGCCGATTCCGGGGGCTCGTCCTTTTTTTCCGGAATCACTTCCTTCGGATCCGGCGACTTCGACTCTGCCGGAGTATCTTCCTTTCGTTCAGTGTTCTCCGCTACCGCTTCGGGCGTAGGCTTTATCTTCGGGATCACTTCAATGATCGTACCGACCGCATTTACGCGAACATTCGAATCCGTCGAGGAGCCAGACCTTGAAACCTCGGGGACAGGTGTGTCGTCGAGCTTAGATGCTGCGAAACTGCCGGCAAATTTGATCCGAACTGTTGCCTCGTCGTCTCCCGGAGTTCGCCCTTGAACTCGAAGCAAAAGGCGCTCGGGCTTTCGGAGGTAAACTACACGGCCAGTCTCGGTCTCGGCTTGATCGGCATAGATAACGATCTTTGTAAGCGGAACCTGAGCGGGCATAACGAACACGTCTATGTCGCCGGTAAAGCTTTTCGATTGAACGTTGACGAAGACGTCGCCCTGTTCGCCTTCGAAAGTGTAGTAATAGGTCGTCAGGCGAGAATCGCCGATGTCGCGAGCCTTGATCGTACTTACGATCTCGCTGGTGCGGACGGGTGTAGGAAATAGTTGGTCGGTCGACTGGGCCGCCGCCGAATACGCGAAGGACAGCGTTGCGAATAAGATGACCGATCTGAATACTGCCTTTGTCACCCTTCGAGTTCCTTCCTAAGATGAACGAGCTTAGATGTCACTGAATACCCAAGCTTCGTATGAGCGGTCAGACTGCCCTCGTTGCCGACCTCGGCGTCGGACGCCATCTCCGTGCAGCCCTTCTGACGGGCCCAACTTTCTGCGTTTCGGACCAACTCGCCTCCAACGCCCTTTTGCCGGTGATCGGGGTCAACATACCAGCCTTCAAGATAGCCGACATGATCCGTGTGGCAATCCTCGACGAATGGCCGGATGCTGGCCTCGAGAAAGCCGATAAGTTCTCCGTTTCCCGAGTCGGCCACCAGTACCAATTGCGAGTCTGGGTGTTCGAGGATATCAAGCATCTCTGAGCGGTGGTCGCCGTCGTCGTTCTCATCCCATAACAGCTTGCGGAGCCGGAACCATTCGTTCAGGTCCGATTCGCGCACGGGCCGCACGGCGTAGTTGGTATCGGGCATCAAATGCGATTCTATCAGGCATCCGAATCGCTAACAACACGAAAGCCGGTCCGACCCTGGACCGGCCGTGCATACTTGTGGGCAGGCGTTATTCCGAACTTCCGGACTTGGCGGATTGGGCCTTGTCCTGCAGAAGTTCGATCGCCTTTTTCAACTGAAGGTCCTCAACCTGAACCTTTGGTTTCTCCACCGTGGGCGACGGTGATGCGTTCGGCTGGGGGTTTTGGTTCTGCTCTTCCTGCTGGTCGATCAACTGCTCGACCTCGAGAGCCTCCGGAGTGTCGGGCCGCTTGACCTCGACCGACGGCTTGATGCCCATCGAAGCTCGGTCTTCACCGAGAAACGCTTTCCCGCTAGGCGAAGCCCATTTAGCGACGGTCAGGAGTAGGCCATCTCCGCTTCGCAGCGGGAAAAGCTTCTGATCGACACCAGCTCCGAAGCTGCGTTCGCCGACGACCTCGCCGCGCTTGCGGTCAAGGATCGCCCCGGCAACAACTTCACCGGCTCCGGCTGTTCCAAGGTCAATGACGACGTTAAGCTGGCCGTCAAAAATCGTCTTGGAAGCGTCGGCGGTAAAGACTCTCGTGACCGAATTGTCCTTGCCGACGATCTTCGCAAGTTCTCCGTCCTTAATGAACAGATTCGCGACCGCCGCAGCTTCGTCGATCGTGCCCGTCGCGACGCCGCGGAGGTCGAGAACGATCTTCTGAATTCCCTGCTTTGTGAGACTTTGAACAGCATTCTTGATGTCGTTCGCCTCACCCGCTTCGAGGCTGAAAACCTTGATCACGCCGACCTTACCCGGCTCGACCTTAGTTTCGACCTGCGGAACCTTATAAGCACCGCGGGTGACGCGAAGGTTCTGCGGCTTCTCGCCTGACCGCAATACGCGAAGATTCACGGTTGTTCCCGGATCGCCGGCGATCATCTGCTTCGCATCGTAAAGCGAGATATCGCGGGACGCTTTCCCTTCGACATATTCGATCACGTCGCCGGCCTTCAATCCGGCCTTCTCTGCATTCGATCCCTTTGTGACCGAAACTACATAGAGGTAAAGAGATACCTGAGAGAACTCGGCGCCGATGCCAACCTTCTTCGAGCTCGATGCACCGTTGTAATCCTTTACCTGGTCCGCGGTCAGATACGACGAATACGGGTCGAGGCCGCCAGCCAATCCGCGAAGTGCTCCGAGGCGGACCTTCTCAAGATTCGGTTCATCGACATAATCGTTCTGGATGTGCTGAAGTACGGATTCGAAGATCCGCATTTGAGCACCCGAATCGTTGATCGGCTGCTGGGCACGTGTCCAGGGGCTGAGCATGCCTCCGACCACCGCATAAAGGGCAATGAAGGCCGAGACGCCCAGGATCGACATTTTTCCGCGAAATGACATTAGATACCTCGATCGAAAATTACTGCTAAGATGATACGCAAACCGCGTCGCGTTTGTTTTTGAAGCGGCCTGCAACAATTATCGGACATTCGACGCTCAGAGTGCAACGAAAAGAAACAACCAAAACCCACGAAATTACAGACCTTTCGACGTGTCCGCATAAAGGCCGGATACTGGCGATCGATCCGGGGACGAAACGTGTCGGTTTTGCCGTTTCCGACCCAGACCAACTGATCGCGACTCCGGTCAAGACACTAGCACGGACCTCGTGGAAAAAGCTGCTCTCCGATATCAAAGAAACCGTCTCGGAGTTCGATGCCGTGGCTGTGGTAGTTGGTTTGCCGCTCGATATGGATGGCAATCCGACCGATATGACCGAGGGCTCACAGACGCTCGTTAGAAACCTTACCCTTTCCCTTACCATTCCCGTCTTTCCACAGGACGAACGAGCGTCGAGCTACGAGGCCCGAGGACGCCTGTGGCAGCGATCCGGAAAACCCGAAGACTTGCGATCCGAGGTCGATTCCGAGGCGGCGTCCGTGATCCTTTCAGACTTTCTCGATCGTCTCCGCTGATCATTCGGCGTGTCCCAAAGTGTCCCATTCTGCGCCACCGCGTGGGACAGGCCAAGCTATTGATTCCACAAGGCTTAACCTAGTTTTCCACAGGGTGTCCCACTGTCAGCGCGCGCATTTCCAATGGAAATGCCCGCACAATTCGTCCCACGGTGGAACGGTTGGTGGAACGGGTTAAATGCTGTATCTACGTCACTTATAGCTAAAATCGTTCCACCCGCCGCGCGACAGCGTTCCGTGGTGGAACGGTGGGCCACCGAGTGTCTTTTGGGACGACGGTGTTTCCCGAAGAGCTAGTGATACATCAAAGATCCGCACGCCCATGCCATTGGGCTGGGGCGAGTAGATTGTCACAGACACTGCACCGGAATCAATACCGGATTTCCGAGTTTGCCGACATTTCTCGACAAGAGGATGGAGATCGGTCAAGGCGGAACCTCTAACGGATTATTGAAGACGTTTTATCGCGAAGAAAGGTTCGCCGCTCGGCAGAAGGCTGCGCTCCAGTTTATCTTGCCGGTGTGAACCGAACGTTAGAAACTGTCGCTGCTTTGACCGCGTCCGGCGAAAACGGATAGCCAAGCACCTCGCCTCTCTTGTAGCTCTCAAACTGATCCTTATAGTGCGGCGACCTCGCGTTTCCGCTTTGGCCGAGCGGGATCGAGTGACGAGTAAGGTCCCAATTGCCGGGCGTGGCGATCAGGCGCATGGAAACGCCCGAGGCAACATTGGGCGTCTGACCGCTGCCGAAGAGGCCGTCAGTTGGCGTTGCGAACTGGCCCCCAACGAACGCTGCCGATAAGAGGGGATGGGCAAAACGTGCCGCGGAGATCTTTCCCCAAACCCAGCCGATACGATCAGCTCCGTAGCGTTTCTCAAGAGCAGCAACAGATTCATTCTCACAGGCCTTAATGAACGACGCATAATCCGAATAGGCCTTCGGAAGCCACAACGCAGAGCCTTCCCTGATCACGCGGTCGAGGATACGTTCCCGGACAACATATGCCGGTGCGGGTTGGCTGGCTTCGGCGATCTTATTTGCCAAACACAAGCGGATCTCGTTGACGATGACAGGTGCTTGGGCGTCGGGCGACATTCGGCCGTCCCATCCGTTCAACACAGCGAGCGTCGCTTCGGATGCCGCTTTTGCCTTAATGATCTCTTTAGAAAGGTTGACCAGTGGAATGTTGAACGAATCAAACTGAGCCGCGGCAACGGTGTCCGGCGTGGATTTCGGCTCTTTCGAAAGCAGATCATACAGACGGCGGGCACGCCACGGCGTGGCGAAGTCGCGGATAAGCTGCGGGTATTTGTAATCGGTGCCCGCGATCCGCTGGTTAGCGGTCATAATAAAGCCGCTCGGAGGGTTGAAGAGATTGGGAAGCTCGTCGTAAGGGATCAGGCCGATCCAGTCGCCGTCGGTAGTCGAACCGTCGTACGGCAACGATCCGTCGCCCGTCTTGCGGAGCGGGATCGCTCCGGCAATGTGCCAGCCGATGTTGCCTTTCGTGTCCGCATAGACAAAGTTCTGGCTGGCTCCGCGATAGTTTGAAAGAGCCGAATTGAACTCCTTCCAGTCCTTCGCCCGGTTGAGCAGGAAGAACGCCGCGAAGTCGTTGTTTCGCGCGTCGAGTGCGGTCCATTTCAGCGCATATCGCTTCGCCGCCTCGTCGAGGATGACCGGGCCATTGCGGGTTTCGGTGACATCGAGCGTGACCGGTTCCGTCGTCGGGCTCAGCAGGTTCTTGCGGACGTTGATCGTTTCCTTTCTGATCGTCGGCGCGGCCCAGGCGCTCGGGGTTTTCACCCTGCCGGACTCGTCGAACGTTTCAAGAAACACGTCCTGAACGTCCGGGCCGACGTTGGTGGCTCCCCATGCGATGTGGTCGTTGTGGCCTAGGATAACGCCGGGCACGCCAGGAAAGGTTACGCCCGCGACGCGCATCGTCGGGGTCTGCAAATGCGAGAGATACCAAATGCCGGGAGCCGTCGGTGCGAGGTGCGGGTCGTTCGCGAGGATCGGCTTGCCGTCGGCCGTGCGTTTTCCGGCGATGACCCAGTTGTTGCTCGCGGCGAGGTCTTCCGCGAAGAGGCCGACACTTTTTAGCGACGACTCGCGGATCGAGGCATCGCGGGCTGCTGCGGCGAGGATGGTATCAGTTGGTAGTATTCCGGTAGTCCGGGACGAAGATCCGCGCTCAACAACCTTCACGTCCTTGCCGAAATTGATAACGTCCTGATCATGTCGTACGTCGGCGAGTTCGGCGAATTTCTCGGCCGGCAGCGCAGCCTTGAGTTGAGCTTTCAAAAGATCCTGTCGCCATGTCGAACTCAGCGCGTCGGCGAGGATCTTTCCGATGATAAGCGAATCGGTCGGTTTCCATTGGCGCGGCTTGTATTGCAGGATCTTGAACTCGGCGGGCATCGTCTCGTCGGTGAGCGTGGCGATGTATGCGTTCACACCGGCTGCGTAGCTGTCGAGTGCCGTTTTTAGTTCCGGAGTAAGATATTGAACGCTGTCCTCAACGACCTTCGCGAATCCGAACCGACGCCATCGCTTGTCTTCTTCCAGCGTCCTCTGTCCCGAGAGCTCAGCCGTCTCGCCGCGTGCCAGCCGCCGCATCATATCCATCTGCCACAGTCGGTCGCTTGCGGTGACGTAGCCCTGCACAAAATACAGATCCGCATCGTTAGCGGCGCTTATGTAAGGCCGGGAATAGTTGTCACGCTGGACGGTGACAGACGATTTCAGGCCATTAATGGGAACCGAATCCTGCGGAACGCCAGTACCACCGAACCCCAGCAGAAGAACTCCAAACAAGACGGCCTTGGAAACAAAAGTGCTCATAACGATTCAACCTTTTCTTAAACTATCCACTTGTCACTATCCACTATCCATTGAAGATAAGTAGCACTGAAATCCAATTTTCTTCAGTGGGTAGTGACAAGTGGTTAGTGGATAGTTAAAAGCCGGTCAGATGATAAACGGGTTACCATTGCAGATGCAATGCAGCTTCCCGCTCTTACGCCCGAGTACGGATTACGAACCGGAAACGGCTCTCCCGTCCCGATCCATTGCCCGCCAATAAGAATTTCCTGAGCGTCATTGAAGCGAACTACCGACCTGAGCTACACTTTGCCGAATCTAAGAATACAACTCAACGATCCGCTTATGAAAAATCTCAAACTGTTTCTACTTGGTGTTTCTCTGGTTATGGCTTGGGGCTGCGGCACTTCCGCTCCGGTGAACAACACTTCGACTTCGAACACGAAACCCTCGACACCTGCGGCTTCACCCGCGGCGACACAGGAGGTTGTTGTCGCTCAGGGCCGCGAGCTATACAAGCAAAACTGCGCGGCCTGCCATAAGGAAGACGGCACAGGCGGCAAGATCACGATTGAAGGCAAGTCGATCGATCCGGACGATCTGACATCGCAGAAGATCAAGAAATTCTCTGATGAAAAGATAAGCGGATACATCGTGAACGGCGTCGTCGATGAAGGCATGCCGGCGTTCAAGGAAAAATTGACCGAGGCTCAGATCCGCGAGATCGTGCAATTCATCCGCAAGGATTTTCACAAGATGGTCGAGGTCGTGGTGCCGACTGCATCACGATAAACTTGAGCAAATTTGCAATCGGACGATTCGACATCTAGACTCTTTTCTGGGACGCACCCGTAGCTCAGCTGGATAGAGTATCTGACTTCGAATCAGAGGGTCGCATGTTCGAATCATGCCGGGTGTACCAAAATTTTGAAGAGGCTGTCTGAAAAGGCGGCCTCTTTTTTTTTGGCGCAGATCGATGGTGTTGGCTTTAAAATATTCTTTATGAAGAAGCGGAAGCCGGTGTTCAAGAGATACGATCAGAATCAGTTGATGTTG
>Ga0307505_10001807_pt1 | contig 16218 bp, 15 predicted proteins | sample 23_S_MG_FD_202183 | JGI IMG/M metagenome (GOLD analysis project Ga0307505, IMG submission 202183) | Soil microbial communities from Populus trichocarpa stands in riparian zone in the Pacific Northwest, United States - 23_S | ecosystem: Environmental > Terrestrial > Soil > Riparian zone > Trees...
CTTTCGTTTTGGCGAACGGGAACACTACGCCCGCGTATGGCGCGGGTCGGGTTCCTCGCAAGCGGAATACAGCACATGAGCAGACGTCGAGTCGTCGTGACCGGCCTTGGCATCATCAGCCCGGTCGGCAATGATCTTGCAACCGCGTGGGGCAACATCAGCGCCGGGCGCAGCGGCATTGGCCCGATAACGAACTTCGATGTGGGCGCATTCCCGACCCGGATTGCGGGCGAGGTACGCGGATTCGATGCGACGGCCTGGATCGCGCCGAAAGAAGTCAAGAAGATGGATCACTTCATCCACTACGGCGTGGCCGCATCGCTGATGGCGATGCGCGATGCCGGACTGGAAATCACCGACGCGAACGCCGAGCGAACGGGCGCCCTGATCGGATCGGGCATCGGCGGCATCGCCGGCATCGAAAAGACCACCGTGGCATGGCACGAAGGCGGTCCGCGCAAGATTTCGCCGTTCTATGTCCCTTCGACGATCATCAACATGGTCGCCGGCCACCTGTCGATCATGACCGGCATCAAGGGTCCGAACTTTTCCGCCGTTTCGGCGTGTGCGACATCCAACCATAGCATCGGCATCGCGATGCGCCTGATCCAGTACGGGGATGCAGACATCATGGTCGCCGGAGGTGCGGAGTACGCCACGGTACCGACGGCGGTCGGCGGGTTCTGCTCGATGAAGGCGATGTCCACCCGCAACGACGATCCGCAGCGCGCGAGCCGTCCGTGGGACAAGGATCGGGACGGCTTCGTGCTCGGTGATGGCGCCGGCATTCTCGTTCTGGAGGAGTACGAGGCAGCGAAGAAGCGCGGTGCCCGCATCTACTGCGAACTGGCCGGCAGCGGCAGCAGCAGCGACGCGTTCCACATGACCGCGCCGAGCGAGACCGGCGAAGGTCCGGCACGCTGCATGGTGGCGGCGATGAAGGATGCGGGCGTCAACGCGAACGAGGTCGAGTACCTCAATGCGCACGGCACCTCGACACCGCTGGGCGATATAGCCGAGACGCTCGCGCTCAAGCTCGCGCTGGGAGATCACGCCTACCGCACCATGGTCAGCTCGACCAAGTCGATGACCGGTCATCTGCTCGGCGCAGCGGGCGGCGTCGAAGCTATCTTCACGATTCTCGCGCTGCATCATGGCGTGATTCCGCCGACGATAAACCTCGACGAGCCCGGCGAAGGCTGCGACCTGGACTACGTGCCGAACGTCGCCCGCGAGAAACGCATCTCGGTGGCGGTGTCCAACGGATTCGGGTTCGGCGGCACCAACGGTACGCTGGTGTTCCGGCGAATCTGACCGCCCACCAGGGCATGCCGCATGCGAACCATCGAGCGGGTCATGCACGGCAGCCGCGACCTGCTTGCGCTCGCCGCAATGGACCCGGGACGCTATCCGGGACTGCTTGAAAGCGTCGCCAGCGGCACCGCGCAGGCACGCCACGACATCCTGTTCGCGTTCCCGCAATCGAGCTTGCGCCTGGATGCGGACGGCCGCGTGCGCGACGGAAACGAACGCGATCGGGGCGATCGCTTTCTCGATGTACTCGATGCGCGGTGGCGCGAGCAACGCGTGGAACGTGACAACGACGGTCTGCCATTCCATGGCGGCTGGCTGCTTTATCTTGGCTACGAACTCGCCGCCGAGGTCGAGCCGCGGCTGCGTGCGCACACGGCCACGGACAACGTTCCACGCGCGCTCGCGCTGCGTTGTCCGGTCGCCGTGATCGTGGACCATGCGCTTGATCGCACCGTGCTCGTCGCCGAACCGGACTACGTGCACTGCCTTGACCTCGTCGAGGCGGACCTGAAGCGGGCGCCGCCGCCGTCCGTCGAGGCGTTCGGGGTGCGTGTCGTCGACGAGGATGCGCCCGCGCGCTTTCTCGACGGGGTCGCCCGCACCCTCGAGTACCTGCGGGCGGGCGACGTGTTCCAGGTGAACCTCTCGCGTGAATGGCGACTCGTGCTGGATCGTGCCGTCTCACCTGCAACCGTGTATGCCGCACTGCGCAAGGCCAACCCCTCGCCATTCGCGGGCCTCCTGCAGATGCCCGACTGGGCGATCGCAAGTTCGTCACCGGAACGCCTCGTGGAAACGCGCGGCGACCATGTGCAGACACGACCCATCGCTGGAACGCGCGCGCGCCTTGCCGGCGACAATGCACAGGAACGGATCCGCGAACTCATCGGCCATCCGAAGGAGCGCGCCGAACACGTCATGCTCATCGATCTGGAGCGCAACGATCTGGGCAGGATCTGCATTCCCGGCAGCGTCGAGGTCGACGAACTCATGGGGATCGAAAGCTATGCGCATGTTCACCATATCGTCTCCAACGTGCGCGGACGCCTGCGCGCGGGAACCACACCGGGACAGACGATCCGCGCGGTGTTTCCCGGCGGCACGATCACCGGCTGCCCGAAAGTGCGCTGCATGGAAATCATCGCCGAACTCGAAGGCGTCGCGCGCGGCGCCTACACCGGATCGTTCGGCTATCTCGACCGCAATGGCGACATGGATCTGAACATCCTGATCCGGACGCTGACGATCCAGCGCGACCGGGTCAGCCTGCGCGCCGGTGCCGGAATCGTCATCGACTCCGACGCCGAGGCCGAGCTCGCGGAAACCCGTGCCAAGGCGCGCGGCCTGCTGCGTGCGTTCGGAGCCGACACCTGATGGCCGGTTCGCGGTGCGCCGCCGGCATTCCTGCTAACCTGCGCCGTCGTCGCCCGGTTTCCGCATGACGCCCTTCCACTTTCAACTTCAAACAGGTCGCGCGCGTACGTGGCTGCTCTGGGCAATCGTGCTCCTGCTCGGTGCAAGCGCCATTGTCGCGACACTCGCCTGGCAGGACTATCGGCGCTTCGCCGACGCCCCGCTGCTCCTGAGCGAGCCGCGAAACATCGAATTCGCGCGTGGAACCCCGTTCAAGGACATCGTGCGCCAGCTGCGACGCGAGCGCATCACGCGCGGTTCACCGTTTTATTGGCGGCTTCTTGCCCGCGAAATGAACGTCTCGTCGCGCCTCCATGCGGGCGAATATGCTCTTGCGCCCGGCCTCTCGCCACGCGGGCTCATCGATATGATGGCGGCAGGGCGGGTCGTCCAACATCGTTTCACGATCGTGGAAGGCTGGACGTTCCGTCAGTTGCGTCTGGCCCTCGCTGCCGAGCCGGGACTCGCCCAGACCTTGCCGGGACTGGAAGACGCGACGATCGCGCAACGCCTGGCGATCGCGGGGGAACCGGAAGGCTGGTTCCTCCCGGAAACCTATGCCTGGGTCAAGGGTGATTCGGACCTGCTCGTGCTTGAGCGCGCGCATGCCGCAATGCGGCGAACCCTCGACGGACTCTGGAGCGCACGCGCCGTGGGCGTCCCGCTGGACACCCCCTACGAGGCACTGATCCTCGCATCGATCATCGAAAAGGAAAGCGGCGTGGCCGACGAACGCGCCCAGATCGCCGGCGTGTTCGCCCGGCGCCTGCGCATCGGAATGCGCCTGCAGACCGACCCGACCGTCGTCTACGGGCTTGGCGATCGCTACGACGGCAACATCCGCCGTCGCGATCTCGATACCGACACCCCCTACAACACCTATACACGGGCCGGATTGCCGCCCACGCCGATCGCGCTTCCGGGCGCGAGGGCGATCGAGGCCGCGTTGAATCCGGCTGATGGCAATGCCTTGTACTTCGTCGCGCTCGGCGATGGCAGTGGTGCACACGCGTTTTCAGCCACGCTCGATGAACACAATCGCGCCGTGGCGCGTTATCTGCGCCGGATCCGCGCGAGATGAACGGCTGCCTGATCACGATCGAAGGCGGCGAAGGGGCCGGCAAGAGCACCGTGCTGGAGTCGGTTCGCGCCTGTATCGAAGCGCACGGTCAGGTCGTCCATGTGATGCGCGAGCCGGGCGGAACCGCGTTGGGCGAGGGGATTCGAAATCTGGTTCTTGATCCGGCCCTGCGCGGCGTTTGCGCCGAGAGCGAGCTGTTGCTGATGTTCGCGGCCCGCGCACAACTGGTCCGGGAACGCATCCTTCCCGCTCTGGCTGGCGGAGACTGGGTCCTCTCGGATCGTTTCACCGATGCCAGCTATGCCTACCAAGGGGGCGGGCGCGGTCAGCCCGCGCAACGCATTGCGGACCTGGAACACTGGGCCGCAGCGGACGTGCTGCCTGCGCTGACCTTGCTGCTGGACGTGCCAGTGGCCCAGGGACTGGCTCGCGCCGGGCAGCGTGGCCATCCCGATCGCATCGAAAGCGAACAGGACGCGTTCTTCGAACGTGTGCGTGAGGCCTATCGTGCGCGTGCGCGCGCCGAACCCACGCGTTTCCGTGTCATCGATGCCAGTCGCGATGCCGCCAGCGTGCGCACCGACGCGGTCGCTGCGGTCGAGGCATTCATCGCTGCAAGGGCGACTCCATGATCCTGTCGCCCTGGCTGCACGATATATGGCGCTCGCTGGCGCAACGTCTGCAACGCAACGAATTGCCGCATGCCTTGCTGATCGCAGGTGCGGCGGGTCTGGGCAAGCGCGAACTCGCCGACGCGCTCGTCAGCGCTGCCCTGTGTGAAGCGCGTGCTGAAGACCATCTTGCCTGCGGGCGATGTCGATCCTGCTTGTTGCTGGTCGCCGGATCGCACCCGGATCGCGTCGAGGTCACCTTCGGCGTGCGCGATGACGGCAAGCCACGCAGCGAGATCGTCGTCGAACAGATCCGTCTGCTCTCGCAGCGGTTGTCCCTGTCAAGCCAGTTCGGCGGTCTGCAACTGGCAAAGATCGATCCGGCCGATGCGATGAACGCGAACGCGGCCAATGCATTGCTCAAGACGCTGGAGGAGCCCACCGCAGCGACCGTGATCGTGCTCGTCAGCGACCGTCCATCCCGCCTGCCGGCGACGATCCGCAGTCGCTGTCAGCGCATAGAAATTGCCGTGCCACCCGTCGCCGAGGCGCGCGACTGGCTGGTCAAGCGCGGGGTGAACACCGCGCAGGCGGACGAAGCGCTTGCCGCGAGTCTTGGCAATCCGGGTCTTGCCCTGAACGCGAGCCAGGACGATACGCTTTCGTTGCGCGCTGGCTGCGCAAGGGATCTGGCGGCACTGCGCAGCGGACGCGCCAGCGCGGTCCTGATCGCCGAAGCCTGGACCGCCGACCGGCCTGCCGAACGTCTCTGGCACGCCGCCATCCTTGCTCGCGATGAAGCGATGCGGATTGCCCGCGGCGAGCCCGGCGCGCTCGGCTTGACCGCGCGCGGCGAAATCCCGAAGCTAGCGTCGTGGTTCGCTGCAACCAACCGCTCACGCGAGTTGCTGGGGACACCGTTGCGAGGCGAACTCGTTGTGCTCGATCTGCTGCATTCATGGCAGGCGCCAAGGAGGACCTGAAAAATGTCTACCCCAGCTGCTGGTGGCATGCCGCGACAGGGCATCCTTTCGCTCGCGATCAAGGACAAGGGCGCCCTCTACAACGCCTACATGCCTTTCGTGAAGGGGGGAGGCCTGTTCGTGCCGACGACCAAGCGCTACAACCCGGGCGACGAGGTATTCATCCTGCTTTCGCTCATGGACGAGAAAGACCGCCTGCCCGTGGCTGGAAAAGTGGTCTGGATCACGCCACCCGGAGCCCAGGGCAACCGCACGGCCGGAATCGGTGTGCAGTTCAATGAATCCAGTGACGGCGAAGCCGCGCGCACGAAGATCGAATCGATCCTGGCCGGCATACTCGGACAGGAGCGGCCGACCCACACGATGTGAGAGCCCAGGAGCCTGCGTGGCAGAAGCCGTCCTCGCGCAGAGGACTTCTCGCCTCGAACATTTCTGCCGCGCAAGCTCCTAGTCGAAGGCGCAGCCGGGCTACGCTGTGCCCGTTCCTGCCCGCAGGAATCACACGGGTACCACAGGCAAGCACGACGACGATCGCGGAAACCGCGTCAGCGGTGTTCCGCGATGCCGATTAGTTCCACGCAACTGGATCAGATTCGTCCCATCACGAGGAGCACGATGACAACCAGGAGCACGAGCCCCAGGCCGCCGCTGGGTCCGTAACCCCAGCGTCGACTATGCCCCCAATTGGGGAGTGCACCGATCAGAAGCAGTACCAGGACGATCAGCAGAATTGTTCCGAGTGTCATGCTCGTTCCCCTTCAGTTCTTGCGCTTCGAAAGGCCCCGACGCATCGTCAGCCCCAGGCCGGCGAGCAGCGACAACACACCGCCCAATGCAATGAGTGGCAACGGTCCCGCGGTGGCCGGAAGCTGGTAGGTGTTCTGTGCCGGCCGGGATTCGACCTGGGCGAACTGTTGCGGCGATTCGATTTGGGTCGGCTCCTCCTCGATCGTTGCCACGACCGTGGCGCGTTCGGTCAGTGGTGCGCCGGGTTGTGCCGAGAACGCATAGGAACCTTCCGGGACGTAGAAATTCAGGACCTGGCCGCGACGCAGTTCGGAAAACTGGTACGTCGTTCCGTCCAGTGTCACGCGCTGTCCAGGCGCGGGCATGAGCGAGAGCCTTCCGGTCGACTTCCCAACGCGATCCCTGAAGTCTGCGGTGATCGAACCGTCGCGATTCAGGCGCTGGAACTCGGCTTCGAATCGTGCCCATTTCTGCTCCTCGACGAGGACAACCTCGTGGCAAGCAGAGACGGCCCACGGGTACTGGCCCAAGAGGTCCGTATGCCAATTCACCTGTTCGCAGCTCCTGCGGTTGACGTCCGGATCGGGCAGGGCCTCGGTCACGCGCTCTTGCGCATATGCGCTTCCCGCACAAACGCATCCTGCCAGGACTAGCGCTGCTCCGATTCGGATTCTTGAGGATGACGTGCTGTTCATTGATGTCTCTCCTGAAATTGCGACCTATGGGTACCGTCCCTGGAGTTGTCGTCCCTGACCGATCGAGCAGGCATCCATGGCCTGCGTGTTCAATCAATCGCCAACGCGCGCACAATGTAGCGTTGTGGCGCATTGCCGACGAAATAGAATGGATAGCAGGTGACAAGGGTCACGACGGCGTTCTCGGTCGCGCCCAGTGGTGAGATGTCCCGCGGATCGACGATCGAGAGCTCGACGACCCGATAGCTGCGCTTTTTCAGCAAGCTCTCCAGTTCCAGAACATCGCCAACAGCGACGTCCTTGAGCGGCCGGAAATGGCCGTCGCGATGCGCGGCAATCGCAATGTTGCCGATTTCGCCTGGAGCCGCCGTTCCCTCGACCCAGCCTGCGCCACGATTGAGGTTGCGCTCGCTGGTGTCGGCATAAACGGGCACTTCCAGTCCGACCCCGGGAATCCGAAGCAAGGCAACCGGCAACAACTCGAAGCCTTGCGCACGTGTGCTGGCGGGGGAAGCCTCGCGCGGTGTTTCCGGTGAAGCGGGAAGTGGGCGCCCCGATACCGTCGCATCCGGATCGAGCACGATCTCATCGGCAGCCAGGCGAGTTGCGGCGCGAGCCTCGGCGAACAACGCGATCCCGTGTGCGCGCTCCAGCTCACCACCCACGCGCGCCGCAAAGTACAAAGCGATCAGAATGACGCCGACTGCCCAGCAGCCAACCTCGATGATGCGGCTGGATGCATTTCGAAGGCTCACGGACATGCGGACTCGCCGTCCATGACACCGACGACAGATGGTGGATCCTGCCGGCACCTTGCCATCGGGTTCATGCCTGGAAGGGGGTGCTCAGGCTAAGACCGACGCGCCCCGCCAGTCTGTTCGCCGCCGCACCCAGGCACCGTTCGCGAGCACGATCGGCAGGCGTCGACGCCTGCGGATCGCGAAGCCGGTTCGCCGAACCTCTGTGGCGTACTATCCGCGCAACAACGGACTGTCCCAGCCCGCGCGCGGGCTGAAGCGCTCGCCGTATCGCTGCTGGAGCAATTCGAGGCGGGACTTCAGCGCATCTGCACCGGTATCGCGGATGTGCTGGATCGGGCCGCCACGGAACGGTGCAAAGCCGGTCCCGAAGATCACGCCGGCATCGCAAAGGTCGGCGTCCTCGACGACGCCATCGTGTACGCAGGCCACGGCCTCGTTGAGCATCGGCAGGATCATGCGGTCCTCGATGTCGGATGGCGCCGTGTACTGCGGGTCGACGTCTGGCTTGACGGCCTTGCCGTTTTCCCACTTGTAGAAGCCTTCGCCGTCCTTCTTGCCGCGCTTGCCCGATTCGAGCAACGCCTCCATCCCGGGTGGAATCTGCAGCTTGAGAAACGGGGCCAGTTCGCGTCCGACCGAGGCGGCGACGTCGAGGCCGACCGTATCGGCCAGTTCGATCGGTCCCATCGGCATGCCGAACTTCCTTGCTGCGCGGTCCAGGACCGGCCCCGGAACGCCTTCGCCATACATGCGCACGGCTTCGAGCATGTACGGCATGAGGATGCGATTGACGAGAAATCCCGGTGTGCCCTTGACCGGAACCGGAAGCTTGTCGATCGCCTTGCAGAACGCGAATGCGCGCTTCTCCGCCGCGGCGTCGAGCGCATCATGACGCACGATCTCGACCAGCGGCATCAGCGCGACCGGGTTGAAGAAGTGCAAGCCGAAAAAGCGGGCGGGTTTGTCGACTGCCTTGCGAAGTTCGTCGAACGGAATGCTCGATGTGTTCGAGGCAAGCAGCGCATCGGGCTTCATCGACGGTTCGGTCTTGCGGTACAGCTCAGCCTTGGCTTCGGCATTCTCGAAGATCGCCTCGATGACCAGATCGGCGTCGGCGACACCGTTGCCTTCGACATCGGCCTTGAGGCGGGCAAGTGCCGGATCGATGCGTTGCGGCGTCTTCAGGCGCTTGCCGAATAGCTCGCGTGCACGATCCAGCGCGGGCTGCACGTACTTGAGTTCACGGTCCTGCAGGCTTACCTGGAAACCGCGCAACGCCGCCCAGGCCGCGATGTCGCCACCCATGACGCCAGCGCCGACGACATGCACCTTGTCGATCGCGTGGGGCACGCCTCCGCCGAGACCCTTGAGGCGTTCCTGGAGAAAAAACACGCGGATGAGGTTTCTCGCGGTCGGGGTCTGGGCGAGCTTGGCGACCGCGCGCGCCTCGTTGCGCAGGCGCTGCTTGAGGCCACCCCCGCGTCGCCAGGTCTCGATCAACGCGAACGGAGCCGGGTAATGCTCCGGACGTGCCTTGGCCGCGGTCTGCTTGCGTACGATCGGCGCGAGGATCTGGCGCACCGGCCACAGATTGGTCGCCCAGGCCGTGATGCGCTGCGCCAGCGGTCGCGGTGCCGGTCGACGGATCAGTTCCTTGGCCCGCTCGACCAGCAATTCCGGTGTCGTCACCGCGTCGACCAGCCCCATCGAGTGCGCGTTTTCGGCCGAGGCGGTACGCCCGCTGAGCATGAATTCGAGCGCCTTGGGTGCACCGATCAGGTAGGGCAGGCGGGCGCTGCCACCCCAGCCCGGAAAGATTCCGAGCTTGACTTCGGGCAAGCCGATGCGTGTTGAGGGGTCGCTGCTGGCGACACGATAACGACAGGCGAGAGCGAGTTCAGTGCCTCCTCCCATGCAGTGTCCATGGATCGCAGCCACGCTGGGGCAGCGCAGGCGGGCGAGATTCTGCAGCACGCGCTGGCCGTTGCTGATCGCGTCCAGCACCGAGCCCGACTTGCCATAGCTCTCGAATTCGCGGATGTCGGCGCCGGCAATGAACCCCGCTGCCTTGCCGGAACGGATGACGAGTCCTTTGGGCGGTTCGAACGACAGGCGCTCCAGGATCACGTCAAGCTCGTCGAGCACGGCGCGCGCAAAGGTATTGACCGAGCTGCCTTCGCGATCGAACGTCAGCACGAGGATGCCGTCGGCGTCGAGCTGGCTGTTCCAATGGTGAAAGCGGAGTCCCTCGAACATGGCTGGCTCCTCGGGTGCAGGGGGCGGCTATGATCCGGGCAAGGCGCTGCTCTGGTCAATGCGCGTGCGGACCGCTATTGTGCGCGGTGTTCCGGCCTTTTTGGGGGAGATGGGGCTACGTGAGCGAACTGCTGATTACGCCGAAACTGTTCGACCAGATCCTCAAGGCCGAAGGCAATGTGCTTGGTCTGGCGACGGCCGACGTCGACGATTCGCTCCTGCAGTTCAGGCAGCTCGCCGTTCGCAGCGGCCAGTCGGTCTATTTGTGGACCCCGGAAAACGGCATTTCCTCGATGCGCGAAACCGACGTCCATGTGCCCGGTTCGCGCCGGCTCGCCGATGCCCTGCGGTTCATCCTGCAGAGCCTGCACTTCGGCGTCTACCTGTTCACCCAATTCGAGGAACAGCTCAAACCGCCGGCCACCTCCTTGCTGCGACGCATTGCGCGTATCCGTACCGGCAACGAGCGCAAGCTGCTGTTCGTCGCCAGCGCCTTGCAGTTCCCCGATGACATCGACTCGCTGGTCGAGCGCGTCAGTCCGTCGATGGGCGGTTCGTTCCGGCCGCGGCTTCGCGATGGTCGCTGGGTGACCTGATGAGCACCGAAACCGGCAGTGGTGCGGTACTCATCGTTGCGACCGACCGTGACGATCGCCGCGTACTGTTCGATGCGTTGGATGCGCAGGAATTCGATGCCATCTACACGGCCAAGGACATCGGTCAGGCGCGGGCGTTTCTGGAGCAGGACCCGCAGATCGACCTGGTCGTGCTCGAGTTCATCGACGAGGCCGCCGACGCCGTTGCGTTCTGCGCGGAACTGCGCGAATACCAGCCCGGCCGGGCGATTCCCGTGGTTGGCATCCGCTCACCGCCGAGCGCGGAGCGCTCATGGCACTGGGAGCGCCTGCCGCCAGGCGTCGTGGAGTGGATTTCCAGCCCGGTCAACCCGGCCGAGGCCCTTGCGCGCATCCACGCGCTGCTCGGCGCCCGCTTCGGTCATCCGGGTTCGGGGACATCCGCTGGCAGCGAGGATCGCTATCAGTTCGCGTTCGACGGCAGCCTCGACGAGCTTGCCCTGGTCGATCCGAAAAGCGGTCGTCTGGTTGACGTGAATCCCACGTTTGTGCAGCGCAGCGGGTTCGCCCGCGCGCAGCTCCTCGGAGCGCGGATCGATGGCTACGACGCCGCGATCGGCGCCGATCAACGGCGCGAACTCGCCGCCCAGCTTTCGCGCGAAGGCAGCGTGCTCTACCGCGCCCAGAAGCCAAGGGCCGATGGCAGCGCCTATCCGGTCGACATTCACGTGCAACTGGCCATGCGCGACGGGCGCGTCGCTCATTTCTATACGTTTCGCGAGCTCGGTGAACTCGGGCGTTGCCAGCAGACTCTGGCCGTGCTCGCGGGCCTCGTCCATGCCGGCAGTGGAGACGACGGCATCAATGCGATCGTGCGCAGTGTTGTCGACTGGCTGGCGCTGGACTTCGTCGCGCTCGTGCTCGCGCGTACCGAACACGCCAGCGAGGAACAGCCGCTGGTCGTTTACCATCGCTTCAGCCCGGACGATGAAACCCCCGATCCGTTGCGCCAATCCACCCTCAAGCGCGTTCTGGATGGGGACGAAGTCATTCTCCTGGCCGATGCCTGGCGACTCGGCCCGGATGACGGTTTCGTTCGTGAGCGCCGCTTCGAATGCCTGATCGGCATCCCGCTGAGCGACGAGCGGGATGTGTCGCTCGGCGCCCTGATCGTCGCGCGCCGCGACCCCCTGCTCGCACCGTCGCCGGTCCTTGATGGCCTGCGCGTCATTGCCCATCGGCTCTCGCTGGATCTGGAACTGCGGCGTGCGCGTGAACAGGGCAGGGTGCGCGGCCTGCAGGATTCCCTGACCGGGTTGCCGAACCGGCTGCTTTTCAACGACCGCCTCGAATCGACGATCCAGGAAGCGCATCGCACCGGCGAAATGTTTGCGGTCATGTTCGTCGACCTGGATCGCTTCAAGAACATCAACGATTCCCTGGGCCACAATGTCGGCGACCATGTCCTGTGCGCCGTTGCCCGCCGCCTGCGCGCAAGCGTGCGCGCATCGGATTCGGTAGCCCGTTACGCCGGCGACGAGTTCACGATGATCCTGCGCCATATCGCTCACCGCGACGATGTATTGCGCATCGCCGACAAGATAGTGCGCGTCATGGAAGGGCCGCTGACCTTGCCGGGAGGGCTGGAGCTGCAGATGACGGCAAGCATCGGTCTGAGCTTCTACCCGGATGACGCGACAACGGCCGAACGCCTGCTCAAGCATGCCGACGTGGCCATGTATACGGCCAAAGGAATGGGCCGCAACAACTATCAGGCCTATGTCGCGGTGCCCGAGGAATCGCACCAGCAGCGACTTGCGCTGGAAGCCAAGCTGCGCCAGGCCGAACGAAATGGCGAACTGCGCGTGTTCTACCAGCCCCAGGTTGACGCACGCAGCGAGGACATCGTCGGCATGGAAGCGCTGATTCGCTGGGAACATCCGGAACTGGGCATGATCAGTCCCGGGTTCTTCATCCCGCTGGCCGAAGAAACCGGGTTGATCATTCCGATCGGCGAATGGGTGCTGCGCGCCGCGTGTGCCGACGCGCGCCGTTTCCAGACGCGGTTCTCGTTGCCGCTGCGCATCAGCGTCAACCTGTCGCCGTTGCAGCTGCGGCAGCCCAACCTGGTCCAGCTCGTCGCCGATGTGCTCGAGGAAACGGGCGTCCCTGCAAACCTGCTCGACCTGGAAGTGACCGAGAGCATCAGCGTGAAGTCGATTCCCAATCTGCTGGAAACCCTTCAGGCCCTGCGCGAACTGGGTTGCCAGATCTCGATCGACGATTTCGGTACCGGCCAGTCCTCGCTCGACTACATCAAGCGGTTTCCAGCGGACCGGATCAAGATCGACCAGGCGTTCGTGCGCAACATCGGAGTGGACCCCGACGACGAGGCCATCGTGCAGGCAACCATCGGAATGGCGCACAATCTGAACCGATCCGTCGTCGCCGAGGGCGTGGAAATCGAGGAACACCTCGAATTCCTTCGTGCACTCGGCTGCGAAGAACTGCAGGGGTACCTGTTCTGTCGTCCGTTGCCGGCTGCGAGTCTGGAGAACCTGCTGCTCGAGCGCGAACGCCTTTTCGGCAATCTGCTCGCGCCAAGCGACCACGCTTGAATCGCAAGTCGCCGTTCCGTACTTGCGCGGCGTTGGCGACCGAAGCGCTGACCAGGGGTTCGGCGGACTTCGCGGCGACGGGCGGAACGTGGGGTCGCTGCCCGATAAGCCCTGTTGGCATGGGGTTGCCGGCAGTGCAGCGCCTGCGGAATTGAAACTAAATCGCGTCGGCGCGGTCAAGGTTCGCATGAGCCTGGGCAACGTCGCCAGCAAGGAGATCTGCCCGCATGGGCGAAAGCGAGTTGGATCAGGCACTGGTCGAGCGCGTCCAGAAAGGCGACAAACGGGCTTTCGATCTGCTGGTACGCAAGTACCAGCACAAGATCATCAGCGTGATCACCCGTTACGTTTCCGACTGGAGCGAGGCCCAGGACGTCGCGCAGGAGTCGTTCATCCGCGCGTATCGGGCGATTGCGTCGTTTCGCGGCGACAGTGCGTTCTACACATGGATCTACAAGATCGCGATCAACACGGCGAAGAACCATCTGGTGTCGCGCGGTCGGCGACCGCCGATCGGCGATATCGCGATCGAGGATGCCGTGTTGTTCGATGGCGCAACCCAGTTGCGCGATACGGCCACGCCGGAACGCGAACTCTTGCGCCAGGAGATTGAACGAACCGTGTTCGGCACGGTCGAAGAGCTGCCCGAGGAGCTGAGGACTGCGATCACGCTCCGCGAGGTCGATGGATTGAGCTACGAGGAGATCGCCGAAGCGATGAATTGCCCGATCGGCACGGTACGTTCACGCATCTTCAGGGCGCGCGACGCGATCGACCAGAAATTGCGCCCGTTATTGTCGGAATCCGAGGACTAGACCGCCATGAACCAACCGATTCAGGAGCAGCTGTCCGCCCTCATGGACGGCGAACTGCGGCGCGACGAGACGATTTTCCTGTTGCGTCGCATCGACGGCGAGCCGGACCTGTGCAGCCGATGGTCTGCCTACCATGTTGCACGCCAGACGCTCCGGCGCCAGGAAGTGCTGCCCTTGCCGGCGAATTTTGCAGCGCTCGTCATGGCCCGCATCGAGGCCGAGGCGATCCCGTCCGGGCGAACGCTTCCGTGGATGCGCTGGGCCGGCGGGGGCGCGGTCGCGGCATCGGTCGCGATTGTGGCACTGGTTGCGACGGCGCCGCAGATCGACGGAATTCCCGCGGCCGGGCAGGTGACGACTGCCGCTTCAACGGGCGTGACGACGCCGTCTGTCAGCGCGACGGGTAGCGAGTTCCGTCCGCCGCTGCTTTCGCCCTCGCTGGCTGTGCAGCCGGTTTCGGCTTCTTCCGGGGGCTATTCCGGTCAGGTCACGCCGATCGACCCGCGCCTGCAGTCCTACCTGGTCCGTCACTATGACGCCGCACCCGGTGCAGGGCAGCCGGCGATGCTGCCCTACGTCCTGTTGATCGTGCCCTCACAGCAGCAGGCTGCGGCGGGTACGTCCGCAGAATCCGCCCAGCCCACGGCTGAACGCCGCTAGGGCGAGAGTCCCGATGTCGACATCTCCGGTCGCAGCGTCGATCGCCATGCATTTCCGATTCCACCCGTTGCTGGTCGCGCTGGTCGCCTGTATCGCACTTTGCACGCCCGGTGCACGGGCTGCGGATGCCCACGCGTTGCTGGCCAGCATGGCCGACGCCATGCGCAATCTCGACTATCAGGGCTCATTCACCTACCAGCACGCCGGGCGCACCGACACCCTGCGCGTTTTCCACGCGGGTGGTCCACGCGAACGCGAGCGTATCGTGAGCCTGAGCGGTCCACGCACCGAGTTGATCCGGGATGGCTTCAATGTCACCTGCATCCAGGCCGACGGCAGTGCCACGGTCTACACGCGGACATCCCGACGGGGCCTGTTGCCGCTGATCCCCGATGCCGGCGGGACAAAGCTTGATGCCCACTATGACGTCACTCTGGCTGGAAGCGACCGCGTCGCCGGTCACCTCACCGACGTGATCGATGTGATCGCGCGCGACCAGTTCCGATATGGTTATCGTCTGTGGCTGGATCGCACGACCCACCTTCTGCTGCGCTCTGTCGTCACCGACACCGAGCGGCGCTGGCTTGAACAGTTCATGTTTGTGTCCGTTGACATCGGTCAGTCCCCGAGCGAGTCCGATCTCGTGCCAAGCCAGCGCGAGATTCTCACGACGACATCGCCAGCCCCCGCAACCGTGGTCCGCTCCCGGGCGTTGTGGAAGGTCGATTCGCCGCCCCCCGGGTTCGCGTTCGTCTCCGCTCATCGCCCGCTCAATAGCACCGATGATGCAGAACATCTGGTCTACTCCGACGGCCTTGCCAGCGTATCGATCTACGTCGAGCCGGTTGCGGCCAATGGTCTTGACGCCGAAGGACTCCTGTCGCGCGGTACGATGCACATCCACTCGCGCCTCGTGGACGATTGGCGCATCACCGTTCTTGGCGATGTACCGGCGGAAACGGTCGGACTTTTTGCCCGCACGGTCACCCGCGCCGAACCTGCAGAGGCTGTGCGCTGAAGCGTTCGTGAAAAAGCCGATGCAGAGTGATTGCGCTCCACGGAACCTTGCGCGCAAGAGTTCGTCCAACGGCGCGTCGTCGGCGGCCTGGCTGCCGGAATGAGCCCCTAGCTGCGGAACACGAATCAGGAATCAGGAGGAAGCACACCCATGAGATCAGAACCCACCCTTTTCTTCGCCAGTCTGTTCGCGCTGGTGCTTTCGGCAGCATTGAGCATCGCTTCCGCTGGCGCCGCGGACCTGCCGGACTTCGTCTCGCTGGTCGAGAAGAACGGCCCGGCAGTCGTCAATGTGCAGGCCACGACCACACGCGGCCGTGCCTCGGCGCAGATGCCCGATCAGGACGATGCCGACGTACCGGAGATCTTCCGGCGCTTCTTCGGCCCGATGCCGCGCGCGCCGCAGCAGGGCGAAAGACGGTCGGCTGGTTCGGGATTCATCATTTCTGCCGACGGCTATGTGCTGACCAACAATCATGTCGTCGCCGACGCCGACCTGGTCGCCGTACGCCTTTCCGATCGGCGCGAGTTCGATGCAAAGGTCATCGGCACCGATCCGCAGACCGACGTTGCATTGCTCAAGATCGAAGCCACGGATCTGCCAGTCGCCAGGATCGGGGACTCAAGCAAGCTCAAGGCCGGGCAATGGGTGGTCGCGGTGGGTTCGCCGTT